>Ga0073904_10001314_pt1 | contig 18598 bp, 15 predicted proteins | sample KloWWTrecipitate_FD_66668 | JGI IMG/M metagenome (GOLD analysis project Ga0073904, IMG submission 66668) | Active sludge microbial communities from Klosterneuburg, Austria, studying microevolution and ecology of nitrifiers - Klosterneuburg... | ecosystem: Engineered > WWTP > Aerobic digester >... | reverse complement strand
CCGAGATCGCCACCCAGCTCGCCGCGGACGCCACGGCCACCGGCGAGCGTGCGGCGGCGGCCGCCCGGGCCGCGGTGCCCACGGCGCAGGCCAAGGCCGCGGCGTGGGCCGCCGTGCACGGCGGCGGGCTGGCCAACGCCGTGCAGGCCTCGACGATCGCCGGCTTCGCGCGGGCGCACGACCGGACGCTCCTCGAGCCCTGGGTCGAGCCGTACTTCGCCACCCTCGAGCAGGTGTGGACGGAGCGCACCAACGAGATCGCCCAGGGCATCGTCGTGGGCCTCTACCCCACGGCGCTCACCGGCGGGACCGTGGACGTGCTCGGCCGCACCGACGCGTGGCTCGGCGAGCACCCCGACGCCCCACCCGCCCTGCGCCGTCTGGTGGTCGAGGCGCGCGACGGCGTCCGGCGGGCCCTCGCGGCTCAGCGGCGCGACCGCCGCTGAGCCCTGGGGCCGTCGGGGACACGGTCCGTCAGAGACCGGCGAGCCAGCGACGCGCGTCGCGGGGCCGGCGCAGCCGCACCCACGTGCGCTCGCCGTCGGCCGCCGCGAGCGCGGTGTAGCGCTCGCGGTACCCCGCGTGCTGGGTCCATGCCCACACGAGGATGTTGTCCAGCGGCTCGCGCCGCAGGAGGTTGCGGACCCGCTCGCGGTTGCCGTTCCACAGCGTGCGGCGCGTCAGCACCCGCCCCAGGGTGCGGCGCAGCAGCCGCGCCATCACCAGCCGGCGCGGGTAGTCCAGCCACACGACGGTGTCGGCCGTGTCCGTCACCGCGGACAGCCGCGACCAGTAGTTGCCGTCCATCACCCACCCGCCGGCTGCAGCCGGCGACCCGAGGAACGCGGCGAGGGCCTCGTCGAGCTCCTTCTGGGTGGCCGTGCGCCAGCCCTCGCGGTGCACGACGGCGTCGACCTCGAGCAGCGGGAGGCCCAGCCGGGCTCCCGCCCGCGCGGCGAGGGTCGTCTTGCCCGCCCCGCTCGTGCCCACCACCCGGACGCGGCGCGGACGGTGCGGGGGCCTCACCCCTGCAGCACGGCCACCAGGGACAGCAGCCGCGGGTTGCTGAAGAGGTCGTCGACCAGCACGAGGTTCTGCGCGGAGTCCGCCAGCGGGACCTTCCAGTTGGGGTACTCCTGGTCGGTGCCGGGCTGGTTCTGCGTGCGCCGCTCGCCGACGGCGTCCACCAGCGCCACGCCCACCAGCGCGGCGGGTGAGGAGAGCACGAGGCGGTGCAGCGCCTCGACGAGCTCACGCTCGGACGGGTCGTCGCCGATGAGCCCGCGCGAGGCGAGCAGCCCGATCATCCGGTCGCGCTCGTCGCGCGCGTGGCCACGGACCACCTCGACGGGCTCGGTGAGCAGGCCCAGCCGGTCGCGCAGGTCGACGTGCTCGCCCGCGAGGTACCCGGCGGTGGGCGGCAGGTCGTGGGTCGTGACGGTCGCCAGCGCGAGGTGCCGGTAGTGCTCGGGCGGCATGAACCCGCCGTCCTCGTACTCGAACCACATCACCGACGTGCCGAGCACGCCCCGGTCGGACAGGTAGCCGCGCACCCACGGCTCGAAGGTGCCCAGGTCCTCGCCGATGACGACGACGCCGGCCCGTTGCGCCTCCAGGCACAGGATCCCGATGAGCGCCTCGTGGTCGTAGCGGACGTAGGCGCCCTCCTGCGCGCCACGGCCCTGGGGGATCCACCAGAGCCGGAACAGGCCGATGACGTGGTCGATCCGGATGGCGCCGGCGTGGCGCAGCACGGTGCGCAACAGGTCACGGTAGGGCCGGTACGCGGAGCGGGCCAGCGCGTCGGGCCGCCACGGCGGCTGCGACCAGTCCTGCCCGTGCTGGTTGTACATGTCCGGCGGGGCGCCGACGGAGACCTTCTGCGCCAGCACGTCGCGCAGCGCCCACGCGTCCGCGCCCTCGGGGTGCACGCCGACGGCGAGGTCGTGCATGATCCCCAGCCGCATGCCGCCGTCGCGCGCCGCCCGCTGGGCGTCACGCAGCTGCTCGTCCGCGACCCACTGCAGCCAGCAGTGGAACGTCACGCGCTCCGCGAGCTCGGTGCGCAGCGTACGGACCAGGTCCGAGCCGCGGTCGTCAGCCTCGGCCGGCCACGTGAGCCCCTCGAAGTGCTCCGTCAGCGCGCACCACAGGGCGAAGTCCTCGAGGCCGGTGCCCTGCTCGGCGCGGAACGCGTCGAGCTGCGCCTGACGCACGGCCGAGCGTGGGGCCGCGAAGATCACCTCGAGCGCGACCTTCTTGGCCGCCCAGACGGCGTCGCGGTCGATGGGCCCCGGGTCCGTGCTCAGCGGGCGGACCACCTCGGCCTGCCACTCGACGAGCGAGCGCTCGGCCACGGGAAGGTACCCGGTCTCGAGGATCTCCTCGGGTCGCAGGTAGAGCGGGCTGACGAACCGGCGCGTGGTCGGCAGGTACGGCGACGGCGTCAGCGGGGGCACGGGGGCGTCGGCGTGCAGCGGGTTGATGAGCAGGAAGTCCGCACCCTGCCGGCCGGACGACCACGCGATCTCGCGCAGGTCGGCAAGGTCGCCGAGGCCCCACGAGCGCTGCGAGCGCACGGAGTACAGCTGGGCCATGAAGCCCCAGCCCCGGCGCCGGTCCAGGTCGGCGCCCAGCTCGAGCCGGTGCGGCGTGACGACGAGGGTGCACTGCGCCGAGGCACCGTCGCTCACGGCGTGCAGCGTGTGCCAGCCGAGCGGGAGGTCGCCGGGGACCTCGACGGTCGCCCGGCCGACGGTGCGCCCGTCCACGGAGCGCGGCGGGGTGTAGAGGTCCACCTGGCTCACCTCGCGGCGGCCGCCGCCTGCCTCGGGGTCCACCTCGATCCAGGTCTGCAGGTCGGCGCCGTCCGTCACGTGCACCGCGACCTGCGAGGTGCCGCCCTCGCGGAGCACCAGCACGGGCGGCAGCGTGCGCCGCCACACCTCGTCCTCGGCGTTCTGGAGCGAGACGTCCACGCGTTCCGGGCTCGAGGCGTCCACGCCCAGCGCCGTGAGGACGTCGATCATCGTGCCGGGCGAGACCCACTTGTGCGTCCCGTCGAAGCCCCAGAAGTCGGGGACCACCCCGTACCGGTTCGCCAGGTCGAGCAGCGGCGCGGACAGGGCTTCGGGGCGGTCGTCGTCGAACACACGTCGATCCTGCCAGAGCGGGGCTCCGGATGGGCGGTCCGGTCCAGGACCGTGCGGGTGAGCTGGGGGCGGCCGCTAGCCTGCTCGTCATGCCGCTCGCCGCACCGCTCGCCCTGCCGCCGACCGCCCCCGCCACGATCCTGGCCGTCGTGGTCGAGGACGAGGCGTGGTACCAGTGGCTGCTCGGCGCCCCGCTGAGCAGCGTCATCGCGCTGGCCGTCGGCGCGGTGGCCCTCGTCGTGGCGCGGTGGATGATCGGGCGCACGGTGCGCTCCATCGTCGAGGGCAGCGCCCTGGTGCACCAGCACACCCGGTGGCTGCTGTCCCGCACCGGGGTGGAGGTCCCCGACCCGAGCCCGCTCGCGGCGGCCCGCCGAGCGCAGCGGGCGCAGACGGTCGGCTCGGTGCTGCGGTCGACCACCGCTCTCGTCGTCGGGCTCGCGGTGCTCACCGCGCTGTCCAACATCAACGGCTGGGACCTCGGGCCGCTGCTGGCCTCCGCGGGTGTCGCCGGCGTGGCGCTCGGCTTCGGCGCGCAGACCCTCGTCAAGGACTTCCTCTCCGGCCTGTTCATGCTCGTCGAGGACCAGTACGGCGTGGGCGACGTCGTCGACCTGGGCGAGGCTTCCGGGACCGTCGAGGCGATCGGGCTGCGGGTGACCCAGGTGCGCGACCTGTCGGGAACCCTGTGGTTCGTGCGCAACGGCGAGGTGCTGCGCGTCGGCAACCGGACCCAGGGCTGGTCCAGGGCCATCGTCGAGGTGCGTGTGGGCCCGGACCAGGACGTGCGCGAGGCCGCCGCGCTGCTCCGCGAGGCCGCCGCGGCGCTGGCGGCGGACGAGGCCATGACCCCCCTGCTGCTCGCCGAGCCGGAGGTCACCTCCTTCGAGGACCTGACCGGCGAGTCCGTCATGCTGCGGGCCATGGTCAAGACCGTGCCGGCCAAGCAGTGGGAGGTGCAGCGGGCGCTGCGCGAGCGGGTGCGCGACGTCTTCGTCGCGCACGGCGTGCCGCTGGCCGTGCCGCGCCGCGAGGTCGTCGTGGAGCGCGAGGCGCGGCCGGCCGAGCACGGACCGTCCGACGGTCAGGACCGGAGCAGCACGGCCTGACCCTCGCTCACCTCGCGGCTCAGGCCCAGCGGAGCAGCGGCTGTCCCGCCACGACGTCGCCGCCCGGGGCGACGAGCGGGCGCACGTCGGCGTCGGCCCCCTGCAGGGTGACGACCGGGCACAGCAGCGAGTGCCCGCCCGCGGCCACGGCGACCGGGTCCCAGCGCAGCAGCAGGTCCCCCGCGCGCACGGTCTCGCCCGCGGACCGGTGGGTGGTGAACCCCTCGCCGGCCAGCTCGACCGTGTCGAGCCCGAGGTGCACCAGCACGCCGCGCCCGCCGTCGGCCTCGATGACGAAGGCATGCGGGTGCAGGGAGGCCAGCCTGCCGTCCACCGGGGCCAGGACGTCGACCTGGGGCCGCAGCGGGGGGTCGAGCGCGAGGCCAGGGCCCAGCATGCGGTCGGAGAAGACGAGGTCAGGCACGTCGGAGAGGTCGCGGACCGTCCCGGCGCAGGGTGCCACGAGGGTCAGGACCGGCCTCGTCGGCGCCGGGCCGGTGGAGGCGCTGGTCAGCGCAGGTCCTCGATGTCCGCCGCGAGCGCGTCCGCCTCTGGCCCCACGACCACCTGGACGACGCGGCCCGAGCGGACCACACCGAACGCACCGGTGGCCTTGAGCGCCGCCTCGTCGACGAGCGACGGATCCGCGAGCTCGACGCGCAGCCGCGTGATGCACGGCTCGAGGTCGATGATGTTCCCGTCGCCGCCGAGCGCCGCCAGGATCTGCTCCGCCTTGCTCATCGGCTCCTCCTCGAACGACGCGCTGCCGGTTCCTGCGGCCAGCGTATCCGGTCCGGTCCGGTCACGTTCGACGGACCGTCAGACGGCCCGCACCCGCACCAGCAGCAGCTGGTCGACGCCGAGCAGCGGCGACTGCACCCCGACCTCCGCCAGGACGCGGCCGCTGAGCGTCACGCCGTCACGGGTCCATGCCGGGGCCCACGGGCCGTGCGCCACCTCGTCGCCGGGGGCCTGGGCCGTGACGCGGTACGTGCGGTCCGGGTCGAGGCCGGGCAGGGTCACGCGGCCCGCCGGCCACGTGAGCGTGAGATCCAGTGCCGAGAGCCGGTAGAGCGCCTCGCCGCCGTCCGGCGCGACGACGCCCTCGAGCTGCAGCGCGGGGTTGGTGAGGTCCGCGTGCACGACGTCGCCCGTGTGCAGCAGGTGGCGGACCTCGCGGTGGAACGCGATCCACGTCGCGAGCGCGGCGAGGTCCTCCTCGGGGGCCGCGGTGAGGTCCCACTCCACGCCCAGGTGTCCCCAGATCGCGGTCCCTGCGCGGAAGGCCAGGGAGTGCGACCGGCCCGTGGAGTGGTCCGCGCCGGAGCCGACGTGCGTGCCCATCACCTCGGGCGGCAGGGTGAGCCCCGTCCAGCGGACCATCCGGTGACGCTCGTGCGCGTCGATGCAGTCGCTGACCCAGACCCGGTCGGTGTGCTCGAGGATCCCCAGGTCGACCCGCCCGCCGCCGCCGGCGCAGCTCTCGATCTCCAGGCCGGGGTGGCGGGTCTTGAGCTCTGCCATGAGCCGGTGCACCGCGAGGGTGTGCTCGTGCACGCCGGGCGTACCCGTGGGCTGGTGCCCGGCATCGACCAGCGCCCGGTTGTGGTCCCACTTGAGGTAGGCGATGGCGTACTGCTCGACGAGGCTCGAGACGCGGTCCAGGACGTAGGCGTAGGCCTGCGGGTGGCCCAGGTCCAGCACGTGCTGGTAGCGCGACGCGACGCCGGGGCCGTGGTCCGTGCCGAACAGCCACTCGGGGTGCTCTCGGGCGAGGTCGGAGTCGAGGTTGACCATCTCCGGCTCGAACCACAGCCCGAACTCCATGCCCAGCGCGTGCACGCGGTCCACCAGGGGGCCGAGGCCGTCCGGCCACACGCCCTCGTCGACGTACCAGTCGCCCAACCCGGCGTGGTCGTCCCGACGGTGACGGAACCAGCCGTCGTCGAGCACGTAGCGCTCGATGCCGATCGCCGCGGCCCGCTCGGCGAGCGCGACGAGGCGGTCCAGCCGGTGGTCGAAGTAGACGGCCTCCCAGGTGTTGAGGAGTACCGGACGCGGGCGCCTCGGGTGCTGCGGGCGGGCCCTCAGGTACCGGTGGAACCGCCCGGAGAGCGCGTCGAGCCCCTCCCCCCACGAGCCGACGAGCCACGGTGAGGCGTACTCCTCGCCCGTCGCCAGGCGGATCTCGCCCGGCAGCAGCAGCTCCCCGCCGCGCAGCAGGCGCCAGCCGGTGACGGAGTGCTCGGCGGTGAGCACCTGGTTGCCGGACCACGCCAGGTGCACGCCCCACACGCGGCCCGTGCGCCAGGCGAACGACGGCGCCCCGGCGCACAGCACCGTCGCGGCGTCGTGCCCCGGCCGACCTCCCCACGCCTCGCGGACCCAGGCGCCCTGGTCGAACGGGCGCCGCTGCGGGGTGCGCTCGTGGGTGTGCCGGCCGGTCATGTCCAGCAGCTCGGTCGCGGCAGACGGCACGGGCAGGGCCGGCTCGAGGTGGGCCACCTGGTAGTCCAGCGCGCCGAGGTTGCGCACCGCGCCCCGCAGCCGCAGCAGCCCGCTGGCGTGCAGCTCGATCTCGGTGACGACCTCGAGCTCGCCCGGGGTGTCGGTCCCGACGCTGCGCACGCGGACGGCACCCGGGGCGCCGTCGGGCCATGCCGCGGTCCCGGCCTCGTCGAGGCTGTGGTCCACGGCGTCGAACGCCACCGACCACGCGCGGCCCGCCCTGCTGCCCAGCAGCCCGGGGCGACCGAGCCAGCCCGAGGAGTGCTGCGGCAGCACCGCCACGGCCTCCTGGGAGCTGATCACCGAGTCGATGACCGGCAGGGCCAGCGCCACGACCATCGCGTCGACGTCGACGTCCTCGCCCAGGTCGGGGCCCCAGTGGAGCACGCACGGCAGCGCCCGGTCGTCGAGGCGGAGCACGACGCTCGTGCCGCCACGCCGCAGGTGGACCGCAGATGTGCCTCGACCGTCGAGCGCCATGGTCTGATCGTCCTCTCGCGTGCCCGGTGTTCGCCTGTAAACCTTATCGGCGCCCGTGCGGCGGTCGCGAGACGAGCGTCCTACCGCCCACCCGCGCATCGACCTGGGAGGATGCTGCGGTGAGCGCACCCGACCGTCAGGTCGCCCCGGACTCCTTCTACGACGCCGTCGGCGGCGGCGACACCTTCCGCCGCCTCGTCGCGGCGTTCTACGCCGGCGTGGCCACCGACCCCCTGCTGCGCCCGATGTACCCCGAGGAGGACCTGGGCCCGGCAGCGGACCGCCTGCGGCTGTTCCTCGAGCAGTACTGGGGCGGGCCGACCACCTACAGCGACCAGCGCGGGCACCCCCGGCTGCGGCTGCGGCACGCGCCGTACCCCGTCACCCCCGGCGCGCGGGACAGGTGGCTGGCGCACATGCGTACCGCCGTCGACGGGCTGGGCCTGGCGCCCGCGCAGCACGCGCAGCTGTGGGACTACCTCGAGCGCGCGGCGCACTCGATGGTCAACGCCCCGGAGGGCCGGTGACGACGCCGGAGCAGGACCCGCTGCGCACCGTGCTGCGGGTGCTCGACCTCGAGCAGGTGGACGCGGACACGTTCACGGGCACCAGCCTGCCGCTCCCCGGGGGTCGGGTGTTCGGCGGGCAGGTGCTGGCCCAGGCGATCCTGGCGGCCGGGCGGACCGTGGAGCCGGACCGCCTGCCGCACTCGGCGCACGGGTACTTCCTGCGCCCCGGCGACGTCGCGCGGCCCGTGCGGTTCGCCGTCGAGCGGCTGCGCGACGGGCGGTCGTTCAGCGCCCGGCGCACGCACGCGCTGCAGGACGGCGTGCCGATCCTGTCCCTCATCACGTCGTTCCAGGTGGATCAGCCGGGCCTCGACCACGCCGACCCGGCGCCGCCGTCGGTCCCCGCGCCGCAGGACCTGCCCAGCCCGCTGGACCAGCCGGTCATCGACCATCCGCTGGCCCAGTTCTGGATCCAGTCGGGCGCCTTCGAGCTGCGGCACGTCGAGGACTCGCTGTTCACCGGCCCCGGGGGGGTCGTGACGGACCGGCAGATGGTCTGGCTCCGGGCGCGTGGGACGCTGCCCGACGACCCCCTGCTGCACCGCGCCCTGCTCGCCTTCGGGTGCGACCAGGTGATGCTCGAGCCCGTGCTGCGCCGGCACGGCGTCGACTGGACCACGCCGGGCCTGTCCATCGCGTCGCTCGACCACGCCATGTGGTGGCACCGGCCGGCCCGCGCGGACGAGTGGCTGCTCTACGTGCAGGCCTCCCCCAGCGCCCAGGGCGGCCGCGGCCTCGGCACGGCCCAGGTCTTCACGCGCGACGGCGCCCTCGTGGCCACGATCGCCCAGGAGGGCATGCTCCGCGTCCCCACCTGACTCCCGCCCTCCTCATCCCCACCAGCCCGGTCTCCCGCTGTTCCCGGTCGGCCGGCGCCCTCGACCTGCAGGAACCCGCTGCGGGACGCAGGATGGGGCGATGTCTTCCGAGGGAGCCGAGGCCGGCGCGGCGTCGCTGCTGTGCGCCGTCACCGGGGTGACGGGGTATGTCGGCGGGCGCCTGGTGCCGGAGCTGCTCGCCGCCGGGCACCGCGTGCGCGCCGTCGCCCGCAACCCGGCGCGACTGCGGGACCGTGCGTGGTCCGGTGACGTCGAGCAGGTCGCGGCCGATGCCACGGACCTGCCGGCCCTGCGCGCGGCGCTCACCGGCGTCGACGTCGCGTACTACCTCATCCACTCCCTCGGCAGCGGACCGCGCTTCGAGTCCACCGACCGGCGCACGGCGCTGACGTTCGCCCGGGCCGCGCGCGAGGCGGGCGTCGGGCGGATCGTCTACCTCGGCGGCCTGCACCCCGACGTCGAGGACCTGTCCCCGCACATGGAGTCCCGCAAGGAGGTCGGCGAGATCCTCCTGGCGTCCGGCGTCCCGACGACGGTGCTGCGGGCCGCGGTGATCCTCGGCTCGGGTTCGGCGTCGTTCGAGATGATGCGCTACCTCACCGAGCGGCTGCCGGCGATGACGACGCCGCGGTGGGTGGACAACCGGATCCAGCCCATCGCGATCCGCGACGTGCTGCGCTACCTCGTCGGCAGCGCCACCATGCCGCCGGACGTCAGCCGGGGGTTCGACATCGGCGGGCCGGAGGTGCTGACCTACCGCGACATGATGCAGCGGTACGCCGCGGTGGCCGGGCTGCGCCGTCGGCTCATCATCGGCGTGGGGGTGCTCAGCCCGCGCCTGTCCAGCCTGTGGGTGTCCCTCGTCACGCCGGTGCCCAGCGCGTTGGCCCGGCCGCTCGTCGAGTCGCTCATCCACGAGGTGGTGTGCACCGAGCACGACATCGCCACCTACGTGCCGGACCCACCGGGTGGCCTGGTCGGCTTCGACCGTGCCGTGGAGCTGGCCCTGGCCAAGATCCAGGACGCCGACGTCGCCACGCGGTGGTCGTCGGCTGCCGTGCCCGGCGCACCGAGCGACCCGCTGCCCTCGGACCCGGACTGGGCCGGCGGCTCGCTGTACCGCGACGAGCGCTCCCTGCACGTCGACGCTCCCCCGGAGGTCGCCTGGCGCGTCCTGACCTCGATCGGCGGCGACGCCGGCTGGTACTCGTGGCCGCTGGCCTGGCAGGTGCGCGGCCTCATCGACCGGCTCACCGGGGGCCCGGGGCTGCGCCGCGGCCGACGCGACCCCGCTCGCCTGTGGGTGGACGACGCGGTCGACTTCTGGCGCGTCGAGGCCGTCGAGCCGCCGCACCTCCTGCGGCTGCGGGCCGAGATGCGCCTGCCGGGCCTCGCGTGGCTGGAGCTGTCCGTCGAGCCGGGCGAGCACCCGGGCACGTGCACGCTGCGCCAGGTCGCCACGTTCCACCCCCAGGGCCTGGCCGGGCACGCGTACTGGTGGTCGGTGGCGCCGTTCCACGGCGTCGTGTTCGGTGCGATGCAGCGCGGGATGGCCGCGGCGGCGGAACGGCTGGCCGCCGAGGCCACGGCAGCGGTACCCGAGATCGGCTGAGCTCAGGACGGCCGGCGACGCATCGCGACCGGCACCTCGAGGTACGGCAACCACACGGCCCGCTCCTCCGGGGTGATCCGCCGTGGTCGCCCGCTCGCGGCGTCCACGAGCACCAGCGTGGTGCGCGCCTGGACGTAGACGAGGCGCTCGGACCCGGCCCCGGTGGTGAGCTGGTAGCAGACGTCGATGCTCGCGCCGCCGAGGTGGCCCAGCCACATCTCGACCGTCACCGGCTCGCGGTGGTAGCCCAGGGCCAGCAGGTACTCGATCTCGGTGCTCGCGACGAAGGTGTGCGTGGCCGCGCCCGGCCCGCCGTCGAGCACGGCCGTGGGCCAGGGCTCGTCCTGCTCCTCGGGATGGCGCCAGAACGCCGCGATCCGCGCCTCCTCGAGGAGCCGCAGCATGGCGACGTTGTTGACGTGGCCGTAGGCGTCGAGGTCGGCCCAGCGCAGGGGCACGGGCACGGGCAGGCGGGTCACCGGCGCCCCCTGGTCCCACCGGTCGCGGCCCGGGGGGTCGCCGCGCGCTCGGCGGCGGCGCGGCACCGCGCCAGGCGCCCGAGCACCTCGTCCACGGGTGCGACGACCGTGCGCTCGGCGACCGCCGCCACGGCGGCCCGCAGACCGGCCGCGGCCCGCCGCGCCCCGCGCCGGGCGCCGGCCCGCGCTACGAGGCGCGCGACCCCGGCGAGCACCAGGCCGAGCACCACCCCGCCGAGCAGGGCCAGCGTCGGCGCGGGGACCTGTCCCCAGCTCGGCGGCGTCGGTGCGGGCAGCGCGAGCGCCTCGAGCGCCGCGAGGGCGCCGAGCCAGGCCAGCCCGCCGAGCGCGACGGCCAGCACCAGCCACTGGAGCGCGCCGACGACGCCCCACCACCGGGGCCGGCGCACCGTGATCTCGGCCCCGGCGACGGCTCGGTCCAGCACCGCCGCGAGCGACTCGCGCGCCAGCGGACGAGGCGCCGCGGTGTCCGCTGCGTCCGCGGGCTCGCGACCCGCGACGCCGTCGTCCGGCGCGTCGACGGCGGCGCGGGCCAGCAGCACCCACGCGTCCGGGGCCTCGGCTGTCGCGGCGTCGGTGTAGGCGCGCAGCGCCGCGCGGGCGCGGGCCACCTGGGCCGGCCCGGCCGGCGGAAGCGACGTGCGGGTCACCTCGACCGTCGCCGGGCGGGCGTCGCGACCCGCCCGGGACCCGGCCGCCGCGAGGTGGAGGGTGCGCAGCGGGTCGGCCCGCAGGCGGGACAGCCACCGGGTGGGTGGCCAGCCGGTCGCCCGCCGGGCCGCGAGCACGGTCGAGCCGCGCACCGCCTCGACGACCACCGGCACCCCGGCGGCCTCGGCGAACGCGTCGACCAGCTCGGAGGTCATCGCCGCGCGGGTGCGACCGCGGGCGGCCTGGGCCCGTGCGGCGCCGCGGCCGGACGGACCGGCCCCGCCGGGCAGCGTGCACAGGTCGGCGACGAGGCCGGCCACCTCGACGACGTCGGCCTCGATCCGCGACCGCGCAGCCACGCGCCTGCTGGCCGCGTCACGCAGGGCGGTCCGCAGAGCGTCGACCCCCTCGCCGTCCACGGCGCTGACCGCGAGCACGGGCACCCCGGCCAGCCCGTCGGCAGCCAGCAGCCGGCGCAGGTCGGCCATGGCCGCGACGCGGTCCGCCGCGGTGAGCCGGTCCACCTGGTTGAGCACCACGAGCATGACGTCCCCGTGGTGGGCGAGCGGGCGCAGGTAGCGCTCGTGCACCGCGGCGTCGGCGTACTTCTGCGGGTCGAGCACCCAGACCATGAGGTCCACGAGCGCGACGAGGCGCTCGGCCTCGAGCCGGTGCTCGGTGCGCACCGAGTCGTGGTCCGGCAGGTCGAGGAGCACGAGGCCCTCGCCGGGGTCGCCACCACCCAGCGGTACCCCCGCCGTCCCAGGAGCCCCCGGCACACCGGGAACGCCCGGCATGCGCAGCCCCCCCGCCGCACCGTCGCCAGGCCGCCCGGCCGGCCCGACACGCTCGCGCACCCCCAGCCAGTCGAGCAGCGGCCCGGACCCCTCAGCCCCCTGCACCACGGCGAGCGCCTGGGAGGTCGTCGGGCGCAGCACGTCGACGGTCGCGACGGCTTGCCCGACCAGCGCGTTGACCAGCGAGGACTTCCCCGACCCCGTGGCCCCGGCGAGCGCGACGACGGTGTGGCGCTCCGACAGCCGCAGCCGGTGACCGGCGCGCTCCTCCACGAGCCGGGCGCGCTCGAGCACCTCGGCGGGCAGCGCGTCGCGCCCGGCCCCCACGGCCTCGGCCAGCGCCTCGAGGCGCTCCGCGACGCTCAGCCCAGCCATCGTCGCCACCAGGGCAGCCGCTCGGTCGGCTCGGGCCGCGGTGTCGGCGCGCCCGGCAGCTCCTCGTCCGGCAGGTCCGCTCCGACGGCCCGCGCCACCGCTGCGGTGGCGGTCCGCAGGGACTGGCCGCCACGCGGCAGGTCGAGGGCGTCGACGAGCGTGGTCCAGCGCGCCTGCTCCTGCTCGAGCAGCCGGCCGATCCTCGCCGCGAGGTCCTCCTGCGCCGTGCGGGTCAGCCGGCGGACGGCGTCGTCACCGAAGACCGCCTCGAGCAGGCGCTGGGCCAGCACGGCGGTGCCGCCGGCCACCCCGACCTCGGCCGTGGTCAGTCCCCCGGTGTGGGCGAAGATCGCCACCATGAGCGCCGCGCCCATGCCGTTGACGCCGAACGACAGCGCGCGGGCCGTGGTGCGCTTGCCGGCCCCCTCGGTGCCGACGAGCTCCAGCACGCCGGCCTGCCAGCCGCGCACCTGCTCGGCGATCCGCCCCCGCAGGTCCGCCGAGGAGCGCGAGAGCCGCAACCCGTCGACGAGCGCCAGTCCCGCGGGGTCCGCGCGCCACGCCGCATCCACGTGCTCGGTCGCGCGGTCCGCCGCGTCGGCCACGACGTCCACCAGCCCGTGACCGATCGCGGCCGTCACCGGCTCGGGCGCCGGCCGCCCGCGCAGGGCCGCGCCGACCCTGTCGCGCCACGTGCTCACCGTGGTCTCGACGGCGCGCAGCAGCTCACCGGTGCCGACGAACTCCTGCCAGCGGGCCAGCACCTCGCCGCGCAGCATCGTGCCGTCGGACGTCGCGGCGGTGACCTGCGCGCCCGCCTGGGCGTAGGCGGTGCGGACGGTGCCGCGCAGGCCCTCGGCGTGCGCCACCTGGGCGTCGGCGGCTCCCGCGAGCGCCGGGGTCCTGGCCACGAGGTCCGCGACCGCGCCGCGGACCGTGCGCCGCACCACCCGTTCGCGCGTCGCGGCGTCGCCGACCACCGCGTGCAGCCACGCGTCGAGGTCCGCGACGGCCGCACGGGGCAGCAGGCCGTCGACGAGCGCGCTCTCGGCGACGGCGAAGAGGCGGGCGTCGGCGAGGCCCCGCTCGGTGAGCATCGCCCCGAGGTGGGTGGTCACCGCGGTGCGCGCCCCCGGGTCGACCCGGTCCAGCACGATGGCGACGACGGCGCGGCGGGCGGCGGCCTCGGCGAGCAGGTCCCACGGCACGGCGTCGGCGTACCGGGCGGCCGTGGTGACGAACACCCACAGGTCGGCCGCGCCGAGCAGCTGCGCCCCGAGCTCGCGGTTCTGGGTGACCACGGAGTCGATGTCGGGCGCGTCGAGCAGGGCCAGCCCGCGCGGCACCGAGGGGTGCGACACGAGCCGCAGGCTGTGCGCGTCGTCGTCGGCCTGCGGCGTCCCCGCGATCGAGCCGGCGCCGCCGGCCGACCACCGCGCCAGGCCCGGCAGCACCCGGTCGCTGGTGAACCACGCGGCGTCGTCCGGGTGGTGCACCAGCACCGGCGAACGCGTGGTGGGGCGCAGCACGCCCGCCGCGCTGACCGGCGCGCCGACCAGCGCGTTGACCAGCGTGGACTTGCCCGCCCCGGTGGACCCGCCGACGACGGCGAGCAGCGGGGCGCCCTGCTGGCGCACGCGCGGCAGCAGGTAGTCGTCGAGGTGCGCGACCAGCCGCGCCGCCTCGTGCCGGCCGTCCGCGGCCCCGGGCAGGTCAAGCGGCAGTCGCAGCTCGACCAGCGCGGCGCGCAACGCTGCCAGGGCAGCGCCGAGGTCCTCCTCGTGCGGGCTCTGGATCACACCGGGCAGCCTACGGTCAGTCGCGCGTCAGCTTGCGGTACGTGACCCGGTGCGGCCGGGCAGCATCGGCGCCCAGTCGCTCGACCTTGTTGGCCTCGTAGGACTCGAAGTTGCCCTCGAACCAGTACCAGCGGGCCGGGTCCTCCTCCGTGCCCTCGTAGGCGAGGATGTGCGTCGCCACCCGGTCGAGGAACCACCGGTCGTGCGACACGACGACGGCGCAGCCCGGGAACTCCAGCAGGGCGTTCTCCAGCGAGCCGAGGGTCTCGACGTCGAGGTCGTTGGTGGGCTCGTCGAGCAGCAGCACGTTGCCGCCCTGCTTGAGCGTCAGGGCCAGGTTGAGGCGGTTGCGCTCACCGCCCGACAGCACGCCGGCGGGCTTCTGCTGGTCCGGGCCCTTGAAGCCGAACGCCGCGACATAGGCGCGCGACGGCATCTCGACATGCCCGACCTTGATGAAGTCGAGCCCGTCGGAGACGACCTCCCACAGCGTCTTGGCCGGGTCGATGCCCCCGCGGGACTGGTCGACGTAGGACAGCTGCACGGTGTCGCCGATGCGCAGCGTGCCCGAGTCGAGCTGCTCCAGGCCGACGATCGTCTTGAACAGCGTCGTCTTGCCGACCCCGTTGGGCCCGATGACGCCCACGATGCCGTTGCGCGGCAGCGTGAACGACAGGCCGTCGATGAGCGTGCGTCCGTCGAAGCCCTTGTTGAGGTTCGCGGCCTCGATGACGACGCTGCCCAGGCGCGGGCCCGGCGGGATCTGGATCTCCTCGAAGTCCAGCTTGCGCGTGCGGTCCGCCTCTGCGGCCATCTCCTCGTAGCGGGCCAGGCGCGCGCGCGACTTGGTCTGGCGACCCTTGGCCGAGGAGCGCACCCACTCGAGCTCGTCCTTGAGCCGCTTGGCGAGCTTGAGGTCCTTCTTGCCCTGGACCTCGAGCCGCTGGCCCTTCTTCTCCAGGTAGGTCGAGTAGTTGCCCTCGTAGGGGTACAGGCGCCCGCGGTCGACCTCGGCGATCCACTCGGCGACATGGTCGAGGAAGTACCGGTCGTGGGTCACAGCCAGGACGGCCCCGGCGTACTGGGACAGGTGCTGCTCGAGCCACAGCACGCTCTCGGCGTCCAGGTGGTTGGTCGGCTCGTCGAGCAGCAGGAGATCGGGCTTCTCGAGCAGCAGCTTGCACAGCGCGACGCGGCGCCGCTCGCCGCCGGAGAGCACCGACACGTCGGCGTCCGGCGGCGGGCAGCGCAGCGCGTCCATCGCCTGCTCGAGCTGCGCGTCGAGGTCCCACGCGTTGGCGTGGTCCAGGGCCTCCTGGAGGTCACCCATCTCGGCCAGCAGCGTGTCGAAGTCGGCGTCCGGGTCCGCCATGAGTGTGGAGATCTCGTTGAACCGGTCGAGCTTGGCCTTGATCTCGGCTACACCCTCCTCGACGTTGCCCAGCACCGTCTTGGCGTCGTTGAGCGGCGGCTCCTGCAGCAGGATGCCGACGGTGTAGCCCGGCGAGAGCCGGGCCTCGCCGTTGGAAGGCTGGTCCAGCCCGGCCATGATCTTGAGGATCGTGGACTTGCCGGCCCCGTTGGGCCCGACGACGCCGATCTTGGCACCGGGGTAGAAGCTCATGGTGACGTCGTCGAGGATCACCTTGTCGCCGTGCGCCTTGCGCGCCTTGTACATGGTGTAGATGAACTCAGCCACGATCGGGTCTGCTCCTGGGGTCGTCGGTCCGGGGCGCTGGGTGCCGGTCCCCGGCGGTCCGGCCGCCCAGCCTACGGCGTCACCGGCCGCGCGCGCCCACCGGCTCGAGGTCGACGGGCTCAAGGTCGGCAGGCTCGAGGTCGACCGGCTCGGCGTCCGCCGGGACGACGGCGGCGTCCGTCGCCCACGGGTCGGCGGGCGGGGCCTCGCCCACCGCGTCGCCGGCTGCAGCGCCATCGGCCCGCGGCACCACGGCGTCACCGCCGCGGTCCTCGCCCGGGGCGGCGTCGGCGGTGCGGATGGTCCTGGCGAACCGCGCGGTGCCGCGCGTGAGGTCGTGACCCAGCGCGGAGGCCTCCAGCACCAGGGTGGTGCGCGGGCCCTGCTCGCCGGCCCACTCCTCGCTGCGCATCCGGCCGTGCACCACCAGCGGGTCGCCCTTGCGCACGGAGGCCGCGACGTTGAAGGCGACGTCGCGGAACGCCTTGACGGTGAACCACTCGGTCCGGCCGTCCGCCCAGGTGCCCAGCCGGGCGTCGAAGTACCGCGACGTCGTCGCCAGCCGGAAGCTCGTGTACGGGGCGCGGTCGCCGCCGACCACCTCGCGCGGCGTGCTCGCCGCCCAGCCGACCACGGTGACCATCAGGGCGTTGTTCATCGTTCCTCCTCGCGCACGGGCCGGCTCGTCCGGCCTCCCCGATCGTGCGCCGCGACGGCGCTCGCCGGGTGGGAGGGACGGTCAGGCTGTGGGCGCCGGCTCCGCGGGGGGTACCGGTGGATGGACGTCGCCCGGCCGTGCCACGGCGAGCCGCACCGCGCGGTGCTCCGCCAGCAGGGCCCGGCTGGGCGCGGCCAGCACCGCCTCGACGGACTCCGCCACCGCGGCCCGTCCCGCAGCGTCCAGCGCGGCGGCCCTGCGGCGCGCCGCGGCCCTGCCCAGCGCACGCCCCACCACGAGCGTCCCGGCGGCCAGCGCGGCGAGCGCCCCCGCGGCGACGGTCGGGGCGACGGCGCCGTCGGCCCAGCCACCCGCGCCCACCGACGCCACGACCGCGAACGCGGCGGCGGCCAGCGCGAGCACCCCGAGCGCGAGGCCGCCGGCGCGCACCACGCGCGCGGCACGGACGCCCCCCCGGGGCAGCGGCACGGCGGCGAGGCGCTCGTCGAGGGCCGCGACCAGCGCGTCGTCGTCGCCGACGGCCGCGGCCAGTGCGACGGCCCAGCGCTCCGGGAGGTCGGTGGCGACCTGCTCGAGCCAGGCGGCTCGCACCAGGGCGGCACGGTCACCCTGCACGGGCCCGAGGCCCGTCACGGCGCCGGCCTCCCCACCCGTCCCTGCGGCGGCCGCCACGGCCGCGACCATGCCCGGCAGCCCGGCGGCCTCGGCGAGCGCATCGACCGCGAGCGCGACCGGCAGCTCCGGCTCGGCCGGTCCGACGGCCGCGGCCAGCGCCCGGGCCGCATCGTCGAGCTCCGCCGTCGCCCGGACCTCGGCCAGACCCCTCCCGGCGACGGCGCCCGCCAGCACGTGGCGCACGTCGAGCACGCCCTCGCCCGTGCGGGCCGAGATCGCATGCGTCCCGACGTCCACGAGGCCGTCCTCGCGCAGCAGGCGCGCGACGTCCTCGAGCAGGCCGGTCCGCGCGCCGTCCGGCACGGTGTCCACCTGGTTGAGCAGCACGAGCATCGCCCCCTCGTGACCCACGAGGTGGCGCAGGTACCCGCTGTGCAGGGCGTCGTCGGCGTACTTCTGGGGGTCGACCACCCACACGAGCAGGTCCACCAGCGGGAGGAGCCGATCCACGACCTCGCGGTGCTCGGGCTCCACGGAGTCGTGGTCCGGCAGGTCGAGCAGCACCAGGCCGCGCAGGTCGGCCTGCGACTCGCCGTCCAGCGCGCTCTCGCGCTCGATGCGGCGGTCGTGCGCGACGTCGAGCCAGTCCAGGAGGGCGGAGGCGTCGTGCGCCCAGACGCACGCCGTGACGCGCGAGGTCGTCGGCCTGCGTACGCCGACGTCGGCGAAGTCCAGTCCGGTCAGCGCGTTGAACACGCTCGACTTGCCCGAGCCCGTGCCGCCGACCAGCGCGACGACCGTGTGGTCCACCCCGAGCGTCAGCCGCTCGCGCACCCCGGCGAGCACCGTCCGGGCGGACGCGGCCACCTCGGGCGGCACGCGCGCGCCACCCGTCCCCAGGGCGCCCTCGAGCGCGCGCGCCCGGCGGACCAGCGCCTGGGTCAGCACACCGGGTGCCGCGGTGTCGGTCATGTGAGCCCCTTGAGGACGGCGAGCCGCAGCCGCAGCCGGGACGCGGCGTCGTCGGCGAGATGGTCGGAGGCCAGGGTCGCGCGCACGGGCCCGGCACCCGCCTCCGCCTGGTCGTGCGCGCGGCGCGCGAGGTCCTGCGCGACGGTGTCGGCGAGCGCGTGCGCGCCCGGACCCCCCAGCGCCTGCTCGAGGAGCACCCGGGCCGCGCCGAGCCCGACGGCGGCCGCGGCGACCACCGTCCC
>Ga0073904_10001313_pt1 | contig 18601 bp, 19 predicted proteins | sample KloWWTrecipitate_FD_66668 | JGI IMG/M metagenome (GOLD analysis project Ga0073904, IMG submission 66668) | Active sludge microbial communities from Klosterneuburg, Austria, studying microevolution and ecology of nitrifiers - Klosterneuburg... | ecosystem: Engineered > WWTP > Aerobic digester >... | reverse complement strand
CGGAAGAAGGTGAGGTTGCCCGTCGCCGGATACTCTTCCTGGGTGCAGACGATCCGGCTGGTTTCGAGAAAGTCGTGCGCGTCGCCGAACTCGAGTTGCACCGGGCCGACTACCCAGATCGCGATCAGGCGAACGGCGAGCGCGACGAAAAAGGCGAGCGCCGCCCAGCGGACACCTGCGAACCGCGCCGCCCGCCGAGCGCCGACTGCTGCCTCTCGCTCCGTCACCGCCAAAGTGTGACACGCCCCGCCGCTCAGGGCGCGAGCGAGGCGACGTAGGCGGCGAGCGCGATCATGTCGTCGAGCGTGAGCCTCTCGACGGTGGGCCGCATGAGGACGCTGCCCGCTCCGGCCCGGGCGCCGTGCTGGAAGTCCCAGAGCTGACGGACGACATAGCTCGGCGAGCGGCCGGCGATGCCGGGCACCGGCCCGAGGCCCTTGAGCCCCGGGCCGTGGCAGGTGGCACAGGGTACCGTCCTCTGCTCGCCGCGGTGCGCCCCGCCCGTCGTTGCGAGAGTCTCGCCTCTCAGGATGCTGCCGACCGGTGCGTAGGCGAGGAATCGGGCCCGTGAGTCGCGATGTTCGAACTGCTCCGGGTCTTCCGGCAACTCGATGATGCGGGCACCGATCGGCTCGCGCTCGCCGCCGCTGTCCACGGCCAGAATCCAGCCGGCGACGTGGGTCTTCGGGACGGTCGCGGTCTCGACGACCCGAATCGTGGGTCGCGGCGGAATCGCCGCGAAGTAGGCCGCTGCGGCCGCCACCTCGGCGTCGGTGGCCGCTTTGGCGAGCGCGATCATCGCCGTCGTCGGGAGTCGGTTCGGCACCGAAGTTCCCCGCGCACCGCTCTTGAAGTCGGCCATCTGCTGGACGATGTAGGCCGCCGGCAAGCCCGCGAGGCGGGAGTTCTCCGGTCCGCCCGGGCCCTCCGCCCGATGACAGAAACCGCAGGCGTAGACCTCCGGCCTCCGGCCGCGAGCCACGACCTCGGGCATCGGTGCGTGGTCGTCCGGGTGCCAGTCCGGAGCCAGGAAGAGGTCGCGCAGCTGGGTGAGCGTGAATGCGGCGGTGCTCCCCGGAACCCGCCGCAGCGTGCCATCGTCCGGCGGCGGTTGGAAGCCCGGAGGTTTCACCGGGTAGGCCCACGCCGGCGGCGCATCGGTGCTCGACGCCGCCTGCGCGTCCGCCGACCGCAGGGCCCCCGGCAGGAGCAACAGCACCGCGACAGAACGCGCCAAGGAAGATCTCGCCATCGGAATCCGTGGAGTCTCGCACAGAGGATTCAGGAACGCTGCCATCGCGGAAACCCTTGCACCAGCGCTCGAACGTCGTAGTCTCCGGGCATGGAGCCGGTGTGAAGCGGGCGCGCACGATGTCGGATCTTCGGGGATTCTCGCGCCTGGCGGTCGAGGCGACGGTGGCGATGACCGATCTGGTCGAGGAGGTCCACCGCAGCGTCACTACCCTGCCGGAGGTCGGAGCGCCCGATCCGGCCCGCCGCAAGCGCATGCGCGGCCTCACCGGCTTCGTCTATCGGACCATCCGCACGATCACGCACTGGGTCGGGCACAGCGTCGACGGCGGACTCGCCCAGCTGCAGCCGCTCCTCCTCGCCCAGCCGGCGGTACTCTCGGCGCCGCCGGCAGTGGCGGGTTCCGTCTCCCCGCACCGTGACGCCATCCTCGCGGCGTTGAACGGCGTGCTCGGCGACCACCTCGAGGCGACGCGCAACCCGCTCGCCATTCCGATGCAGTTCCGGCGCGCGGGAGTCGCGCTCGATCCGGCGAAGGAGAGAGGCAGCAGGATCCTCCTCCTCGTGCACGGCCTCTGCCGCAGCGACCTGGGGTGGCTACGCAAGGGGCACGACCTCGGCGCGAACCTCGCCGCCGAGCTGGGGTTCACTCCGGTCTACCTGCACTACAACAGCGGACGAGCGATCGCGGCCAACGGTCGGGAGCTCGCCATGCGCCTGGAGTCCCTGGTCGCCGATTGGGGAGAGCCGGTGAGCGAGATCGTCGTCGTGGCTCACAGCATGGGGGGTCTGGTGATGCGCAGCGCCTGCCGCGTCGCCGAGGACGAGCGCCTCGCCTGGCGCGACCGGCTGCGCAAGATCGTTTTCCTCGGCACACCGCACCACGGCGCGCCGCTCGAGCGCGGCGGCAACTGGGTGACGCTCGCACTCGACAAGTCCTCCTATACGGCAGCGTTCGCGCGCCTGGGGCGGATTCGCAGCGCCGGCATCACCGACCTGCGCTTCGGCCAGGTGCTGCCGCTGCGGGAGCGGGATCGCTTCGCACCCGGGAGAGGGCTCGGCGACATGCTGCCGTTGCCGCGCGGCGTCGCCTGCTACGCGATCGCGGCGACCCTGGCGAAGGACCCGGCATCGGCGCCTCTTCCCGGGGTGATGGCGAGCGCCAAGAGCGTTCTCGGCGATGGCCTCGTCCCGATCACGAGCGCGCTCGGCGACGACGCCGATCCGGTACGGCAGCTGGGCATTCCGGCCGATCGCCGCTTCGTCGCCTACGGCACGAGCCACCTCGATCTGCTGAGCCAGAGCGAGCTCGGCGACCGGATCCGCTCCTGGCTGATGGTGTCGAACACGACTCCGGCAGAGAGCGGAATCGAGACTCGGGGAAGGGTGGAGCCGCGGTCGGGCCGGCGAGACGTCAGCTCTCCAGTTGGCTGAGGCTGACTCCGGACTCGACGATCAATCGCCGATAGACCTCTTCGAGCTCCGCCGCATACGCGAACGGCTCGGCGATGACGATGCGCCGGATGCCTGCCTGGATCGCCTCCTTGGCGCAGCCGAAGCAGGGTCTGAGCGTGGTGTAGAGCGTGCCGCCCTGGGTCGAGTTGCCATGCCGCGCCGCGAAGACGATGGCGTTCTGCTCGGCATGCACGCAGATGCAGGCGTCGTAGCCGGCGCCCGGTGGCGCGTCCGAAGCGCACCGCGGGCAGCCGCCCTGATCGCAGTTGGTCACCCCGATCGGCGTTCCGTTGTAGCCCGTGGCGATGATGCCGTTGTCGACCACGATCACGGCGCCGACGCGTCGCCGCAGGCAGCTGGCGCGCTCGGCGACGGTGCGGGCGATGGCGATGTAGTAGGCGTCCCAGCTGGGTCGTGCCATCCGCAGCCCTTTCGACCTGGTGAGAGGGCGCTCTCGGCGGGCGCGCCGCCTGCCCGCCCCGGCGTCCGATTCAGGATCTCGCCGACAGTCTACTGACTTCGCTGGCGCGCTCGCTTCGTCGAACCCACTCGCGTCTCGCCGACGTCAGTCTCCCCCCGGACCCGGACTCGCCCGCCGAAGCCACCCTGCTAGGCGGGGGGCGCACCACTCCTCCGGGGTGTTGCCTTGCCGCACCGCGGCGCAGACGATGACAAGCGGAGGTCGTCGAGTACACGGTCCCGAATCCCGGGATCGGGACGGGTCCTCCGGTTGAACGGCCCTGGCAGCACTCCGGTTCCGGCGCGGTCCGCCGGACGTCGACATAGAGCTTCGAGCCTCGCCGCGCCTCCAGGGCGCCTGCCGGTGAACCCTCCCTCGCCGCCTTCGGATCGGGGAAGTCCATGCCCGTTGCGCTGCAGGCCATTGCCCGAGCGACCCTCCCGAGGATCTCATGAAGGCCCGTATCGCCCGGCGCGTCATGGTCGCCGTCGGACTGGTCTCGCTGACCTCCTTCGGAGCCTCCGCCTGGCTCGCCAGCCGCGCCCACGAGCGCGAGCTCGCCGCTCTGGTCGAGCGCCAGGCGCTGATCCTCTCCGACACGATCCGCAACAGCACCCGCCACGCGATGTTGCTCAACGAGCGCGAGATGGTGCACCGCATCATCGAGCAGATCGGCCGCCAGGGAGGCCTGGAGAAAGTCCGCGTCTACAACAAGGAGGGCGAGGTCATCTACTCGCCCGATCCCGCGCTCATCGGCACCACGGTCAACCAGCAAAACGAGGCCTGTGACGGCTGCCACAGCGACGGCGGTTCGGTGGCGGAGCTCTCGGCCGGCAGCCGGACTCGCGTCTTCCGCGGCGAAAGCGGCGAGCGGCAGCTCGGCGTCATCACTCCGATCGCCAACGAGCCGGTCTGCGCCAACGCGGGTTGCCACGCCCATCCGCCGCAGCAGCAGGTCCTGGGCGTTCTCGACCTCACGGTCTCGCTGGCCGATGTCGACCGCACGGTCGCCGCCAGCCGGCGGTCGGCGCTGCTGTTCGCGCTCGCCGGAGTCGCGGTGATCAGCGTCCTGCTCTCGACCCTCTTCCATCGCTGGGTCGGACGGCCGGTGCGAGCCCTCCTCGGCGCGACCAAGCGCATCGCCGCCGGCGACCTCGACCATCGCCTCGCCGTACCCCGCGCCGACGAGCTCGGCCAGCTCGCCGAGTCGTTCAACCAGATGACGTCGAAGCTCGCCGAGGCCCGCAGCATGATCTACCAGTCGAACAAGCTGGCATCGGTCGGGCGGCTGGCCGCCGGCATTGCGCACGAGATCAACAACCCGCTCACCGGCGTCCTGACCTACTCGAGCTTTTTGCTCAAGCGCGCCACGGACCCCGAGTCGAAGAGCGACCTCGAGACCATCGTGCACGAGACCAAGCGCTGCCGCGACATCGTGCGCGGGCTGCTCGACTTCTCGCGCCAGGTGCCGCCGAAGAAGACCTCGGTCGACCTGAACGCCATCGTCGAGCGGGCGCTCGCGATCGTCGACAACCAGCTCAAGGTGCAGAACATCCAGCTCACCAAGACGTTGGCCAAGGACCTGCCGGCCTTCCCCGCCGACGCAAACCAACTGCAGCAGGTGGTGCTCAACCTGCTGGTCAATGCCGCCGATGCCTTCGAGCTCGGTGACCGCCAGGTCTACGTGGCGACCGACGTCAAGGAGATCGCAGGCCGCGCGATGGCCGAGATCAAGGTCGCCGACAACGGCACCGGCATCCCGGAGAAGAACCTGGGAAGGATCTTCGAGCCCTTCTTCACCACCAAGGAGAATCGCGGCACCGGGCTCGGTCTCTCGGTCTGCTGGGGCATCGTCACCGAGCACGGCGGAACGATCGAGGTCGACAGCAAAGTCGGCCGCGGTACGACCTTCACCGTCCGGCTGCCGCTCGAACCCCCGGCCGCACCCGCACCGGCACCTCCGACGGTCGTCGCGACCCCCGCGGCGCCGACCCCGGCTCCAGCGGCAAAGGAGCGTCCCGCATGAGAAACGGATTCGACGTGCTGCTGGTCGAAGACGAGCCCGTCGTGCGCGAGGCCGCGGCGCGAATCCTTCGCCCGGAGGGCCTCACCCTCGACCGTGTCGAGGATGTCGACGGTGCGCTCGCGCGACTGCGCAGGTCGGACTATCGCGTCGTGCTCTCCGATCTCATGCTGCCGGGATTCTCGGGCTTCGATCTGCTCGAGCGCGTCACCGGCGAACGGCCCCAACTGCCGGTGATCCTGATCACCGGCTATGCGACGATCGAGAACGCTCTGGCGGCGTTCAAAAAGGGCGCCTTCGACTTCCTGCCCAAGCCGTTCGACGTCGCCGAGCTCCTGGGGGTCGTGCGTCGCGCGCTCCGCGCCACCGAGCTCTGCAGGTGGAATGCCATCCCCTTCGTCTCCGGCCGCACCGGCGCCGCCGAGCTGCCGGGCGAACCCTACTTTCTCGGCCAGCACGCCTGGGTGACCCTCGATGGAGGCATCGCGACTTTCGGCCTCGCCGAAAGCTGGCCCGGCCTGCTGCCCGGCATCGTCTCCGCCAACCTGCCCAAGGCCGGGGCGAATCTCACGCAGGGCCTGTCCTGCGCCGAGCTCGGCACCGCGGACGATTCCATCCACCGCATCTGGGCGCCGCTCTCCGGCTCGGTGCTCGAAGCCAACCCGGCGGTCCGCGAGGACCCCGATCTATTGAACCGTGCCCCGTTCACCTCGGGCTGGCTGGCGCGCGTCGCGCCCTCCAACCTCGAGGCGGAGCTGGACGCCCTCACGCGCCGCGCCGGCGCCTCGGCATACCCGGCAAGGAACGGCGGGGAGAAGGAGAAGCGATGATCTTCCTAATGGTGCTCCTGACGGTGGTGGTCTTCGCCATCGTCGATTTCACTCTGCGCATGACCCTGAAGAAGATGCACGATGCACGCGCGCGCCGCGAGCGGCAGCAAGCCCTGGACATCGGGCTCAGGCTGGAGTTCGCCGACGAGGCGACGAGCCTGAAGCGCGTCGAGGTCGCCTCGCCGCGCGCCCGGATCCTGGCGGTCGACGACGAGCCGGTGATTCTCGACAGCTTCCGCAAGATCCTGGTGCTGGCCGGTTTCGCGGTCGATACGGTCGAGACCGGACAGGAGGCTCTGAGCCTGGTGCGCAAGAACGACTACGACTTCGTCTTCACCGACCTCAAGATGCCGGGAATGGACGGCCTCGATGTCGCCAAGGGCGTGCATCATCTGCGCCCCGATATCGACATTGCCATCATCACCGGCTATGCCACCGTCGAGTCGGCGGTCGACGCCATGCGTTTCGGCGCCGTCGACTACGTGCAGAAGCCGTTCACGGAGGACGAGCTGGTCGAGTTCGTCAACCGTCTGCTCTTGCGCCGCGAGGATCGCCGCGATCGCCTGACCCCGCCGGAGATCCGCCTGGTGAGTCCCTCGACCTCCGGCGTCGCCTCGCCGCGAGTCGTCAACGTCCCGGGCGGCGTCTACGTCTCGCCCGAGCACAGCTGGGTGCGGATCGAGATGACCGGAGAGGGTCGCATCGGTCTCGACGACCTGGTGCAGAAGACTCTCGGATCGGCGACCTCGATCGAGCTGCCCGAGCCCGGACGGAACGTTCGCCGGGGCGAAACGCTCTTCCGGCTCGACCTCGACGGGCAACGCCTGACCTTCGCCTCGCCGCTCTCGGGCAAGGTCGTCCACGTCAACCACGATCTCGACTATCAGATGGATCTGATGCGCCTCCGCCCGTACGACCAGGGCTGGATCTGCACCGTCGATCCGCAGGAGCTGACCGCCGACCTCGCCCGTCTCGTCATCGGCGCCGACGCCGTCGAGCGCTATCAGACCGATGCCCGGCGCTACACCGATCAACTGCAGGCGGAGCTCGCGGCCGAACCCGCCGTGCACGGCCAGGGTCCGCGGCCCAACGGCGTCGAGCGCCGCGCCGCATGTCGCGCCTTCTCCCGGTGCTTCCTCGCGCCGGCGCAGCAAGCGGAGGCGGTCAGTCAACCGGTTCACGCATGAACCGGTTCCGGCTCGCCTGCGCTGCCCTCGGCCTGATTCTGGCCGCGGGCAGCGTCTCCGCGGAGACATCGCCGGCGCCGGAGACCGTCCGCTGGTCGTCCTCGGTGGGTGAAGTCGTCTTCGCCCACCAACGCCACGCGGAGGAGTACGGCGCGGAGTGCGTCTCCTGCCATCACGAAACCGTCGCCGCCAATCTCGCCGTTCCCCACCCGGACTATTTCGACGGCTTCTGGGTCGACTGCAAGGGGTGCCATACCGGCGGACCGACTCCGGCAGTCGAGGGCAAGTGCGCGTCCTGTCACCCCGAACGCGTCTCCGGGCTCAACCAGGAGATGCCGACCACGAAGGTTGCCATCCATCGCAGCTGCTGGAGCTGTCACGACCGCGGCACCGGCGCCTCCGCCACCAAGCAATGCGGGTTCTGTCACCAGCGCCCGGCGTCTCCGCGGGCGGCCCCGGCCGGCGCGGCGGCGACCAAGTGAGGCCGTCATGAATCGACGCACTTTCCTGAAGATCGGCACCGCCGCCGGCTCGGCCCTGGTAGCGGGCAGCGCCGCCGCCAAGGAGAACGGCGACTCCGAGGAGTTCGTCGGCGTCCTCGTCGACACGACGCGCTGCATCGGCTGTCGTGCCTGCGAGCGCGCCTGCTCGGTGGAGCACGAGCTGCCGGTGCCCGACATCGAGAACGACGGCGCCCTCGCCGCCGTGCGGACGACCAGCGAGACGCAGTGGACCGTGGTCAATCGCTTCGCGACCAGCAAGGGCGACGTTTTCGTCAAGAAGCAGTGCATGCATTGCGGTCAACCCGCCTGCGGCGCCGCCTGTCTGACCAACGCCATGGAGAAGACGCGCACCGGTCCGGTGATCTGGCACCCGAACAAGTGCATGGGCTGCCGGTTCTGCATGGTCTCGTGTCCGTTCGACATCCCGAAGTTCGAGTTCCACTCCTGGAATCCCAAGATCCAGAAGTGCTCGCTGTGCTTCGAGCGCCTGCAGCAGGGCCTCGAGCCCGCCTGCGTCGGCTCCTGCCCGACCGATGCGCTCACCTTCGGCACCAAGCGCGAGCTCATGGAGATCGCCCGCCTGCGGATCTACCACCACCCCGACCGCTACGTGCACAAGATCTACGGCGAGTCGGAGGTCGGCGGCACCGGCTGGCTGTATCTGTCGGCGGTGCCGTTCGAAGAAATCGGTTTCCGCACCGACCTCGGCTCGACGACCTATCCCGAGTACACGAGGAACTTCCTCTACGGCGTGCCACTGGTGCTCTTCGGCCTGCCTGCGCTGCAGCTCGGCCTCCACCTCCTGTCCGACAAGAAGGAAGGCAGCCTGGAGGGCTCCGAGTCATGACGACGATGCCACTGGTCCCCGCGCCGCAGCGCTTGCCGCTCCGGCGCTTCCTGCTCGCCGAGCTCAAACCGAAGGCGCCGTTCCTGACGCCCTTCAACCTGATCTCGATTCCGGTCATCCTTCTCGGCATCGCGGTGCTCATCCGACGCTTCATCTACGGCCTGGGCTCGATCACCAACCTGTCGCAGGACCATCCCTGGGGGCTCGGGATCGGCTTCGACGTCGTGACCGGAGTCGCCCTCGCCGGCGGCGCCTACGTGCTGGCCTTCGTCGTCTACGTGATGCGGCTGGAGAAGTACCATCCGATCCTGCGTGCGACGGTGCTCAACGGCCTGCTGGCGTACATCTTCTACGCCGGCGCGCTGGTCCTCGATCTCGGCCGCCCCTGGCACGTGATCAACCCGATCATCGGCAACTCGTTCGGCTACAACTCGGTGCTCTTCCAGGTCTCGTGGAGCTTCCTGCTCTACATGATCGTCGAGATGGTCGAGCTCTCGCCGGCGTTCGCCGAATGGCTCGCCTGGAAGAAGGCGCGGCGCTTCCTCGCCTCGCTCGCTCTGGGAGCGGTCATTCTCGGCGTCACGCTGTCGACGCTCCACCAGGCCGGCCTGGGCGCACTCTTCCTGATGGCGAAGTCGAAGATCCACCCGCTCTGGTATACCGAGTTCATACCGATCCTGTTCTTCGTCTCGAGCATTTTCGCCGGTCTGTCGATGGTCATTCTCGAAGGCACGCTCACCCATCGGCTCTTCTTCCGGCAGATCGATCCCAAGAAGCACGGCTCGTTCGACGACCTGCTGCTCGGTCTGGGCAAGGGAGCCGCAATCTCGCTCTTCACCTACTACTTCTTCAAGCTCCTGATCTTCCTGCACGAGCGGCAGTGGGACCTGCTGGCGACGGGCTGGGGCGCCTGGTACCTCGTCGAGGTGATCGGTTTCGTGCTGGTGCCGTGCGTGATGTTCGCCTATGCCGTGCGCCATCGGCGGCCGGGCCTGCTGCGCGTCGCCGCCGCGGCGACGCTCATCGGCGTCCTGCTGAATCGGCTCAACATCTCGATCATCGCCTACAACTGGCATCTGCCGGTGCACTACTTCCCGAGCTGGCAGGAGTTCGTCGTCACGCTGACCGTGGTCTTCACCGAAATCTGGGTCTTCCGCTGGATCGTCCTGCGCCTGCCGATCCTGCGCGAAGCACACGAGCTGCCGTCCCCGCGGCCCGTCGAATCGCAGGCGGGCTAGAGCTCCGGAAGGAGGCTGCATGGAAACCTATCGCTACGTCAACATCTTCGAGACCAAGGGCCTGGAGTACCTGCTCCTCGCCTCGTTCCTGGTCCTGTTCGTAGTGCTGGTGCGCTACCTTCAGGCCACCGGCCGCAAGGGCTGAGGCCCGGTCGCACCCCGTCCAAAGTCCACACCTCGCACTGACTTTGGACAGGTCCACGCCGCCCGGCGGCGTCTCTAGTATCGCGGCATGAACTTCGGTTCGAAGCCGCAGTCCGGCGCCGGGGCACTCTCCCCGGCGCGCATCTATGCCTGGTTCTGCGCGCTCTTCCTGCTGCTCCAGGGCGCCAGCACGCTCGCCGCCCGGCTCGTCCCGGCGGTCGATCGGGCTTTTCCGCTGCTGCTGGCGACGACGCGGATGGTGCCGAAGCACTCCCTTCTCCATATCGCGACCGCGGTGCTCGCTTTCGGCGCGCTCGCCCTCGGCGCCCGCGCCGCCTGGTGGTTCGCCGCACTCTTCGGCACGTTCTACGCCGCACTGGGGGTCATCGGAGCCAGCGGACTTGCCGGCGGAGGCGGCGCGGAGGAGCTGTGTGGAGTCACGGCCGCCCTCGGCCTGCAGACTTTCGATCATCCGTTCCACGTCCTTCTCGGTCTGCTCGGCATGGTCGCCGCCTGGCGCACGCCACGCCGCATCGAGATCGAAGCCGTACGACCGACTTCCAAGCTGTCGACACTCGAGGCGGAGGACAAATGAAACCGGGCCTGGCCGCGCATCGCGTCTATTTCTTCGTCGTCCTCTGGTTCACTCTCTGGGTCGGCTTCTTCGGCACCTTCCGCCCGGAGGAGATCCTGCGTGCCCTGCCCTGGCCGGTGCCGCCGCTCCACGCCCGCTTCATCGGCGCCTTCTATCTTTCAGCGACCGTCTTCCTCCTGCTCTCGCTGTTCGCCAAGTCGCTGCTCGCGGTGCGGACGATCGTTCTGATGGCGTTCACCTGGACCGGCTGGCTGCTGCTCATCACCTTCATGCATTGGGAGACCTTCGACTTCTCGCGTCCGCAACCCTGGTTCTGGGTCGTCGCCTACGTCCTCTTCCCGATCACTGCGGCTTGGTTGGCCTGGGCGGGTCCGGCGACTCCGCGGCCCGCTTCCGGGCTCGTCACCGAGTCGTGGGTCTTCGCGGGGCTACGCCTGCAGGGAGGCGTGCTCCTCGCCCTTGCCGCCGCCTGTTTCTTTGCGCCGCAGTGGATCGTGACGATCTGGCCGTGGAAGATCTCGCCCTTTCTGGCACAGGTCTACTCCGGCCCGCTGATCGCCTATGCCGTGGCAAACCTGATTCTTGCCGCGCGCAGGAACTGGCCCGAGACGCTGATCCCCGCGGTCGGCACGCTCGTCTTTGCGGGCCTCGCTCTGATCGCCTCGCTCAGGCACTCGGCGCTCTTTACTCCCGGCAGCCCTTCGCAGATCGTCTGGTTCGCCGCCCTCGTCCTGGTGGCGCTCTTCGCCGCATTCCTCGTCTACCGCGCTCTCCAGGCTGCGCGGCCACACTGAACGACTCTGCCCTTTTCCCAAGGAGACCCATGCGATCCACACCGATCGGCTGGCCGCTGCGATTCTGGTTCCTCGTCGAGGTCTTCTTCGCGGTCTCGGCGACCTCGACTGTCGCTCTCCGGCCGGCGGAAACGGCGACGAGCTTCGCCTGGAACATCCAGCCGCCGGTCATGGCGGCGCTCTTCGGCGCGTTCTATCTCGCGCTCGCGCCGGTGGTCTTCATGGCCATGTTCGCCCGGCGATGGGAAGCAGTACGGGTCTTCGTGCTGCCGGGGATGCTCTTCACGTTCACCCAGTTGGTGGTGACCTTCCTGCACTGGGAGCGCTTCCTTCACGGCACACTCGCCTTCCAGATCTGGTTCGCGAGCTACCTCCTGCCGCCGGGGGTCTTCCTCGGCTGCTACCTCTGGCAGCAGCGCAGAGCCGGACCGGAGCTCGGCGGCCCGGACGATGCGCCCCTGCCGCGGTGGGCAAGGATCGCGCTGGTGGTCCTGGGTGGCGCTCTCACCTTCGAAGCGCTCGCCGGCCTCGTCTTTCCGGCCTGGTTTTCGGGCTGGGCGCCGTGGAAGATCACGCCGCTCAACGCCCGCGCCCTCTCCGGCTACACCCTGCTGCTCGGCACGATGCTGCTGTCGATGGCGCGCGAGAACGACCGCGACCGGGTGCGGATCCTCTCGCCGTTCCTGATCCTCCTCCTGCCGGCGGTCGCGTTACAGGTCCGCCGCTTCCCGGAGCAGGTCGACTGGAGCCATCCGCGGATCGCGATCGTCCTCGCGGTGCTTCTGCCGGTGACCGTCCTGGGCCTTTTCCTGGCCCGCGCAGGCGCCGGGAGGTCGCCGATTCCCCTCCCCCGGAATTCGAGCTAGACTCCGGCAAATTTCGAAGGACCGAGGTTGCACCGCCTCCGCTTGCCAACGCGAGCGAGCGGGAGCGACGACCTCCTCCGCCTTCGACAGAGGAGCCCTGACCATGAACAGCCGACGCCTTGCCACCCTTGTCGCCGCCGCGGCCCTCGTCCTGCTCGTCGGAAGTGCAAGCCCGGGGCAGGCCCAGCTCTGCACCCTCACCGCCAGCGGCGCCACTTACACCATCCCGGCCGCAAGCCACTACGACAACTCGCAGACCTCGAACCTGACAGGAGTCGGCACCGGCGACTACCTCTTCGAGGACGGCTGGTGGTTCCGGGTTTCGGGCGACACCCAGGAGTCCTTCTTCCCCGCGCCGACCACGACGACCTGCGCCGGCGCCGCCGGTACGATCACCTGGGCCGACGTCAATGCGCGGGGCCTGTTCAGCGCCTCGCACGCCCTGACGCTCACCTCTGCCTCGGCGAACACGGGCGAGCTGATCCACACCATGACGATCACCAATCTCAGCGCGGTCAACGCGTTGACGATCGAGCTCTTCCATGGTGCGGATTTCGACGTCAACGGCACCGCCGGGACCGACAACGCGACGCTCGGGACACCGAACACGTTCATCCAGATCAACGACACGACCGCAGGAGCGGCCGAGTACCGCGCCTTCAATCCTGCGGCGAACGCCTACCTGGCACGGCCGTTCGCCGCCACCACCGACGTCTTCGGCGTTCTGGGGGATACGGCAGTCACCAACTTCGACAACACCGGGCTGCCTGCGACCAACTTCGACTTTACCGGCGCTTTCCAGTGGTCGCTGTCCATTCCGGCGAGCGGCAGCGCTTCGGTGAGCGTCGCGATGGCGGGCAACACGCCGTCGACGCCGGTCTCGCTGCAGAGCTTTTCGGTCGAGTAGGCCACTCCCGCTCCGGCGGACGCGGCCACGAGCTTCACTGTCCCCTTTACCCCCTTGTCGTCGGATAGATGGCAAGGGGGGAAGTCATGTTCACCGGCTGCGCTCGCATCGCCTTAGCAACCGCACTCGTTTACATCGTCCACGCTGCGCCCGCCAGTGCAGTCAAGCGGCGGGCGTTCGTGACCTCCGTGCAAGGAACCGGCAATCTCACCTCGTGGTCGGACTCCGGCGGGCTCTTAGGCGTCGCCGCTGGCGACCTGATCTGCAAGAACCGCGCGCTGCTCGCGGGTCTGCCGAACTTCTCCGGCTTTCGCGCCTGGCTGTCGACCGCTTCGACCGACGCCTATTGCCATGTGCAGGGACAGACCGGGAAAAGGGATCCCGGCTGCGTCGGGACGCCGACACCGGCAGGCCCGTGGTACCGCTATGACGGTGTCGGCCGCTTTTCCGGCACGCTCGACGAGCTGACCGACCCGCTCCAACCGGAGATCTACCAGCCGATCCACTTCGACGAGCTCGGCAACGAGCTCTCGCAGGACTCCGGCAACTACTGGACCGGGACCGGAGCGGACGGAACCGCGTCCGACTCGACCTGCGCCGGCTGGGTCGTCGGCACCGATGGCGCTACGGGAAGGACGGGAACGCCGGAGCGTTCGGTCTACTGGTGGACCTCCGACTTCACCAATTACTGCGATCGCTCGCGGCGGCTGCTTTGCGTCGAGTCCGGAACGAGCGAGGTCACTCCGGTCCCCTGGGTGCCGGCGGCGCTGGTCTTCTCGACCTCCGCCCTGGGCAGCGGCAATCTGGGCGCGTGGCCCGAAGCCGGCGCGGCGACCGGTCTCGCTGCCGGCGATGCGATCTGCCGCAATCTCGCCGCGGCGGCTCATCTGCCCTCGCCCGATGCGTTCATCGCGTGGCTGTCGACCGATTCGGTCGCGGCGGGCAGTCGCCTGACGCTCGAGGACACCCGGTTCCGCCGGGTGGACGGTTTCCGGCTCGCCAACTCGAAGGCCGACCTGCTTTCGAGCGGTTCCGCCAACACCCTCCACGTCGACGAGCAGGGGCAGTATCAGGCGCAGCTCAACTGGCACTGGTCCGGCAGCTTCGGTGGTGGCTCCGCCTCGGGAATCAACTGCGACGGCTGGACATCTTCCGATCCCGGCGACGACGGCGACTATGGGGTTTCCGACTTCGCCTACGGCGCCGAATGGAGCGCCTTCTGGAGCACACCGTGCAGCCAGCCGCTCCGCCTCCTCTGCATGTCGAACCGCGAGGTCCTGTTCTGGGATGGCTTCGATCTCTCCGAGAACACCGAGCGCTGGTCGGCGGTGGCGCCGTGAGGACTCCGGCTACTCGTAGTGCGTCCACATCCGCAAGACGCGGACGGTGCGGAGCTCGGTGAGGACCTCGTAGACCAGGCGATGTTGAATGTTGATGCGCCGCGAGAAGGCGCCGGAGAGATCTCCGACGAGCTTCTCGAAGGGCGGCGGTGAACGGAACGGGTCCTCCGCGATCAGGGTCAGGAGGGCTTGAGCTTTCTCCTTGAGGCCGGTCTTGGCGAGCTTTTTCGCATCGCGAACCGCCTGCCGGGTGAAGACAACCTCCCATGACCGGGCCGGCGCGGGTTCGGCTCGCCCCTTCACCAGTCGAGCTTCTTCACCGCCTTCGAAAGCGGCTCCGCCATCCCCTCCCGGATCGATTCACGCATACCGGGAATCGACAGCAGATAGAGCGTCTCGTCGATCGCTCGCCAGTCGTCTTCGGAAACCATGACGGCATTGCCCCGCCGCCCGGTGATCGTCACCGGTTCGCTCGACTCCGCAACTTCGTCCACGAGTCGATAGAGGTTCTGCCGCGCCTTGGTCGCCGGGATGGTCTTCACGAGGGCACCGTACGCTATTTCGTACGAGTCCGTCAAGACTCGACAGCCCCTCCCCGGCCCCGGGACGCGCTGCAGGCTAAAGCGCCGAGAGGACCCTTCGTAGCCCCTTTTCCGCGCCCATCGCCAGATGGATGCGGAGGGCTCGGCGGCCGCGTTCGGTGAGGACCTCGAAGTCGCCGCGTGCCTGGGCGGCGATGACCTGGCCGAAGGTGAGGCGGCGGTCGGGGACCGGCAGGTCGGCGTTCGGCTTGTCGGTGAGCTGCAGGAAGAGGCCGGTCGCCGGGCCGCCCTTGTGGGCCTGACCGGTGGAGTGCAGGAACCGTGGCCCGAAGCCGAGAGTGGTGGCGACGCCTGTGACCTTCGAAACGGCGTTGCGCAGATCCCCCATCGCCGCCTGGTTCTCGGCGCTCATCTCGAGGAAGGCGCAGAGAGCGACGTAGTCGCCGGGGCGCGCACGGTCGAGATGGGCGGCGAGCAGGCCGCGCAGCGACCGTTCGTCGGCGGCGAGAAAGAGCGCCGCCGCCTCGTCCGGATCGGCAAAAAGCTCGACGCCGTGCTCGGCGTAGAACGGCGCCTCGGGCGGCAGAGCTCCGCTCTCCTCGACCTGTTGCGTCAGCTGCTTCGCCACCACCTTCGCCGCCTCGACGTCCGGCTGGTCGAACGGATGCAGGTGGAGGTGAGCGCCCGCCACCGCGGTGGCGAACTCCCAGCGGAAGAACTCGGCACCCAACGACGCCAGGTCCGCGCAGTCGAGCTCGACGACCGGCAGGCCGGCGAAGAGCAGCGCCGCGACCGCCTCCTCCTGTGCCTCGCTGAGCCTGCCGGCATAGCGCACCGCGACGAACAGCCGGTCCTTGCCGTACCAGGCCGGTGGCGCCAGCAGCTCGCCATCGACCGGCAGGATCATCTGTCCGAGCTTGCCGGTCGACTCGGCGATCAACTGCTCCAGCCAGGCACCGAGGGCCGCGATCTCCGGCGCCAGGATGAGCGTCAGCTTGTTGCGACCGGACTCCGCTGCCACACCGAGCGCGAGCCCGAGCGAAACGCCCGGGTTGCTCTCGACCGCCGTTTCCCGGCAGTCGGCCGCGAGCTCCGCGGCGCGCTCGAGGTAGCGCGCGAGATCGATGCCGAGCAGGGCCGCTGGCACAAGGCCGAAGGGCGAGATGGCCGAGAACCGCCCGCCGATCGTCGGCTCCCCCGGGACCAGCGCCAGGAAGCGCCGGTCGCGCGCCATGCGGTCGAGGGAAGAGTCCGGATCGCTGATCGCGATGAAACGCGCCATGGCGCCTTCGCCCAACTCGGCGGTGAAGCGCTCGAGAAAGAAACTCAGCAGCAGATTGGGCTCGACCGTCGAGCCGGACTTGCTGGCCACCACGACCCAGGCGCGGCGCGGATCGATCTCCGCCGCGAAGGCCCTGACCTGGTCGGGGTGCGTCGAGTCGAGGACATGCAGCCGCGGCGAGCCCGGCAGCCTGCCGAACGACAGCCGCAGGACCTCTGCACCGAGCGACGAACCGCCCATGCCGAGCAGCAGCACGTCGCGGATACCCTTGCGCGCCGCGACCTTCGCCAATTCGGCGTAGTCGCCGAGGCGCGCTACCTCGCGTTCGGGCGCGTCGAGCCAGCCTAGCCAATAGGCCTCGTCGCGTCCGGTCCAGACCGTCGGGTCGCCCTCCCAGATCCGGCCGGTGCGTTCGCCGGTCTGCCACTTCGCCGCTGCCGCCGCGAAGGCCGCGCGCAACTCGGGAGTCAGACGTTCGATCATCGCGTCACCTGCGCCCCGGAAGCTTCGCGCGTGCCGATCTCCGCGGTCTTCGCGGCGATCGCGGCGAGGAGTTTGCGAAACGGCTCGACGAACTTCGCCACGCCGTCGGCCAGGAGCTCGTCGGTCGCCGCGTCGAGCGATATCCCGAGCGCCGCGAGCTCCTCGAGCTGCCGTCGGCTTTCGGTCAGGCCCTCGCCGAGCGTCGACTTCGCGACGCCGTGGTCGCGGAAAGCGTCGATCGTCTCCGGCGGCATCGTGTTTACCGTGTCGCGGCCGATGAGCTCCTCGACGTAGACGACATCGCGATACGCCGGATTCTTGGCCGAGGTCGAGGCCCACAGGAGTCGCTGCGGCACGGCGCCGGCTTCGGCGAGGCGTTGCCAGCGGGGAGAAGCGAAAAGACCGGTAAAGAGGGAGTAGGCCTGCTTCGCGTTGGCGATGGCGACCTTGCCCTTGACTGCTTCGAGGCGCGAGCGTTCGGTCGGCGGCGCCTGCGCGACCCTTTCGTCGATTCGCTTGTCGACCAGAGTGTCGATCCGCGAGATGAAGAAGCTGGCCACCGACGCGACTCGATCCAACGGCATCCCTTTACCGAGCCTTTCTTCCAGAGCCGCAATGTAGGCTTCGGCGACCAGGGAATAGGCGTCCTTGGCGAACAGCAGGGTGATGTTGACGTTGATCCCCTCGGCGAGCAGCGTGCGAATCACCGGCAGGCAGGTCCGGGTGCCCGGAACCTTGATCATCAGATTCGGCCGGTCGACCTCCATCCACAGGCGGCGTGCCTCGGCAAGGGTGCCGGCGGCGTCCTCGGCGAGCTCGGGCGAAACTTCCAGGCTGACGTAGCCGTCCTGGCAGTGGGTCCGGCGGTAGACCGCGGCGAGGAGATCCGCCGCCTGCCGGATGTCGGCCACGGCAACCTCCTCGTAGACCGCGAGCGCATCGCGCTCGCCGCGGGCGACGATCTCCGCGATCTGCGCGTCGTACTCGCGACCGTGGGCGATCGCCTTTTCGAAGATCGCCGGATTGGAGGTCATGCCGCGCAGGTCGTCCTCACGGATGAGCCGCTCCACCGTGCCATCCTCGAGCCAGCTGCGGCGGATGAAGTCGAGCCAGACGGACTGGCCGAGACCGGCGAGCGCGTGAAGCGGATTGCCTGCGGTCATGCGGAGTCTCCGGGAAAGGTCCGTTCGGTGAACGCGGCGAGCGGCTGGAGCGCCAAGTCGATTCGCAGCGGGACAGGGAGAGGATACCGCGATACATTTGCCGCGATGAATAGCCGCCCCGCCGAACTGTCCGCGCGTTCCGACAACGGTTCTCTCGCCCGCTTCGCCTGGCTCGTCCTCGCCGTCAACCTCGCCGTCATCGTCTGGGGCGGTTTCGTCCGCGCCAGCGGCTCCGGCGCGGGCTGCGGCGCCCATTGGCCGTTGTGCAACGGCGAGGTGGTGCCGCAGGATCCCAGGATCGAGACTCTGATCGAGCTCGGGCACAGGATCACCAGCGGACTGGCTCTCGTCGTCGTCGTGGCGCTCGGGATCTGGACGCTGCGCCTCTATTCGCGGGCGACCGCGAGCGGTCGAGGGATGCGCCGGCTCGCCTGGCTGGCGATTCTTTTCATCTTCGGCGAGGCGGCGCTCGGCGCCGGCCTCGTATTGCTCGAGTACGTCGGCCAGAACAGCTCCGGAGCCCGCGCGGTATGGATGGCCGGGCACCTGGTCAATACCTTTCTCCTGCTGGCGATCCTGGCTCTGCTGGCCGAGCGGTCGCATCGTGAAGCGACCCGCGAAAGGCTTCCAGTAGATAGAGCTTCTGCCGGCACGACCGCGGAACTCGCTCCCCGATGGCTGGAGCTTCTTT
>Ga0073904_10001310_pt1 | contig 18622 bp, 17 predicted proteins | sample KloWWTrecipitate_FD_66668 | JGI IMG/M metagenome (GOLD analysis project Ga0073904, IMG submission 66668) | Active sludge microbial communities from Klosterneuburg, Austria, studying microevolution and ecology of nitrifiers - Klosterneuburg... | ecosystem: Engineered > WWTP > Aerobic digester >... | reverse complement strand
AGTCGCGGCTGGCACCGCTGCGCGGCAAGCGGATCAGCTACATCCCGCAGGAGCCGATGTCCAACCTCGACCCCGCGTTCACGATCGGTTCGCAGCTGTCCCGGCCCATGGTCAAGATCCTCGGCATCTCGGCCAAGGCCGCGCACCAGCGGGCCCTGGACCTGCTGGCGAGCGTCGGCATCCCCGACCCTGCCCGGACCTACGCCGCCTACCCGCACGAGGTGTCCGGCGGCATGGCCCAGCGCGTGCTGATCGCCGGCGCGATCTCCTGCGAGCCGGACCTCATCATCGCCGACGAGCCGACCACGGCGCTCGACGTCACCGTCCAGGCCGAGGTGCTCGACGTGCTGCGGGAGCTCCAGAAGCGGCTGAAGATCGGCATCATCATCGTCACCCACAACTTCGGTGTGGTCGCCGACATCTGCGACCGCGTCCTGGTGATGCAGAACGGCAAGCTCGTCGAGCAGGGGCCAGTCCGCCAGATCCTGCGCACGCCGCAGCACCCGTACACGCAGATGCTGCTGGCCTCGATGCTCGAGGGCAAGCCCCCGATGACGCCACTGCTCGCCGACTCGACCCCTAGGAGCAACCGATGACCTCCGCCACCACGCCCCTCCTGACCGTCGACGACCTCGTCGTGGAGTATCCGGGCAAGGGCATGTTCGCCAAGCCGTTCCGGGTGCTGCACGAGGTGTCCCTTGCGATCGCCCCGGGCGAGACGCTCGGCCTGGTCGGCGAGTCGGGCTCGGGGAAGACGACCATCGGTCGCGCGGTGCTCGGCCTGGCGCCGGTGACCGAGGGCCGGATCACCTTCGCCGGTCAGGACATCAGCCACGCGACCCGGCGGGACCGCCGGCGCCTGAGCCAGGACCTCCAGGTCGTCTTCCAGGACCCGTACACCTCGCTCAACCCGTCTCTCACGGTTGGTGACATCCTGGCCGAGCCCCTGGGCATCCAGGGCATCACCGGCGCCGACGCGCGCAAGCGGGTCCAGGAGCTCCTCGACCGGGTCCACATGCCGCAGGACGCGATGCGCCGGCTCCCGCGGGAGTTCTCCGGCGGGCAGCGTCAACGGATCGCCATCGCCCGTGCCCTCGCCCTGCGCCCCAAGCTCATCGTGTGCGACGAGCCGGTCAGTGCACTGGACCTGTCGACCCAGGCGAGGGTGCTCGACCTGCTGCTCGAGATCCAGCAGGGCACCGGGGTCTCCTACCTGTTCGTCTCGCACGACCTGGACGTGGTCCGCCACGTCAGCCACCGGGTCGCGGTGCTGTACAAGGGGGAGATCGTCGAGCAGGGCGAGGCCCTGCAGGTCACCGAGGCACCCGTGCACCCGTACACCCAGAAGCTGCTGCTCGCCTCGCCGGTCCCGGACCCGGACCGTCAGGCGACCCGACGCGAGGCCCGCAGGGCCCACGCCGCCGAGACCGCTGCGGCCTGAGCGGGTCGCGGTTCCGCGCTGAGGTCGCGATGCGGACGCGACCTCAGCGCGGAGCTGCGATCTGGGCCGCGAGGTGGCCGCCGCCGTAGCCGTTGTCGATGTTGACGACGGCGACGCCCGGCGAGCAGGAGTTGAGCATGGTCAGGAGCGCGGCAAGTCCCTCGAACGACGCCCCGTAGCCGACCGAGGTGGGCACGGCGACGACGGGGACGCGGACCAGCCCGGCGACGACGCTCGGCAGGGCGCCGTCCATCCCCGCGACGACGACGATGACACTCGCCGTGCGGAGCAGCTCGAGGCGGCCGAGCACACGGTGCAGACCGGCGACACCGACGTCCATCACCAGCTCGCAGCGCCGGCCGAGGTACGCCGCCGTGAGCTGTGCCTCGCGTGCGACGGCGAGGTCGGAGGTCCCGGCGGCCGCCACGACGACCAACCCACCCGTCGGCTCCGGTGGCGCCGGCGGCCACGCCAGCAGGCGCGCCTGCTCGTCGTGCAGGGCGTCGGGCAGCACGTCGAGGATGGCGCGCGCGTGCGCACCGCTCGCGCGGGTGAACAGCGTCGGTGCGCCGCGTTCGCGGACCTGGGCCGCGATGGTGGCGACCTGATCGGGGTCCTTGTGCTCGCAGTAGACGGCCTCGGGGTACCCGCGCCGCTCGGAACGATCGTGGTCGAGGTGGATCATGTCGACCAGGGCGGCCGGGGCGGCCCACGGGGACTCGGTGGGATCAGGCACGCACGGAGACCAGAGGCAGGGTGAACGCGCCGGACTGGATGCCGGCGAGGTCCAGCGTCACGAACCGGAAGCCCGCGGCGGTGACGGCCCGGTGGACCTGTCCTCGCAGCTCGGCCCCGGTGGCGCGCACCAGGTCCTCCTCGGTGAGCTCGATGCGGGCCACGTCGCCGTGGTGGCGCACGCGGGAGTCCGCGAAGCCCAGGTCGCGCAGGCCACGCTCGGCGATCTCGACCTGGGCGAGCTTGGCGGGCGTCACCTCCTCGAAGTGGGGGATGCGCGAGGCCAGGCACGGCGCTGCGGGCTTGTCAGCGCTCGGCAGGTCGAGGGCGCGGGCCAGCGCTCGGACGTCGATCTTGGTCACCCCGGCGCTCGCCAGCGGGCGGAGCACGTCATGACGTGCGGCGGCCCCCGCGCCCGGACGATCGGGCCGGCCGGCGTCGTCGGCGTTCTCGCCGTAGGCGACGGCCGTCACACCGAAGCGTGCGGCGACCTCGTCGGAGATCCGCGTGAAGAGCTCGTTCTTGCAGTGGAAGCAGCGGTCGGGCCCGTTGGCGCGGTAGGCCGGGATGTCCGCCTCGTGCGTGACGACCTCGACCAGCGGCACCCCGATCCGAGCCGCGACCGCGTGGGCGGCAGTCCGTTCGTCGGCCGCGAGGCTGGGGGAGACCCCCAGGATCGCCAGGGTCCGGTGCGCACCGAGGCTGCGCACCGCCAGGGCGAGCAGGACGGACGAGTCGACGCCGCCGGAGAAGGCGACGCCGAGCCGGGCCGGCGAACCGAGCGCGACGGCGACCTCCCGCTCGAGGGTCTCGAGGCGGCCGGGCAGCGGGGCGGGCCGCGGGACGTCGCCGACCGGGCCGGGTGCGGGGGCATCCGACCCGAGACGTCCGTCGAGGATGGTCACGCTGGGCCCTTCCGATCGTGCGGTGCGGGCTCCGGGCCTGTCGCCGACCGCCGCTCCAGGGTGCGCCATCGGTTCCGGGAAGGCAACCGGCCCGATCAGAACAGGTCGCCGTAGCCGAGCCCGACGAGGTGCTCGCGGGACATCGACAGCGACGTGAACGGGTCGCGCCCGTAGGTCTCGTCCTGCTCGACGAGCAGGTACTCGGCGCCGCTGGCGATCGCCTGCTCGATGATCGGCTTCCAGTCGAGGTTACCCTGCCCTACCTCGGCGAACTGGACCACCCCGGTGAACGCCGCCATGAAGCCCGCCATGTCGCCGGCGGCGAGCAGCTCCAGCGCCGAGGCGGGGAACGGCGCGATCCGGTAGTCCTTGAGGTGCACCAGCCGCACCCGGCCCGCGTAGCGGGCCAGGACGGCGACGGGGTCGAGCCCGCCGCGGTGGATCCAGTGCACGTCGAGCTCGAGACCGACCGACGGAGCCGTCTCGGCGATGATGTCGAGCATGTGGCGGCCGTCGAACTTCGCGAACTCGATGTGGTGGTTGTGGTAGTAGAGGTCGATGCCGTCGTCCCTCAGGCGCCGGGCGAACCCGTCGGCGGTCCGGGCGAAGTCCACGACCAGGTCGAGCGAGGCCATCGCCTCGAACGGGAGCATCCCGATCCGCAGGAGCGAGGTCCCCAGGGTGCGGCAGTCGGCGACGAGCTTGTCGTAGTTCTCGGTGAGGGAGTCGAAGACGAACCCCTGAGGCGGGGTGAGCATGGCGGACAGCGCGACGATCTCGACCCCGAGCTCGTCCTGCGCCCTGCGCATCGCTGCGACGTTCTCCGCCGTCATCGCGACCTGCGAGAGCTCGATGGCGCGGTAGCCGATCTCGGTCATCGCACGCAGGGTCTCGAACGTGCCGAGCGTCGCGAACTCGCCCTTGAGCGTGCTGGCCTGGACACCGATCTTCGCCATGGTGCTACCTCTTCTTCGTGGGTCGGGTTGACTCGAGCTGTTCGGGGGTCTGTCAGAGCGTGACGACGGCGCCGGTCCGGGCCGAGCGGTAGATCGCCTCGACCAGCTCCACGGTGTCGCGGCCAGCGTGCCCGTCGACCAGCGGTGCTCTGCCCTGCTCGGCGGCCTCGATGAAGTCGAGGAGCTGGGCGCGGTGCGCGTCGCCCCAGGTGTCGCCCACGGTTGCGGACGGGGCTGTCTGGTTCTCGACGGACCGGGTCGCGGCGCGGGTGCCGCCCGATGCCACCTGGGCGGCGTGCTCGTTGGCGTGCTCGCCCCCGACGGTCGGCTCGCCCATGACCGCGAGGGTCGCCAGGCGGTCGCCGTCGATGACGGCGCCGCCCACCGTGCCGTGCACGGCCAGCCGGGCCGGGAAGCCGGGGTACGCGCTGGTCGACGCCAGCACGGTTCCCAGTGCCCCGTTCGCGAACTCGACCGTGGCGCACAGCACGTCCTCGACCTCGATCCGCTCGTGCGTGGCGGTGGCGGACCGGGCGAAGACCGTGCGCACGGGCCCGCAGATCCAGCGCAGCAGGTCGAGGGTGTGCACGCCCTGGTTGATGAGGCAGCCTCCACCGTCCAGCGCCCACGTCCCGCGCCAGTCGCCCGAGTCGTAGTAGTCCTGGGCGCGGAACCACGGCACGCGGCAGTCGGCGAGCACGACGCGCCCGAGCCGGCCGTCGGCCACCGCACCGTGCACCATGCGGGAGGCCTCGTCGAACCGGTGCTGGGAGATGACCCCCAGGGTGGCCCCGGAGGTCTGCTGGGCGGCGAGCAGCCGGTCGCACGCCTCGACGGTGATCTCCATGGGCTTCTCGACGATGACGTGCTTGCCCGCGAGCAGCGCCGGCACGCCGACCTCGGCGTGCAGACCGCTCGGCGTGCACACCGTGACGGCGTCGATCGTCGGGTCCGCCAGGATGTCGTCGAAGCTGACGGCGGCCAGCCCGAACTCGTCCGCCAGTGCCTGCGCCCTGGCCGGGACGATGTCGCTGCAGGCCACGAGCTCGGCTCGCCCGGCGAGCTGTGCCAGGGCGCGCACGTGCGTCGGCGCGATGACCCCGCAGCCCACGAGCGCGAACCTCATCGGTACTCGATCCCCTGGGCCCGGAGCAGCCCGGTGAACGCCTTCGTCGCGCGGATGAAGTTGTCCGGACCGGAGAACCCGCCGAGGTGGTGCGCGGAGGCCAGGTGCGGCTCCATGGAGCAGAAGCCGTCATACCCGTCCGCGACCAGTGCGGCGATGGTCTCCGGCAGGCGTCCGTCGCCCTGCCCGGCGGGGACCACCTCGCCCGTGGCCAGCACGGCGTCCTTGATCTGGATGTAGTCCGTGAACGGGCGCAGCAGCGCGTAGGCCTCGGGGAACGGCACGACGCCGCACTGCACGTAGTTCGCCGCGTCCCATGCCAGCCGCAGGGCCGGGGACCCCACGGTCGTGACGATGTCGTGGACGCGTTCGGGGATGTCGCCGAAGATCTCCTTCTCGTTCTCGTGGAGCAGGACCACCCCTCCGGCGGCCGCACGCTCGGCGAGCGCCGTCATCCGGCGGATCACCTCGTCGCGGACGTCCTGCGGTCGCTGCTCCGGGGTCAGGAAGAACGAGAACACCCGGATGTACGGCGCGCCGAGCCGCTGGGCGACCCAGACGGCGCGGTCCATCCGCACCAGGTGCGCCTCGAAGTCGTCAGCGATGTTGATCTTCCCGATCGGGGACCCGATCGCCGAGACGCCGATGCCGTGCTCGGCGAGCACGCGTTCCACCTGGGCGACCTGCTCGTCGGACAGGTCGAGCACGTTGACGTCCCAGGCGCTGCGCAGCTCGATGAACCGGATGCCCAGCTCCGCAAGGACGGCGCACTGCGTCTCGAGGTCGGGGGAGATCTCGTCGGCGAAGCCGGACATGACCCACATGCGAGGGCTCCGATCACGTGGTGGGCGGCGTCCACCACGAGTGCGGACGTCGCTGTCCGCACTCGCGGACACAGCGACGCTAGGCGCACCGCCCGGGTGCGGCAACCGATTGCCACCTGTTGCCGCGCCCTTGCCGCCCGTTCAGATCGCTCCGCCCTTGAGGTAGGCCGGCAGCGGGACGAAACCGCACGCGGCCCCGGAGTCGTCCAGCAGCCGGCCCATCAGCTTGACGGTGCGCAGCACGACGGCGCGGTCGACGATCTGGACGCCCGGCATCCGCTCCTCGACGGTCGCCTCGAGCCGCTGGACGTCGTCGAGCGTCCTGGTCCACACGTCGATCGCCAGGTCGTACTGGCCGACCATGGCGACCACGGCCCGGGCCTCCTGGAGCGTGGCGATGCGCCGGGCGGCCGTGTCCCGCTGCGACGCCGGGGTGCGCAGGAAGTACCAGGTGCACATCGGGTAGCCGGAGTGGCGCCGTGCGAGCTCGGTCCGGAACCGCAGCCGCCCGGTCCCGACCACCTCACCGATGAGCTCGCGGGCGCGCCGTGGCCGCACACCCACCGCCTGTGCCACCAGGGCGGCACTGACCCTGCCGTCGCGCGCGAGCTCGCGGGCGACCTCCTCGGCGAGCGGCGTGACCCTGGCCCGGTTGGGCGGCATCGCATGCGCCACGAGCCGCGCGCGCTCGGCGTCCGTCAGGCCGGGCAGGCGCCAGGAGCTTCCGTCCACATAGGTGCGGGTCACCGGGTGCGAGTGCACCGACATCAGCGCGCCGATGGTGTGCAGTCGCTCCAGCAGCAGGCGCGCGAGAGCCTCCTCATCGCCGGCGATCACGGTGAGTACCAGGTCGCGGTTGCCGGCCGTGACGTCGATCGTGGCGATCTCGGGAACCTGCGCGAGCTCCGCCGCGATGGGGAGCACCTGGCCGGGCGGGACCCTCATCTCGACGAGCGCGACACCGAGCCCAAGGGCACCCGTCCCCGGCTGCAGGTTGGGCGCCGCCGTCAGCCAGGCCACGCCGGCCGCCGAGAGGCGGTCCCACCGGCGCGCGAGGGTGACGGCGCTCGGCCCGAGGACGGTGCCCAGCTCGGTCCAGGACGCCCGCGGCCGGACCTGGAGCGCGGCGATCAGGCGCCGATCGTCGTCGTCCAGAACCAGATCCATCACAGGGCTGGTCACTTTGGACAGAATCCGTCGTGCATGGGCGGAAGTCTAGCCCGCAACCTAGCCTCCAGGCGTCCGAGACAGTCGGATCCGCATCGTCATCGAGAGGAGTCACCGTGCTTGCGTTGGATCAGGTGCTCAGCCGGCTGGGTGCCACGCGCCCCTGGCAGGAGGAGCTCTACCTGCACCTGCATGCCCATCCCGAGCTCAGCCTGCACGAGGTGAAGACCCGCGCTCTCATCGCCGCGCGTCTGACCGAGCTCGGCTACCAGGTGCACCTCGTCGGCGGTGGCGTCGTCGGGGTCCTGGCCAACGGGGCCGGCCCGGTCGTGCTCAGCCGCGCGGACATCGACGGTCTGCCGGTCACCGAGGTGACGGGTCTGCCGTACGCCTCGACCGACACCGCGGTGGACGAGACCGGCGCAACGGTCGGCCTCATGCACGCGTGCGGCCACGACGCGCACATCACCTGCCTGCTCGGTGCCGCCGCACTGCTCGCCGCCGAACCCGCCGCATGGTCGGGGACGTTCATCGCGCTCTTCCAGCCAGCCGAGGAGACCGCGGCCGGTGCGCGGGCGATGGTTCTCGACGGTCTGACCGACGTCATCCCTCGCCCGGACGTCGCGTTCGGACAGCACGTCCTGGGTCATACCGCGGGCGTGCTGGCCACCCAGGCGGGTCCGGTCCTGTCCGCCGGCGACAGCATCAAGATCACCGTCTTCGGGAAGGGCTCGCACGGCTCGATGCCGCACCTGGGCGTCGACCCCGTGGTGCTGGCCTCGGCGATCGTCCTGCGCCTGCAGTCGATCGTCGCCCGCGAGATCGCACCCGGCGAGTTCGCCGTGGTGACCGTCGGTGCACTCCAGGCGGGGTCCAAGAGCAACGTCATCGCGGACCGCGCCACGCTGCTGGTCAACCTGCGGGCCTATGACACCGCGATCAGGACCCGCGTGGTCGCGGCCGTCGAGCGGGTCGTCCGCGGCGAGTGCGCCGCCGCCGGCTCGCCCCAGGAACCGACGTTCGACTACTACGACCAGTTCCCCCTCACCGACAACGACCCCACCGTCACGCACAGGGTGACGGAGGCCTTCCGGGCACACTTCGGCCCGGACCGGTTGGTCCCGCTCGGCCGGATCCCCGCCAGCGAGGACTTCAGCAGGATCCCCGACGCCTTCGGCATTCCCTACACCTACTGGGGGCTGGGCGGTTTCGCGCCGGGGACCGCCGTACCGAACCACTCACCCGCCTTCGCACCACTCATCCACCCCACGCTCGACGCCGGCACCGAAGCCGTCGTCGTCGCAGCGATGGCCTACCTCGGAAAGGACCACTCGTGAAGACCCCGCAGGCCGTCGCAACGCCGGCCAAGCCCACCTACCAGGGCAACGACAAGCTGCTCCTCGGCATCGTCCTCGGCGTGCTGACCTTCTGGATGTTCGCCGGGACGGTCGGGACGGTCGCTCGGGCGATCCTGACCGACCTCAACGGGGGACCGATCGATGAGATCGCCGAGCCCCTGATCAGCCTCAACCAGATGAACCTCGCGGTGTCGATCACCGCGCTGTTCTCCGGGCTGTTCATCGTGTTCATGGGCGGCCTTGCCGATCGGATCGGCCGCGTGCGGATCGCAGTGGTCGGCAACATGCTGGGCATCGCCGGGTCGCTCCTCATCGTCCTGGCGGCAGGGAGCGCAGCCCTGCCGATGCTGCTCACCGGGCGCGCGCTCCAGGGCCTCTCGGCGGCCTGCATCATGCCCTCGACCATGGCCCTGGTGAAGACCTACTGGGACGGTGCCGCTCGCCAGCGTGCGGTCTCGATGTGGTCGATCGGATCGTGGGGCGGCTCGGGCATCGCCGCGCTGTTCGGCGGCTTCGTCGCCACGAACTACGACTGGCGGGTGATCTTCTACATGTCGATCGTCGTGTCACTGCTGTCGATCTCGCTGATCTGGCGTACCCCGGAGAGCAAGGCGGACGCCACCGCTCACCGGCGGTTCGACGTCCCGGGAATGCTGATCTTCATGGTGACCGTGCTCGCCCTGATGGTCGTGCTGATCTTCGGGCGCCAGATCGGCTGGACCAGCCCCACCACGCTCGCGCTGGCCGCGGTCGCTGTCGTCGGGACCGCGGTGTTCTTCCTCGTCGAGCGCACCCGGCCCGCGCCGTTCATCGACTTCACGTTGTTCAAGAACATCACGTTCACCGGCGCCACCCTGTCGAACTTCCTGCTCAACGGCACCATCGGGCTGCTCATCGTGAGCCAGCAGATGCTCCAGATCGCCCGGCCCGAGCTGTTCGACCCGTGGAAGGCCGGCCTGCTCACGATCGGGTATGCGGTGACGATCATCGGCTTCATCCGGGTCGGTGAGAAGCTGCTGCGTCGGTTCGGCCCCCGCAAGCCGATGATCTGGGGGGCGAGCATCGTCGGACTCGCCTGCCTCGCGCTCGTGCCGACCAACCTGCTCGTCGGTCAGTACGAGGTCCTCGCGGTGATCGCCTACGCGCTGTTCGGGATCGGCCTTGCGTTCTACGCGACGCCGTCGACCGACGCAGCCCTGTCCAACCTGCCGCCGGCGCAGGCGGGGGCCGGCGCGGGCATCTACAAGATGGCCTCGTCCCTCGGCGGGGCGATCGGTGCGGCGATCTCGCTGACCATCTTCACCTCGTTCCTCGGCTCAGGGGTGTCGATCGTCGGTGAGCTGCTGGTGACCCAGGGGATGCACGAGAACGAGGCGGTCCGCCAGGCAGGCATGGTGACCTTCCTGTTCAACCTCGTCCTGGCGCTCCTCGCGATCATCTCGATCGTCGCGACCGTGCCCAAGGGTCGCAAGTACAACGACGACTGACCACCGACTGTCCCCGAGCGCGGGCTTCGTGCCGGTGCTCGGGGACAGTGCCGTCTGCCTGGAGGGCACCCGCATGACAGGAGCGCACGTCGTCCTGGCACTGGACCTGCTCGGTACGGTGACTTTCGCGCTGAACGGTGCCCTGACGGCGACCCGTCGCGTCCGGCTCGACATCGTCGGGGTCCTCGCCCTCGGGGTGGTCACCGCGATCGGTGGGGGACTGGTCCGCGACGTCCTGCTCGGCGCCACGCCGCCCGCAGCGCTCGAGCACTGGTACTACCTCGCGGCCGCCGGAGCAGGCGCGATGGCCGCGTGGGCGATCGCCCGACCGCCGCGTGCGCTGCACCGGGTGATCGTGGTGCTGGACGCCATCGGGCTGTCGGTCTTCGCCGTCGCGGGCGCCCACAAGGCCATGGAGCTCGGGCTCCAACCCGTCGCCGCGATCATCATGGGTGCCATCACGGCTGTGGGCGGGGGAACCCTGCGCGACGTGCTCGTGGGCGACGTGCCGTCCGTGCTGACCAGCGAGCTGTATGCCATCCCCGCGCTGGTGGGCGCCGCAGTGGCGGTGGTCGCCGGCGGCGTGACCCACCACACCGCGCCCGCGGCGGTCGTCGGCGCCGCGCTGTGCTTCGCGATCCGGTTGGTCGGAGTTCGCTTCGACCTGCATGCGCCGGCCCGCGAGCCGCGTGGGCCCCGCAACGGGTAGATGGAACCCCGCGCCGGAGTCGGCGCCGGTCACATCGGTACGGGGCACGTCGTCCCGAGACGTCGAGCTGCACGCGAAAGCGGATGCTCATCCCATCGCGCTCGTCACAGCGGTACGCAAGTACCGCCGCCTGCACGCCCGCCACACGGGGGGAGGGGGCTTGACCCCTGCGGGTGGACACGCGGGCCGAGCATGATCGTCTCGCTTGCGATGCACCTGCGATGCGGAGTCGCATCTGACCAGGTCAGACGTGTGCCCCGAGTGGGATTCGAACCCACACTGGATCGGGTTTGAGCCGAACGCCTCTGCCGGTTGGGCTATCGGGGCACTGCCGCCCGGAGCGCCCCGGACGGCGGGCGGTGAAGGTCGGCGCGAGGCCGCCCCGTCCGACGCGTAGGACGTTCTGCACCAGCCCGGCGACCTCGGCACTAGGCTAGCGCGCGTGACCACGAAGGATGCTCCGCAGAACAACGACCCCGAGGCGACGTCCGTCGCGGCCATCCTCAGCGGTGCGGTGCCGGCCGCACCGGCCCCCGCGCCGAAGGGTCGCCCCGCCCGGCGGGCCGTCGTCGCCGAGGACGAGGCACTCATCCGCATGGACGTCGTGGAGACGCTGCGCGAGGCCGGCTTCGACGTGGTGGGGGAGGCCGGCGACGGTGAGACCGCCGTGGCGCTGGCGATCGAGCTGCGCCCCGACATCGTCGTCATGGACGTCAAGATGCCCGTGATGGATGGCATCACCGCCGCGGAGAGGATCGGCAAGGAGCACGCCGCACCCGTCGTGCTGCTCACGGCGTTCTCGCAGTCCGAGCTCGTCGAGCGGGCCCGCGACGCCGGGGCGATGGCCTACGTCATCAAGCCCTTCACCCCCGCGGACCTGCTGCCCGCCGTCGAGATCGCGATCTCGCGGTACAGCCAGATCTCGGCGCTCGAGGCCGAGGTCGCGGACCTCGCCGAGCGCTTCGAGACCCGCAAGCGGGTCGACCGGGCCAAGGGCCTGCTCATGACGAAGATGGGCCTGACGGAGCCGGAGTCCTTCCGGTGGATCCAGAAGACGTCGATGGACCGCCGTCTCACCATGCGTGAGGTCGCGGACGCCGTCATCGAGCAGGTCGGCGGCGCCGACTCCTGACCCCCTGCACGCACGACGCCCGGTCCTCCCCGAGGGCCGGGCGTCGTCGTCGTGCCCGGTCGGGACCTTGGTCACAACTGCGCAACGGGCGGTTTTGATACATCCGATGTCACACTCCGGACACACTTCGGGGGTACGTTTCGCTGCACAGTCCCTCCGCCGGGTGTGCCAGCCACCCCGGTACGGGAGATCCGTGCTCAGTAGATGGGGTGTACCGCCTGAAGAGATCCACCCACGCAGTCCGTGCCGCAGCACTCGTCGGTGCCGTCGCGCTCGCCCTGACCGCCTGCGCGAGCAGTGCCGCAGAGGAGCCGGCTGAGGAGACCACCGAGGAGGCAGCGAGCGAGGCGTCGCCCCTGCTCGTCGGCTCGATCCTCCCGCAGACCGGTTCCCTCGCCTTCCTCGGCCCGCCCGAGATCGCGGGCGTCAACCTCGCGATCGACGAGATCAACGAGGCCGGCGGGGTCCTGGGCGCTGACGTCGAGCACATCGCGGCGGACTCGTCCGACGCCGACCACGCGGAGGTCGCGACCCAGTCCGCGACCGACCTCATCGGTCAGGGCGTCTCGGTGATCATCGGTGCGGCGTCCTCGGCCGTGACGCGCAACATCGTCGACGACATCACCAACAACGAGATCGTCCAGATCTCGCCGGCGAACACCGCGACGGACCTCTCGGGCAAGGACCCGTTCTACTTCCGCACGGCGCCGTCCGACCTCATCCAGGGCGCGGCGCTCGGCAACCTCATCCTCAACGACGGCTACAGCCGCGTCGGCGTCCTCGTCTTCAACGAGGACTACGGCACCTCCCTGCGCGACGTCCTGCAGGGCGTCCTCGAGGGTGCCGGCGCCGAGATCACCTACGGCACGGAGGGCGAGGAGTTCGACCCGACCTCGACCAGCTTCGCCGACCCGGTGACCGCGGTGCTCGCGACCAACCCCGAGGCCATCGCCGTCATCGCCTTCGACCAGACGAAGTCGATCGTGCCGGAGCTCGCGGGTGCGGGCTTCGACACCTCGAAGCTCTACTTCGTCGACGGCAACCTGTCGGACTACAGCGCCGACCTCGCCCCGGGCACGCTCGAGGGCGCCCAGGGCACCCTGCCGGGTGCCTTCCCGGACGACGCGTTCCAGGAGCGTCTGCTCGCCATCGACCCTGAGCTCAAGGACTTCTCCTACGCGGCCGAGTCGTACGACGCCGTGATGCTGGCGGCGCTCGCCGCCGTCAAGGGCGGGGCGACCGACGGTCCGACCATCCAGGCCAACATGGCCGCGGTGTCCGGTGTCGACGGGGGCACGGAGTGCTCTGGCTTCGTCGAGTGCATCGAGCTCATCGAGGCCGGCGAGGAGATCGACTACGCCGCTGTCTCGGGTGCTGGTCCGTTCAACGAGAACAACGACCCGTCGTCGGCGTTCATCGGGATCTACCAGTACGGCCCGGAGAACACCTACACCTGGATCAAGGCGGAGCAGGGCTCCCTCTGATCTGACGCGGTGACGACGCAGGCCCGGTGGGACGTCCGTCCCCCGGGCCTGCGGCGTGCCCGGGTGGTGCCACCACGGAGACCACTGCGGCGCGCCCCGGGAGCACGACGGCGCCCCACGGCTCGGAAGAGCGGTGGGGCGCCGTCGTGCGGTGCTGCGGCTCAGGACGCGGCGGCGTCCCGCTCGGCGTTCTCGACGTCGGTGGCCAGGGTGCCCAGGTACAGCTCGATGACCTTCGGGTCGTTCATCAGCTCGCGGCCCGGCCCCGAGTAGGCGTTGCGGCCCTGGTCGAGCACGTAGCCACGGTCGCAGATCTGCAGGGCGCGCCGGGCGTTCTGCTCCACGATGACGATCGACACACCCGCCTTGTTGATCCGCCGGGTGCGCAGGAAGGCCTCGTCCTGGCGCACCGGGGACAGGCCGGCCGACGGCTCGTCGAGCAGCAGCACCGACGGGTCCATCATGAGCGCTCGCGCCATGGCGACCATCTGCCGCTCGCCGCCGGACAGGGACCCGGCGCGCTGCTTGCGGCGGTCGCCCAGGGTGGGGAAGAGGTCGACGATCCGCTCGAACTGGGGGGCGAAGCGCTTGGGCTCAGCGAAGCAGCCCATCTGGAGATTCTCCTCGATGGTCAGCGAGGGGAAGACGTTGTTGTTCTGCGGCACGAACCCCACGCCGCGGCGCACCAGGCTGTCTGCGCGCTTGTTGGTGATGTCCTCGCCCTCGAGGCTCACCGAGCCGGAGCGCACGTTGACCAGCCCGAACAGGGCCTTGAGCAGCGTCGACTTGCCCGCGCCGTTGGGCCCGATGATCCCGATGAGCTCGCCGGGGTAGAGCGTCAGGTCGCAGCCGTTGAGGATGTTGACCCCCGGCAGGTAGCCGGCCACGAGGTCGCGGGCAGCGAGCAGCGGCTCACCGGTCGCCGGGGCGCCCTTCGGGCGGTCGACGGTGGGCGTGGTCATCGGGCCTCCTCCGGCCGGTCGGGGTCGGTCTCGAGCAGGGAGTCGTCGCCCAGGTCGGTGTCGTGGTGCGCGCCCAGGTAGGCGTCGATGACGGCCTGGTCCTTCATCACCGTGGTCGGCGGGCCCTCGGCGACGTTGCGCCCCTCGGCCATGACGACCACCCAGTCGGAGATGTGCCGGACCATGTGCATGTCGTGCTCGACGAACAGCACGGTCATGCCCTCGTCGCGCAGCGCCAGGATGTGGCCGAGCAGCGACTGGGTCAGCGCCGGGTTCACGCCGGCCATCGGCTCGTCGAGCATGATCATCGTGGGCTTCGTCATGAGGGCCCTGGCCATCTCGAGCAGCTTGCGCTGCCCGCCGGACAGGCTCCCGGCGAAGTCGTCCCGCTTCTCGAGCAGCTTGAAGCGCTCGAGCAGCGACTCGGCCTGCTCGGTGATCTCGCGCTCGCGTCGGGTCCACAGGGGCGGCACGAGCGCACGGAAGAGGTTCTCGCCCGGCTGGTCGACGGCGCCCAGCCGCATGTTCTCGATGACCGTCATCCGGTTCAGCGCCTTGGTCAGCTGGAACGTGCGGACCATGCCCGCACGGGCCACCTTCGCGGCCGGGACGCCGGCGAGCGAGCGGCCCGCGAAGGACCACGTGCCGGCGCTGGGCTGGTCGAACCCGGTGAGGAGGTTGAACAGCGTCGTCTTGCCGGCGCCGTTGGGGCCGATGAGCGCCGTGATCGCCCCGCGCTGCACCTCGATGTGGTGCACGTCCACGGCGGTCATGCCGCCGAACCGGCGCACGACGCCGTCGGCCACGAGGATCGGGTCCGGCTTCGCCGCGCCCGGGAGGTGCTCGACGCCCGCCAGGGCGACGGCGGGGGAGACGGCAGGGGCGGAGGTGTCAGCGGACATTGATCGCCAGCTCCTTCTTGTCGCCCATGATCCCCTGTGGTCGGAAGATGACGAGCAGCATCAGCGTCAGGCCCACGAGGATCCAGCCCAGCATGGCGATCTGCTCGGTGCGGAGCACGGTCTCGGGGACGATCTCGCGCAGGAAGATCGTGACGAACGCCAGGACGGTCCACAGCAGCACGGAGCCGAGGACCGGGCCGAACACCGTCGCGGCGCCGCCGAGCAGCAGGATGGTCCAGACGTAGAACGTCATCGGGCGGCCCATGGAGTCCGGCTGGACGGCCCGGGGGAGCACGTAGAGGATCCCGCCCAGGGCGCCGAACACCCCGCCGAGCACCAGCGCCTGCATCTTGTAGGAGTAGACGTTCTTGCCGAGCGAGCGCAGGGCGTCCTCGTCCTCGCGCACGCCCTTGAGCACGCGGCCCCACGGGCTGCGCATCCAGCGCCACATCACGAAGCACGCCAGCGCGACCACGGCCCACGCCACGATCCGCAGCCACCAGCTGTTGGACAGGTTGTTGGAGTAGGACCACGGCCCGATCTCCGTCGTCCCGTCCGGGAACGGGGACAGGGACTGGAAGGACTCCTTGAACGGGTCCCCGGCGATCCCCGCGTTGCCGCCCGTCAGCCACGTCAGCGACGTCGAGCGCCCGATGATGCGGACGATCTCCGCCGCCGCGATGGTGACGATCGCCAGGTAGTCGCCGCGCAGCTGGAGGGTGGGGATGCCCAGCAGCAGGCCGAAGAGCATCGCTGCGGTGACGGCGACGAGCACCGAGGCCCACAGTGGCCAGCCGGCGGTCGCGCTGATCGCGAAGCCGTAGGCGCCCAGCAGCATGAAGCCCGCCTGGCCCATGTTGAGCAGGCCGGTGAGCCCGAAGTGCACGTTGAGGCCGATCGCGGCCAGGGCGTACGCCGCGGTGGTCGGCGCGATGACCGCGTCGGCCACGGCGTTGAGGATGCGGGTCCAGTCCATGTCCCGGGTCCTTCCCTTAGCCGACCCGCTCCGCGCGGCCCAGGATGCCCTGGGGACGCACGAGCAGGACGATGATGAGGATGAGCAGCGCGCCGGCGTAGCGCATGTCGGACGGGATGACGAGGCTCGACATCTCCGCGATGAGCCCGATGACGAGCGAGCCGGCCAGCGCCCCGTAGGCCGTGCCGAGCCCACCCAGGGTCACGGCGGCGAACATGAGCAGCAGGATGGTGCCGCCCATGTTCCAGCTGGTCGAGTTGAAGTACAGCGCGATGAGCACGCCGCCCAGCGCCGCAAGGCCGGTCCCCGCGGTCCACACGAGGCGGATGATCCGCTCGACGCTGATGCCAGAGGCCGAGGCCAGGGCCGGGTTGTCCGAGACGGCCCGCGTCGCCCGGCCGGTGCGGGTCCCGACGAGGAACCAGGCGACGCCGACGAGGGTCACCACGGCGATCACCGCGGAGATGAGCGACTGCTGCGAGACGATCACCGGCCCCAGCTGCACGGGAACCGGGTTGTCGATGACGATCCGCAGCCGGCCGCCGCCGAAGAAGAACTGGAACGTGTACTGCAGCACCATGGAGAAGCCGATGGTGACGATCATCTGCTGCGTGTTGCCCACCCTGCGCCGCCGCAGGGGGTGCCAGATGCCGGCGTCCTGCAGCCAGCCGGACGCCGCGCCGAGCGCCACGGCCACGACCCCGGCCGCGACGAGCGGCAGACCCAGCGCCTGCGTCCCGACGTAGGCGAGGATCGCGCCGAGGGTCACCTGCTCGCCGTGGGCGAAGTTGCTCAGGCCCGTGGTGCCGTAGAGGAGCGAGAGCCCCACGGAGGCCAGCGCGAGCAGGATGCCGAAGATGAGGCCGTTGACGGCCTGCTGCGCCACGCGGCCGCCCGTGATGGCCGTGCCGCCGTCGCCCTCGGCGTCGGGGGTCGCGTCGGGCGCGGCGGTCCCGTCCGACGTCGGCTCGGACCCGCCGGTGGTCGGTTCGCCCAGGGGGAAGAGCGCCGCGGCCGTCGCCCCGAGCGCGACCGTGACGGTCCGGGGGTTGCTCGCCGGGTCGCGCAACGTCTCGCCGGCCGGCAGCGTCGCCACGTCGACGAGCACGGCGTACTCACCGGCGGACGTCACGGCGGCGGCCCAGCGGCCGTCGGCGCCGGTCACCGCCGGGACCTCGTCGCCCTGCCCGGTGATCGTCAGCGCGATCCCCGCGGCCGGGTCCCCGGCCGCGGTGCGGATGGTGCCCCCGACACAGCCCGTGTCCGGTGCCGGTGTGCACCCCTGTGCACCCCTGCGTGGCGGCCGCGGCGCCGGGCACCCCGAGTGCGAGAAGCCCGAGGAGCGCGAGGGCGGACGTGGCGATGACGCGGCGCGCTCGGGTCGTCCGACCCGTCGCGTGCGTCGAAGGGGGGGCCGTTCGTTGCACCGTGGGCCTCCGTCCGGGGTCACGCGCTGGGCGTGGGGCTGATCGGTCGTGCGCACCAGCACGGCCGTACCGCGACATGCCTGGTGGGCCGGGTAGGGCGACGATAGGCACCGGATGTGTCGCGCGGGTTTCGCGCCACGCCACACCTTGGCATCGATCGTCATCCGCGGACACCCGGCGGGGCGGGCCGGCCGCGGTTCACACGTCCGTGGACGTCGACCGACTACCGCTGGCCCGGCCGGGCCGTTATCGTTTCGTCATTCGGCCCGGCAGCGGAACCCCCCATCGCGCGCCGCCAGGTCCAGCGCAGAAGGAGGACCGTGTGCGTCCCGGCATCGAGGTGCGGCCTGCGGAACCCGAGGACCTGAGCCCGCTCGTGGACCTGTGCCTCACAGCGCGGGCCGAGTCGTCTGTCGGCTCGCAGGTCTGCACGGGCGAGGCGGCGGACCTCGCCCACCAGCTGGGCGCCCTGGCCACGGCCCCGGGCGGCACGGTGCTCGTCGGCCTCCTCGACGGCGCGCCCGTCGGCCTGCTGCTCGGCCGGGTGGTCGGTCCCAACCCGTTCACCGACGAGACGAGCCTCGCCGTCGAGTCCCTCTACGTCGCCCCGGACCACCGACGCCGCGGCGTCGGGCACGCCCTCATGACGGGTGCTGCGGGCCTGGCCACCGAGGTCGGGGCCGAGCACGTCTACGCGGCACCCATCCCGGGGGCGCGCGGAATGCAGCGCTTCTTCGTCCAGCTGGGGTTCGCACCCGCCGCGGCGCACCGCGTGACGAGCACGGCGGCGCTGCAGCGGCGCCTGGCGCAGGACGTCGTCGGCGCCCCCGGGCGTCGCCAGGCCTCGCGCGGCCTGGAGGACCTCATCGCCCGGCGGCGTCAGTCGCGCGCGGCCACGGGCGAGGTGCCCGTCGTGGCGCTCGCCGAGCCCGTCGAGCCGCCCACGCGGCGGTCGATCAGCATGCAGGTGAGGCGGGCCGTGCAGACGCGTCGCGAGGTCGAGTCCTCCACGACGATCTCGTAGGTCGCCG
>Ga0073904_10001309_pt1 | contig 18627 bp, 15 predicted proteins | sample KloWWTrecipitate_FD_66668 | JGI IMG/M metagenome (GOLD analysis project Ga0073904, IMG submission 66668) | Active sludge microbial communities from Klosterneuburg, Austria, studying microevolution and ecology of nitrifiers - Klosterneuburg... | ecosystem: Engineered > WWTP > Aerobic digester >... | reverse complement strand
CTTCTGGATCGGCGCTTCATGGATGCGACGACCGCGCGGCTCGAATTCGGGGCAAGGCGTGGGCGTGCCACCTTCACGCTCGGCGCGGAGATGATGGACCACGATTCCTCGTATGAATACCGTGCCGCAGCGATCTTCGACCCGCTGCTCGCCGCAGCGCTCGGCCGACCGGCCACGCTCACCCGTGACCTCGTCCTCGAGGCGGGCGGGCAGTCCTGGGGCGCGTACGCATCCGCGCTGATTGTGATGACTCCGCAAGTCGTTGTGGACCTGGGCGTCCGCAGGGATGAGCAGCGTTTCCGGCCGCGCTTTCGCGCTTCGCAAGGGTCGCCGCGCGTCGGCATCGAGTACACACCGCGCGCCGACACCACGCTGCGCCTCTCCTGGGGCCAGCTCTCGCAGCCGCAGCGCCCGGATGAACTGCAGGCGACCGACGGCGAGCGGGAGTTTCACGCCGTTCAGACGGCGACGCAGACGGTCGGCGCGATCGAACATCATCTCTCGAACGATGTCTCCCTGCGCATCGAGGCCTTCGACAAGCGCATGGGCAGCGTGCAGCCCGGCTACGAGAACCTGCTCGACCCGGTGACCTTGCTGCCCGAGATCGAAGTCGACCGTGTGCGTGTCGCGCCGCTGTCGTCGCGTGCCTATGGTGCGGAGCTCTCGATGCGCTGGGAGCCGCGTCGCACCTGGTCGGCGTGGTTGAGCTACAGCTGGTCCGAAGTCACGGACCGGTTCGCGGACTCGCGCGCGCTGCGCACGTGGGACCAGCGGCACGCCGCCGTGACAGGAGTGTCGTGGACGCGCGGGTCCTGGCAGTTGTCGGGCAACGCGATCTGGCACAACGGCTGGCGCCAGAATTCGCTCGTCGTCGAGGCGGCGCCGGGCGGCGGCGCGCGGCTCGTGCTCGCGCCGCGCAACGCGGATTCGTGGGCGGACTATTTCTCGTTCGATGCACGTGCAAGCTGGCAGCGCGCGCTACCGGTCGGGGCACTGCAGGTCTACGCGGAACTCAGCAATGCGACCGACCACGCGAACCTCTGCTGCACCGGGTATCGCATCGCCGTTCCGGGCGATCCGGCGAGTCTCACGAGCGAGCGCTCGACGTGGCTGCCGCGTTACGGGCTGCTCGGCGTCACCTGGCTCCTGCCCTGAAGCGCGGCGGGCGGCGCGTACTTCGCGAGCCAGTCGCGCACCGTCTGGTACCAGAAGAGCGAATTGGCGGGCTTCAGTACCCAGTGGTTCTCATCGGGGAAGTACACGAGCTTCGAGGGCACGCCGCGGGTCTGCAGCGTGTTGAAAAGCTCGATGCCGTGATTGACAGGCACGCGCTGATCGAGCTGGCCGTGGATCACGAGCGTGGGCGTCACGAAATTCCCGGCCGAGGTGTGCGGCGAGTAGCGCGCGAACTCCTCGGGCTTCTCCCAGTAGTTGAAGAAGCGATCCTTCGATGCGCCGTAGTCCGCGCCGATCTGCGTGAAGTTGTCGTACACGGCCGCGTGCGCGATCAGCGCCTTGAACGGATGCGGTCGGCCGAGCAGGGTGGTCGCGAGGAAGCCGCCGTAGCTGCCGCCTCCCGCCACCATGTGATCGGCATCGACGTAGGGCTGTGCCGCGAGCCACTCCGCCGCCTTGATCGTGTCCTCGTAAGGCAGCGTGATGCGATCGGGGTTGATCGAGTCAGCGAACGCCTGGCCAAAGCCGCTCGAGCCGTGGAAATTGTGCCAGGTGACGATATAGCCCCAGTTCGCGAACACATGCGCATTCCAGCGGTAGGTGAGCGCATCCTGAATGCCGTTGTGCGGGCCGCCGTGCAGCAGCATGTACACCGGGTACTTCTTCGCGGGGTCGAAGCCGGGCGGGTAGATCACCCACATCTGGATGGGATCGCCCCGCGCGCCCTTGTAGGTGACGCTCTCCACCTTGCCCATCGCGAGGCTTGCGAGCGCGCCGCCATTGAAATCAGACAACTTTGTGATCGCGCCCTTCGCCAGATCGAGCCGCACGAGTGCGGCGGGCTCCGAGAAGCTCTGCCGAAGCGCGATAGCCACCTTGCCCGCGACCTCGAGGCCCGAAAAACTGCTCGCGCCGGTCACGGCGCGTGGTGCACCGCCGGTGAGTGCAAAGCGATAAATGCGCGAGGTCGCGGCGTCGTCGATCTGGCCGTAGATCGACTTCGAGTCGCTTGCCCACACGAGGCCGTCGGCGGAGCGGTCCCATTGTTCGGTGAGGCCGCGTGTCAGGCCGCTCGCGCGTTCGAGCAGCATCAGTCGCTGCGTGTCGGCATAGAAGCGCGGCGTGCGCTTCTGCGAATACGCGAGGTACCTGCCGTCGGGCGAGTACACGGGGTTGCTCTCGTCGGCGATACTGTCCGCGTTGAGGTTGCGCGCCGGCTTGCAGCCGCAGGCCGGGATCACAATGATGTCATCATTCGGATCGATGCCGCTGCGGTCGCGATCGGCGACGAATGCAACCTCGGTGCCGTCGGGCGAGATGTCGTAGGAGGAGGTGCTGTATTCCTGTTTCGAGAGCCAGTAGCCCGAACCGCGGGTGATCGCGGTCGTCTCGCCGCCTGCGAGCGGGATCGAGAAGAGATGCGGCTCGCGATCGTCGAGAAAGTGGTCCCAGTAGGCGATCGGCGCGCGCTCCCACACCTTCGCACTCGACTTCGCTTCGGCGCGCTCCTTCAGGCGTGTGCCCTGGTCTTCCCATTTGACAAGATCGGGCCACACGTCGGCGACGAAGGCGATGTGCTTCCCGTCGGGGAACCACTTGAAGGCGCCGGCGCCGACCGGCACGTTCGTGAGGCGCTTCGCCTCGCCGCCGTCCACCGCAATCACATAAATCTGGTTCTGCTCGTCGTCGCCGCGCTTCGAGAGAAAGGCGACCCACCGGCCGTCGGGGCTGAAGGCGGGCGCTGTGTCGTTCGCCTTGTCGCTCGTCAGCTGGCGCGCCGCGCCGCCCGCGGCCGGAATCGTCCAGAGATCGGTGCTGCCCTTGTTCGTACCGAGGTCGTAGCGTGTGACAGGTACGACCGCCAATGCGCCGTCAGGCGACAGGGTCGGGTTGCCGAGACGCGCGAGGCCCCACATCGCCTCGGCGGTGTACGGGGTCGTGCCCGCCGCGAACGCGGCGATCGGGCCGCAGGCGAGCAATGTGAACAGGCCGCGAGAGAGGACGGACATCGGCAGCTCCCCTTGAGTATGCGTTCACGGTGCGCACGGACCTGCGCAATGGTCGGCGATTGTGCCCGAACCGGGCCCGCGACGCCGCCCATCTGCGACGAGCGCCGCGTACAATCCGGCCACCCACCCTCTTCGCAGGTCCTCCATGCGCATCACGCTCGCGGCAACGGACAGTGAACTGGCGTCCGCCTGGCGCGACCTTTGCGGCGGGCTCGCTGACGTTTCCGTCCATCAAGGGTCGATCCTCGATCTCGATGTCGACGCGGTGGTGAGCCCCGCGAACAGCTTCGGCTTCATGGAGGGCGGTCTCGACGGCGTATACCGGCGCCACTTCGGCGGGCACGTCCAGGAGCGCCTGCAGGCGCTGCTGCGCGCCCAGCACGACGGCGAGCTGCCGGTCGGCCGCGCCGAGATCATCGCGATCGAACACCCGCGTATCCGCTGGCTCATCGCGGCGCCGACGATGCGTGTGCCCATGAGCGTCGCCGGCACCGCACATCCGTTTCTCGCGGCCCGCGCAGCGCTGCGACTCGTCAAGCAGGGCCATTTCGCACCGGGTTCCGGCGGCGAGGGTCATGTGAGTCACGCAGTCACGTCGCTTGCGATGCCCGGCCTCGGCACCGGCACGGGCGGCGTACCGCCGCGTGTGTGTGCCGCGCAGGTACGCGTTGCCATCGAGGAAGTGATCCTCGGGCGTGTGCACCGCTTTGCCGATCTGCGAGCCGCACTCGCAGCCCATGACTGCCTTGTGCGAGGAACCTGAATGCCTGCAACCCTGCTCGATCGCTACTACGCCGTCGCGCTGCAAATCGATTGCGATGGCGTGCACCCCGATCCGGACCGCGCGAGCGCACGCGCCCGCATGGCCGCAAGCCTCAAGCGCATCGATACAGCCATTGCCGGTGCGAAGCGCTGGGTTGGCGACGATTTGCGCCTTGTGGTGCTGCCGGAGTACGTCCTCACCGGTCCGCCCTGGGGCGAGGGTATTGCCGCGTGGGCGGACAAGGCGGCACTCGACGACGATGGGCCCGAGTACGCGGCCTTCGCGCAGCTCGCACAACGCCATGGCGTGCATCTTGCGGGCAACGCATACGAGACGGACAGGAATTTTCCTGGCCTCTATTTCCAGGCGTCGTTCGTCTTCGACGACAGCGGCCGTCGTGTGCTGCGCTACCGGCGGCTCGTGTCGATGTTCGCACCCACTCCGCACGACGTATGGGACCGCTATCTCGAGCTTTATGGCCTCGAGGCGGTGTTCCCCGTGGCGGACACGGTGATCGGCAAGCTGGCCGCGATCGCCTCCGAGGAAATTCTCTATCCCGAGATTGCGCGCTGCCACGCGATCCGGGGCGCGGAGGTGCTGCTGCACTCGACTGGCGAGGTTGCCGCGCTCACGCTCACGCCGAAGCAGATCGCGCGTCGCGCACGCGCGCTCGAGAACCTCGCCTATGTGGTCTCTGCCAACTGCGCAGCGACCTGGGGTATCGACGTGCCCGCCGATTCGAGCAACGGCTTCTCCGACATCATCGACTACCTCGGCAACCAGATGGTGCAGGCGGGGCAGGGCGTTTCAATGGTGGCGTATGCATCGCTCGATCTTGCGGGCCTGCGCGCTTACCGCCGCCGCCCCGGCATGGGCAACCTGCTTGCGCGTCAGGCGCTTGATCTCTATGCCGCGAGCTTCGCGGCGGCGAACATCCGCGAGCCGAACGGGTTGATCGAGAAGGGCAAGGTCGTGATTCCCGATCGTTCCTACTTTCGTGAGAGGCAGGCGCGGGCGATCGCGCGCCTCGTCGAGAGTGGGGTCATCACGCCCTGACGGGCGCGGCGCCTCACGCCGCCGTCATCCGCGAGGCCAGGAATTTCCTGAGGGCGTCCAGGTAGTCGCGGTGCATCGGTCCGGACACTGGATCCGCCTCGACGGCCTGATACCAGCGCGTCAGTTTCGGCCGACCCGAAAAGAGATCGTTCACGTCGAACTTCGGCAACAGCTCGAAGAGCACCCAGAATGTGGGCGCCATGATGGCGTCGGCAAAACCGGGCTGCGCGCCGCCGGCCCAGGGGCCTGCACCCATGAAGGTCTCGAGGTCGGCGACCGCCTTGCGCAGCGATGCGAGGACGGTCTGCACATCGGCGTCATTGCGCGTGGCCGGGTTGGCATTGCGAAAGAGCCCACCGACGTTCGGCACGACGTAAATGTCGATCATGCGTGCGACGAGCCGTGCCTGCGCGCGGTCCATCGCGGCTTCCGGCAGCAACTTGCGACCCGGCTGTGTCTCGTCAATGTACTCGCAGATCACCGTCGACTCGGCGAGGCAGCGGCCGCCGTCCTCGAGTGCAGGCATCTTGCCGAGCGGATTGATCGCGAGGTACCCGGCCGACTTGAGGTTGCCGCCGTGCGGTGGTGTGAGTTCGAGGCCACAGCCCTTCCAGCGCGAGGCGAGCAGCGTGCGCGCGACATAAGGGGAGGCAAGGAAGCCGTAGAGTTGCATGGGGGTACCTCGATTGGGGCAGCGGTCACAAGTCGGGGCCGCGATTATCGCTATAGTTGGCGTTCACGGCACGGTCAGCCGTGCAAGGAGTGGGTAGCTGCATGGCCAGGCGCGCGACAGCGGTCGGTGGACGCGATTGCGACCCGAGCGTACGACGGGCATATTTCGAGTGCCGGTTCGGGCAGCTGCACGTCCATAACGCGATGCCCGCCGGCGGTGGTTTCGACGAGGCGACGCCGCTCCTCTGCATCCATCGCGATGGGGTCACGGGGCGGATGTTTGCGGGTCTGATGCGCACGATCGGCCGCGACCGCTCGGTCTACGCGCCGGACCTCCCCGGCAGCGGCGAATCGGACGGGCCGCAGCCCTCTCCCGGGTGTACGGACCTTGCAGCGGCGCTCGGCGATTTCCTGCGCGACCTGCGCCTGCGCCGCGTCGACCTGTTGGCGGCGGGCGCCGGTGCACTCGTTGCGACGGAACTCGCGCTGGCGCGCGTGGACGAAGTGCGCCGCGTCGCATTCATCGATCTGCCGGACCCTGCAGCCGACCTTCGCATCCGCGAGAAGTTGCCGCTCCTCGCTCAGCCGACTCTGCTGCTTCAGGCGCGCGATGATCTTGCTCTCGACCTGCCGGCGATCGCCGCAGAGCTGAGCGCCTTCCTCAGCGCGTAGCGGCTTCGCGCGCGGTGGCCCGCTGCCATGCGAGCACGGCGACGAACGTCACGAGCAACACGGGGATACCGGCAAGGTTCACGTTGCGCCAGCCGATCACGGCGATGGCCGCTCCGGCCGCCAGCGAGGCGAGCGCCTGCGACGTGAAGGTTGCAAAATCGTTGAAGCCCTGTGCGCGAAAGCGCTCGGCCGGAGTGTAAGCACGCGTCAGCAGCGTCGTGCCTGCGACGAACAGCAGATTCCAGCCGACACCCAGCAGGATGAGACCCGCGAGATAGTGGGTGAAGGCGTGACCCAGCGCTACGGCGACCGTGACGCAGGCCGCCATGCATGCGAGACCGGCGAGCATCATGCGCGCGATGCCGGCCCGCGCGATCAGCCAGCCGCTCACGAGCGACGGCAGGTACATCGCGACGAGATGAGAGGTGATCACCTGTTTCGTTGCGTGGACACTGTGGCCGTCGATGACATGCATGCTGATGGGGGTCGCTGTCATGATGAAGCTCATCACGGCGTAAGAAGAGAGCCCGGCGAGCAGGGCCACGATGTAGGCCGGCTGAGCGATGATTGCGCGCAGCGGACGCACCACGCCGCCCTGCGTGAAGGAGTGCGGGTGAGGCGGCCTGAGCATGAGCAGCACGAACGCCGACAGCACGAGGAACGCCGCCACCGCGATGAAAGACCCGGTGAACTCGGGCCAGCCACCCATGAAGCGCAATCGTTCGCCCGCTTCGGGTCCGATGAATGCTGCCATGAGCGTTCCCAGCATGACCGTCGCAATGGCCCGCGGAACTTCCGGCAGCTCCACATACTCGGTCGCAGCGAAGCGATACTGTTGCACGAAGGCCATGTTTGCGCCGAGGAATGTTGCGCCCACGCAAAAGCCGGCGAACGAGGCGTGCGCGACCGCCCAAGCGCAGCCGAGCGCAGCCAGGCTGGCCGCGAGCGCGCTCGAGATGAACATGCGGCGACGCCCGAATCGCTGCATGGACAGCGCTGCCGGGAGGGATGTGGTGGCAACTCCGACCACACCCAGAGAGATGGGCAGGGTCGCGAGTGCCGGGTCGGGCGCGATTTGTGCGCCGATGATCCCGCCAAAAGCGATCAGTACGAGGGTGCCGCAGCCGGCCAGCGCCTGGGCCAGAGTCAGGATCCACACACTGCGCATGGCGGCGATCTTATGTCGGATGTTGCGCCGCCGCGAGCGGCCGGACGCGCTACACTTGCCGGGCAATGGGCGCGCACAAGAAGCCATCCCAGCCCCAACCGGACGCCGACCTCGACAGCACTGCAGAACTGCCGGTGATCGACGATCCGCTCTCGTCCACGGACACGTGGGCGGTCGCTGCGCTGCCCTCGCCCGCGAGCCCCGCGCAGGCGATCGCGGACGAGCTCGGTGCGCTGCGGTCCGTCCTTGCAAGTGCCACCGAGCAGCGCAGCGTTCTCGAAGTTGATCTGCGCTCGCTTTCCGAGAACCTGCGCGACGTCGAAGAACGGATGCGGCGCAAGGGCGAACGCCTCGCGTCGATGGAGCGGGAACTCGAAAGTGCGCGCGTCGAACGTGACGCCGTTGCAGCGCGCGCAGACGAGATGGCGACGACACTGGCCACTGCCCATGCCGCGCTCGACGTCGAGCGCCGGCGTGCCGACGAGGCGATACAGCGCTTCGACACCGGTTCGCTCGCCACGGCAGCACTCGAAGCACGCGGCGTGGAGCTTGCAAGCGAGGCGGATCGCCTGCGGAGCGAGGCACGGGCGTTGCGCGAAACTCTCGCTGAGCGCGACATTGCGCTCGCCGATCGGGCGAACATGCTGGCAGCACGCGAGCGACGCCTCGCCGAACTCGAACCACAGCATGCGCAGCGCGGGCAGCGCCTCGAGCAGCTTGAGCGCGAGCGACAGGATCTCGACGCGCGCTGCGCACGGCTGACCACGGATCTCGCCGAGCGCACGACCGCACTGGCGGAGCGCGACACAACACTGGCGGGAGTGCGCAGCGAGCTCGCGTCCGGCGACCAGAGTGCGAGCGAGGCACGCGCCGCGGCCGCGGCTGCCGAAGGCGACGCGAGTCGCTTGCGCGAGGAACTGGCCGCGGCCGGGGAGGCGCTGCGCGAGCGCGCGGACGCGGCGGCTGCGGCCGCGCTGCAGCTTGCACAACGCGAACGGCTCGAAGCGCAGCGCTGCGCCGAGCTCGCGGATCTGCGCAGCGTGCTCGCCCGGTATCGCGAGCAGGCCAGTTCGCGCGAAGGCGTGCGGGCCGTATACGAAGGCCTGTTGCTTGCCTCCCAGGAGGAAGTGGATGCGCGCGATGGCCGTGTGGCGGTGCTGCAAGCGCAGGCGGCGCGGGAGCGCGAACGTGCCACCGCGATCGAGGCGGAGCTGGCGACGGCAGGTGAACGCATTGCCGCTCTCGAGGCCGAGCGCGATGCGGCACTCGCAAAGTTGCAGGAATCCGCGGCTGCGATCCTCGCCCGTGCAGCCGCATTGAAGGGTCACGAGCGTGACGCGGAGGCGCTGCTGACACAGCTTGCAGCGCGTGATTCGACGATTGCGACGCTGGGCGCCGAGCGCGATCGTCAAGCCGAAGTCGTCGCGGAGCGCGAACGCGATATCGCGAGCGGTGTCGCCGAGCGCGCCGCGCTGCGCGCCGCGGTCGTTTCGCTCGAGGCAACACTCGAGAAGCGCAAGGAGCAGGTCGAAGGCCTCGAGGCAGACGTCGCGCGGCTGAGTGTCGTTGTGGTCGACCTGACCCGGGAATTGCAGACCGCGCGCTCGTCCTGGAGTTCACAACGCGACAGCGTCAGCCGTCAGGACGAGCGGCTTGCCGATCTCGATCGGCTCGTGCGGGCTGGCGAGGCTCGCGATGCCGATCACGAGGCAACCATGCGCGCGGCGACGGCGCTGCACGACGAGATCGAGAGCCTCCTCGCTGTGGAGAAAGCACGCGCCGAGTCGCTCACCGCAGATCTGGCCACCGCGCATGCGGCTCTTTCGGAACGCGACAAGCACGCTTCGAGCGCGAGCGAGGCGCTGCGCTCGCACAGCGCGCGCGCGCTCGACCTCGAGCAGCGCGAGCGCGAGCTTGCCGCGCAGCTCGCGGAGCGCGACCACGCACAATCCGGGATGCGCGCCGAGTTGCAGGCCGCGACGACGCACGCCGGTGAATTGCAGCAGGATCTTCAGGCCGCGGAGGATCAGCTCAACCGGGTTGAAGCGGAATTGCGGGTCCGGCAGCTGCGCATCGATGAGCTCATGGCGGCTGACGCGGACACTCGCGCCCAGCTTGCCGGGACACGCCGCAAGCTCGAGGAGCGCGACGCGCTTATCGGGCGCATTGAAGCGGAAGCCGCCAGCAGCGCGGCGGTGCTCGGCAGCATCCGTGAGAGCATGCAGCGCATCGACCCGCTCTCAGTGACCGGCAGCGAAATGGCGCACGACGGCCTCGCGCGACTGCTCTCGCGAGTCGATGGTCCGGGCGAGGTCGTGCACGTTCTCGGTCGCAAGACGACCGTCGGTCGCACGCCAGACAACGATCTGCAGATCAACGCCAAGTTCATCAGCCGCCACCATGCCGTGATCCTCGCCGGGCCCACGCTGACCATCGTCGAGGATCTGAACAGCACGAACGGTGTCTACGTGAACGGCCGGCGCATCACGCGCGAGGCACTTGCCGACGGCGATCAGGTGATGATCGGCAAGGCGAAGTTCCGCTTCAGCGCAAGGCCGGTGACCCGGGCTGAGGGCTGAGGGCCGAGAGCTCGGGGCACGCAGCACTGCCCGCCAGGCACGGAAATTCGGTAAGCTCACCCCTTCACCACCCCCCGGGCGGTCCCCTTGGCGAGTCCGTACATCGAGCGCATTCTGAAGGCGCGTGTCTACGACGTGGCGATCGAATCGCCGCTCGATGCCGCGCCCCGTCTGTCACGTCGCATCGGCAATGAGGTCCGGCTCAAGCGCGAGGACCTGCAGCCGGTTTTCTCGTTCAAGCTGCGCGGCGCCTACAACCGCATCGCGAGCCTGTCGCAGGGCGCAGCGAAGCGCGGCGTCATCTGCGCCTCCGCGGGCAACCACGCACAAGGTGTTGCGCTCGCGGCGCGGCGGCGGGGCATCAAGGCTGTGATCGTGATGCCGGTGACGACTCCGCAGATCAAGGTGCAAGCAGTCATCGATCTCGGCGGCGAGGCGGTGCTGCAGGGCGATGACTACGACGCCGCATACGAGCACGCGCTCACACTCGCCCGCGAGCGCGAGCTTGTGTTCGTGCATCCTTTCGACGACCCCGACGTGATCGCGGGACAGGGCACGATCGCCGTGGAGATCATGCGCCAGACTGGCGGGGAGATCGACGCGATCTTCGTGCCGGTCGGCGGCGGCGGCCTGATCGCCGGCATCGCCGTCTACACCAAGTACCTCCATCCGCGCGTGAAGGTGATCGGCGTCGAACCGGTCGATGCGGCGGCGATGCACGAGTCCTTGCGTCAAGGCAGGCGCGTGACGCTGGAGCGCGTCGGAATGTTTGCCGACGGTGTTGCCGTGCGACGCGTCGGCGAGGAGACTTTCCAGCTGGTACGCCAGCACGTCGACGAGATCGTACTCGTCGATACCGATGAGACCTGCGCCGCCATCCAGGACATCTTCGAGGACACGCGCTCGATCGCCGAGCCCGCCGGGGCGCTCGCCGTTGCTGGCATCAAGAAGTACGCGGCGCGCGCCGGCTGGCGCGACAAGCGGCTGGTCGCGGTGACGAGCGGCGCCAACATGAACTTCGACCGCCTGCGCCACGTCGCGGAACGCGCCGATCTGGGTGGGCAACGCGAGGCGCTGCTCGCGGTCGAGATACCGGAGCGGCCTGGCAGCTTTCTCGCCTTCTGTCAGGCCCTGGGCGCGCGCAGCGTCACTGAATTCAACTATCGCTATGAGAGCGCGCACGCCGCGCAGATCTTCGTCGGCCTTGCCCTGTCGCAAGGGCGCGCGGAGAAGGATGCCGTCATGGGTGCGCTGCGCGCTGCCGGCTATTCCGTGCAGGACATGTCCGAGAACGAGGTCGCCAAGCAGCACGCGCGGTACATGGTCGGCGGCCATGCGCGCGGCATCGAGAACGAGATGCTCTTCCGCTTCGAGTTTCCCGAGCGCCCCGGAGCACTCTTGCGCTTCCTGCAGGCGGTCGGGACGCGCTGGAACATCAGCCTCTTCCACTACCGCAACCATGGCTCGGACTACGGCCGGGTACTCGCTGGCATCCAGGTGCCGCCGGCGGAGCGGAAGGACTTCGAACTGCACCTTGGTGAACTGCATTTCGAGTACACCGACGAAACCCGCAACCCGGTCTACCGGATGTTCCTCGGCGCGTGAGCAACTCGAACGACGGCATCTACGCGCCACGGCGCGCACCCGTGCACGAAGATCTGGTGCTGCGCGGCTTGCGTCACCGCATCATTCGCTGGGGGCCGCCCTCCGCGTCGCCGATCGTGCTGCTGCACGGGTTTCTCGATGTCGCGGACACCTGGCAATTCCTCGTGGACGAGCTGCCCGATGACTGGTCGTTCGTTGGCCTCGACTGGCGCGGCTTCGGCGGCAGTGAATGGCAACCGGGCGGCTACTGGTTCACCGACTACCTGGCCGATCTCGAGGCGCTGCTCGCTCTCGTTGCGTCCGGTCCGGCGCGCCTCCTGGGGCATAGCATGGGAGGCAACATCGCGGCGCTTTACGGTGGCATCCGTCCGGAGCGCATTGCGTGGACCGTCAATCTCGAAGGAGTCGGGTTGCCGCAGACCAGCCCTGATGAAGCGCCCGGGCGCTATGCACGCTGGCTCGACGAGCTTGCGAAGCGGCCGCGACAGACCGCGTACGCGTCCGAGAGCGACCTTGCAAAGTACCTCTGCTCGCGCAACCCGCGACTCCCGCAGGCGCGCGCGGCGTTTCTCGCGCGCGCCTGGACGCGGCGCGTGGGCCAGCGCTACCACCTCGCCGCCGATCCACAACATCGCGTGGTGAACCCGGTGCTCTATCGGCGCGACGAAGCGGAGGCCTGCTGGCGGCGTGGCGTTGCGCCGATGCTGCTGATGCTCGGCGAGCAGTCGGAATACCGCACGCGCATGGGGTCGTGGGGCGCGGCCGGGTACCTCGAGGCGGCCTTCCCGCATTTGACGCTCGTGACACTCGGTGGTGTCGGGCACATGATGCACCATGAAGCGCCTGACGCCGTGGCCCGCCACATTGAACACTTTGTCGGGCAGCAGATCTCGCGAAATCCATGAGATGGCCTGAACTGCAGCGGGATCACCCCTTGCACGTGCCGTACAAGTGGGCACGGCGCATCGTGATCACGCTCACCGGCTTCACGGTGCTGCTCGTCGGGTTCGCGATGATCGTGCTGCCCGGGCCGGCGTTCGTCGTGATTCCCGCGGGTCTCGCGATCCTCGGGCTCGAGTTCGCATGGGCGCGCCACACCCTTCGCGCGCTCAGGAAGCGCGGTGCGATCATCGTCGCCGCGGCGAAGGCGAAGCTGCGCTAACGGGTAGCGGCGGGTTCGAGCGCGGCTTCGATCAACACGCGAAACTCATCGTGGGTCTTCGCGCCTTGCACACGCCGGACGACCCTGCCGTCCCGGGCAAGGATATAGGTTGTCGGCAGCACTTCGTTCCAGGCGGGATCGACCACGCTGGCGATCGCGTCAAGCTCGCGCTCGGTACGCAGCCAGGTGTGAAACGCCGGAAAGTACTTCGCATGAAAGGCCGCAACGCGCTCGCCATCGTCCGGCTCATCCATCGACACACCGATCAGCACGACACCGCGCGGTGCGAGCTCCTGCTCGAGGCGCACGAGGTCAGGGATCTCGCGCAGGCAGGGCGCGCACCAGGTGGCCCACAGGTTCAGCACCACAACCTTGCCGCGCTGCGCGACGAGCAGCTTGCGCAGTGCGCCCGCGCCGACCGTCGGAATGGCTGCTGGCCTGGCCGCTTCCGTCGCCTGAGTCGGCGTTGGGGTCGCGAGCAGCGTGCCGACTGTCACCGCGACGGCAGCCGCAGTGAACTCGCGCCGCCTCATCGGACGTCGAGGGCGGTTGTGTAGATGAGATCGCCCTGCTGCCACGCAATCTGGGCACGACCGTCCGGGCGTGCAGCGAGCGCCGGAGCCTGTGTCGAGCCTTCACCGGCCGCGAGCTCGACCGGGGCGCCGAGCGCGGCGCCGCTCGCAGCGAGCGTGCGGTAGTAGACCCGGCGCGGACCTTCCGTCTTGGCGTGCCACGCAACGAGCACGTGCTTGCCGACGGCGGCAAGTGCCGGCGCATCGCTGACTTGCGCGCCGGGGTGCGCTGCAAAGGGCGTAGCGAAAGTCTTGCCGCCATCATTTGAAGTCGACAGCATCACGCCGGGCGGCGTGTCGGCGCCATTGTGTGCAGCGGTGTAGATGTGTATGCCCTGCACTGCCATCGCGGTAGGTTTGAGCGGGCAGCCATCCAGGTGCCACGGGGTTCCGCCGGTCGAAACACGGGTCGTGAAGTGGCCCGCGCTGTCGGCTCGCCCAACGGCGCTGGCGCGCAAGTTCCCGGCCGTGACCTGCCGCGAAGCGAGCACGGGCCGGGATTTCGCATCGAAAGCCACGTTGATCTGACAGCAGGGGCACACGTCGCCGGCAGCGAGGCGTTCCTCCGGCCCGAATGTCGCGCCGTCGTCGCGCGAGACGACGCCGTAAACGCTGCCGTTGTCGCCGCCGCTCTTCATGTCGCGTGTGTCGATCCACAGCACATGGACGTAGCCGTTTGGCGCCACGCCCATGGTGCCGAACGCCGCGACGCTGGCGAATCCGCCGTGGATGACGCTCGAGAGGTCGGAGTCCGTCACCGTGCTGAGACGCCGCGGTGCCTCAAAGGTCATGCCGCCATCGGTCGAACGCGTGTAGCGCGCCGTCAGCACCGACTTGCCGAGCTTCGCCTGCATTTCGTTGGCCGGGTACGCGACGTGCAGCGTGCCGCCCGGCCCCCAGGCGACGCGCGGTCGGCTGACGGCAAAGCCCCATACCTCGTCATCGTCGCGATTGACGCGCACAGGCGCACTGAAACTCGCACCGCTGTCCTTCGAGACCGCAACGTAGAGGTTCATCGATGAACGATGAGAATGGCCGCTCTTCGCCCGCTCGGCCGCGGCCGCCTTCGCCTCCGGGGTATCGGGGTTGCCCTTTGCGAGCCACAGGATTGCGATCTCGCCCTTTGGCCCGACGGCGATGTCGGGGGCGAGCGCGAGTTGATCGGGGGTGCTCACGGCGATCGGTGCGGCCATCGCCGTGAACGACAGGGCTCCCGCAATCAGCGCCAGGAGACAGGCAGGGACTTTCGGCATGGCGAACCCTCTACGGCGAGCAGTTCCCGGATTCTAGGCCTCTCCCGGCAAGTCCTGCGACAATGTCACGAATGGAGGATCTCGCTTCCGCACCGTGGTTACGGCGTCTTCTCGTCGCGGCCCTGCTCGCGGGCCTCATCGTGCTCGCCTTCGAGGTGCTGAAGCCGTTCATCGTGCCGGTGATCTGGGCGGTGATCCTCGCGCACGTCACCTGGCCGCTCCATCGCAGGCTGCTCGTCCTGCTGAAGGGGCGCCGTGCGGCGTCGGCGCTCGTGATGACTGTCGTGGTGACCCTCGCCATCGTACTGCCCGCGATCTGGCTCGTCGCGTTGATCCGCACCGAACTCGTCGCAGCATACGCGGCCTTCACCGCGCAGCTCGCGCGCGGCATCGAGTTGCCGCGCTTCGTTTTCGAGCTGCCGTGGGTCGGACCCTGGCTCGATGAGCTGCTCGCGCGCATCGCGCACGAACCCGGCGCGCTCAACGCGGAACTGCGCGGCTGGATCCAGCGCTCGGCGGGCGAGTTGAGCGGCGTGATCGGCGGTGTCGGCCGCAACATCGCCAAGCTCTTCATCGCGATGCTGAGTGTTTTTTTCATGTACCGGGACGGTGAATCGTTCGCGGCGCAGGTCGTACGCGTACTCGAGAACTCGCTCGGCGAGCGCGTGCACGGCTACATGTCTGCGATCAGCCAGACTGTGCGCGCGGTCGTGTATGGGCTGCTCGCCGCGGCGATTGCACAAGGCACGATCGCAGGCCTTGGGTACTGGGTCGCAGGTCTCAAGGCGCCGATCGCGTTGGGTGCGCTGACAATGATCGCGGCGCTCATACCGTTCATGACGCCGGTCGTGTGGGTCGGCGCAAGCATCTGGCTCGTGATCACCGGTCACACGGTCGCAGGCACGGGGCTCTTCCTGTGGGGCCTGCTCGCGATCAGCTGGATCGACAACATCGTGCGCCCGCTCGTGATCAGCAACGCGACGAGCATCCCGTTCCTCCTCGTGTTGTTCGGCGTGCTCGGTGGCGTCGTGGCGTTCGGCCTCGTCGGTCTCTTTGTCGGCCCCGTGATCCTCGCTGTGCTGATGGCGGTGTGGCGGGAGTGGATGGCGGAGAAGGCCGCGGGCGCGTGAGCGCAGTCGCCCTCGCTGCGCGCTACGCGTCGAGGAACGGCAGCAACTCCCGCCCCCACTCCCCCGGATCACGGGCGAGCGTGCGGAACGGCCTGTGCGGCAGTGCCTTCGAGGCTGCAAGTCCGCAGGCGTGCATCGGATCCCATTCAGCAGCCGCAAGCAGCGTCGCAACCTTCACAGTACGCAAACGGGTCTTCACCGGATACGAGAAGTGCGCGCGGTACGCACGACGCCACAGGTCGGGTGCGCGAAAGATCTCGAGCACGTGCCGTTGCACCCTCGCCGGATCGACAGGGGGCGCAACCCGGAGAATTCCCTCGCGCGTCCTCGCGTACCAGGGCCAGAAGAGGCCCTGATCGCGGATGAACTGCCACGCCTGCAGCAGATGGCCGCCGTGCCCGTCGACGCGGATCTCCGGTGCGTAGTGCTGCCGCAGCCCGGTCTGCAACGCCTTGTCGAAGTACATCGGCCCCACGAGCACCAGGCGATGCACGCGCCTCGGGGTGAGATGCGCGAGTTCGAGGCCCACGAGGCCGCCGCCCCGGACGCCGACGATGTCGCATGCGCGGATACCGAGCGCGTCGAGTGCGCTGCGCAGCGCTTTCGCGTACACCGCCACGGTGAGTGGGCCGCGCGGCAGCGTGTTGTCCGACTCGCCGTGCCCGGGCAGGTCGATCGCGAGCACGGGCCGATGGCCGATGAAAGAGGACGCAAGGGTCGCCACCGTGTCCGAGGAGCCCGCCGCATCGTGCACGACGACGATGTGCCGCCCGGCGGCCTCGTCATTGCGCTGAATGCGTAACTGTCCGCCCGGCACGTCGAGCATCTGCTGCCACAGCCGCCCCGGGATCGGACGCGTGGCGGTGAGCTTCGGCGCTGCACTCGCCGGTGCGCGGCGCAGGTGTGCGAACGCAAGGTCGAGCGCTTCGGCGGGCGTGGCGCACTCGCGTATCGCGACCTCGGGCGATGGATCGTGCGCACGCGCGAGATAGCGCGAGGTCGGGTCGGTGCGTGAGGCCGTAACGAGGGCCGGCACCGTGATTTTCCGCAGCGCCTCGAGGCTCGACATCGTGAACGCCGCGCGATAGGCAACGCGATAGTGATCGCCGGCGCGCAGGAAATCGACGAGCCCGGCCTGCAACGACTCAGGTGGCGGCAGGTTGAGTTCGAGGCGATCGGCGGCTTCCTTGCGGTACCAGGGGAAGAAGATCACCTGCTCGCGCATGCGGCTCCACAGCCACGCCAGGTGCGCACCGTCCCAGCTCGGCACGAAGGGCGGCAGATACTCCGCGACCAGTTCTGCGCGTTCCTCCGGGGTCGGAATCACATAGCCATTGGCGACGACAGCGTGCACGTGCTCCGGGTAGCGCGCCGCAATCGCGGCAGCCAGCATCGCGCCAGTGTGAAAGCCGTAGAACGCCGCCTTGGCGACGCCAATGGCCTCCAGGAACTCGACTGCGGCTTGCGCGAAGTCTTCCATTCCGGCGTGCGTGATGCCGAGCGGGTCGGAGAGGCCATAGCCTGGCGTGTCGGGTGCGATGCAGGTGAAGTGGCGCTGCCAGCGCTGCATCGTCGCGATCATGTCACGCGATGACAGTGGCGATTGGTGCAGCAGTATGAGGACAGGTCCTTTGCCGGTACGGCGGTAATGCACTTGCCTTGTGCCCCATCGACCTTCCCGGATCGTCGCGAAATGGCGGATGATGCGTGTCGAGGACATGGGCGCTCCGTCCGAACCTGCAAGGGTAATCGTATGCTGGGCGCCGTTCGATGGCTGTCTGTACCTTCATCCGACCGCCCTCGGGTTCATCGGCCCTGTTCGGGATTGCGGTGATCGGCGGACCCGCGCTCGTTGCGCGAGCTCGCCCGTTTTCCCAGGCCGGATCGGGACTGGAAGGGCTGGCTGTATATCCGTACAGCCATGGCACGGGCCTGCCGCTCGACACTTCCCGTTTCCAGCCACTGCGTGCCGCAGGTCCACAGCTCGCGTTGGCGCTGTGGCTACCGGGCATCGCTGTTCACGGGAACCCGAGCGCGTCCGCAGGGTCTCAAAGCAGTATCGACCCCGTGGCATACTCCGGGTGCGCATGATGTCCAGGGCCGCAATACCAATCGCTCTCGCGGGGCTGCTGAGCCTCGCCGGATGCATGCAGGCGCGAATCGAGGAATCGCGCGAATTGCCGACCCACATTGCAGACGATGAAGGCGTCGTCGTCCTCGCCAAGCCGCAGGTGGAGGGCGTTGGAACCGAAGACGGCTTCATGGACTGCGTCGGTGACAATCTCGCCGAAGGCAAGCGCGGGCTGCGTGTCCTCGGTAACGACGCCTTCGTTGATGCGATGTTCCCGTGGTTCGAGCCGGGCACGGCGCCCGCGCGAGCGGAGGCCGTGACAACACTGCTGTCGCAGCCAGGCGTCAGCGAGCGCATCGCCGCAAGTGGCGTGCGCTACATCGTCTGGCTCGACGGCGCCACTCGTCGCACCGATGGCGGCGGCAGCCTCGCCTGCGGCGCCGCGCCCGGCGCGGCAGGCTGCATCGGTTTTGGCTGGTGGGAAAAGGAAGCCGACTACGAGGCCACGATCTGGGATCTGCAACAGGCGAAATCCGCCGGTTCGGTCGGCACCAACGTGACCGGCACGTCGGCGATCGTCGGTGCAGTGGTGCCGTTGCCGTTCATTGCGCGTGTCCAGGGCACGGCCTGCAATCGCCTTGCCGGACAGCTGCGCCGTTTCTTCACCGGCGAAGACCTCGATTCGAAGGGCGCAGCGCCTGCCGATCACACGAGGTAATCCATGCGTACTCTGCACGTT
>Ga0073904_10001303_pt1 | contig 18684 bp, 17 predicted proteins | sample KloWWTrecipitate_FD_66668 | JGI IMG/M metagenome (GOLD analysis project Ga0073904, IMG submission 66668) | Active sludge microbial communities from Klosterneuburg, Austria, studying microevolution and ecology of nitrifiers - Klosterneuburg... | ecosystem: Engineered > WWTP > Aerobic digester >... | reverse complement strand
GTCGGCTGGCTTGAGCGCCGCTGCCTGCATGCCCTGTCCGAAGGCGTTGCCGTACTGCAGGGCGACGCTCAACAGGTCGCGCGCGCCCCGGATGGTGCGCGGCGCGGGCTCGAGTTCGGTCAGCGACGCGGCATCGGCCGCGGTGTAGGACAGCGGCGGGAAGGCACGGCCCATTTGATTGGCCTCCCCCACGTCCTCCCACACCGGCCGGACGATGTGGACCATCTTCCAGTGGGCCACCCACTTGCCGCTGGCGCCCTCGCGCTGCTCGCGTTCCGCGCCGGCCAGGGCCCGCGTCATCCCGGCCTTCACCCCCGCGACCGAGCCCACCGGGATGTTCGGTTCCATCCCACCCTGCCACAGCGCATACTGCCCCAGCTGATCCGGCGTGTTCACCGAGCGCCGCACGCGATCCTCATAGTGACGCATGTACCCGTAGGTCATCGTGATGGCGTCGATGTTGGGATTGACGAAGGCGGGATCCCACGCCGCAGCGTCCGACACGCTGTTGATGTAGTCCCAGCGCCCGGTATTGAAACCGACGAATCGCGGGCCGAGCGCGGCGCGGATCTCCATCAGTTGAAAGCACGCCTCGATCTGCTCGATCAGCACGTAAGTCTTGATGGAACCCGCGGCGAGGCCCCGGTGGCGCTCGAGTGCCGACAAAATGTCGTGCCACAAGGCGGCCTCTTCGGCCGTCTGGATTTTCGGCAGGTAGAGCACGATGGACGCCCCCTCTGCACGCAGGCGCTCGTGGCTATGGGCGACGTAGAGCGTCGCATCCACCATGGACGCCGACAACCCCCGGCCCGACGCGTGACGCACGTGCCGGTCGTCGAGGTGAAGGCCCCGCGCGCGGAAGATCTTGGTCGTGAAGCCGAGCTGGGCGCGCCAGTCGTCGAGGATGCGCCGCCCGAGGAAGCCCTCCGCCCACCGGTTCATCTCGGCCGCTACCATCTCGGCCGCCGTCAGGAACACGGGATCGTGGTGGATCGCCAGTTTCAAGTTGCGCTGGTTGTCGAGCGCCATCGTCTCGATCTGTCCGAGGGCGTCCTCCCCGTCGAACATCCAGCCATCCGCGCCCGACAGCAGCGCATAGGCCACGTTGCGAATGCTCTGCGGCACCTGGGTGTGGGGCTTGGCGGCCGGGCCGGTGCCTTGAATCCACTGCCGCTGCAAGTCGCCGGGGATGGCGCTGCCGCTGAAGCGGCCCTCGCGCGCGTCACGAACGCGGATCGTTGTCCGCGGGACCAGCGCCTGCGGGTCCAGGAACCCGATTGGCTCCCGATCGCGCGCACGTTGGGCACGCCGGGCAATGCGGGCCGCCATCACAGCGTGGCGGTCGGCATCGAGCGGGGCGAGCGCGTCGAGCGTGTCGAGCACGGCAGGTGTCAGGATGTCGGAATAGTCGCGAGCGGCCCGGCCGCTCACCTCGAGATGGGCGTGACGCATGCTGTTTCGTATCACACCTCGATCGAAACTACACCGCCGTTTTGATTGGCCCCTGCGCGGTGCGCCGCCCTGAAGGGCGGAGAACCGGCACTGGGCGTCGTCGTCTGGCCGATGACCGAATTCGAAGCCGACGATGCCCTGGCCTCGGCGGCGGAGGCGGCGGCGCGGGACGATCGGGTGACGCGCGTGCTGATCTGCACGCCGGACAAGGACCTGGCGCAAGCCGTCCGGGGGACGCGGGTCGTGCAGATGGACCGGCGCACGCGGGCCATACGCGACGAGGCGGGTGTCATCGAGCGGTTCGGGGTACCGCCGGCATCCATCCCTGACTATCTCGCGCTCGTAGGCGATCGGTCGGACGGGTATCCGGGGCTGCCGGGCTGGGGCGCCAAGTCGGCCGCGGCCGTGCTCGCGCGATTCGGGCGCATCGAGGCCATTCCAGACGATTGGCGCACCTGGGGCGTGAACGTGGCGCGCCCGGGAGCGCTCGCCGCCACGCTGGCGCGACAGCGGGATCGGGCGTTTCTCTTCCGCGACCTCGCGACGCTATGCACCGACATCCCGCTCATGACCGGCGTCGACGACCTTCTCTGGCACGGCCCCACGCCCGCCTTCGCGCCGCTGGCGGCGCGGTTCGAAGCGGCCACGACGCGACCGGGAGCCCCGCGCGGCCCCCGGCCGCGCAGTTGACCCGGCTCAACCTCCCGGGCCATGCTGGCCCCGTCAGATCGCATGCCTCCCATTGGCACTCCCCCGCTCTCGCGCTTTCTCACCTTCGACCGCGACGCCTGGGCGCGACTGCGGGCGAGCACTCCGCTCACGCTGTCGGAGGCGGATCTCGACACCCTGCGCGGACTCAACGAGCGACTCTCGATGGACGAGGTCGTGGAGATCTACCTGCCCCTGTCTCGGCTGCTCAACTTGCACGTGTGCGCCGTGCAATCCCTGTACGCGGCATCGCAGCGCTTCCTGGGCAATGACGCCGAGCAGGTGCCCTTCATCATCGGACTGGCGGGCAGTGTCGCGGTGGGCAAGAGCACCACGGCGCGCGTGCTGCGGGCGCTCCTGGCCCGCTGGCCCAGCCACCCGTCAGTGGCCATCGTCACGACCGATGGCTTCCTCTTTCCGAATGCGGTGCTCGAAAGCCGCGGCCTGATGCACCGGAAGGGGTTCCCGGAAAGCTACGACCGCGCGGCGCTCGTGCGCTTTCTCGCCGACCTGAAGGCCGGGCAGCCGGAGGTGCACGCGCCCGTCTACTCGCACCAGCGCTACGACGTCGTTCCGGGCATGACGCAGGTCGTCCGCCAGCCGAACGTCGTGATTGTCGAGGGACTCAACGTCCTGCAGGCGCCGCCGCCGGCCCAGGCCGAGCAGCAGCTCTTCGCGTCGGATTTCTTCGACTACTCGATTTACGTCGATGCCGACGAGCCCGATATCGAGTTCTGGTACGTCGAGCGGTTCCTTCGCCTGCGCGACACGGTGTTCCAGGATCCGGGGTCCTACTTCCACCGCTACGCGGCCCTGAGCGAGGCCGAAGCCCGGGCGATCGCGGCCGGTATCTGGTCCAGCATCAACGGCCTGAACCTGCGCGAGAACATCCTGCCCACGCGGATGCGGGCGCACCTGATTCTCCAGAAGGGTCCCGATCATCGCGTGGAGCAGGTGCAGCTAAGGCGCGTCTGAAGCCCCCACGCACGGGCGGGGACAGCGGGTCGGTCGGCCTCGCCGCGGACGGCGTCGCCGGCGGCCCCCCGGAAGCAATCCACGACAGTGCCGCCGCCAGCACGGCGCTGAAGGTGGCCGTTCCGCCCGAGAAGCGATGGTTCCCGGCGCGGATTTCGAAGAAGCGACGGGTGGAGGTGTCCGAGCCAAAGAGAGAGCGCGCGCGAGTTGCAGGCAGATACTGATCCCCAGTGGCCTGAATGACGGCCGCTCGGATCGGCTCGATGCCTTTCAACCGATCGTAGGTGTCGAATGGCCACCGCCGGGCGCCCGCCGCCGGGTCAGCCGCCACGGTGTCGTCGTCGGCCATCTCGTCGACCGCCAGGTCTTCGCCGTCGCCGAGACCAATCGCCAACACGCCGCGAACCTGTGCGCGCAGAGCCGGCTCCGAGCCGGCAATGACCGCGAACGCCGCGCCGCGCGACCAGCCCGCGAGAATGGCCGGCGTGTCGGAGGCCAACCCGAAGGCGGCGCGGGCTCGTGACAGGATGACGCCGTAGTCGGCGGCCAGCTGGCGCCCGTCGAGCGCGGCATGCGACGGGCGTTCGATGTGCAGGAAGGCGCGGGCACTGAAGCCGGCCGTGGCGTAGCCGTCGCCGGCAATGCCGCGAAACATGCTCGTGGCCGTGCCGAACCAGCCGCCATCGCCGCTCGCGTAGACTACCAGCGCGCGCGGCACCGGGAGCCTGGGCTCGGCCAGGTGGAGGTTCAGGGAGGCGCCGTGCAGGATCACAGTCGTCTTCCATACTCGCGCGGGCGGCGCGCCGCCGGCATCCAGCCGTGGAGCGACGAGGGCGCAGCCCGACGCCGCCAACGCGGAAATCAGCAGCAGCGGGCCGGCCAATCGGGGCGCCATGGTGTCGGCCTGTGCCGGCCGCACTCCATTGCACTCTGGCGCACCTTGCCTCGGCCTGTCACACGCCTGACATCGGTGACAGACGGCCTCGCACCGGCGCTGGGGCGCCGGCGAAGGGTCAGGAGCGCTGCTTGCGGTAGGAATTCTTCAGCGCGATCTTGCCGTCCTTCAGCGTGAAGATGTCGCAGCCGTTGACCTCGACGCGGGTGCCATCCTTCGCCGTGCCGGTGAAGGTCCACTCCGACACCGCGCGGGTGCCCGACACGAAGTGCCGTGGGTTGTTCCAGCGGCCGTCGGCGTACGCGTCGAAGATGGCCAGATAGGCACGGCGAACGGCCTCGCGGCCGACGTGCCGGGCGCCGGCGGCCTCGGACCCGGCGGTGCCCTCGAAGACGCACTCCCGCGCCATGCAGGCCATCAGGCCGTCGATGTCGTGCCGGTTCCAGGCCGCCGCAAAGACGTCGAGCAGCCTGAGGGTCGCCGCGTCGTCGGCCGCCGACACGTCGGCGGGAACCAGGAGGGCGCTCGCTGCCGCAGCCGCGCCCGCTCCGAGCAGATGTCGTCGTCGCATAGCGCATGGTAGCCGAGAGAGACGGGCCGTGGAGTCTAAACTACGACCTTCCACCCGGCAGGCAGAGGTGACACCATCCGGCCGGCGCTGTCACCTCTCCCTTGCCAGCTGCATCTGTGGCACGTAGGATCGACACGGATGCTAACCGCGCTGACCATCCTGGCCGTCTGGCTCGTCTTGCAGATATGGGTCCTCCCGCGCCTGGGGGTGCCCACCTGAGCGGTGCCCGACCCGCGCGTGTCGCGGGATGACAGCTCCGGTGCCCCAAGCACAGACGATCCCATCCCGAGGTGCTAGGTGCCCGAAGGCCCAGACAGCGTTGACCGCCTGAACCAGGTGGGGGTGCTCACGCGCCGCGAGATCGAGGCGCAGATTCTGGCGCCCGTCATCGATGCGCTCGGTCGCGAGTTCGGCCGCGCACGCGTCCTCGACCTCGTCGGCGAGGCGATCATCGCGATTGCCCGCGAGCAGGGGCGCGCCATGGCCGCCGCCGCGGGCGACACCTCCCTCACCGCGTTTGCCGGGACGCTCGAGCCGTGGACCCGCGACGGAGCCCTGCACCTCGAAATACGGGAGCAGTCGGACGAGCGGCTGGCTTTCGACGTTACGCGTTGCCGTTACGCGGAGATGTACCACGCCCTCGGCATTCCCGAACTGGGCGCCGTGCTGTCGTGCAACCGCGACGCGGCATTGATTGAAGGGTTCAATCCCGGCGTGACCCTGGCACGGACGCAGACGATCATGCAGGGCGCCGCCTGCTGCGACTTCCGTTACGGGCGCCGAGATCAGCCTCGAGCACCCGATCGGCCTACCGAGCCATGAGCCGCGCGGACCACGCGCAGGCGAACCGCGGGTAGAATACCAGCCCGTGGCCACACCGGCCGCGCCCGCTGATGACCTCCCTTGCGCACGCCCCTCGACTCACCCGGCACGCCGCCGAGCAGATCGCCCGGGACATCTACGGCATCGATGCCACCTCCGCCACCCTCCCCAGCGAACGGGATCAGAATTTTCGCCTGACCGCCGCCAACGGAGCGGGCTTCGTGCTGAAGGTGGCCAATGCCGCTGAAGACCGCGGCATGCTCGAAGCTGAGAACGCCACCATGCGGCAGCTCGCGGGCACGGGCCTGGTGCCCCGTCCAATCGTGACGCGAGGCGGCGAGGAGATCAGCCGCCACGGCCCGCACTTCGTCCGGCTGATCACCAGCCTCGACGGCGCGCCCATGGGAGAAGCCGTGCTCCGTTCGGACGCGTTGCTCCGCGATCTGGGGCGGACGGTCGGCCTGATGGATCGGACGCTGGCGGAGTTCGACCACCCCGCGCTCCACCGCGCGTTTCACTGGGACCTGGCCACGGCGCCGGCCGTGATCGAGCAGCGTCTGCCGCTGGTCCGCGACGACGAGATTCGCGGACTGATCGCGCACGCGCTGGAGGTGCACCGCACGATGGTGGCACCGCGCCTCGCCGCCTGCCGCCGCGCGGCCATTCACGGCGACGTCAACGATTACAACGTGCTGGTCGACCGCCACGCCCAGCGCGTCACCGGCATCGTGGACTTCGGCGACATGGTGGTCAGCCACACGGTCAACGACGTCGCCATCGCCATGGCCTACGCCGCGCTCGGGATGACCGATCCGGTCGGCGCGGCCGCGATGGTCGCCGCGGGCTATCACGCCGTGTATCCCCTGACCGAGGACGAGGTCGCCGCGCTCCACGGCCTGATGCTGCTGCGCCTGGGGCTGAGCGTCTGCGTGGCCGCCGTGCAGCAGGCCGAGCGCCCCGACCAGGACTACCTCGGCATCAGCCAGGGGCCCATCCGCACGACGCTGCCCGCGCTGGTTGCGGTGCACCCGCGCCTGGCCCACTATCGCCTGCGCGACGCCTGCGGCCTCGCGCCCGTGCCGCACGCGCCCCGCATCGTCGCCTGGCTCGGCGAACATGGACCGCGGGCCGCGCGTCTCACCGGACACGACCTGCGCACGGCAGCGGTCGTGGACCTCGACTTCTCCGCCGGCAGCACGCTCGTGGCCAGTAACCCCGCCGACAATGCGGCCGAGCCGTTCGCCGACCGCGTGTTCGCCGTCATCCGCGAGGCGGGCGCCGTGCTGGGCGCGGGCGGATACGACGAAGCGCGGCTCCTCTACGCGGCCGGCACCTTCGCGGGCGGCGAGGTCACCGACGAGCGCCGAACGGTGCACATCGGAGTCGACCTGACGCTCCCCTCCGGCTCGCCGCTCTACGCGCCCTTCGACGGTGTGGTGCACGGTTTCGAAGACACGACGGCCCGGCTCGACTACGGCCCGGTCATCGTGCTGCGGCATGAGATTCCCGGCGACGAACCGCTGGCCTTCTACACGCTGTACGGCCACCTCGACCGGCAGAGCCTGCGCGGACTGTGCCTCGGACAGCGAGTCGAGGGGGGCGAGCGGTTCGCCGCCGTCGGCGCGCCGCCCGAGAACGGTGACTGGTGGCCGCACGTCCACGTCCAGATCATCACGGACATGCTCGACGTGCCGTGCAACGTCAACGGCGTCGCGCCGGCCAGCCAGCGGCGCACCTGGCTCAGTCTCTCGCCGGATCCGAACCTGATGCTGGGCATTCCGCCTGAACGCCTCGCGCGGCACCCGGCCACCGCGGCTTTGCTCGAGCGGCGTGTCCGGCGCTTCGGCGGCAACGTGCGCCTCTCCTACGCTCATCACCCGCTGCAGATCGTCCGCGGCTGGATGCAGTACCTCTTCGACGAGACGGGCCGAACCTTCATCGACGGCTACAACAACGTGCCCCATGTCGGCCACGCGCATCCGCGCGTGACGCGTGAAGTGGCGGCGCAACTTGGTACGCTCAATACGAATACGCGCTACCTGCACGAGGTGGCCGTGCGCTATGCGGAGGAACTGACCTCGACGTTCCCTTCACCGCTCGAGGTGTGCTACTTCACGGCGTCGGGCAGCGAGGCCAACGAGCTGGCGCTGCGGCTGGCCCGTGCGTCCACGGGGCACCGCGACCTGATCGTCATGGACGGGGCGTACCACGGGCACACGACCACACTGATCGACATCAGCCCCTACAAGCACGCGGGACCGGGCGGGGCGGGCGCACCCGACTGGGTGCACGTATCGCCGATTCCCGATGTGTACCGCGGCGCCCACAAGGCCGGCGACCCGGAGGCCGGGCGCAAGTACGCGCGCGCGGTGGGCGACGTGATTGGAACCGTCGCCGCCCGCGGGCGCGGGCTCTGCGCGTACATCGCCGAGACGTGCCCCAGCGTCGGAGGCCAGATTCTCATGCCCCCCGGCTTTCTGCCCGAGGTCTATCGCCTGGTGCGCCAGGCGGGCGGCGTGTGTATTGCCGACGAGGTGCAGACGGGATTCGGACGCCTGGGCACGCACTTCTGGGCGTTCGAAACCCTCGGCGTCACGCCCGACATCGTCGTCCTGGGTAAACCCATCGCCAACGGCTACCCGATGGGCGCTGTCGTCACCACGCGGGCCATCGCCGATGGCTTCGACAACGGCATGGAGTTCTTCAGCACCTTCGGCGGCAGCACCGCGGCGTGCGTGGCCGGGCTGACCACGTTGCACGTGACGCGCGAGGAGCAGCTTCAAGACCACGCCCGGCGCGTGGGCGCTCACCTCCTCGCCGACCTTCGCGCGTTGCAGAGGAACCACGAACTCATCGGCGACGTGCGGGGATCTGGTCTGTTCGTGGGCGTCGAACTCGTGCGCGATCGCGCCTCCCTCGAGCCCGCCACCGAGGAGGCCGGGCGCATCGTGAATCGGATGCGGGAACTGGGCGTGCTGGTCGGCACCGACGGACCGCATCACAACGTGATCAAGATCCGCGGGCCGATGCCGCTGGGGCTGAGCGATATCGACTGCCTCGTGGCGGCGTTCGAGCGGGCCCTGCGGGAGTCATAGAGCGATGACGGTCATCGGGCTCAGCCGCGCACGAGCATGTAGAGGGCGATGACGACCAGAAGCGCAGCGAATCCCTGCTGCAGCCGCGCGGCGGGCACGCGGCCGGCCAGGCGGCCGCCGACGATGACGCCAGCCGAGGCCACGGCGGCGAAGATGCCGACCACCTGCCAGTCGAACGTGACCTGGCCCAGGTAGCCCACCAGACCGGCACTGGCGCTCATCGCGATTACCAGCAGCGAGGCGCTGGTCGCCTGATGCATGGGCAGACCGCCGACGATGACAAGGGCCGGGACGAGGAGGAAGCCCCCGCCGACGCCAACCAGGCCCGTGATGACGCCCACCGCCAGGCCGATGGCGACGACCAGCAGCGGGTGCGGACGCGACGTTGCCTGCCAGGCGACCGTGGCCCGTGACCGGTGCCACATCGCCGCCGCCGCCGAGAGCATGATCACGCCCAGCAGCACCAACTGCGTGCGCGGATCGAACCAGACGGCCAGCCGTGCCCCCGCATACGACCCGGCCATCGTCGCCGGCCCCATCACCACCGCGGCGCGGAGCGGCAGTGTTCGGCTGCCGAGCGCCGCGATCGCGCCGGTGGCCGCCGCCAGGCCGACAACCGGCAGGCTCATCGCGATCGCCTGCCGGGGCTCGTACCCCATCAGATAGGTGAAGACCGGCACGGTGAGGATCGACCCGCCGCCGCCGAGCAGGCCCAGGGCGAGCCCGATGATGGCCGCCAGCAGCCACGTGACCGGGGTCACGGACGCCCCCGGCGACACGAAAGGTGAACCACCGGCACGCCGCGCCCGCCACGGCTGAGAGGCCCGGGCGACGCGTGCGTGCGCATGGGGGCGAGTCTACCCCGTCGAAGTGCGCTATCCTTGTGTTGCCTGCCTGGCCGCAGGAGTCGAATCATGATTCTCGCCAGGACGTTCACCGTGCTTGCCGTGGGCACCATGCTGGGAGTTGCGGCGTTGCCGGCGGGCGCCGATCAACAACGGCGTGCGCGCGGCGACCAGGGCAGCCGCGGCGGTCAACGCGCGGCGCGCCCGGCCAACCCCGATTCCGGCCGCGGCGAGGCTCGACGCGGCGACGGCCAAGCTCGACGAGCCGTGCCGCGCGCCGCCGTGCCACCCGGCTCTCGTGCCTCGCGGCCGCCTTCACGAGGGCCGGGGCCCGTCGGCGTCCCCGGCCGCGTCTGGCGGCAGCAAGGCCCGTACCCGGGCCCGGTCTTCCATGGCTCGCGAGGCTGGTACCCCTACCGCTCGTACGGCCCGCGCATCCGCTACGCCGTCCCCTACTACTCGTTCCGACCACGTCTCAGCATCGGACTTGGGCTGTGGGCCGGGTTCCCGGTTCCCTACCCGGCGTTCGGCTACGCGGCTCCCTACGGCTATCCGCCCGCCTACGGGTACCCGGCGCCGTATCCGTACCCTGCGCCGTATCCCGTGCCGTACGGCTCGTCGTATCCGGCCCAGGGCTACCCGAGCCAGGGCTATCCCGCTCAGGCGCCCGCCGGATCGGTGGCCGTGGACCCGGGAACCTACGGCGGAGTCAGTTTTCAGATCACTCCGGACGATGCCGAAGTCTGGGTGGACGGTGGATACGCCGGCCGCGCGAACGAGTTCGGCCCCAACGTCCAGCCGCTCACTCTTACCCCTGGCATGCACCGCGTCGAGTTGCGGGCGCCAGGGTTTCTCCTGCTGAGCTTCGACGTGACGATTACGCCCGGTCAGGTGCTTCCCTACCAGGGCGCTCTGCAGCCCGGTCCCTGATCCGCGGCGCGCCAGCCCCATGCCGCCCGAGCCGCCGTTGGGCGCCCGGGCGGCTTGTGGGCCGCGGCGGCGACGCGCCCCAAAGCACGTATAATTCCCATCCGCGAATTACATGGCCTCGGGGGTGGACCCCGGCGCCGGCTGGAGGCCCCACGATGACCAACGACGCGAAGGGACGCCGGGAGTTGCTTGCCGGGCTCGGTATCACGGCCGCTGCCGTGACGCTCGGGGCGGGTACGGCCGCCGCGCAGGCTCCCGCGGGCCTTTTCGAGCCCGCGCGCCACGAGCAGGACGCTTGGATGGACAAGCTGCCCGGCAGGCATCGGGTGCTGCTCGACGTGACGACCCCCGAGGGCGTGCCCGAGGGTATTCGCTTTGCGGGCAATCTCTTCTCGGGCCAGAAGACGGGCTACGGCCTCGAAGAGGCGGATCTGGCCATCATCATGGTGCTGCGGCATGCGGCCACCGCCTACGGCTACGGCGAAGGCATCTGGTCCAAGTACGGCAAGCTGCTCGACTCCAAGGCCAGCGAGCCACCCAGGACGAATCCCTACGACGCTCCGCCCAGAAACGCGCTGAGCGGGCTGGCCAGTCGAGGCGTGCACTTCGTGGTGTGCGGATCGGCCAGCCTGGGCATCGCGCGCAGTCTCGCCGGCAAGGGCGGCGATGCGGACGCGATGATGAAGGAGATGACGGCTCACATGCTGCCAAGCAGCCACATGATCGTCGGTGTGGCGGGCGTCGTGCCCGCCACGCACGCACAGGAACTGGGCTACAGCTACCTCTTCGTCGGCTAGGAGCGTGCGGCCGCGGTCGGGGGCCGCGCGGGTGGATGGACGCGGAGGGTGTCGATCGTCGTGAAATCGTCCGACTCGGCGCGCACTCAACCGGAGGTCCCCATGTATCAAGATGCAGTGACACCCCGTCGAGGTTTTCTGGCACGTTTCTCTGTCGCCGCGGCGGTGTTCGCGGCGGGCGCAACCCGCACGAGCGCAGCCGACACGGCCACGCAGGCGCCAGCCGACGCCTGGTTGAACGAGGTGAAGGGCACCCACCGCTGCCTGTTCGACTTCGCCCGGCACAACAACGGTTGGGGCCTGGTGCACGTGCTCAATTACGTCAACACGTATGCGTCGGCCTACAAGGCCGGACCGGGAACGGTGGGCGCCGTCGGGACCTTCTACGGCATCGGCGCCGGGTCGAGCATCGCGCTGGGCTTCAACGATGCGATGTGGGCCAAGTACGGACTGGGCGAGTATCACGGTCTCAAGGACGCCGCGGGCAAGCCCTACACCCGCAACGTGTTCCACCGGCCGACCAGGGCCGACGCCCATCTGCTGGCGCAGGCGATTCAGATTCCCAACTTCGGCGCGTTGGGAGACCTGATGACCGGCGCCGGAATCGAGAGCCTGCAGAAGATGGGCACGAAGTTCCTGATGTGCGCCAACGCGCTGGGCGCCTGGACGCTCGAGCTCGAAGCCCGGGGCAAGGGCACGGCGGCGGCGCTCGGCACGGACCTGCGCGCCAATCTGCTGCCGGGCGTCACGATCGTCCCGGCCATGGTCATCGCCATCGAGCAGGCGCAGGCGGCCGGCATCCGCTACAACAGGCAATGAGACACGACCCTTGTTCGATCGATTGTTCACACGGCAGGAGGAAACGATGAAGACATACATTGGTGTCGTCGCAGCGCTGGCGATGGCCAGCCCGCTGGTGGCGGCCGCCCAGACGCCCAGCGTCGACACCCAGATTGCCCAGGCCGTGCAGATCCTCCCCGAGGACCTGCGCGCCGGCGCCACCGTGGTCACCTACGATCCCGCCACGGGTGCGCGCAAGGTACTCCGCGAGGGGACGAACTTCCTCGAGTGTCAGCCCCGCGGCGACGACGGGTTCGCGCGCTGCTACAACAAGATCTTCGCGCCGCGGCGGGACCTCGAGGCGAAGCTCCGGGCCGAGAAGAAGTCGGACGAGGAGATTGCCGCGGCCATGGCGGCAGCCGTCAAGGCCGGCACTATCCCCGGCCCGCCCAAGGCGATGATGTCGTATCGCGATTACGACAAGCCGGACCGCATCCAGAAGCTGTGGGTGATGTCGTTGCCCAACGCTACTCCCGAGAGTGTGGGGGTCTCCATCGCCCCGCAGCGCGATGCGGCGCTCAAGGGCGAAGGCCTGCCCTGGATGATGCAGCCCGGCAAGCCCGGCGCGCACATCATGATTCCCATCAACCCGAAGCCGGCGGTTTCGAAGATCAGCGACGAAGCGCCGGATCCCGTGACGCAGGCGACGCTGCCCCTGCCCGAGGACCTGCGGGCGGGCGCGACGGTGTACACCTACGACGAGGCCACCGGCGCGCGCAAGGTGCTCCGGCAGGGCACCAACCAGGTGGAGTGCATGCCGCGCGGTGCGGACGGTTTCACCTGGTGCTACAACACGGTCACGGGCCCGCGCCGCGACCTCTCGGCGAAGCTGCGCGCCCAGAAGAAGGACCCGAAGGAAATCCAGGCCGCCATGGCCGAGGCCACCAAGAACGGGACGATTCCCGCGGCGGGGTTCGGCGTGATGTCGTACCGGATGTACGGCAAGCGCGACCGGATTCAGCTGCTGTGGGTGCTGTCGGTGCCGGGCGCCACGCCGGAGTCGATCGGGGTGACGACCGCCAGCGCCCGTGAGGACGCGCTGGAGCTGCGTGGCACGCCGTGGCTGATGCTGCCGGGCACGCCGGGCGCGCACATCATGATCCCGATCAACAAGTAGGCGGCTTGGGACAGGCGGAACCACACAGCGCCTCGCTCGTGGACACCGGGCTCGTGCATGCGCACGGGCTCGCGTCCATCGTGACGCTGCTCATCGCGGCGACGTTCGGAATCATCGTCTCGATTCAGTTGCTGCTGCCCGATTTCGGGAGCAACGTCGCGTGGCTCAGCTGGGGCCGCCTCCGCTACGCCCACACGCAGGGCATCATGTTCGGCTGGCTGGGGAACGCGTTCTTCGCGTTCCTCTACCACGCCGTGCCCATCCTCACGGGGCGGCCGGTCACCAGCCGTCGCCTGGGCCTCTGGCTCTTCGGGCTGTGGAACTTCGCGGTCATGGCGCCAGGGTGGGTGCTGGTGCTCGCCGGCGTCAGCCAGCCTCTGGAATGGGCGGAGTTCCCGCCCATCATCGATGTCATGGTCGTGGTGGGCCTCGGGCTCGCCGCCATCCAGTTCCTGCCGGGCTTCTTCGCGCGCGGGCTCGAATCGCTCTACGTGTCGAGCTGGTACATCCTCGGCGCGCTCGTCTTCACGCTGCTGGCCTACCCGATGGGCAACATCGTGCCCGAAGTGGTCGCCGGCGCCAGCGGCGCGGCGTTCAGCGGACTGTGGATTCACGACGCGGTCGGGCTCTTCGTGACGCCGCTGGCCCTGGCCATCATCTACTTCGTCATTCCGGCCGCCACCGGCCGGCCGATCTTCAGCCACTTTCTCTCGATGCTCGGTTTCTGGCTGCTCTTCTTCCTCTACCCGCTCAACGGTACGCATCACTACGTGTTCTCCGTCATCCCGATGGCGGCGCAGATGGGGGCGATCACCGCATCGACGCTGCTCGGCCTCGACGTGCTGATCGTGGTGACCAACCTGTTCCTGTCGCTGCGGGGCGCCGGATTCGTCCCCCGGGACCCGGCGCTGCGTTTCGTCGCCGCCGGTACGCTCTTCTACCTGATCGTCAGCATGCAGGGCGCCGCTCAGGCCCAGATGGCCGTGAACCAGGCCGTGCACTTCACCGACTGGGTCATCGGCCATTCGCACCTGGCGATGATGGGCTTTGCCAGCTTCGCCGCCGCGGGAGGCCTGGTGCACGCCTGGCAGCGCATTCCGTGGGCGCCCTATAACGCGCGCGCCATCAACGCCGCCTACTGGCTGATGACGGCCGGGCTCGTCGTCATGGTGTCGGACCTCACCATCGCCGGCCTCCTGCAAGGCCAGTCGTGGCAGGCCGGCGCGCCGTGGGTGGAGTCGCTCGAGGTGACGCGGCCGTATTGGCTGGTGCGCACGCTCTCGGGCATTCCACTGGCCGCCGGGTTCCTGGCCTTGTTGTGGGGGCTCACCTCCGGGCCGCGGGGCGCCGGCCTGCGCGAGGTTGAGAACGGCGTCGGCGTGGAGCCGGTAGCCGAGGTCGCGCCGCGCCTGGCCATTGCCTCCAGCACCGTGGAGACGTCGTGAGCAGCGGTCACGGACGCGTGCTCGGGATGTCGTACCTAGTAGCGAGCGTCGCGGGCGTGGTGTTCTTCGTGCTGTCGGTCGCCCTTCTCGGCTACTGGCCCAAGCGCGTCCTGGATGAGCAGACGCGCGCGATGGGGCCGGAGTACGTGCTCGAGCTCACCCCGAGCGAGCGGCGCGGACGCGCGGTCTACAGCCGCGAAGGCTGCGCGTACTGCCACACGCAGCAGATCCGCTACCTCGCCTCCGACCGGGCGCGATTCGGCGCGCCGACCCTCGCCTGGGAAACCCGGCTCGACTACCCACACCTGTGGGGCACCCGCCGCATCGGCCCGGACCTGTCGCGCGAGGGCGGCACGCGGTCCGACGACTGGCACTACACGCACCTGTTCTCGCCGCGCGCCGTGGTCCCCCAGTCGGTGATGCCCGCGTACGGGCGCCTGTTCGACGGCGCGCCCAACCGACCGCGCCAGCAGGCCCGCGACCTCGTGGCCTATCTCAACACGCTGGGGCGCGCCCGCGAACTGGCCGGCCCCGAGGGAGAGGCACGCGCCGAGGCCGGGTGCCAATGCCCCGACGATGAGATGGCGCACATGGCGTTTGGTGGTGAGCTCAATGCGCATCCGGCGCGCACGCGGCGCACGCACGACACGCCGTCGCTTCTGCCCGCCGGCGACCTGGCCCGGGGCCGGCAACTGTTCGCGGCGCACTGCGCCACCTGCCATGGCCCCACCGGCGGGGGCGACGGTCCTGGTGCGACCGGACTGCTACCCGCCCCGGTGAACCTGGCCGAACACCAGTACGCGTCCGCGCGCGTGGCCGACGTGTTGTGGAACGGCGTGGCCGGCACGGCCATGCCGGCCTGGCGCGACCATTCGCCGGACGATCGGGCCGCACTGGTCTCGGCGGTGCTGGCACTCGGGTCGACGCGTCCGGAGCCATCGCTTCCCGACAACCTGATGGAACTCGGCCAGCGCGCGTTTCGGGCCAACTGCGTGCAGTGCCACGGTGAGCGCGGCGACGGTAGCGGGTCGGCGGCGGCCGAGCTCCCGATTGCGCCGACCAACTTCGTCCGGCAGCGGCCCACGCTTTCGGCGGCCCTGCGCGCGCTGCGCGGCGGCATCCCGGGTACGCCGATGGCCCCCTGGACGATGCGCCTGAGCGATGCCGAGCTGGTGGCTGCGGCGCAGTACGTGCGAACCCTGTACGGAGCGCCTGGCGCGGAGAGCCGTTGATGATCACCGACCTGATCGTGCTGGCGGCGGTTGTGTTCGCCGTGGCCTTCTTCGCCGCGTGGCTGGTGTCGCCGGCCCTGCGGGCCTGGATCGAGCGTCCGAAGGTCCGCTTCCAGGATGACGTGCGGGGGTACGATCGGGCTCGATATCGGGAGCGGCACGGCCAGGAGGAGCACCGCGCATGACCGAATACGATGACCGCCGTCCCACCACGGGTGGACTGACCGCCGCCATCGTGGCCTCGGCCGCTGTGGGTGTCCTGGCGGTGGGCGCGGCATTGTACGGGCCGCCCGGGCTCGGCGCCCTGGGATTCGGCACGGCCGAGCCTACACCGTCGGGCGCATCGGCCCCGGCGGCCAGCGCCCCCGCCTACGCCACCGAGGAGTACGGCCGGCGTCTGCTGGCGCACACGGCCGAACTGCTCGGGCAGGATCAGCCCAACCCCGGCCTGCGCTACATTAACAGCCGGCTCAACTGCGGATCGTGCCACCTGGCCACGGGCACCGAACCCGGCACGCTGACCCTGCTGCAGACCGACGAGCACTACCCGCGCTTCTCGGGCCGCGCCGGCGGGATGACAGACATCGAGGACCGCATCAACGAGTGCATGCAGCGCAGCATGAACGGCCGGACGCTGTCCATGGACAGCCCCGAGATGTTCGCCATGGCCTCGTACCTGCGCTCGCTGGGCAGCCAGTACCAGGCGATGGGCGCCAGCGGCCTGAAGGCGAAAGAGCCCGCACCGTTCAAGACACCGGTGCGTGCCGCGGACGTGGCCAAGGGCCAACTCGTGTACAGCACGCGCTGCGGCATCTGCCACGGCTCGGATGGGCTTGGCCTGCTCGCCACCGAAGACCCCGGCCAGGGCTACCTCTTCCCTCCACTGTGGGGCTCCGACTCGTTCAACAATGGCGCCGGCATGCACCGGGTATTGACAGCCGCCCGGTTCATCAAGGCACGCATGCCGCTCGGCGAGGCGACGCTCACCGATGGCGAAGCCTTCGATGTGGCGGCGTTCATCAACTCGAAGCCCCGACCCGAGATGACCGACCTCGAGCGTGATTATCCGGACAAGAGCGCCAAGCCCATCGACAATCCGTACGGCCCGTACGCGGACGACTTCCCCCTCGAGCAGCACCGCTTCGGTCCGTTCCAGCAAATCGACGAGTACTACAAGGCGTTGAAGAAGAAGTAGCCGGATGTCGATTCAGCGAATGCCCGTTCAGCTCGACCAGTCGGACCAGGCGCGGCTTGGAGGCGAACGGGGCGCCACCGCCGCGACGGCCATGCAGGTGCTGGCGGCCTTTGCCGGCGCGGTGGGCGCGCCGCGGCTGCTCGACATCACGCGGGCGCACATCGACGGGTGCCTGTATCACGGGCAGGCCAGCCTCGACTTCGCGGAACGTCTCGTCGCGGGCGGCGGCCGCGTCACCGTGCCGACAACGCTGAACGTCGGCGCGATCGACCTGATTCACCCGGAGCTCATTCGCCTCTCGCCGGCGGCGCACGCCCCCGCCCGGCGTCTGATGCACGCGCACGAGGCCCTCGGCTGCGAGCCGTCCTTCACCTGCGCTCCGTACCAGACCCGCTTCCGCCCCTCGTTCGGCGAACAGATCGCCTGGGGCGAATCCAATGCCATTGTGTTCGCCAACTCGGTGATCGGCGCGCGCACGAATCGCTACGGCGACTTCCGAGCCCACCGACGCGCTGTTTGTCGCGGCGGGGTTGATCGTCGGTCACCGGAGCGGCGACCGCGTGCCGGTCATCGAAGGGCTGCCGCACCCTCGCGACGAAGACCAGTTGAAGGCGCTCGGCGCGGCCGCGGCGTCCAGCGGTTCGGTGGCGCTGTTTCATGCGGTGGGCATCACGCCCGAAGCGCCCACGCGGACCGACGCCTTCGGCGGGCAGCGGCCCGATGAAGCGATCGCCATCACACCGGACGATGTCGCCGGGGCGTTGCGGCGGTTGTCGACGGTGCCGGACGGAACGCCCATTACGGCGGTGTGTCTGGGCACCCCCCACTTCTCGGGAGACGAGTGGAATCGGCTGCTGCCGCTGCTGGACCAGGTTGCGCCCGCGCGCGGCATTCCGATCTACGTGAACACCGGGCGCGACACCCTCCGCGAGCTCGAAGCCGGAGGGCGCCTGGACGGCGGATTGGCCCGTGGACTCGTCGTCGTCACCGACACGTGCACCTACCTCACGCCCCTCCAGCGGCGGCTCGACGGCGTCGTGATGACCAACTCCGGCAAATGGGCGCACTACGCGCCCGGCAACATCGGCGTGCAGGGGGCCTTCGGGGAACTCGACGACTGCGTCGCGTCGGCTGCCGCCGGCCGGGTCGTGCGGGTGCGCCGGTGACGCGCGCGGCCTCAGCGCTGGCGCGAGGCGTGGGCGCCGGGACGGCGCTCGTGCTGACCGAGCCGCTCAGCCTCTGGGGCGGCGTGGAGGTCGAGAGCGGACGGATCGTCGACCGGTCGCACCCGCAGTGCGGCGAGCACGTGGCGGGGCGGGTGCTCGTGATGTCGGGCGGCCGCGGATCGTCGTCTTCGTCGGCGGTACTGGCCGAGGCCATTCGCCTGGGCACCGCGCCCTGCGCCATCGTGCTGTCGGTGCCCGACCCCATCCTCACCGTGGGCGCCATCGTGGCGGAGTTCCTCTACCACCTCCGCTGCCCGATCGTCGTGTGTCCCATCGAGGGGATCTCCACCGGCGACCACGTGCAGGTCGTGGCCGGTGACGCCGGCGCCGCCACGGTGACGTGGACGCCACGAGCGCAGCCTGGGGCACCGCCGGACCATCCGTCGCCTATCGACCGCTGACGCGTCGGAGGGCCTCCCATGGCCGACATGGGGCACGGCGGCCCGTCACACGCGCCCATCACGCCGCCGCCCGTCCGGGTGACTGCGCAGCCCCTTCCGGCCCACCTCCGCACACGCCTACAGTTCCGTCCGCCGCAG
>Ga0073904_10001301_pt1 | contig 18686 bp, 13 predicted proteins | sample KloWWTrecipitate_FD_66668 | JGI IMG/M metagenome (GOLD analysis project Ga0073904, IMG submission 66668) | Active sludge microbial communities from Klosterneuburg, Austria, studying microevolution and ecology of nitrifiers - Klosterneuburg... | ecosystem: Engineered > WWTP > Aerobic digester >... | reverse complement strand
AACCACCGAGACCCACCAAGTCCCGCGCCGCCGCACGGCAAAGCCCACCGTGGCCACCAGGTACACCGTGCAGGCCAGCAGGCTCAGCGTCGGCCCCAGCCAGCGCGCCATCTCCGTGCTGTGGATAAGCCCACCCGCTTTGAAGAAGAGCTGGTACACGGCCCTTCCGCCAGTGGAGAAGGCCAGGAGCGGGTAGGACAGGGCGAGGGCCCGGCCCGCGGCTTCCGCTAGGGAGGAAAGCGGGGCGGCGGCCGGGTCGCCGTCGTTCAGGGTGGTGCTCGTGGCGGCGGGCATGGTCATGTCCTGGATCCCATCGGTCAGCCCATCCGCCGCCGGATGCTGTCCGTGGTGTACAGGACCACGGCGCAGCCCATGGGGAAGACGGTCTCGTTGATGAAGATGGGCAAGGCCCTGGCCATGGCCAAGGGCTGGCCGTTGGTCTCCATGCTCAATTGGTTGGTCAGGTAGTAAACCAGCCCGCCGAAGACCAACCCAACCGCCAGACCCGTGCCCGCATGGGCGCCCAGCCGCCCCCAACTCCGGCGCGAGACCCAGCCGATAAGCGCGCCCAGTCCGCCGTATTCCAGAGCCTTGATCAGCCCCATGGTCGCCGCCGGCAGGACGATGACCGCCGCGGTGGCCGGCGCCACCTTGAGGCTCTCTCCCACGCCACGGTGCACGACCTTGGCCACGTTGAAGGCCATCGGCCCCGACAGCAGACCCAAGAGCCCCATGTTGACCGTGCGCGCGCCGGGAATGGCCCGTCCCACAGCCACGCCCACGCAGACCAGGGTGGCCCAGCTGACGGACTTTGCGGTGTCGGCCAGCTGGCTGACCCAGGAGGGTTGCGCGCCCTGCGCCAGGCCGGCCACCAGGAGCACCAGCTGGATCAGGATGCCGAGCAGGATGGACAGCCATGCCACCCGCATCAGCGTGCGTCCCAGGTCGTCGGAGTTGGCGGCGGCAAGGTCGGGCGCGGGAGCAGCGTCGCTCATGGGGAACGATCTCCTTCGTCAGGGAGGGGGTGTCCGGAAACGGTCTCCGATCGTTGACAGGAAAGTCCTCTGAGCCCGTCGTCGGCCGCGACATGAGCATAGATCGATGGGCCTGCAGCGTCAACGGCTGGTTGACCCCCAAGCGCCGTACCCGGCTGCCGCTCACCGCAGCGGCGGCAAATCGATCCGCTCGATGGTCTCGACCTCCAGCAGCCAGGGGGTGAAAACCCGGCAGGCGGAAGCCGACTGGAGGAGGGCCCCCTTCACCTTCACCGCCTCGCCCACGAACAGGTCCAGGTTGAGCCCCTGAGCACCGGTGTAGAGCACGGCCAGGGCCTTGGCGTCCACGCGGCCCTCCGGCTTGTCCAGGAGGGCGTAGGCGCCTGGACGGCAGGCCTGGCGGCCCGCGGTGCTCATGCCGGTCAGGTAGCCCACCCGCTCGCTGTCCAGCGGATCCGGCGCCGAGGCCTTGTAGGTGCGAACCGCCAGCGGCAGGAAGATGGGCTTGATCGGTGGCAGCGGTTCGATGATCGGCGTCGGCTCCTGCTGGGCGAGCGCCACGCCGACCACCCCGGTGCGAGGCCCACGGGAGGCGGCGAGGACCGGAACTCCGACCAGAGCCGCCAGCAGGACCAGGGCCGCCGGCCGAATCAGGACGGGCCAGAGGGCCGCGATCCGCTCCGGCAGCGCGATCTCTCGCGCCGGCGGCGGCGAAAGGTGAACGCTCATTCAGGCAACCTCGTTTCTCGATCTCGGCGGGGCTTTGTGCCGTCGCCCTCCACACCGCTGGCATCCCCGCGGGCATGTGCCGTGATTATAGACGTCAATGCCGGGCCTTGCGGCAGCGCGGTCCAGGGCGGGCGGCAGCGCTATGGTAGAATGCGCCCCATGCAAGTCGTGATCGATGCCATGGGCGGGGATACCGCTCCGGGCCCGGCGGTGGCCGGTGCCGTGCTTTCCGCACGGCGCCTGGGTCTGCGCGTGGCATTGTCCGGCCCGACCGACCTGGTGCAGGCAGAGCTGGCCAGACATGACCTCAGGGGGCTGGACATCGAGATCATCCCCGCCGGCGAGGTCATCGGGATGGGCGAGCTGCAGCCGGCCGAGGCCATCCGCAGCCGGCCCGACAACTCCATCAGCCGCGGCCTGAAACACCTGCGCCACGGCGGCGCACAGGCCTTTGTGACCATGGGACACACCGGCGCCGGCATGGCGGCCGCCGCCTTGAATCTCGGCCGCCTGCACGGCGTCAAGCGCGCCGGCCTGGCCGTGCCCTTCCCCACGCTGAACGGTCCTTGCGCGCTGATCGACGTGGGCGCCAACGCCGACGTGCGGCCGGAGTTCCTGCAGCAGTTCGCGATCATGGGCGCTGTGTACGCCGAAAAGGTGCTGGGCATCCAGAACCCCCGCGTGGGTCTGATCACCATCGGCGAGGAGCGCGGCAAGGGAAGCCAGGTGGTTCAGGAGGCCTTTCCGCTGTTGGAGCGCGCCGGCCTCAACTTCATCGGCGGCGTGGAAGGCCGGGACATTCCCGAAGGCAAGGTGGACGTGGCCGTGACCGACGGCTTCACCGGCAATGTGCTCATCAAGTTCGCCGAGGGCGTGGGTGCCCTGGTCAGTCAGATCCTGCGCGAATCAGCCAAAGGGGACCCGTTCAGCCTGCTGGGCGGTGTGCTCATGCAAGGGGCCTTCAAGCGCGCCCGGGCGAAGATGGACTACCGCGCCTATGGCGGGGCCACCCTCCTGGGAACGCGCGGCGTGGTGGTCATCGGTCACGGGCGCTCGGACGCGGAAGCGGTGTTCACGGCCATCCGCGTGGCCTGCCGGGCGGCGGAGAACGGCATGGTGGAAGCCATCGGCGAGGGCGTGGCGCGCGCCGACGCCGCGACACGGGGAGCAGGTGCGGCACCATGAACGTCACCACCAACCAGGCCCTCTGCGCTCGTCGTCGGCGTCAAGCGCTGCTCTGCTCCGGAGCGGGCATCGCCGTCCTGGTGACGGGTCTGGTCCTCAACCTGCGCAGCCAATTCGGCGCTGCCTACCTGGCCCTCCTGGTGGGCACCCTCTGCAGCTGGATGGGGGTGGTGCTGGCGGACCGCTGGGTGGCCATCCCGCGCCCGGACAAGGTGCTCCAGGAAGGACTGAAGCGCTGCACGGGCCGCCCCTACCATCTCTACAACTGGACCCTGCCGCCGGACCATGTCCTGCTGGCACCCTGGGGCCTGACGGTCTTCCATACCATGGGTCACGACGGGCCGGCCCTGATCGACGGGGGGCGTTGGCGCGACCTTCGACCGCTTTGGCGACGCCTGCTGCGCTTCGCTCGCCGACCGGTGCGCCATCCGGGCGAACTGGTGGCCCTGGACCTGAAGGCCCTGCGCGAGGCCCTGGCCGCAAAGGACGCTGAACTGGCCGCGGTGCCCGTCGACACCGTGGTGCTGTTCACCCATCCGCAGGCGAAGCTGACCCTGCAGCGCCAGGACGCGGCCCTGCCGGTCCTGCAACCCGCGGATCTGGACGCCTGGGCGCAGCATGCTCTGCGCGACCGGCCTCGTCTGGCCCCCGCCCTCCGGCTGCGGCTGGAGGAGCTGTTGCGAGAGCTGAAGACCCGCTGATGCGCACCGCCGGCTGACACCGGTACACATGGCCCGAATCCCGGTAATCCAAGCTCCCATGACTGCAACCAGGCAACGATCAGGACCGAGCAGCGCTCCGCTCCTGTTCGGCGCGCTCCTGATCTCCGCGATCACCTGGGCCCTGATCGGCAGCGGACGGTCCGCGACGCCGGCCCGCGCCCAGGGCGACCCCATCATGGTGGACATCGTGGTGCGCAAGGCAGCGCGGCTGTATGGCGCCGACCTGACCTTGCGCTACGACCCCGCGCAACTGAGTCCCATCGACGCCTTGCCCTCCACACCAGGCATCCAGGCGCAGGTGGGTTCGGTCTGGGGCGCATCGCCCTTCGTGGTGGTCAACGAACTGGACACGACCAAGAGCGAGATGCATCTGGTGGTCTCGCTTCTGGCCCCTGCCGAACCCCTCGCCGGCGACCTGATCCTGGCCCGCATGGGCTTCGTGCCGCGCCGCTTTCCGCTGGAGGACGCCTACGACCTTCAGGATGTCCTGCTGGTGGATCTGGGCGGGCAGGCGATTCCCTTGCGCTGGGAAGGCGTGGTCATCGACCCGCTGGTAGACTGGCGTACGGTGGTTCCGCGCCTGTGGCTGCCGCTGGCGGCGCCGGGCGAACGGGAGGAATATGCAACCGGGGCGGTCGGACCATGAACCTCACCGCTTAAGCCACGCTTCCACCTGCCCCAGCAACCCATCCCTCGGCGCCCGCGCCTTCAGTCCCGCCAGTCGCGCCTCAGCCGACGCCTTGTCGCCCGTCGCCGCCAGCACGAGGACGGCGGCATGGTCGGAAGCCGCCCGCGGCTCTGGGAAGCCCCGCTGGTCCAGCACCGCTTCCGTCAAGGCTGTCGGATCAACGCCCTCCGGGCCCAAAGCACGTTCCAGGCGCTCCGTGGCCCCTGCCCAGTCGCCGCGGGCCAGGGCCAGACGCAGGCTGCCGGCGGCCGCCGCGGCATCTCCCGCGTTCAAGCGCCAGGCCTTGTCGTAGGCCGCAGCGGCGGGCGCGGTCTCGCCCAGTCGCTCCTGGGCGCCGGCTAACCCCAGCCAGGCCAGCGGACTCAGCGGCTGGCGCTCCAGGGTTGCCTGGTATTGACCGCGCGCCGCTGTCCACCACGGCGCGGCCGCACCCACCGGCGTGGACTGATCTCCACGGTCGCGGTACAAGTCGCCAAGGTGGCTTCCAGTGGCATCGCTCGGGGCCAGTTTCAAGGCCGCTTCCAATGCCGCGCGCGCCGCGTCGAACTGACGCGCGCGCGTCATCTCATCCCCCTCCGCCATCCGCAGTTGGGCGATGCCGGCCTGCAGGTCAAGAATCGTCGGCTGATTCGGCCAGAGCGCTGCCGCCCGCGCGAGCCGATCCGCGGCCCCGGCCAAATCGCCCGCGGCGGCCATCTCCTGACCTGCGCGCACATTGCTGTCGGCCAGGAGCGGGGCCAGAGCCAGCCGCCAGCCGCCCAGGCCGCCGAGGAAAGCGAGTCCGGCCAACGGAAGCGTGACCGCCCCGAACCTGGGGCGCGCCCCGTGGGCACCGGCCAGCCACAACGCGCGCAGCAGCAGGGTCGCCAGCAGGGCCACCCCCCAACCGGCGATCTCCGCGCCGTTCCGCCCACTGAGAAGACGGCCCACGACCACGGCCACCGCGGGCGCCAGCCCCCAAGCGGCCATGGGCATCCAGGATCGAGGCGCTACGGCCCATGAGGCCGCCGCCCGCGCGGGCTTCGCGACCCGTGGGCGGCGGCCGACTTCAGGCGTGGTCACCGGCCGCCGGCCGGCGTCGGACAGCAGGACCGCGGACAGCAGATAGGCCAGCGGGATCAGGAAGAGGGCCGGCTGATGCAGGGCGGACCGCGGGCCGGGGATGGCGACAGGCGCGAGCAGGATCGCTGCCAGGCCCAGGCCCACGAGCAAGCCGTCGGGTCCGGCGGCCGCGACGGCATCGTCCGCCCACGCCGCATCTGATTCCCTCGCCGTCGACGACCGGTCGATCGCCGCCAGCAAGGCGACAGACAGCAGCACCACCAGGTCACTGGCCACGGTCGGCACACCCACCGAGCTCTCCACCAGATGGGCGGCCAGAGCGCCGACCACACCGATGATCAGCCAGGCCTCGCCGGAAACGCGCATGATCCCGACCTTTCCGACCGTAGCGACACCACGCCGCAGCGACAAGCCTGCAGCGCCCATCAGTCCCAGCAGCAGGCCGGCCGGCGCCAGGGCCAGGCCGAGGGCCACCTTGCCCGCAAGGAAAGCCACGGCGACGGCAGCCAACGCGCCGCCCATTCCCGCGGCCAGGAGGCGTCGCCAGGTTCCCCAACCCAGGAGTGCCAGGCCGATGGCCATCGCCAATGCCGGAATCGCCAGGCTGGCCAGCAACCCCACGAGCCCCGCCGAGGCCAGGGCATCCCACAACCGGCTGTGCGCACGGTCAAAGAACTGGGTGGGGGTCAACTGCACCAACCGCTCCGGCAGGTGGGGGCCGACGGCATAGGGCAGGCTCTCCAACCCGTGGCCCACCAGCCATCGTCCCGGAGCGCTCGCCGCCATCAGGTCGGCCGTGGCCTGCCAGACCAGGAGCCGCTGCTCCACCGTCCGACCGCGGCCAAGGGCCAGAGGGCCCGGGCCCACCAGAAGCAGGGCGACCAGGAGGATCGACGCGGCCAGGGCGCTCAGGGTGGCCACGGTGCCGGCCATCCGCGGCCACCGTCGTCCCATCGCCAACAGTCCGGCCAGTCCCAGGCCCACCGCTGCGCCCAGGAGCGGCCCGCGGCTGGCGGTGGCCCCCAAGCCCGCCGCGCAGGCGGCCAGGCAGAGGGCGGCGCCGAGGGTCAGCCGGCCTTGACCGACGCCGCGCCGCGGCCAGGCCTCCAGCAACAGCGCCAGAGCCAAGGGCGCGAGGACCGCCAACCAGGCCCCCAGGAAGATGGGATTGCCCAGGCTGGCAAAGGCCCGCTCTGCGGCCGAGGCGCCGAAGGTGCTCCAGCTGAGGCTGTCGATTCCCGCGCGTTGCAGCAGGCTGTAGGTGGCCACCGGCAGGGCGGGCACCAACAAGAAGACCCACAGGCGCCGGCGCGAAGCGTCGCGGCGCAGGCATAGGTACGCCGCGGCGAACAGCAGCCACAAGCCCATGACCGCCAGGAGACCCTGTCCACGGCGGTAGCTGCCCCACAGGCTGGGTCCGGGGACCACGGAGAACACCGTCGCCGCCAGGGCGGCGGCCGGACCCAAGAGGGCCAGGACCGGCAACGGCCGGCTCAGTCTGGCGCGCCAGCCGTCATGGCCCGGCAACGGCGCAATCAGTGGCCAGGCCAGACCGCAGCCGGCCACCAACAGGCCCAGCAGCAGCAGCCAGGCCAGCTTGTCCGGCTCGAAGACCCGTGCTGAACGGGGGTTGAAGTAGAGCGGCGCCAGGACCGCGGCGGCCAGGACCGATCCCTCAGCCAGAGCTTGCAGAAAGGGCGCGCCAAAGCAGGTTGGAGCGGGGGGTCGGGGCAGGCTCACAGGTGGCCGGGCGCGGAGCGCCCTCAGTCCAGCCGGCTCACGAACCGGTAACCTGCCCCCGGATCGGTAACGATGGTATCCGGCGTGTTGGGGTCCTCTTCGATCTTCTGCCGCAACCGCCAGATGTATTGCTTGAGTACCTCGGTAGGCCGCTCCTCGACGATGGGGCGCTCCCAGACCGACGTCAGGAGTCGGTCATGGTCCAGGGTCTCGTCCTTGTGGCGGATGAGGTAGGCCAGCAGGCGGAATTCGCGCGGGGTCAGGTGGGCGCCGCGGCCGCGCACCCATACCTGGTGGGAGCCGAAGTTGACCCAGAGCCGCCGGTCCACGTAGACCGCCACCTCTTCTTCGTCGGCCAGTCCGACGCGGGTATCCGTGCGGCGCAGAACGGCATCGCAGCGCGCGGCAACCTCTTCAAGATGCGCGTCGGCCAGCAGACAGTCCTCGGCGCCCAGACCGAAGCCCCGGCGCATGGCGCTTGCATTGTCGACGATCAGCATGAAGCGGGCGGGCAAGGTCTCCGCATCGGGCCAGGCGGCGCCGGCGCTGACATCGATCAGCACCAGGTCAGCCGGGGGCAGCGCGCCTGGCAGCTCATGGCGGACGACCTCGTAGCCACCCTGCTTCAGGGCCTGCGCCAGCGCCGCACTGGGCGCCGCATGCGGCGAGACGATGAGGATGCTGCGCTTCTGGGACACGGCTGACCTCGCTGACGGGACCCCGGCCGGGCTGGTGGCTGATTATATCCCGCCCGCCTCGCGCGGGCCGCGGTCCCGCGGACGCAGAGCACGGGGCGATCGATCGGCCACCGGGCGCGTCGGCCGACCGGACCTCAGTCCTGGCCGTGTTGCGTCTGGAAGCGGTAGCCGATGCCCCGTTCGGTACGCACGTAGCGTGGGCGACGGGGGTCCGGCTCGATCTTGCGTCGCAGATGATGCAGATGCACCCGGAGCGTGGCTTCGCCGTCATCGTAGGACTCGCCCCACACCGAAGTCAGCAGATCCTGGCTGGGAATCGGCTGGTTGGGATGTTGCACCAGATAGCGCAGGAGGTTGAACTCGATAGGCGTCAGAGCCACCGGCTGGCTGTCCACGATGACATCGCGGGTGGCCAGGTCCACCATCAGGTGCTCATCCGCGTAGCGCGCCGGCCGCTCCAGATAGGGCCGGTCCTGGGCGCGCTTCATCACCGCCCGTACCCGCAGCTGCAGCTCGTCGATGTCATAGGGCTTGGCCAGGTAATCGTCCGCCCCCAGCTCCAGGCCACGCACGCGGGCCTCCAGCTCTGAAGATGCCGTCACCATGATGATGGGGGTATCCCAGACCTCGCGGATACGCTGGCAGGTCAGCCAGCCGTCCATCAAGGGCATGGCGATGTCGAGGATGATCAGGTCCGGGCGGCGCTCGTAGGCCAGCCGCAAGGCGGTCAGACCGTCGCCAGCCTCGATCACCTCAATGTCCTCGGCCCTGAGCGCCATGGTGAGCAATGCCCGGGCGTCGGCCTCGTCGTCCACGATCAGGATGCGCTTGCGCTTCATGGCTGGTCTGGGCTCCGGGCTGGCCACCAGGGCCGGGGAAGCTGGCCGGCGGCCCGGGCGAAAGGTATCAGGCGCCGTGAAAACCGGCGCGCCGGGACTGGAGACGCGCATCAGGCGCTCTCTTCGCCGGCGGCGGGCAGGGCGAGGGTGAAGCAGGTGCCCGAGCGAGAGCTGCGCGAGATCCACAGCTTGCCGCCATGGGCCTGGGTGATGTTGCGCGCCAGGTACAGACCCAGCCCGTAGCCGGACTTGCCGGCAGAGCTGCGACCGCGACCGAAGGGCGCGAAGATGCGCTCCATATCCTCCGGAGCGATGCCCGGGCCGGTGTCGGCCACATGGGTCAGCACCGTGTTGCCGCTGCCCTCCACGCGCACCGTGATCCGCCCGCCGGGAGCGTACTTGGCCGCGTTGTCCAACAGGTGCTCCAGCACCTGGCAGATCTGGATCCGATCGCCGCGGGCCGCCGGGCTATCCGGCGCCGCTTCCACGGCAAACGTGGTCCCGCTTTGCTGTTCTTCGGCCGCCAGACGCAGCGGCTCGATCATCTGCGCCGCCAGATGGGCCATGTCCAGGGGTTCCGGGCGCAGCAGCATGCGTCCGTCGGCCGCCACCGCCTCCAAGAGCGCCTCCAGGCGGGCCACCAGGCGCGTGCTCTGGGCCTCGATGATCTTCAAGGCCTGCTGCACGCTCTGCAGGTCGCCGGCATCCAGGTTGCGGCTGGCCAGCTGCGCGCCTACCCGCACCATCGAAAGTGGAGAGCGCAGGTCATGGCCGATGAGGGCCAGGAACTGATCGCGCGACTGGTCGTCCATCCGGCCGGCCACGGCCACCTCCATGCCCAGGTCCAACATGGAGGACACCGTCTCCAGGAGCGCGACCTCATCGCGGCTCCAGGCACCGGGCCGCAGCACCGCCAGTACGCCACCGGACCTGGGATGGCCCGGGATGGGCTGCAGGTACCAGTCGCCGGCCAGCACGGGCGTGCCGCCAAGGGCTTCCTCCAGCGCGACCCGCGCCGGTCCCGTCTCCACCCGCGCTTCAGGCGAGCGGTAGGTCGCAGCCAGCACGGGACCCTGTTCATTCAGCCAGATCTCACAAGCCGCGGCCTGGAACATACCCACCGCCGAGCGCGCCACCACCGGCAGGAAGGCCATTCGGTCCGCCGCCCCGCTGGCGGCGCGCGCAATGTCGGCGAGAGCCGCCATCTGCGACCCTTGCGCCAAGGCGCCAACCGGAGTCGCCACATCGATTTCGGTGGATGGAACCAGCGATGGCTGGTAGATCGTGCTTGTCATGATAGGAAATTGCTTTCAGGCCAATGGGAGACAAGATCCAGCGTTCTAAATGTTATTTTTACCACGTCGCGCGGCCCTTGTCCAGTGCCGATCGACGCCAACAAGGCGCCTTGAACGATATTCGCACGCCGGTGCACGCGGGCACACGCGGCGCACATTCAGCCGGACTCGGCGGAGCGCGGCCCCCGCCACCGTCACGGGGTGGCTGAGGGCTGTGGTTCCGGGGTCGGCACATCCGTGGGCTTGTCAGTCGGCGCGGGCGATTCTGTGGGCAGACTGATGGCCGTGGGCGGCACGGTGGGGCCGGCGGTCGGCTTGGCGGTCGCCGTGGCGGCAACGGTCGTGGGCGGCCCGGCCGAGGCGGTAGGTGCCGCGGTGGACAGGGCGGCGCGGACTTTGATCCGCAGGTCCTGGCTCGACTCGCTGCCATCAAGAAGGATGGCCGTGAGCTTGTACGTGGTGTTCTGCTGGGGACAGACCTTCTCTGAGCCCTCGTCCCCGGCCTTGCCGACACCGTTCAGCGAATAGGAGCGGACGCCCTTGACCGTCCATCGGAGGGTGGTGCATTCACCGGCGGTCAGATCGGTCTTGTCGGCTGACAGGCTGATGACCGCCGCGGTCAGGGTGGGGCTAGCGGTAACCGTGGCCGTCGCGGCCGTCGGCGTGCGCCGCGGGGTGGGGCTGCCCGTCACCGCCGCGAGCCGGGTGGGCGTCGACGCGGCCGGCAGGGTCGCAGTCACCTCTGGCGCGCCGTCATCCACAGCCAGGTTGGCCACGGGGCCGTTGCAGTTGAGGTCGGTGGCCTCCAGCCAGCCGCCGGCCTCGCCTTCTTCTGCCCTGACGAAGACCCAGGCGCTGTCGGCGCTGCGTCCCGCCACCTGGACCACCGCGCCAACGTCCAGGGTCATGGCGCCATCGACCGGGATGCCACCGGGCGCCGGGCGCAACTGAGCGCCCTCGCCACGGACCGCGCAGCGGAAGAGGAAGTCGGCCGGCTGGGCTCCTGGGTCTTTGCCGCCGGCATAATCATCATACCAGTCGCTGAGCGCCTCCCGGTCCACCTCCATCAAGGGCGGCAAGGCGCCTTGCTCGGTGATGGCCGCCACCTGTCCACCTTTGAGGCGCAGCTTTTCCGCGCCGCGCCGCAGGTCGGCGCTCCCTTTGACCACCGCCACCCAAACGGCCGGCTCGGGGCCGGGCATGAGGCTGACGATGATGTCCGCCGGCGCCTTCGCGACCTCGATGACGGCCCAGGCCGCGGCCTGGACGGTGAAGAGCGCCGCCGTGTCGTCTCCCACGAGCCGGTAGCGAACCGTTCCCGCGGCTTGATCGAAGGAGGCCTGAGATCGACTCGGCTGGGCCACGCTCACCAGCAGGTCCGTGCCGGTCGCCAGATCCAGGGCCATGAACTCAGGCCAGGTCAGGTCAGCATGGCCACCCTCGCCGGTGACGACCATGTTGCCCGGCAGGATATCCACGGAATCGCCCTTGCCCAGAGTCTGGCCCTCAGCAAGTTCGAGGACACGATGCTCCACCGGCGGGAGGAGGACCGTCAGCTTTCCCTTGTTGGCGTTCGGAGTGGGGCCATCAATCGGGGCGCTTTTCCGACAGGCGCTCAAGGCGGAGACCAAGGCCACGAGCAGGAGGGCTCGGCGCCAGTGGGGATGCAGCTTCATGGATCGCGCTCCGGAGGGCTGGGGGGGCCGCAATCGGACACACGCTGCTAGGGCGGACGCGGTGGCCGGCGCCGGCGTGGGACTGGCGGCGCAGGCGCATTATACACAGGACGGGGGACGCCCATCACAGGCGCCCCCCGCTTGCCGACGGATCGCCGGCAGACCCTGCGCCCGCATCCCTGCTAACGGCAGACCAGACGACCGGCGATCTGGCGATAGATGCCCGCCAGGTCTTCGGCCCGAGGCGCGAAGTAGTATCGGTCGGGCGTGGACGCGATGTGACGCAGGACCTCCTCGCGGTAGTAGACGTCCTTGAACCCCACCGTGAAGACCAACGCGCGGATGCCCTTGATGGCAGCTGCGGCGGCATACACGGCCTCGAGGGTCGTGTGGTTGGGCTCGCCGTCCGAGAGCAGAACCACCGCCCGCGTGTTACCCGCCCCTACCTTCGAGCCAACGATCAGCTGCTGATGCGCGTACTGCAGGCCAAGGTCGATACGCGAGCCCTCGCGTGGCGTCGGAATGCGGTCGATGGCGGCCAGGAGGGCGGATCGATCGTTGGTCAACCACTGCTCCGTGCGCGCCGTCTCGTTGTACCAGACGATGGACGCCTGATCGAAGAGGCCCAGGTTGTCCTTCTCCAGGGCCAGCTGGCCGATGAAGGTTCGCGCCGCATCCTTGGCGCCATCCAGCTTGATGCGACCGTCGGCCATGCGCCCGCGCATGGTGGTGGAGGCGTCAAGGACCAGGATCACATCCGTGTGCCGCTCGATGCACTTGTCGTTGAAGATGATCGGGATGTAGACGGGCCGCGGCTTGACCGGCGGCGGCGGATCGGTGGGCGTGACGGTCGCCGTGGCCGTGGGTGGGATGGCGGTGATCGTCAGGGTGGGCGTGGGAACGGTGGGCGCAGGCGTCCGCGGCGGCGCGACGACGATGACCGTCGGGATGGGGAAGACCCCGCTGTTGGGCTGGTCCAACCCATCGGTCCCGTCGTAGTCCGCACGGGTGTTGGTAGGATGCGTGCCTACATCCAGCGGCTCCACCCAGAAGCTCATCTCCACCCCGCTGAAGGGCACGGGAGCGAAGCGCCAGGTGATGGTGCGGGACGCGGCATCCCAGGTGGCGGCCGGCTGGGCCGATCCCTCGATGTAGGCCATGTTTTTTGGCACGTGATCGGTGATCGTCACCGTCTTGAGTAGCACGGAGGCCGAAATGCGCCGGGCGATGCCCTTGAAGACCCCCGCCAGATCGTCGGCATTGGGGGCGAAGAAGTAGAGCTCCGGCCGGCGCGCCACCAAGCGCAGCAGATTGGGGTCCACGTCCTGCCCAAGGCCGATGGAATAGACGGTGATGCCGGCGTCCCGCAGGCGGTCCGCCACATCCACGGTGAGCATGCGGGTGTTGTTGAAGGGCACGCCATCGGTCATCAACACGATGATGGGCTTGGCGTCTGCGCGATGCTCCGGACCCAGGACCTCGCTCATGCCCAGCTCCAAGGCATCGGCGATGTTCGTGCCTCCGGCCGGCTCCAGTTTGCCGATCTGACTGAGAACGGCGTTTCGGTCGAAACTGAGCGGCGCCAGCAACTGCGGTCCGTTCCCGAACATCACCATGCCCACCTTGAACACCCGTTGGCCCGGCTGGCTTGCGGGCATGACGATGTCGATGAAGTCGGCCACGGCCAGGCGCGCGTTGCCGATCTTTCCGCTGTCGGACATGGAATTGGAGCGGTCTACCACCAGCATGATGTCGGCCTGCTCGGAAGCCGAAGGGCAGTTGCCCCCCAGGCGCAAGGTCACTTTGGTCTTCTCGCCGAGTCGTAGGAAGTTGGGGGCGGACCACTTGTCCGGCACCGTCTCGCAGAATAGCGGCGAGATCGGCGGTTGCTCCGGGTTGGCGTGGCCGGGGGCCGGGGCGTAGACACGGACTGTAGCCTTGAGCGGATCGGTGACATAGACTCGGCCCACGTCGTCCACGGCCACGTCGCTGATCGACGACTGGATGCCCGGCGTCACATCGGTGGCGTCCCAGACCTCCAACGGTCGGCCCTGTCGGTCGGCACGCACCACGTATTGGCGTTCGTGGATGAAGTAGATGCTGCCCTCCGGACCGACGCTGATGCGCTCGGCCAGGGCCGGCAGGGTCACCAGGTCCACCAGGCTTCCACCGCGGAAGACCTCCACGGTGTTGACGGAGCGGTCGAAGAGGTACAGCTCACCGGAGCGGGCTTCCATATCCCAGTAGCTGTGGGTCTTGTCGGACAGGGCCAGGCCGCGGCGCTTCTCTCCGTACCCATCATACTCATCCATCAGGGTGGCGTTCTCGACATCGTCCCATTGGTCGTAAAGCACCTGCAGGCGATCGATGCCGGCGTCCCAGGCGATGGCCGACAGGAAGGGCGGGCGCTCGCCGATGATCTGGTGCTGGTTGCCGGGCAGCACCTTGCGCCAGACAACGGTTCCGGCGCCACGCCGGAGTTGCATGACTTCCCGAATCTTGGCGCCGAAGAGGTCGCCGTTGGGGCCGACCGCCAACTCCTTGATGTTCTCCACCCGGGTGGAGCCGTCGACGGTGCCGTCCGGGCGCATGTGGCGCACATAGACGCCGCCCAGCACGTGGATCAACCCGTCCGGCCCGGCCACGACGCGGCTGGCGGCGTCGGTGCCGGTCCATTCGGCCACCAGGTCGTGCCCCCCCTCCGGAGGGGTATGGGGTGCGGCGCGCGAAGGCAGGCTCCAGCCCCCCGTGATCAGTAGCAGGGCCAGGACCGCAGGCCAATGGAGCATCCGGCGCGCGAGGGAGGGAACGGGGGGGGCGAATGACGCTCCGCCCGCCGTCGACTCCGAGGGAAAGACGTGCATAGGGGTTCTCCAAATGAAATGGCTATGGCAGCCTGGCAACACAAACAGGACAATCCTGCTAATGCTATCCCCCCCCGGGTGCGGCTCAAGTGCATTCTACATCGACTTTCAGAGCAACTCCGTGCGTGTCGGCCAAGGGTCGGCCAGACGTCAGGATACGGTAGGTCTCCCGACGGTCAGCGGCGCGAATCTGGCGCCGGAGCGGCGCCTGCCCCCTCGACAGCGCCCCCCTGATCGCCTAGGCTATCGCCATGGAATCCAGTCTCGCCACGCGTCTGGCCGCCCTGCGCGCCCATCTGCTGACCCTGCTGGCCAGCGTGACCTTGAGCGGTCTTCTGGTTTGGCAGCGCGCCGCACCGCCGGCCACTGCCCTACGCGTGATCCCCGCCCCCTCGCCGCCCCCCGCAGCCACCGTCGCCTCCCTGCGCTGGCAGGTCCACGTGACCGGCGCAGTGGCCAGCCCTGGCCTGGTGCTCCTGGCCCCCGGCGCCCGGGCCGCCGACGCGGTCGAGGCCGCTGGCGGCCTGGCCGCCGAAGCGGCCGCCGACGCCATCAACCTGGCCGCTCCGCTGGCTGACGGGCTACAGATCCACGTCCCGGCCCAAGGCGAGCCGACGCCGTTCTCCCGGGCTCCGGCTTTCGCCCCGCCGGCGGCGGTCGGCGGCGGGGCGGCCACGGGTCCCGGCGCGGATCAGAGCCAGCCCCTTCCACGCGATCCCGGATTTCCGATCGACCTCAACACTGCCGGAGCCGCAGAACTGGAGTCCCTCCCTGGCGTGGGACCCGCTTTGGCCGCGCGAATCCTGGCCCATCGTCAGGCCAACGGCCCCTTCCAATCCGTGCAGGATTTACTGGCGGTGCCCGGGATCGGAGAGAAGACCTTGGGACGTTTCGAAGCACAGGTGATGGTTCGCTGATACAGCGGGTCGCCGGTACTCGCGCAGTTCCCGTCACCATCGACCCAGCTATACCAACCTACGCCTGCAGCCGCAACCTCAGGGCCCTATGCGCTTCTTCGCCGCACGGAGCCGCGCCAGGTCGGCCTCCGACAGCGGCTCCGCGACGCCAACCCGCGGCCGCTTCACCACGCCGAGCGGGCCAGGCAGGGGCTCGGACTCCGGGATCAGCGGCGGCGTCCGACGACGACCCCGACGAAAGCGCAGCAGCATTTCGCGGTCCACATGGCCCGGCCGCAAGCGGCGGACTGCCACATCCAGGGGGAACAGCAGGGCGGCCATCGCTAGCAGGAAGGGCCAGACCTCGCGCGCGGCTCGCGCCTCGCGAACTGGGTCGAAGACCTGCTCCGCACGGTTCAGCACCCGTCCGCCCGTCCGCTGCGCCAATTGCACGAGGCGCGGGTCGGTGGGCCCGGTACCCGAATCGGCGTACTCGGGGCTGTAGGGCACCACCAGACCGGCGCTTACCGTTCCCACCGCCCGTCCGCCTGAGCGAGCGGTAAACCGCATCACGTAGGCGCCCTGGCCGGGCAGGTCGGCATCGGCCTCGAAGAGCCCGGCCGCCACCTGCCGCAGGGTGACCCGCTGCGTCGCGCCCTCGTCCGCGGCGAGAACAACCTCCACCGACAGGTCCTCCGCGGCGCCGGCGGCCACGCGTAACTTGAGGCGCGCCCGACCGCCCGCAAGGTCGATCTCCGGATGCAGGTCATCGTCCTCAGGGGGTGGCAGGGTCCAGTCGACCAGGCGCAGGATGAAGGCCCCCAACTGCGGCCAGCCCATCCAAGCTCCGGCCCATTGGCCCTTGAAGTCGCTGGTCCAAGCCACCGCACGACCCAGACCGTATTGCCAATGAGCCAGGAGGGGGTCGTCCAGATGGGACACCAGGGCCACGGTGGCCCCGCTCCGCGCGGTGGTGGCGTTGTAACCGTCCACACGAGGCAGGGTTGCGGTATCGATCCCGGGAAGGAGGGCCCTGGGCGCTCGCGGCGCGGGGAGGAAAGGCTCCTCGACCACGTAGGTTCCCATCCGGGTGAGGGTCTCCTCGACGAAGATCTGGGGGATCTGGGCTGCGTCCCGCACCACGTAATGGCGGCCGCCGCCACGGGCGGCCATCGTCGCCAGGTAGGGCGCACTGTCCTCGCCGGCAGCCACCACTGACAGCGTGATCTCCGCGACCTGCATGCGCCTCAGGAGCGGTTCGTAGCCCGCGCTGTCCGACCAGCCGTCTGTGAGGAGGAGGATGTGCCGCAGGGGCCGGTCGGACTGTTCCATGTCGCTCACCGCCGCCGCCAGTCCGGCCTGGATGTTCGTGCCACCGCCCACGGGAATGCCGGCCACGGCCTCCGCCAGCTTGGCCGGCTCGCTGTTGGGACCCCGAGGCCAGATCTGATGCGCGCTGTCGTCGAAGGCGGTCACCGCCACCTCGTCCTCGGCCTTGAGCAACCCCACCGCCTGTAGCACGGCATCCTTGGCCAGGTCCAGCCTCGTCACCACCTTCGGCCCGTCCTGAGCCTGGCCCATGCTGCCGCTCTGATCGATCACGAAGCTCAGGGCGATGCCAGGCCGCTTCTCCTTGTCGCGAACCTCCATCTCCACCGGCAAGGCCCGTTCGACGGGTGTGCCCCGCCAGCCCCCGGCGCCGAAGCCATCGTCTCCGCCGACCATCACCAGTCCCTTGCCCAGATCCCGCACGGCCGCCTGCAGGGCCGACATCGCCGCCGGGGACACGCGGTGTGCCGACGTGTCGACGATGATGACCGCCTGATAGACCGCCATGCCCAGGAGGGTCGAGGGCATGGCCTCGGGCGCCAGAGTATCGACGGTTCGCCCCCCCTGGCGCAGCGCCTCCGCCACCGGCGCGGCCCTGGCCTCGTCCGCCGTCACCAGCAGCAGTCGCGGCGGCCCGGCTACCAGGGATACACCGTCGGCCTCGTTGTTCTCCGTGCGGCCGTCGCGCTGCGGCTGAAGGACGGCCTTGAACCGCTCCACACCGGGCTGGCGCACCGTCACCGTGACCCCCAGCCGGGTCTGGCCGGCGGCCAGGGCCACCGTGCGGTCCAGGATTGTCTCCGCGCCGCGGTAGATCCTGAGCCGGGCCCGCCCGGAACTACTGGCTCGCAAGCGCGCTGTGACCTCAAAGCTCTGTCCCACGCGGCTGGCCGCCGGCAGCTCCAGGCCTTCCACCAGCATCTCCTCCGGATCCGCGGCGGAAGCCAACGGCAGCACATCGATGGGGATTCGCGCCACTGCCGCCAAGGTCACCGCGGACTCCAGCGCCCCTTTGTTGTGGCGGCCGTCGGAGAGCAACACCAACCGTCGGCTGCTCCCGGCCGGCAGGATGGCGGCCCCCAGACGGAGCCCCGCACCTATATCACTGCGCCCACGCGACAGAAGGACCCGCAGGGGCTCCAATGCGCCTTCGCGGGCGCTGCGCTCCACCATCGCCCGCTCGGCGAAGCTGACGAGCGCCAGCAGACGATCCGGGCGGGTGGCGGCCGCGGCCGCCACGGCGAAGGCCTCGGCGCGAGCCTGCTCGGCGGCGGGAACGCTGTCGGAGCGGTCCAGAAGGAGAGCGGCGCTGCGCAGGTCGACCGGGCGAACCAACCGGGGACGGGCAAGGGAAAGGGCCACCAGGATCAGGATGAGTGTCCGAACGGCCAGGCTCCAGCGCCGTCGGCGCTCGGGGAGGCGTCGGTCGATCCAGCCGATCCACAGAACCCAGGGCAACACCAACAGCGCGGCCAGAACCCAAGGGCGCAGAAACTGCACGCTCATGGCCTGACGAATCCCCCGGCGATCACCAGACGATTATGGGCCGGGGACGAAAAATGCGCCAGCCCCGGACAGCGAACGCTGTCCGGGGCTGGTCACATAACACCCGTAGGTCGCCTTTCGGCGAATCTCCCGGTACGGGTTCCGGGTGGATCATGCCGGTTCCGGGGCCTGTCCGGCCCCGGACCGACGGGGTATGCATCAGCGGACGAAGAGGCGGATGCGCTTCATCGGGCCGGCAAAGGCCTTGTAGCTGCCGGCGGCTGCCTGCTGCGCCTCGACCTCGCGGCCGCAAGCCGTCGCCGCCTGTCCGGCCATGTTCGCCAGGCTGGCCGTCACCGCCAAATGGCTGTGGCGCACCGCCATCGGTGCCTCGACGCCCATGCCGGCCAGATCCGCCCGGATGGACTCGCCGCGCCGCGCCATCTCGCCCATCGCCGCCTCACAGGCGGCTTCCGGCTTCAA
>Ga0073904_10001300_pt1 | contig 18686 bp, 13 predicted proteins | sample KloWWTrecipitate_FD_66668 | JGI IMG/M metagenome (GOLD analysis project Ga0073904, IMG submission 66668) | Active sludge microbial communities from Klosterneuburg, Austria, studying microevolution and ecology of nitrifiers - Klosterneuburg... | ecosystem: Engineered > WWTP > Aerobic digester >... | reverse complement strand
AGCGCGCCCGCTTCGCGCAGCGCGGCCGCTTCGTCGGCGATTGCGCCGATCGCGGGCATGCGGTCGGCCGCAGTCCAGCGAAACCCGACCGGACCGGATCGCGACGCGTCGAACCAGGCCCGGGGATCGCCGCCGATCGTGCGTGCCAGCCGTCGCAGGTTGCCGAAGTCGACGTCGCGTGACGGCTCGAGCGCCTCGCCGTCGTCGAAGCTCGCGCCGACCAGGATGCGATCGCCGAGCGGCGCCGCGTAGGCGTCGCCGCCCAGTACGGTGCGCAGCTCGCCGACACGTTCGCCGGGGAGCAGGGTGCTCTGGCCGCGCACGCGGCGCAGCGCGAGCGAACGCATTCCCGCGAGGCGCGTCGCGTCGCCCGCGCTGGCGATGATCGCGATGGCGGCCGCGGCGATCGGCCGGCCCGACGGGTCGCGCGCCGTCCAGCCGTCGTTGCCGGCCGTCATCGCGGCCACTGGCGCGCCGGCCAGCAGTTCGACCCCGGGGCTGGCGAGCCACGCTTCGACCAGCGCCGTCGGCTCGAGTGCGTCACAGCGCGGCAGCCACAGCCCGCCACGCGGCAGCGCAAGGCCGGCCACCTCCGAGGCCTCGTCGCGCGAGAGTTGTTGCGCGAACGACGCGGGCGTGCCGAGCCGCCCGAGCATCGCGTGCCGCCGCGCGGCCTCGGTGTCGTCGGCGTCGACCATCAGCTTGCCCAGCGGCGTGCGCGCGCCGATCGCGGGGTCGCGAGCCCGCCACGCCAGTGCGGCGCGGGTCAGCCGCGCAAGCGGATTGTCGTCGGGCGAAAGGTGCAGGTGATCGGCGCATAGCGGCTGCGCCGAGCCGCCTCGTGCCGGCGTGGCCGCCTCGATCACGGTCACCCGCCAGCCGCGTCGCGCGAAACCGGCTGCGGTGGCCGCGCCCGCGAGTCCCGCGCCGACCACCAGCGCGCTGCGCGCGGGCCAGACCGGCGGCGCGGCTGGCGGCGCAAAGCTGCGCCAGCGCGGCGCGTAGCGGGCGCGAAGCCGATGGCGCTTGCCGCCGTGGCCGGAGATGCGTTCGACGTCGAAGCCCGCCGCCTGCAGCGCGTCGCGCACGGCGACGGCCGAGGACCAGGTCGCCAGCGTCGCGCCAGGGCGCGCGAGCCGCGCGAGCGAGCGGATCAACGCCGGCTCCCACATGCGCGGATTGCGCTGCGGCGCGAAGCCGTCGAGGAAGAACGCGTCGGCGGCCAGGCGCAGGTTGCGCACGATCGTTGCCGCGTCACCCAGGCACAGCGTCAGCGTCACCGCGCCGGCGTCGAACTCGAGCCGGTGCAGGCCGGGCAGGGCATCCGGCCACTGTGCGATCAGCGCACCGGCATCGGCGACGGGCGCGCCGAGCGCGTCGAGCGCGCGCCGCAGGTCGGCCGCGGACACCGGATGCGCTTCGATCGCCAGGTAGTGCAGGCGGGCTATTGCGTCGCCGTGTTCGCGCCAGGCCTGCAGCGTGGCGAGGAAATTGACCCCCAGCCCGAAGCCGAGTTCGACGATCGCGAACGAAGCGTCGCGGTTCCTGCCGCCGATCGCAGCCCAGTGCTGCGGGAGCTGGCAGCCGTCGACGAACACCGTGCGCGCCTCGGACCAGGCGCCGGCGCGGCTGCGGAACACGTCGCCGTAGAGCGTGCTCACCGGCGCACCGGATTCGTCGAAGAGCAGCGGCGGATGGGGCGTCAGCGCGGGCATCGGGATTGATGGCAGTCAAGGGCCGGCGAGCCGGCGCGACGAATCTTAAGTTACAGTCGAACCCGGCCCCGGGGTGCGCGGTGCGGACTGCACATCGCCGCTCGGGAGGGCCGCGCAACCGGGACGAAGCGGATGATCAGGGCGCATTGGCAGGATCGGATCGAAGTGGCGCTGGGCCTGTGGCTGGTCGCCTCGCCCTTCGTGCTGGGCGTCAAGCTGCAGCCGGCGGCTTGGGCGGCGATCCTGGCCGGGGCCGCGGTGGTCACCTTGGCCGTCGAGGCGTTCTACTACCCGGAGATCATCGAGGAGTGGGGCAACCTGGCGGTCGGCGTCGGGCTGGCGGCCTCGCCGTGGCTGCTCGGCTACGACGGGGAACAGTCGGCAATGATCAACGCGGTCGCCTGCGGCGTCGCGATCGCGGCGCTGTCGTTCTGGACCGCCGAGGACATCCAGCGCGAGCAGCGCGACGCGCATTGAGCGTGCGCGACGGGGTCCCGCGATGAGCCGCGCCGCGCAGCTCGTGCGCTGGATCGACGACAACGTGCTGTCGCTCGGCCGCGACATGCGGCTGTCCTTCCTGCCGCCGCTGATGGTCTACATGGCGGCAGGCATCTCGGGGCTGACCGCGATCGTCGGCACCTTCTTCGTCAAGGAGTACCTCGGCCTGTCGGCCGAGTTCCTCGCCGCGCTCGGCTTCTGGGCCGGCCTGCCGTGGGCGCTGAAGATGCCGCTCGGCCACCTGGTCGACCTCGTCTGGCGCTACAAGTCGTGGCTGGTCTACCTCGGTGCGTCCCTGGTCGCCGCCAGCCTGCTGATCATGATCGGCCTGCTCGCCGACCCGCAGCAGATGGCCGGGGTGATGCGCACCGAGACCTGGTACGTGCTGTCGGCGCTGCTGGCGCCGATCGGCTACGTGATGCAGGACGTGGTGGCCGACGCGATGACGGTCGAGGCGGTGCCGCATCACGACGAGGCAGGCAGCCCGATCGACCAGGCGCGGCGTCGGGCGATGCACACCACCATGCAGACGCTGGGGCGCGTTGCGATCATCGGCGGCGGCGTGCTGGTGGCGCTCGCCAACGTCTTCCTGTTGCGCGGCGTCAACCTGTTGCCCGAGGCCGCGCGGGTCGCGGTCTACGTCCGGGTGCACGAGCTGGCGCTGGTGATTCCGCTGGTGTCCGTCGCCGGCGTTCTGTTCGCCACGGGGTTGCAGCGGCGTGCCCGGCAGCGGCTACGTGCCGAGGGCCTTTCCGCCGCCGAGGTCGCGGCGCGTCTCGCCGTGCACGTCCAGCGCCCCCCGGTCAACTGGTGGGTGCTCGGCGGCGGGCTGCTCTTCGCGCTGCTGTCGGTGTCGGTGGGCCTGAGCGATCTCGGCTGGCGCGAGGAACTCATCTTCGGCGCATCGATGTCGATCGTCGTCGCGCTGATGTGGCGGCTGGTGCGCGAGCTCGATCCGCCGGCGAGGGCAACCCTCCTCGGGACCGCCATCGTCGTGTTCGTGTTTCGCGCGACCCCGACGCCGGGCGCGGGCCAGACCTGGTGGATGATCGACGAGCTCGGCTTCGACCAGCAGTTCCTGTCGGTGCTCTCGTTGATCGGCAGCGCGCTGACGCTGGCCGGGCTGTTCGTGTTCCGGCGCTTCATGGCCGAGCGCTCGATCTACTACATCGTCGGCCTGCTGACCGTGGTCGGCACGCTGCTGATGCTGCCGATCATCGGCATGTACCACGGGCTGCACGAGTGGACCGCGGCGCGCACCGGCGGACTGGTCGACGCGCGCTTCATCGCGCTGGTCGACACGGCGATCGAGTCGCCCCTCGGGCAGATCGCGATGGTGCCGATGCTGGCGTGGATCGCCAACTCGGCACCGGAAAAACTCAAGGCGACCTACTTCGCGGTCATGGCCTCGTTCACGAACCTCGCGCTGTCGGCCTCGCAGCTGGGCACGAAGTGGCTCAACCAGTTCTTCGTCGTCACCCGCCAGGTGAAGGACCCGGCGAGCGGCGTCGTCACCGTCCCCGCCGACTACGGCCAACTCGGCGACCTGATGCTGGTGGTGCTGCTGATCGCGCTCGCGCTCCCGCTCGCGACCATCGCATTGGCGCGGCTGGCCGGCCTTCGCAGCGCCTGAGCCGGGCGCGGCGCCAACTGCCGGCTGGGCAGGCGGTGACGGATAGAATCCTGCGATGCGTGTCCATGCCCGCTCGACCGGACGGGCGCCGGCGATCGCCGGCTTCCTGCTGCTGTCGCTGATCGCGCACCTTGCGGTGCTGCGCGGCGCGAGCCTGGGGTCGTGGCTTGCGACGCCGCGGCCGGAAGCACCCCCGGTTTCGGTCGCCCTGATCGTGCCGCCTGCACCCGCACCGCAGCCGCCGAGTGTGCAGCCCGCCGCGGCGCCGAAGCCGGTTGCACGGCCGCAGGCGAGACCCGCGCCGCGTCCGAAACGGCCCGTCCAGCGTGCGGCGCCACCCCCGGCGGCTCCGGCGCCCGAAGTCGCGCAGCCTGCAGCGGCGTCGACGTCCGCTGCGCTTTTCGACGCGTTCGGCCTGCCGGTCGACGAGGGCGAGCCACGGATGCCAGAGCGCGCCGAACCCGCCGCGGCTGCGGCGGACGCCCAGCCGCTCCCGACGGTAGACGTCCAGCCCGGTGTCGAAGCCGTCGCCGAACCCGCGCCGGCACCGCCCGTCGAGGCGCCGCTCGTCGTCGCGCCGCAGGCCGGCACGGTGCGCTACCTGGTCTATTTCGGAGATCCGGTCGAGGGCTACGTGGTCGCGACGCTCGAGCAGTCGTTCGACATCGGGCCCGAGCGCTACCGGTTGCACAGCGAAGGGCGCGCGAAGGGCCTGACCTCGCTGTTCTACCGCGGCGCGCTGGTGCAGGACAGCGCCGGCACGGTGTCGGCCGCCGGGCTTGCGCCGTCGAGCTATCGCGAGCAGCGCGGCGACCGTCCTGCGCGGACAGTGTCGATCGACGCCGAGCGGCGCGAGGCGACGTTCGGCTCGGGCGTCACGCGCGAGGCGCCGCCGGGCGTCCAGGACCGGATGTCGGCGGTCGTTCAACTCGCACTGCTGCGCCAGGCGCGACCCGCACTGTTCGAGCGCGGCGCGAGCATCGTGCTGCCGATGCTCGGCCACTCGAGCGTGGACCGCGTGACGTGGCGCGTGCACGGCGAGGAGCAGGTGGCGACCGAGGCCGGCACGGTCGCGGCGCTGCGCCTGAGCCGTGCGAGCCTGGACGGCGACGACCCGGCGATCGACGTCTGGCTCGCGCTCGATTCGAGCATCGTTCCCGTGCGCATGCGCATCACCGATCGCGGCGGCCGCGCGCTCGACCAGGTGATCGCGGCGCAGTGACTGCGCTATGCTGTGCGCCATGACACGCGCCATGACACGTGTATTCCACCGCACGCTGGGCCGCACGCTGCCGGTGGCGGTGTCCGGCAGCGGCGTCACGCTGCGCGATGCCGACGGCAAGGCCTACATCGACGCTTCCGGCGGCGCCGCCGTCTCGTGCCTCGGCCACGGGCATCCCGACGTCGTCGCAGCCATGCACGCGCAGATCGACAAGCTGTCGTACGCGCACACCAGCTTCTTCACGACCGAGGTCGCCGAGGAACTCGCCGACACGCTGGTCGCCGGCGCGCCCGACGGCATCGGCCAGGCCTACTTCGTGTCGGGCGGGTCCGAGGCGATCGAGGCCGCGTTGAAGATGGCTCGCCAGTACTTCGTCGAGATCGGGCAGCCCGAGCGGCGCCACTTCGTCGCGCGCCGGCAGAGTTACCACGGCAACACGCTGGGCGCGCTGGCCGTCGGCGGCAACGCGTGGCGACGCGCGCAGTTCGCGCCGCTGCTGATCGACGTCGCGCACGTGTCGCCGTGCTACGAGTACCGCGACCGCGGCCCCGACGAGACCCCGGAGGCCTACGGCCGGCGGCTGGTCACCGAACTCGCGGTCGAGATCGAGCGCCTGGGCCCGCGCAACGTGATCGCCTTCGTCGCCGAAACCGTGGTCGGCGCGACCTCCGGCGCGCTGACCCCGGCGCCGGGCTACTTTCGCGGCGTGCGCGAACTGTGCGATCGGCACGGCATCCTGCTGATCCTCGACGAGGTGATGTGCGGCATGGGCCGCACCGGCACCCTGCACGCGTGCGAGCAGGAGGGCATCTCGCCCGACCTGTTGACGATCGCGAAGGGGCTCGGGGGCGGCTACCAGCCCATCGGGGCGTTGCTGGTGCAGCAGCGCATCGTCGATGCGTTCGCGCGCGGCAGCGGCTTCTTCCAGCATGGGCACACCTATCTCGGCCACGCGGTGGCCTGCGCCGCGGCCCTCGCGGTGCAGCGCGTCATCACGCGCGACCGGCTGCTCGAGGCCTGCACGCGCCGCGGCGAAGACCTGCGCGCAAGCCTTACGCAGCGCTTCGGCGCGCATCCGCACGTCGGCGACATCCGCGGCCGCGGGCTGTTCATGGCGATCGAGCTGGTCGCGGACCGCGCCGCGAAGACGCCGTTCGAGGCGAAGCTGAAGCTGCACGCGCGCGTCAAGCAGGAAGCGATGGCGCGCGGGCTGATGGTCTACCCGATGGGCGGAACGATCGACGGCCGGCTCGGCGACCACGTGCTGCTCGCGCCGCCCTACATCGTCACGACGCAGGAGATCGGGCAGATCGTCGACCGGCTCGGCGAGGCGGTCGACGCGTCGATCGCCGCGCTCGCCGGCGGCTCGCACTGACGAGGGTCGGCCGGCCGATCGGCTGCGAGGCGAGCCTGCGCGCCGGCATCGGGGGATCCCGGGCTTGCCTCGACCGTCCGGATCGGCATAATGAGGCGGTCACAACCAACAAGATCCGAGGATGCCCGCATGAAGCAGACCCTGAAAGCTGCGCGAAACGCCGCAATCGTCGGCGCCGCGCTGTCGGCCGCAGCATTCACCACGCCGGTGGCCGCGCAACAGAAGTTCATCACGATCGGCACCGGGGGCGTCACCGGCGTCTACTACGCGGCCGGCGGCGCGATCTGTCGGCTCGTCAACAAGGACCGCGCCAAGCACGGCATCCGCTGCTCGGTCGAGTCCACCGGCGGCTCGGTGTTCAACGTGAACACGATCAAGGCCGGCGAGCTCGACCTGGGCTTCGCGCAGTCCGACGTTCAGTACAACGGCAGCAAGGGCGTCGGCCAGTTCAAGGACGCCGGCGCCTACGCCGACCTGCGCGCGGTGTTCTCGGTGCACCCGGAGCCCTTCACGGTGGTCGCGCGCAAGGAGGCCAACGTCCAGTCCTTCGCCGACTTCAAGGGCAAGCGCTTCAACGTCGGCAATCCAGGCTCGGGCACGCGCTCGTCGATGGAAGAGTTGCTCGGCGCGCTCGGCTGGAAGATGAGCGACTTCGGACTGGCCGCCGAACTCAAGGCCGACGAGCACGGTCCCGCGCTGTGCGACGGCAAGATCGACGGCTTCTTCTACGCGGTCGGCCACCCGTCGGCGAACATCCAGGACCCGACCACGTCGTGCGGCGCAAAGCTGGTGTCGCTGACCGGTCCGGCGATCGACAAGCTGCTCGCCGACAAGCCGTACTACGCGAAGGCGACGATCCCCGGCGGCCTGTATCCGAACAATCCGCAGCCGACCAACACCTACGGCGTGCTGGCGACCGTGGTCGCGTCGACGAAGGCGCCGCCCGACACCGTTTACCAGGTGGTCAAGGCCGTGTTCGACAACTTCGACGAGTTCAAGAAGCTGCATCCGGCGCTGGCCAATCTGAACCCGCAGAACATGGCGAAGGACGGCCTGTCGGCGCCGCTGCACGAGGGCGCGGCGCGCTACTACAAGGAGAAGGGCTGGATCAAGTAAGACCCAGCCACGACGCAGCGAGGAAGCGGGCCCGGGGCCCGCTTTTTCGTCTGCGCCGACAGGACCCTCGCGTGACCAGGAGCCTCCAGTCGCGCGGCACGGCGCCATCGACCCGGAGACCCGCATGAGCGAGACCGCCAAGCCCTCGGCCGAATTGCAGCAGCTCGTCGCCGACGCCGACACCGGCGGACGTGCCGCATCGGGACTGTCGGGGGCGGTGATCTCGGCGGTTGCGATCGGCTGGTCGCTCTGGCAATTGTGGTATGCGTCCCCGCTGCCGTTCTCGCTCGGCGTCGGGCTGCTCAACGACACCGAGGCGCGCGCACTGCATCTCGGCCTCGCGCTTTTCCTGGCCTTCCTGGCCTATCCGGGCTCGCGCCGGCCGGGCATTCGCAGCCGGGTGCCGCTGCTCGACTGGGTCTTCGCGCTGGCCGGCGCGTTCGCGGGCGCCTACCTGCTGCTGTTCTACAACCAGCTCGCCACGCGCCCCGGCGTGCCGATCGCGATGGACATCGTCGTGGCGAGCGCCGGCATGCTGCTGCTGCTCGAGGCCACGCGCCGGGCGGTCGGCGCGCCGATGGCGGTGCTGGCGCTGATCTTCATCGGCTACATCTTCCTCGGCCCGCACCTGCCCGACGTCGTCTCGCACAAGGGTGCGTCGCTCGAGCGGATGATCTCGCACATGTGGCTGACGACGGAGGGCGTCTACGGCGTCGCGCTGGGCGTGTCCGTGGGGTTCATCTTCATCTACGTGCTGTTCGGCGCGCTGCTCGACCGGGCGGGCGCGGGCAACTACATGATGCAGGTCTCGTTCGCGATGCTCGGCCACCTGCGCGGCGGCCCGGCGAAGGTTGCGGTGGTGTCCTCGGGCCTGAACGGGCTGATCTCCGGGTCATCGGTGTCCAACGTGGTCTCGGGCGGGATCTTCACGATCCCGCTGATGAAGAAGGCCGGCTACGGCGGCGTCAAGGCCGGTGCGATCGAGACCGCGTCGTCGGTCAACGGCCAGATCATGCCGCCAGTGATGGGCGCGGCGGCGTTCCTGATGGTGGAATACGTCGGCATCCCGTACACCGACATCGTCAAGCACGCGTTCCTGCCCGCGACGATCTCGTACATCTCGCTGTTCTACATCGTTCACCTCGAGGCGCTGCGGCTCGGCCTGCAGGCGAACGCGGTCCAGCGCCCGCGCAGCGCCCGCGAGAAGGCGATCGGCTGGGCGCTGGGACTGTCGGGGACGATCGCCGCGCTTGGCCTCGTCTACTGGATCGCGGTCGGCGCCAAGGCACTGTTCGGCGATGCCGCGCCCTGGATCCTCGGTGCGCTGCTGTTCGGCTTGCACGTGGTGCTGCTGCGCATGGCGAGCCGGTTTCCCGACCTGCCGCAGGAGATCGACATCGAGAACCCGGTGCTGCCCGACACCTGGCCGACGGTCCGGGCGGGCCTGCACTTCCTGATCCCGATCGGCATGCTGATCTGGTGCCTGATGATCGAGGAGTTGAGCCCGGCGCTGAGCGCGTTCTGGGCCACGGTCACGCTGATCGGCCTGATGCTCACGCAACGGCCGCTGATCGCGCTGTTCCGCGGCACCCGGATGGACGGCACATGGCGCACCGGCCTGGACGAGGTGGTGAAGGGCCTGAACGACGGGGCGCGCAACATGATCGGCATCGGCATCGCGACCGCGACCGCCGGGATCATCGTCGGCGGCATCACGCTGACCGGCCTCGGCTTCCGGATGACCGACTTCGTCGAGGTGGTGTCGCAGGGCAACGTGTTCGTGATGCTGCTGTTCACCGCCTTCGTCTGCCTGGTGCTCGGGCTCGGCGTGCCGACCACTGCGAACTACATCCTGGTCGCGTCGCTGATGGCGCCGGTCATCGTCGAGCTGGGCGCGCAGAGCGGCCTGATCATCCCGCTGATCGCCGTGCACCTGTTCGTCTTCTACTTCGGCATCATGGGCGACATCACGCCGCCGGTCGGCCTGGCCTCGTTCGCCGCGGCCGCGATCTCGGGCGAGGACGCGATCCGCACGGGCCTGCAGGGTTCGGTCTACGCGCTGCGCACCGTCGTGCTGCCGTTCGTGTTCATCTTCAACCCGGCGCTGCTGCTGATCGACGTCGACGGCTGGTTCGAGCTGCTGCTCGTGGTCGTGGCGTCGACCGTCGCTTCGCTGGTGTTTGCCGCGGCGACGATGGCCTGGTTCCGCACACGCTGTCGCTGGTGGGAGGTGGTGCTGTTGCTGGTCGCCACCTTCGCGCTGTTCCGGCCCGATTTCTTCATGGACCGGATCGCCGCGCCGTACACCGAAGTGCCGGCGTCGAGGATCTTCGACGTCGCTCGGCAACTCGACGACGGGGCGAGGCTCGGCCTGATCATCGAAGGCACGAACATCGAGGGCGACGAAATTCGCAAGACCGTGGGCGTGCGACTCGGCGAACCCGGCGACGGCCGCAAACGGCTGCAGGAGGCCGGGGTCACGGTGGTCGCACTCGGCGAGCAGGTGCAGATCGGCAATGTGCGCTTCGGCAGCCGCGCGAAGAAGTCCGGCTTCGAGGCGGGCTGGCAGGTCGGCGGCGTGCTGGTGCCGACCGAGCGGCCGTCGGCGCACTGGGTCTACCTGCCGGCGCTGTTAATGGTTGCGCTCGTCTGGTGGGGGCAAGGGCGCCGGGCAGGGCGCGCGCAGGGCGTCGCCGCGACGTGACGCGGCGGTGCCCGCGGACAGGCGCGAGTGCCAGCGGGCTGCGCGCCCCGGCGCAGGGGTGCCGACCGGGGGCGATCACTGCGGCGGTCGGTGCTGCGCACCGACTACCCTCCGCTGCTCGCCCCGGGGTCGCGCGGCGAAACTCGCTGCGCTCGCTTCGCGAGCTCCGCTCGGACAATCGCCGCGAGAATGATGAACGAAGCGCGCTTCGCGCGCCGACCCCGAGGCTGCGCTGCTCGGCGCCGCAGACATCGCCCCCGGTCGGCACCCCTGCGCCGGGGCGCGCAGCCCGCTGGCACTCGCGTCTGTCCGCACCCGGACCCGTTGCCGCCTGCCGTGAAGTACACGTCCATGGTCTTCGGAACGGAGACGGGGCGTTCGTCGCACGAACCGAGGGCATCGACAGCAAAGGCGCGGACGGCCCGCGCCTTTGCCCGCGCCGACGACGGCACGCGACACACGACCCCGGCCGGAGCGACCCGGGTCGCGCGTCAGATGCCGCCGATCCAGCGTGCGTAGGCCGCGAGGTCGACGTTGCCGCCGCTGACGATCACGCCGACGCGGCGTCCCGCCCACTGCGGCGCCGACGCGAAGGCGCCGGCGGCCGCCAGGCAACCAGTCGGTTCGACGACCATCTTCATGCGCTCGGCGAAGAAGCGCATCGCGGCGACCAGTTGCTCGTCGGTGACGGTCAGGATGTCGCGCACCCGCTGCCGGATGATCGGAAACGTCAGTTCGCCCAGGTGCGTGGTCATCGCGCCGTCGGCGATCGTCTTCGGCACGTCGATCGTCACGATGCGGCCGGCGCGCAACGACTGTCGGCCGTCGTCGCCGGCCTCGGGCTCGATGCCGTAGACCGCGCAATCGGGCGCCAGTGCCGACGCCGCCAGCGCGCAGCCCGACAGCAGCCCGCCGCCGCCGAGGCAGACGAACAGCGCGTCGAGCGTGCCGATGTCCTCGAAGAGCTCGAGCGCCGCGGTGCCCTGGCCCGCGATGACGTCGGCGTGGTCGTACGGCGGAATCATCGCCAGGCCGCGCTCGCCGGCGAGCCGGCGCGTGAGCGCCTCGCGATCCTCGGAGAAACGGTCGTAGGCGACGATTTCGCCGCCGTAATCGCGCGTGGCGGCGAGCTTGGCCGCCGGCGCGTCCGACGGCATGACGATCGTCGCTTGCACGCCGAGCTCGCGCGCGGCGAGTGCAATGGCCTGCGCGTGGTTGCCCGACGAGAACGCGATCACGCCCGCGCGCCGTTGCGCGGGATCGAGCTTCGCGATCGCGTTGAATGCGCCGCGGAACTTGAACGCGCCCATGCGCTGGAAGTTCTCGCACTTGAAGAACAGCGACGCGCCGCTGCGCGCGTCGGCGGTCGCCGAGCGCAGCACCGGCGTGCGGTGGGCGCGGCCGCGAAGGCGTTCGGCGGCGGCCTGGACGTCGGCGAATCCGGGCGGGCTCATCTCCGGCGAGGGCATCGGCAATCCGGCGGTTGGGAAGCGGGACCGTCAGGATACGTCGATCGGCGCACCGGCGCCGTTGCGCGGCGGCGCGAGCGAACTTAACGCGCACCCGCGATGCGGTATCGTCGCGCGCATGGCGAACCAGGCATCGCGCGGTGGCGCAATCGAAGTCTTCGGCGCATTCCTTCGGCTCGGCCTGACCTCGTTCGGCGGGCCGATCGCGCACCTCGGCTACTTCCGGGACGAGTTCGTCGCGCGACGCCGCTGGCTCGACGAGCGCGCCTACGCCGACCTGGTGGCGCTGTGCCAGTTCCTGCCCGGCCCGGCCAGCAGCCAGGTCGGGTTCGCGATCGGCTTGCGGCGCGCCGGCTGGCCGGGTGCGCTGGCCGCGTGGCTGGGCTTCACGCTGCCGTCGGCGCTCCTGATGGTGCTGTTTGCGCTGGGCCTCGCGCGGTGGGGCGATAGCGGCGCGATGCTGTCCGCGGTCGCGCACGCGTTGAAGCTCGTCGCCGTCGCGATCGTCGCGCAGGCCGTGTGGGCGATGTCGTCGGCGCTGTGCCCCGACTTGCCGCGCCGATTGCTCGCGCTGCTGGCAGCCGTGGTGGTGCTGGCGTGGCCGGGCGCATCGGCGCAAATCCTCGCGCTGGGCCTGTGCGCGCTGATCGGCTGGCGCGCGCTTGCCGCCGTGCCGATGCCCGGGTCGGCAGACGACGGAGGCGGTGTCAGCGCGCGCGCCGGCTGGATCGCGCTGGGGATCTTCATCGCCTTGCTCGTCGGCCTGCCGCTCGCGGCGGCCGTGTCGGAGCAGCCCGCGGTGCGCGTCTTCGACGCTTTCTACCGCGCCGGCGCGCTCGTTTTCGGCGGCGGTCACGTCGTGTTGCCGTTGCTGCAAGCCGGCGTGGTCGAGCCGGGGTGGATGTCGGAGTCGACCTTCCTCGCCGGCTATGGCGCCGCGCAGGCCGTGCCCGGGCCCTTGTTCACGTTTGCCGCCTACCTCGGGGCGGCGATCGGCGCGGCAGGCGATCCGGCCCTGGCGGGCCAGCGCGCGGGATTCGGCGCACTGGCGTCCTGGGCCGGCGCCGCGTGGTGCCTGTTCGCCGTGTTCCTGCCCGGCTGCCTGGTCCTGGTCGCCGCGCTGCCTTCCTGGCAGCGATTGCGCGAGCGCACGGCGTTGAGGGCCGCGCTTGCCGGGGTCAATGCCGGCGTAGTCGGCGTGCTACTGGCGGCGCTGGTCGACCCGGTCTCGACCGCCGCGCTGGGTTCGTCGGTCGACGTCCTGGTCGCGGCGTTGCTGCTGGCGCTGCTGCTGCGGTGGCGCTGGCCACCGCTCGCCGTGGTCGCTCTGGGGATTGCCGTCGGCGCGGTGCGGGCAAGCGTCGCCGCATGATCGGGCCCGGCGACGCGACTGCGTGCGTCGCTGCCACGGTGCTGCCCGGCCTCGATCCCGGCGCCGGGCGCGGATTGCGGGCGTCGTTTCAGAGCCGAACGCGGGCGGCCAGCGCCTGCAGCTTCTCGAACGACGGATCGCGCCGCGGCCAGCCGAGCGTCACCGCGTCGTCCCGCCTGCGCGGCAACACGTGCAGGTGCAGGTGCGGCACCGTCTGCCAGCCGGCCACGCGATTGGCCTGCAGGAGGGTCACGCCGTCGGCGGCGAACTCGCGCTCGACGGCGATCGCGATGCGGCGCGCCGCGCGCATCATCGCCACCGCGGTCTCCTCGTCGGCATCCATCAGCGTCGGGTAAGGGCGGATCGACGCGACGATCACGTGGCCGTCGTTGACCTGTCCCGCGTCCATGAACGCGAAGACGTGCTCGTCGGAATAGATGCGGGCGCACGGCAACTCGCCGGCGTACAGCCTCTCGAAAACGGTGGGCATGGTCGGCTCTCCAGGGCGGGGCATGTCGTCGGGGTCAATACCCGCACTCGAAGAATACCTGAGCAGGGCACTCTACAATTCGGCGATGGATCATGCGGCGACTCGCCTCTCGGTTCCGAAGGACAGGCTCAAGTTCGTCCTGCTCGAGGGCATCCACGCGTCGGCGGCCGAGACCCTGCGTGCGGATGGCTACGCCAACGTCGAAAACCATCGCGCCTCGCCGTCGGGCGACGACCTGTTGCGCGCGATCGAGGGCGCGCACTTCGTCGGCATCCGGTCGCGGACCAGGCTCACCGAGGCGGTGCTCGCCCGCGCGCCGAAGTTGAACGCGATCGGCTGCTTCTGCATCGGCACCAACCAGGTCGACCTCGACGCGGCGGCGCGCCGCGGCATCCCGGTATTCAACGCACCGTTCTCGAACACCCGCAGCGTCGCCGAGCTGGTGCTGGGCGAGATCGTCATGCTGATGCGCGGCATTCCGGCGAAGAACGCCATGCTGCATCGCGGCGGCTGGGAGAAGAGCGCGGCGGGCTCGCACGAGGCTCGCGGCAAGACGCTGGGCATCGTGGGTTACGGCCACATCGGCACGCAGATCGGCATCCTCGCCGAGCAGCTCGGCATGTCGGTGCTGTTTCACGACGTCGAAAAGAAGCTGCCGCTCGGCAACGCGCGCCAGGCGGCGTCGCTGGACGCGCTGCTTTCCGAGTCCGACGTGGTCACGCTGCACGTGCCGGCGACGCCGGCCACGACGAACATGATCGCTGCGCCGCAACTCTCGGCGATGAAGCGCGGCAGCCACCTGATCAACGCCTCGCGCGGCAACGTGGTCGACATCGACGCGCTCGCCGACGCCCTCGGGCGCGACCACCTGCGCGGCGCGGCGATCGACGTCTTCCCGGTCGAGCCGAAGGCCAACGGCGGACTGTTCGAGTCACCGCTGACCCGCTTCGACAACGTCATCCTCACGCCGCACATCGGCGGTTCGACCTCCGAGGCGCAGGCCAGCATCGGCAGCGAGGTCGCCGCGAAGCTGGCGCGCTACAGCGACAACGGTTCGACGGTCTCGGCGGTGAACTTTCCGGAGGTGTCGTTGCCCGCGCACACCGGCAAGTGCCGGCTGCTGCACATCCATCGCAACACGCCGGGTATCATCGCCGGCATCAACGAGCGCTTGTCGCGCGCCGGCATCAACGTCGCCGCCCAGTACCTGCAGACCGACGCGCTGCTGGGCTACGTGGTGATCGACGTGGATGCGGCGGCCAGCCAGGTCGCGCTCGACGAGATCAGCGCGATCGAGGGCACGATCCGTTGCCGCATACTTTATTGACACTGCCGACGCCGAGTATCCGACCCGCATGGACGAACTGCAGCTGCAACGACCCGGACGCGCGGCGCCGCCGCCCGTCGCCACCGGCTTCGCGCTTTGGCAACTCGGTTTCCGCCCGTTCTACCTGCTGGCCAGTGTGTTCAGCGCCGCGAGCGTCGGGCTGTGGGCGCTGCAGTACTCGGGCTGGGTGGACGGCGCCTACCTGAAGGGGCCGCTGTGGCACGGCCACGAGATGTTGTTCGGCTACACGGTGGCGGTGATCGCCGGCTTCCTGCTGACCGCGGTGCGCAACTGGACTGGCCAGCCGACGCCGACCGGTGCGCCGTTGATGGCGCTCGCCGCGCTGTGGGTGGCCGGCCGGGTGCTGGTGCTCACGCCGTGGAGCCTCGCGGCCGCACTGGTCAACGCCGCGTTCCCGTTTGCGGTGGCCGCCGCGATCGCCGTGCCGATCGTGCGCTCGCGCAACCGGCGGAACTACTTCTTCGTCGGGCTGCTTGCCCTGCTCGGCGTCATCACGCTGGCGGTGCACGCGGCACTGAACGGCGTCGTCGACGTCGCTCCGCGCTTCGGCCTGCAACTGGCGCTCGACGTCGTGCTGTTCATCATGGCCGTGATGGCAGGGCGCGTGGTGCCGATGTTCACGAACAACGGCGTGCCCGGCACGAATGCCCGCCGCCATCCGTGGGTCGAGCGGATCGCGCTCGGTTCGATCATCGCGCTGTTCCTCGCCGACCACGCACAGGCGATGCCGGTGCTGGCTGCCGTCGTGGCACTGGTGGCGGCGGTTGCGCACGCTGCGCGGCTCGCGCTGTGGCAGCCCTGGCGCACGCTGCGCGCGCCGCTGGTGTGGGTGCTGCACCTCGCGTACGCGTGGATCGTCGTGCACCTGCTTCTGCGGGCGATGTCGGCTGCCGGGTGGGTGCCCGACACGCTCGCGCTGCACGCGCTGACGCTCGGTGCGATCGGCGGCCTCACGATCGGCATGATCACCCGCACCGCGCGAGGGCACACGGCGCGGCCGCTGCAGGCCGATGGCTTCGAGACCACCGCCTACCTGCTGGTGGCGGCGGCGGCGCTCGCGCGCGTCTTCGGCCCGATGTTGATGCCGGGGCCATACGTCGCGTGGGTGCAGCTGTCCGGGCTGCTCTGGTTCGCCGCATTCGGGCTGTACGCTTTCCGGTACTGGCCGGTGCTCACGCGACCACGGCTCGACGGCAAGCCGGGCTGACGGCCTCCGGCGCCGGCCGTTCTTGCGCGCCCGGCCGCGCAAGCCGGTACGATCGGGGCTTTCGGATCCGGTCCCCCGGGAGCGATCATGAAGCGGCCTGCCACGCGCTTGGAACACGACCTCCTCGGCGACCGTGCCGTGCCCGCCGACGCGTACTACGGCGTGCACACGCTGCGCGCGCTCGAGAACTTCCCGATCACCGGCACGCCGATCTCGATCTATCCGGCGCTGATCCGCGCGCTGGCCTGCATCAAGCAGGCCGCGGCGCTTGCCAACAACGAGCTCGGACTGCTCGACGGGGCGCGCGCGCAGGCGATCGCGCGGGCCTGCGAAGAGGTGCGCGACGGCGCGCTGCACGACCAGTTCGTCGTCGACGTGATCCAGGGTGGGGCCGGCACGTCGACCAACATGAACGCCAACGAGGTCATCTGCAACCGCGCGCTGGAGCTGATGGGGCATGGCCGCGGCGACTACGCGGCGCTGCACCCGATCGAGCACGTCAACATGAGCCAGAGCACCAACGACGTCTATCCGACGGCGCTCAAGCTCGCCACGTGGTTCGGCATCCACGCGCTGGTCGACGCGATGGACACGCTTCGGCTCGCCTTCGGCGACAAGGCCGCGGAGTTCGCCGACGTGCTGAAGATGGGGCGCACGCAGCTGCAGGACGCAGTGCCGATGACGCTGGGCCAGGAGTTCTCGACCTACGCGACGATGCTTGGCGAGGACCAGCAGCGGCTTCGCGAGGCGGCCGACCTGATCCGCGAGATCAACCTCGGCGCGACCGCGATCGGCACCGGCATCACCGCGCACCCGGACTACGCCGCGCTGGTGCGCGGCAAGCTCTCGGCGATCTCCGGGGTCGACCTGATCACCGCGCCGGACCTGATCGAAGCGACGCAGGACTGCGGCGCTTTCGTGCAGATCTCGGGCGTGCTCAAGCGGGTGGCGGTCAAGCTGTCCAAGACCTGCAGCGACCTGCGGCTGCTGTCGTCGGGCCCGCGTGCCGGTCTGAACGAGATCAACCTGCCGGCGATGCAGGCGGGCTCGTCGATCATGCCGGGAAAGGTCAACCCGGTGATCCCGGAAGTCGTCAACCAGATCGCCTACGAGGTGATCGGCAACGACGTCACCGTCACCTACGCGGCCGAGGCCGGCCAGCTGCAGCTGAACGCGTTCGAGCCGATCATCGCGCACAGCCTGTTCAAGAGCATCACGCACTTGCGCCACGGCTGCCTGACGCTTGCGGAACGCTGCGTGCGCGGCATCACCGCCAACCGGGAGCGGCTGCGCGCGATGGTCGAGAACTCGATCGGCATCGTGACCGCGCTGAACCCGTACATCGGCTATGCCAACGCGACCGCCGTCGCGGCGGAGGCGCACGCCACCGGCGGATCGGTCTACCGGATCGTGCTCGAGCGCGGCCTGATGTCGAAGGAGCAACTCGACCGGGTGATGCGCCCCGAGGAGCTCACCCGGCCGCGACCGATCCGGCCGACGGGGGCGTGACGACGCCGCTGCCGGGCGCGGCCGGCGTCACTTCAGCTGCGTGCCTTCGGAATCGAACACCTGCACGGTCACCGGAATGCCGGCGGCGACGCTCTGCGTGACCGTGCAGAACTGTTCGAACTGACCGAGCACGCGATCGAGGTGTTCCAGCGTGCCGGCCGGCACGCCGAGCGTGAGCTTCGCACGGATCGCGAGCACGCGCAGCCGGTTCGCGTCGTTGCGGCCGACCTCGGCGGTGACTTCGGCGCTCAGCGGCTCGGGTGCCTGCTTGAACTTGCGCAGTGCGAACAGCAGCGAACTGGACAGGCAGTTGCCGACCGCCGAAGCCAGCAACTGCATCGGCGAAGGGCCTGCGCCCTGGCCGAGCGGCGGCGGCTCGTCGCCGCGCAGTGCCGGCACGCCGGCGCCGAATTGCAGCTCGAACTGGTAGTCGTGCCGCTGGGCGAGGCGGATCGTGATGCTTTCACTGCTCAAGGAAGGAACCTCCGGAAGGAGAAGGGAAGGGAAAAGGGGATCGGGACTCAGGCATCGTTCGGGCGCGGTGCGCTGCGGTAGGGCTCCTCGAAGGGCAGGAAATCCTTCTCGGCCAGCGCCTCGGCCACCCATTGCGCCACCGCGGCGGTTTCGAAGACCCGGCGCGCGTAGCCGACGCAGGTCGCGTCGAGTGGCACGCCGTAGGTGCGAAAGCGCAGCACGATCGGTGCGAAGAACGCGTCGGCGATGCCGAATCCGCCGAACAGGAAGGGCCCGCCCGAGGCCCCGAGGCAGTCGCTCCACAGCTGGGTGATGCGCGAGACGTCGGCACGTACCGCGGCCTGCTCGGCGAGCACCCGCTGGCCGACCTGCGGCAGGTTGGCCTCGACGTTGAACGGGAAGTGGCTTCGCAGCGCGGCGAAACCCGAATGCATCTCGGCGCTCACCGAGCGCGCCCGCGCGCGCGTCGCGGCCTGCGCCGGCCACAGGTGCAGCGCCGGAAAACGCTCGGCGAGGTACTCTGCGATCGCCAGCGTGTCCCAGATCACCAGCGT
>Ga0073904_10001297_pt1 | contig 18695 bp, 14 predicted proteins | sample KloWWTrecipitate_FD_66668 | JGI IMG/M metagenome (GOLD analysis project Ga0073904, IMG submission 66668) | Active sludge microbial communities from Klosterneuburg, Austria, studying microevolution and ecology of nitrifiers - Klosterneuburg... | ecosystem: Engineered > WWTP > Aerobic digester >... | reverse complement strand
GATGCGCGAAACGGAGCATGCCGGCAGGACGGTCGTGGTGACGGGCGCCGGCGGCGGCATCGGCCGTGCCGCCGCGATGCTGTTTGCGCAGCAGGGCGCGGCGGTGGTCTGCGGCGACATCGACCTGGCAGCGGCGGGCGAAACCGCGCGGCGGATCGCGGCCGCCGGGGGCCGCGCGCTGGCGATCGCGGTGGACGTGGCGAGCGAGGCGTCGAACGCCGCGCTGGTCGCGCGCGCCGAGGCCGAGTTCGGCACACTGCACATCGCCTTCCTGAACGCCGGCATCCTGCGCCGCGGCACGGTGACACAAACGCCGGCCGCGGTGTTCGACGAGGTGATGGCGGTGAACCTGCGTGGCGTGTTCCTCGGGTTGCAGGCCGTCGCCCCCGCGATCCGGCGCGCCGGTGGCGGGGCCATCGTGGTCACCGCCTCGAGCGCGGGCCTGCGCAGCGACCCGGAGCTCGCGGCCTACTCGGTGGCCAAGCGCGGCGCGATCGCGCTGGTGCAATCGGCCGCGACCGAGATGGCGCCCTGGAATATCCGCGTCAACGCGATCTGCCCCGGCGCCGTGGCCACGCCGATGACATCGGCCATGGACAGCGGTCCCGGCAGCGCGCTGGCGCTGCTGCATCCGCTCGGGCGCGTGGGCACCCCGGAAGATATCGCCGAGCTGGTCTCGTTCCTCGCCGGCGAGCGCGCTGGCTTCATCACCGGCGCGGCCTATCCGGTCGACGGCGGGCTGACCTCGGTGGCGGTGCCACGGTATCGCGGAAACGCGTGATTCTGCGCCCCATATGGGGCAGCTTCGGTTGACGGGTTTCGCCTCGCCTGTCGGGTGTGCTTCTATTGGTCTCATGGCTCGTAGGCGTCATGCGCGGGGGCATGGCGTATTTGCGCGGGACCTGGTGGTGCATAACGTTCGGGCAATTGGGAAATGCTTTGAAATGACAAGAGGTTGCCGATTGAGGGATTCGTGTTCGGCGACACTGATGGTTTTTTATCGGACATTTGTGTCGTCGAATTGTAGTTAGCCTTCATGACGAAACACAGCCCGACAACTTGCGGCTCTTGTGGTGTACCGAGTGACGAGTCTCTAGATACGCCAGAAGCGCGCCACGCGTGCGTTGCTTGCGGGAGCAGAGCGCGGGTATTTGCTGTCTCAATCGAAGAAGCTATTACGCTGCGCTCTGGTCTCGGCTTCAAGCACAAACGTCCTGGTCGCAAAAAGCCCATTGCAGAGGGATTCTCTCGCCCCGAAACCGCTCGAAGCACTGGGGCGGTTGTGGAACGCAAGATGCACATCGACCGCGAGAAGGATCGTTACACCGAGACGGTTACGGAATACGAGAGCGGCACCGTGATTCATCATTGCGACGAGAAGCTTTCAGGGCATACTGGTCACGGTTCTGCCAAGAAGCCTAAAGAGAAATGACGGCTAACAACACGCTGGTTCCGACTCGCAAAGGCGAAGCGCCTTTGCTCGCGGCACAGCGTGGGCGTTAGGCATCATCGACCCACCGTCGAGGGCGTTCGAGTGGCAAATGTTGTCATAGAAACAAAGACTGCAAACATCACGATGAATGGAACCGCATTCATGGTTTACGGAAAGAGATATCGGGAAGCTGCGGAGGTCTGGCGCAGGACTGCAAAATCTGACAGGCGCTTTGATCCAGTAAGCTATCAGCTTCTGTGTCAGTCGCTTGAACTCCACCTGAAGTCGTTCATCTGGCTCAAGGACGGTGTAGGCAATGATGTAATGAAGAAGAGGTACGGGCATGACATTGCAAAGCTTTGGAAGGACGCTAAGGCGAAGGGGATATCCAAATTCGCCAAGGTTACACCGCGCAGAGACAGTGCGATCGAACTCCTTAGCCCGTACTACAGGAAGCGGCAGTTCAATTATCTTGACATTGACATGATATTTCGTGGATTCAGAGAAATTGATCGGGAGCCTCATGCGTTGCAGACAATGATGCAGCTCACGAAACAGCTTGGAGCGTCCCTGCGCGAGCCAATTCTGCGTGCTAGCTGATGATGCCTAACCAGCGGATCCAGCCGACGTCCGTCTCGTCGCTTCGCTCCTCGCCGGCCGCGGCTGATCCTTGTCGTTATGCGGCGTGAACGTAGGTATGCGTAGACTTTTTCAATTTCTGTTGGTCCTGGGCGTCCTGTACGCCGCCTCGGAGCAGTTTAATCTACTCGGAAGGGTTGGTGGCTCACACGATCCCCAAGCTCAGGCAATAGGGGGGGCGTATCAACAGCATGCCTCCAATGTCCAGGTGTCTGGTCAGGGAGAGGTAATACGGGTTCTTGCGGACGACAATAATGGAAGCAGACATCAAAGATTCATTCTGCGGCTGCCTACGGGGCAGACACTTCTTGTCGCTCACAATATCGATCTTGCCTCGAGAATTGGTGCGCTACGTGAAGGCGATCGCGTTGAGTTCAATGGCGAGTACGAATGGAACTCGCAGGGTGGTGTGGTCCATTGGACTCACCATGATCCACAGGGGCTGCACGAGGCCGGGTGGCTGAAGCACAATGGAACCACCTATCAGTGACGAGTGGCACAAGCCGCCGGATAACAAATCGCTCCAGCCGACTTCGGTCTCGTCGCGACGCTCCTCACCCGCCCCGGCTGAGCTCAATCGTTATGCCCAAAGGAAATCGTTGTGGGCCTAAAGGACAAGAAGGTAAGAGTCATAGGGTGGACTTTGATTCCAATTGCAGCGCTTGTCCTTTGCGCAATTTTTTACGCGGCCATAGATCGCGTGGACACGTTCTACGTCAACGATTCGGATCTCCACGGCTATGCCTTCTACCTAGAGGGCAGGGAGGCGAGCGAGTCCTACGAAGACAGCAGAACCAAGAATCTGCCAGTGCACGCCCATCGCATATATGCGGGGAGTGGAACGGTTATAGGCTATCGAAAGTTCTCGAATGGCAGTCTGCTGGCCGTAGATGACGAGGGATACGAGAAGTTGACGCTTTGGCTTGAAGAGCCTATCCCGGAGGGCGAGAGCATTTTTGACCTTGCATCGGCAGAAACGGCGATCGTTGCATACGCGCAGGGCGGATCAGCGTGGCCAATGCATGGATGCTTCGGGCTACTCAAATCGGGCCGACTGCAGATCAAGAAGATTGGCACAAGAGCCGAAATCGAAGTGGCAGGGGAGTTCGTGCCAAGCGTTAGGGTTGAGGAACGCGACACATCCTGCGTAAGTACGCAGTTGAAATACTCCTTCTTTGCAGCAAGGATTGAATTCGGTGAGCTGACGCCATGGCTGGGTATGCCATCAGACAGCGCGTACGACGAAACATATAGGTAATGAGTGCGTGGGGGTGTTTCCCTTCGGAGTCGGACGCCCCGGATTCCCGGGTCGTCTTCCCCACGTGCGTGGGGGTGTTTCTACCCAAACGCTGCACAGTGCGTGCTTGGCCCGCAAAGCGTTCCTCGATCGTTATACCTCGAAGACGCAGAGATCAACCTTGTCATGACTCCTACGATTTTTCGTGAAGGTGGATTCCGGTTCTATTTTTTCTCTCGCGAGGAACCGCGGATGCATGTCCACGTTCACTGCGCAGACGGGGAGGCGAAGTTTTGGCTTGAGCCGACCATCGAACTGGCGCAGAATTTGGACTTGAACAACCGCCAGATCCGAACTGTGCGGTCACTGATTGAGGCACATGAGCATGAAATCCGCGCCGCGTGGAAAAGGCACTTCGGCGGCTGAGGTAACAAACGTATCGGCGCATGGCTTCTGGGTCCTGCTCGCTGACGAAGAGCTATTTGTTCCGTTCGCAGAGTTCCCCTGGTTTCGGAACGCTACTATCGGCGCCATCACTCACATTGAGTGGCCTTCCCTCAACCACCTCTACTGGCCGGACTTGGACATTGATCTGTCTGTAGAGTCTATCCGTCATCCGAGCCAGTTCCCGCTGGTGTCTCGGGTAGACGCATAACCAGTCGTTTCAGCCGACTTTCTCGTCGCTTCGCGCCACCGGCCTGCCCGCGCCCCTCACTCGACGCTACCCGGTCCCCGCAGCGCAGTGACGCCGCGCGCGGGAAGGCGGTTGCCCCTGAGCAGGGCCGGCGCGCTGGTGTGGTTGCGCACGAAGGTCGCGGCCCCGCCTTCATTGATGAAGCTGTTGCCCTCGACCCGCAGCGCGTGCTCCGGCGACGAGCGGTCGCGCGACTCGCCTGCAAACCCGATGGCGGTCCGGTTCCCGGCCCGTGCGCTCTGCTGGAACCGGTTGTTGATGACCTCTGCCTGCCCGCCCTCGGAAATGTCGAGCAGGAGACTCCCCCAGCCGTCACCGTCCTCGATCCTGTTGTCGCGGATCTCGTTGTGCCGCGCGCGCGTCTTCACCTGGTGCCCCGTGCGCGCGCCGTGCACGTAGCTGTTCCTGAGAATGAAGCTGCGCGCCTGGCTGATATAGATGTTGTGCCCGAGCCTGCCGTGGCGTTCGGTATCGGTCGTGTTGCGGTCGAACTCGGAGTCTTCGATCGTCACGACGCCAGCGGGGCTCGGGTTCGTGAGCAGGCCCATTTCATTGTGGTGAAAGTGGCAGTTACGGATGGTCAGGCCTTCTCCCTCGGCGCGTATGGCGGCGCCGTTGTGCGAGGGAACCCGTGCCCCGGACATCTCCAGGTTGTCCACCGTGACGCGATTCCCCTTGATGACCCAGATCCCCTTGCGCTCGGCGGCCTGGCCCGCGGCGCGCAGGTGCGGGCGCTCACCAACGCCGCGCAGGGTCAGGTCGTTCTGGCGCCAGATCGCCACGTCTCCCTCGTACGTCCCGGAGTGAATCTCCACCAGGGCGCCGTCGCGCGCGTCTCGCGCAGCCTGGCTCGGGAGCGCGTACTGCTGCGCCGGCCCGACCTTCAGGACCTGTCGTTGCGCACCCGTGACCGCTCGCTCCCCAGCAGCGGAGCCGTTGCCGTGCAGTGTCGCGGCCAGCAGGATCAAGAAAGCCGGCAGCCACGCCGTGGCGGAGAGGGTGCCGCGCATCGTTCTGCGGTGTTGCAGATGACTGGACGGTGACATGCGGTTGCCTCCCTCCTGCCGTCGAACGCTACGCCCGGGCAGCGCGTCGTCGTCGAGTACGGAAAGGGTGGTCACGGGCCCTGCTCCGTGTCCTGCTGCTGCGCGAGGGCGAGCAGGGCGGCGAACTCGGCGTCGATCTCCGCGACCAGCCGGCGCAGGTCCGGCAGGGCCTTCTTGCAGGCGATGGCGCCGAGGTTCATCTGGCCGGCATAGCTCCAGGCCGTGATGTTGAGCCCGGTGCCCTCGGTGAGCGGTCCGGCCGAGTACAGCGCCTCGACCTCTTCGCCACAGGCCGTGTAGCGGGTTTCGCGCGGCCCGGGGACGTTGGAGACGATCACGTTGGCCGAGAGCGGGAATCCGGGTCGGTCCGCCGCCTTCATCCGGTAATCCTGGCGTCGGCGCGACGAGAAGATCAGCGGCGGGATGTACTGCATCCAGTCGTGCGCGGTGTGCTTGCCCAGCAGTTCCAGTACTTCCTTGCCGGCCTCGGCCTCCGCGCGGGTGGCGGCATAGCGCTCGCGGATGTCCGCGATGTCGGTGCGCAGGCGCAGGTGGAAATACGCCACGTTGTTGCCCGAGGTGCGCGTGGCGGCGGCTTCCTGCTCGGCGCTGACCGGTATCGCGCACACCAGCGGGCGCCCGGGCAGTTCGGCGTTCGTCTGCAGGTAGCGTCGCAGCCCGCCGGCGAGCATCCCGAGCATCACGTCGTTGACGGTGCCGCCGAGGCGGTTCTTGATGGTGCGGAAATCGGTCAGGGAGTACTGGGCGGTGGCGTAGTTGCGCAGGTTCGACAGCGCGCGGTTGAAGCGCAGCTTGGGGATGTCCGGCGAGTAGGGCTCTGCCGGGACGAGGCGTGCGGCGCGGTTGCGCGCATCGATCAGCTTGCGCCGCCGCGCGCTGTCCTGCAGCAGCCGCGGGAGACGCAGGAAATCGCGCAGCAGGTCGCGCAGCGCGTCCCGCACGAGGCGTTGCGCCGAGGGCTGTTCCTCGCGCTCGAATACGGGAAGCTCGACCTTGCCGATGTCCGTCGGGTCGCGATACAGCGTCTTGCCCAGGTAATTGACGGCCGCCACGCCGTCGGCGAGCACGTGGTGCATCTTGTTCACGTAGGCGATGCGACCGCCTTCAAGTCCTTCCACGATCCAGATCTCCCACAGCGGCCGCGAGCGCTCGAGCAAGCCGGCCGCTATCTCGCCGATGACCTGGTCGAGTTGTGCGCGCGCGCCGGGCGCCGGCACCGCGATGCGGTGCACGTGCATGTCGTAGTCGAAGCCGCCGTCGTTCACCACGACCGGGTGGTGCAGCCCCAGCGGCACGGGTACGACGCGGTACTGGAACACGGGCAGGCAGCCCATGGAGCGGCGCACCAGTTCGCGGAAATCCGCCTCGGTCGGCTGGCTGGCGGCGGGCTTGCACACCGAGATCTTCAGCGTGTGCATCAACGCCGAAGGTGTTTCCTGGTACAGGAAGTACGCGTCTTGCCCGGCCAGCCTGTGCATCGCCCGTCTCCCTCGCAGGTGCCGCCGCACGCCTCAGACAACGTCGAGGTAGCAGTCGGGCGGGTAGAAATTGTCCTCGTCGGGCGCGTGGGTGTTGTGCCACACCTGCGCGAAGAAGGGGTTGCGGCGCGCGACGCGGTCGAAGTCCCAGGGCGGTGCGGCCTCGTGCGGCGACCAGTGCCCCGCCTTCAGCACCAGGTTGGGTGAAGCGCTGAACTGCCTGCCCTCGGCGTCCTGCCACTCGAGCACCGTGCTCCCGTTGCCGTCCCAGTCCGGCGACAGCAACCGCCCGCCGCGGAATTCCGCGGCCTGGCGCAGGTCGTACGTCTCGAGCCGGGGTTTGCTCTCGTCGTAACCGTGATCGAGCAGCCGCGGCGCCACGTCCTGCGGCATCGGCGGCATGTCGACGTCCCAGTCGGGTATCGCGTCGTAGCTCGCGGCCGAGCCGAAGAATGCGCGCAGGCGCGCCTCGTAGCCGTTGTTGCGCCAGAAACGCGTGCCGGTGCGCGCGTCGACCATCTGCTCGAGCGTCGCGCGTATGAAGTCCTCCCCGCCGGGCATCGGGGTGCCGGCGGCCTGCATGTCGGCCGCGAGCTTGCTCATGTACTGGCGCACCTGCTCGTAGTGCGCGGCGTTGTCGTCGCGCCAGAATTGCAGGTAGCCGTTCAGCACGTGGCTGTCGGCGAACCATCCGCAGTGGAAGTTGCGCGTCGCGAACCAGCGCCGCTCGAAGAGCCTGCGGTAGTCGCCCGCTCCCGTTAGCTCGAACAGGGTCTTCATGTACCCGAGCGCGCTGACGCGGCACGCCGGTCCGCCGGCCATGTTGTATACCCGGCCCCAGAAGTCCGAGTCACGCGGCACATCGAGCGCGTTGACCAGCCCGCGGCCCGCGTCGTACTTCGTGTTCATCTCGATCGCGGTGTTGATCGGCAGGTGGAACGTGATCGGATCCAGCAGGTCCGTCAGGAAAGAGGGAATCGTGATGAAGGTCTGGCGCAGCGACGCCCAGTGCCGGATGCCGCTCTCGATCACGGCGCGCTCGCCGCGGATCTTGGTGGTGGCATAGAAGTCGAACACGGAGGGCTGCATCGGATCGCCGGTGCGGATCATGTGCCGCGGCGGCAGGCGGTCGCCGTACTGTGCGACCGAGCCCACGTGCAGCAGCCGTATGCGCTCTGCGCCGTCGGGCTCGGCCCGGATCGCCTTCACCAGCGACTGCACCGCGACCGCGTTCACCGCCTCGGCGGTGGCCGGATCGTGGTCTGCCGCCGGCGCGATGAACGCCATCGGGTTGAGCACCGCATCGACGCCCGCGCAGGCGGCGCGGATGTCCTCGTGGTTGACGGCGTCGCCCCAGACGATTTTCAGGCTGCCGTCGTGGTAATGCGCGGTGCCAGGCCCGTCGACTCGCCGCCCCTCGAGGCAGGGCGCAAACATCGCGACGTTCTTCGCCGAGGGTCTGAGCAACAGGACGATGTCGAAGCGATCCCGCCGACGCCACAGCTCCTCGAATGCCGCGAAGCCCATGGACCCCGACGCCCCCGTCAACAAGACCTTTTCGCGCACCATCGCCGCCTCCCCGCTGCCTCGCTTCTCCGGTCGCTGCGCCGAGAATCGCTCACGGCGCGCCTGCTGTCATCACCCGGACCGACCAGGCGCAACGCACCGGGCGCGCCTCGCCGTCACGATGCGGGGGCGATCCGGGACGCTATTGATCCTCGGTCGTCGTGCTGTCGCTGTTGCCGACGAGCCAGTAGGTGATGCCCAGTGCAAGCGTGACCACGCCGATCGCCAGGATCTCGCCCGAAGACGTCTTCTCGAGATCGAGCACGATGACCTTGCGCGCAATGGCCATTAGCGCCGTAGCCACCACCATCTTGATCGGCAGCGTATTGGACCCGAGATACAGCCTGATATTGATGAATATCTCGATCGCGATCAGCACGACCATGAATGCGCCGAAAATCTGGAAGATCTCCCCCACGCTCAACTGCAGGAAGGGGGGGGATTTCAGGCTGTCGTATATGTGATAGCCAACGTCCACGACGCCAAGGACGATGACGAGCGCCATCATCAGTGCCATTACCCTTATGGACACCCGGATGGCGCGGTGCATGGCGCGGATGACCGGATCGGGGTAATCGAGCGACAATTCGTGGTGAATGATCGAATCGTCGTCCGGCGTGTATTGCCCCATGTGAGCTACTCCTTGGCCGGGGATGCTCCCCCGGGTAGTAAAAAGCGCGAATGCTGATTCAGAACGGTTGATTGAAGAACATCTGCACCTCGCCCCCTTCCTCGCTGACGCCCACGTCGACGCGAATGACGAGTTCGTAGACCAGCAGTCGCGCCGATCCGCCCAGCGTCCACTTCATGTCCTTATGGAGTTCGCCGAGATCCCACTCGTCGTGCACACGGCCCACCTCCGCGAACGCCACCCACTGCCACCAGGGAATGAACAGCTTGTTGACATAGGGGATGTCGGGAAACGGGTTCCACCGCGGCATGTAGCGGTACTCGAGCGTGTAGTTGATCGCCGAGCGGTCCCAGAAACGGTTGGTGGGATAGCCGCGTTGACGCCAGAGGCCGCCCAGGGTGGAGCCCTCGAACAGCGGCGGGCGGCTATACACCTCGGCGTCGTCGATCGTCTCGCGGTCGTTCCAGGTCGGGGAGTGGGAAGCCCACAGGTCGAAAGCCAGCACTCTCTGCTGCGCCGCGCCGCTCTCGCCCAGGTTCCAGTACTGGCTGTGCCTGCCCTGTATGGCGGTCCAGCTGGGGAAATCGTCGGTGACGCCCCAGTCCCTGGCCCACGTCAGTTGTTGCCTGGTGCCCGTGGAGGGGTTGTTGTACCAATCCGTGTTGTCGTATTCGAGGGTGACCTTGACCCCGCCGGTCTGGTTCTCGATGGTCGCGCTGGTATCGGAGTCCTCGAAGTCCTGGTCGCGGAAAAACGGTCGGAATTCGAGGATGGTGCGGCCTGACTTCAGTGGATTCCAGCGCTCGCCTCCCGCCGCCGAATCCGGGTCGAGCATGCCGTTGGTGAGGTTGAAATCGTGCGGCGGCAATTCCCTGCCGTGGCCGATCGGCAGCAGGTACTTGAAGTTGAGGAACGCGAACAGGTCATCGCCCGTCGCCTCGATGTAATTGTCGGCGTCCGAATCGTTCGAGCCCGCCCGCTCGCCGGGAAACGCCGGATTGCCGTCCTGGTAGTTGTCGACCTCGTTCAGGTCCGAGTAGTACGTGACCTGATCGACGAACAGACGCCGCGAGAACGGCAGCTGCATGTCGAGGTTGGACAGGAAGAGGTTGTAGGAACCGGACGTGCTGACGAAGGCGTTGGCGACGGTGATCACCTGCGGCTGGATCAAGCCCTTGCCCAGTACCACGGCGGCAGCGGCCAATCCCGTATTCGCGTTGTAGAAACCGTACGGGATCACCTGGGTGTAGGCGCCGTCGGTTCGCGCTCGCGTCGTCTCGACATTGTTGTTGAGCGCCCGGGCGGGATGCGACCCGGCCAGCAAGACTGCTGTCGCGAAAGCGACGGCGAGAGCCGGCTTTATTGGCGCCTTCACGCAGGAAACTCCCTTCTCCCCGATATCGGCAAAACTTAACAGCAAACCGGCCCCGGAGCCAGCACGGTATCCCGGCAGTTGCTGCGGTTCAGGCGCGGTTTGACGCCGTTTGGCGTTATCCTTGCGCGCTGCAGCATTGGAGCCACGCAAGATGCCGATATATTCCTACGCCGGTTACACACCGGTCGTCGATCCCACCGCCTTCGTGCACCCCACCGCCACGCTGATCGGCGATGCGATCGTGGGTCCGCGATGCTACGTGGGGCCCGGCGCGAGCATGCGCGGCGACTTCGGCCGCGTCGAACTGCGCGCCGGCGCCAACCTGCAGGACAACTGCGTGATGCACACCTTTCCGGGGCGCATCGCGCTGGTCGAGGAGAACGGGCACATCGGGCACGGCGCGGTGCTGCACGGCTGCCGCGTCGGCAGCGGTGCGCTGATCGGCATTGGCGCGGTGATCATGGACAACGTGGTGATCGGCGAGCACGCGCTGGTGGCGGCGATGAGCTTCGTGAAGGAGGGCATGCAGGTGCCGCCGCGCGTGCTGGTCGCCGGCGTGCCGGCGCGCGTGGTGCGCGAGCTCACCGGGACCGAGGTCGCCTGGAAGTCCAACGGCACGTTGCAGTACCAGGAACTGGCGCGCCGTTCGCTCGCCGAAATGCACGAATGCGTGCCGCTGGCGGCCGAGGAAGCGGGCCGGCCGGTGCGCGAGGCCGGCTCGAGGCCGCTGTCCGAAACGCGTGCCGAAACGCGCGCCGAAGCGCCGTGAAGTGCAGTTTCCAGGCAATGGTTCGCGGGAGTGGAGCATGAACAGACGGGTCGCGGCATTGGCGATGGTGCTTGCGCTGACGGGCTGCGGCGCGAAGGAAGAGCAGGCCGCGGACGTGGCCCATGACCGGGCGGCGGCGAGCGCCGAGCCTGTGGTAGCCGACGCGGAGGCCTTCATTGCCGCGGCGGAGCAGCAACTCGCGGACTCTTCCCTCTACGCGGCGAAGGTCGCATGGGTCAATGCGACCTATCTGAACGAGGACACCGACTGGCTGAACGCGCGGGCGCTGGCCGAGCGCACGGCGCTCGCGGTGCGCCTGGCGAGCGAGGCCGCGCGCTTCGCCGCGCTCGAGGGGATTTCCGCCGACACGCGCCGCAAGCTCGGGATCCTCGAGCAGATGATCGTGCTGCCGGCGCCTTCCACGCCGGGCGCTGCCGAGGAACTCGCGACCCTTTCTACGCGCCTGAAATCCGCCTACGGCAAGGGCAGGGGCACGCTGGGCGGTGAACCGAAGCCCGGCGTCGAGCTCGAGGCGCTGATGGGCACCGAGCGCGATCCCGAGCGGCTGAAGGAGATGTGGACCTCGTGGCACGCGGTGGGCGCACCGATGCGCCAGGATTACGTGCGCCTGGTCGGGATCGCCAACGAGGGCGCCCGTGAGCTGGGCTTCAGCGATCTCGGCGCGATGTGGCGCTCGAACTACGACATGCCGCCGGCGCAGTTCGCACTGCTCACCGACCAGCTCTGGACCGAGGTCAAGCCGCTCTACGAGCAGCTTCACTGCTTCACGCGGCGCCAGCTTAACGAAAGGTACGGCGACGGGGTGCAGCCCGCCATGGGCCCGATCCGCGCCGACCTGCTCGGCAACATGTGGGCGCAGCAGTGGGACTCGATCTACGACGTCGTCGCGCCAGCCGGCGCCGGCGACATCGGTTACGACCTCACCGAGCTGCTGGTGAAGAACGGCTACGACGCGACGAGGATCGTGAAGACCGGCGAGGGCTTCTTCACCTCGCTCGGGTTCGCACCATTGCCGGAAACCTTCTGGTCGCGCTCGATGATCACGAAGCCGGCGGACCGCGAGGTGATATGCCACGCCTCGGCCTGGGATATCGACAGCAAGGACGACCTGCGCATCAAGATGTGCACGCTGGTCAACGCGAAGGACTTCGTGACCGTGCACCACGAGCTCGGCCACAACTTCTACCAGCGCGCCTACAAGCAGCAGCCCTACCTGTTTCTCGGGGGTGCCAACGACGGCTTCCACGAGGCGATCGGCGACATGATCGCGCTGTCGATAACGCCCGAGTACCTGGTGCAGATAGGGTTGCTCGACGCCGCTCAGGTGCCCGACGCCTCGCGCGACATCGGCCTGCTGCTGCGCCAGGCGCTGGAGAAGCTGCCGGGCTTGCCGTGGACGGTGCTGGTCGACAAGTGGCGCTGGGGCGTGTTCGACGGCAGCATCCCGCAGGCCGAGTGGAACAAGGCGTGGAACGAACTGCGCCTGCAGTACATGGGCGTGGTGCCGCCGGTAGCGCGCAGCGAGGACGATTTCGATCCGGGGGCGAAATATCACATCCCGGGCAACGTGCCCTACGCGCGCTACTTCCTGGCGCGCCTGCTGCAGTTCCAGTTCTACCAGAGCGCCTGCGAGATCGCGGGCTGGAACGGGCCGCTGCACCGCTGCTCGTTCTACGGCAACCGGGACGTGGGCGCAAAGCTCGACGCGATGCTCGCCTCGGGACGTTCGCGTCCCTGGCCCGAGGCGCTGGAGAGCTTCACCGGCAGCCGCGAGATGCACGGCGCGGCGCTCATGGCCTACTTCGCGCCGCTGATGGGCTGGCTCGAGGAGCAGAACGCTGGCCACCAGTGCGGCTGGTGACGGGGGGCGCACCGTCGGCATGAATGCCGACCCACAATCGCCCCATGCTCATGAATGATCGCGGATGATGCGCAGGAACGCCTCGGCGTACTTGTCGCGCTTGCGCGCTCCCACGCCGCTGATCTGGCCGAAGGCGTCGAGGTCGAGCGGCCGCGCCGCACACATCTCGCGCAAGGTGGCGTCGTGGAAAATCACGTACGGCGGCACGCCCTGTTCGGCGGCCAGCTCGCGCCGGCATTCGCGCAGCGCGTCCCACAGCGCCTGGTCCGCCCCGGCGACCGTGGCCGCGGCCGCGGTCTTCTTGCGCGCTGCGGGCTTCTGCTTTTCCTCGCGCCTGAGATCCAGATGTTCCTCGCCGCGCAGCAGCGCGCGTGATTTCTCCTCGAGCTTCACGGTGCCGAACTCGCTCATATCGACACGCAGGTAGCCGCGCGCCACCAGCTGGCGGAACACCGAGCGCCAGGCGTTGGCATCGAGTGCGGCGCCGACGCCGAAGGTCGGCAGTGTGTCGTGGCCGGCCTGTGCGATGCGCTCGTTCGCCGTGCCGCGCAGCACGTCGATCAGGTAGTTCACCCCGAAGCGCTGCCCGGTGCGCAGCGCCGCGCTGAGCGCCATGCGCGCCGCTTCGGTGCCGTCCCAGGTATCCACGGGCTCCAGGCAGGCATCGCAGTTGCCGCAACGCTCGGGCGAATCTTCGCCGAAGTAGCGCAGCAGCGCGTGGCGCCGGCAACTCGTGATCTCGCACAGCCCCAGCATCGCGTTGAGCCGTTGCTGCTCCGCGCGCTTGTGCTCCTCGTCGCCCTGCGAGCTCTCGAGCATCTGGCGCAGCTTGATCACGTCCTGCAGGCCGTAGATCAGCCACGCGTCGGCGGGCAGCCCGTCACGGCCGGCGCGGCCGGTTTCCTGGTAATAGGACTCGATGGTCTTCGGCAGGTCGAGGTGCGCGACGAAGCGCACGTCGGGCTTGTCGATGCCCATGCCGAAGGCGATCGTCGCCACCACGATCACGCCGTCCTCGCGCAGGAAGCGCGACTGGTTCGCCGCGCGCTGCGCGGCGTCCATGCCGGCGTGGTAGGCGAGCGCGTTGTAGCCGTGCTCGCAGAGCCAGCGCGCCACGTCCTCGGTCTTCTTGCGCGACAGGCAGTACACGATGCCGGCGTCGCGCGGATGCTCCTCGCGCAGGAAACGCAGCAACTGTGACTGCGCGTTCTGCTTCAGGCCGATGCGATAGCGGATGTTCGGGCGGTCGAAGCCGGCGATGAAGTGCCGCGCCTCGCCGAGGTCAAGCCTCGATACGATCTCGGCGCGCGTGCGCTGGTCGGCGGTCGCGGTCAGCGCGATGCGCGGGATGCCGGGGAATTCCCGGTGCAGCCGTTCGAGCTGCAGGTAGTCGGCGCGAAAATCGTGGCCCCACTGCGAGACGCAATGCGCTTCGTCGATCGCGAACAGCGCGATGCCTGCCTGGTGCAACAGCGCGTTGGTCTGCGGCTGGAACAGCCGCTCGGGCGCGACGTAGAGCAGGTCGAGCTCGCCCCCGAGCAGCGCGTTCTCGACGGCGCGCTGCGCCGGGAGGCTCAGCGTGGAATTGAGGAAACTCGCGCGCACGCCGAGCTGGCGCAGCGCATCGACCTGGTCCTGCATCAGCGCGATCAGCGGCGAGACCACGACCGCGCACCCCCGGCGCACCAGCGCGGGAATCTGGTAGCACAGCGATTTGCCGCCGCCGGTGGGCATCAGCACGAGCGCATCGCCGCCGTTCACCACGGTGTCGATGATCTCCTGTTGCGGGGGGCGGAAAGCGGAGTAACCGAAGACGTCCTGCAGGACCTGGAGCGCGTTTTTCATCGGCGGCATTATAGGCTCGCGCGACGCGTGCGAGCATCACGGCTGCAACGGATAGTGATAGGCGTAGCCGTGGCAGATCGTGCGATTGATTCCGGCGGCAAAGGCGTTGCCCGCCAGCAGGTGGTAGTCCTCGATGTCGAGCGCGTCGAAGTCGAGCGCCAGCGCGATGAATGATTCCGAAGCGACCACGGGACGCCCGGCAACGTGGGCCGCCGATGAGGCCAGCTTCAGGAAATCGAAGCTGCCGCCGCCAAACAGACCCTCGGCCTCGGGTATGTCGGCGATCTGGTAGCCGTCGAGATAGTCGCCATAGCCGCCGTGCGCCTGCAGGCGCAGCCTGACGCCCCTGGCTGTGGTCCAGTCCTTCAGCGGTTGCAGGAACATCTCGCGGAACAACTGTTCGCGGGTCGCCAGGTAGTCCTCGCGCACGCGCTCGCCCCGATCGTCGGCCGATCGATACGCCGGTCCCTGTGGCGCCAGCGCCGCGAGATACCTGGATTCGCCGGATCGCCGGAACACCAGCGGCAGCCAGGGCGAGATAGCGTAGCCGTGCATTTGCTCGAACCGGCGCGCAAAACCCGCCGACCAGGGCAACTCGGCGATCAACTCGAAGCTGTCCACGAAGAAGGCGTCGGGCTTGAACGGGGACAGGGCATCCAGCCATGGCTCGCCCAGCTTTTCGATGTACTCCTCGACGCCGCCGCGGTCCAGGTGATCGAGTATCGGCGCGCGCTCGAGTGCGCCCGGATACGCGGAGCCGGCGGCATTGTGCCTGCTCGCGTTCTGGTAGAACGCGAATATCCGGTGATGCCCCGCGGGAACGTCCCAGCGGATCCGGCCGTCGTGGAGGTGGCCACTGATGTCGCGCAGTTGCGAGAGCGTGGCCGGTTCCGTGGCGCCGTCCACCCGCGCGGCCACCAGCCGCTGCAGCCGTGTGTCGCGGTCGAATGTCCCGATCGTGTCGGGTATGACAGCGTTGGTCCTCGCAGCGTACCAGGGCTCCTGTGCAACCGGCACGGCAATATCGATCGATGCGGGGCCCCGTGCATCCACCGACGCCATGAGCAGTTGTTGCGAAGGTGAGCGCTCGATGAACGGACCACCGCTCGACCAGCCGCTGCCCAGGGTCAGGTCCACCGTCATGCCGAGGCGTTCGGCCTCCCGGAACACGGCCAGCAGATTGTCGAAATACGCGGGCGCTCCGACCTGGTAGATGCGGTCATGGTCCTTGCGCAACTCATCGAAGGTGAAGCCGAGCGTCAGGGTCTGCAGTTCCACGCCGCCGAATCCGGCCGCGTGCAGGCTGTTCAGTTCGCGGCGCAACTCGTCCTGCTCGACCGCGTTGCCAGGCCACCACCAGCGCACGAAGGGGTGCATCGATCGCGGGGGAGAGTGCCAGGCCTCGACGTCCCACCTGCTGGCGGGCGCCGGTGCATCGGCGTCGGCCCGCCCGGCGCCCGTCTTCAGGTGCAGTACCCGCGTGCGCCTGGCGGGCACCGTGAGCCGCAGTTCGGTCGCCGTCGCCATCGGCACCACCTCGAGGCGCTCGATGTCGCCCGTTTCCGGGTTCAGCAAGTCGGCGAACCGCACGCGGTGGTCCGCGACAAAGCGGTTTGCGACGGGCCGGTCGGATTCGTTGAACAGCAACAGGAATTGCTCGTTGCCGAGCAGGCGCCGGTGCATGCGCAGCGGCATCGCGCTGCCGTCAGCCGGCGCGAGGGCTGCGCGCTGGCGCAGGTTGCCGCAGCCGCCGGGCAGCTGTGCATCCGACGCGCAGTGCACAACCATCCCCCGCAGCCGCTCGACCTGGGAGCGCACCGCCGCGTCGCACCGTGCGTGATCCGCCCAGCCGGCAGCGCGCGCCGGGAAGTCGCCCAGCCATACGATCGGCACACCCTGCGTCGCCAGCGTGACCAGGTTTTGCAGCAGTTCGGGTGTCGCGACGTGAAGGTCCGCTATCAGCAGCGCCTCGTAGCGGGCGTGGCCGACCACGAGCGTCGATCCCTCGGCGGTGGCCTGGACGAGGTCGCGCCGGCTGATCCGGTCGTACTCCACGGCGGCGGCGGTGAGCGCCTTGCTGGTGGACGATTCGAGCTTGTTGGGACTGAGCGCGTGCGACGGGAATACCGGCTGGTCTTTCCATTCGGCGTCCGCCAGCAGCCACGCGATCTGCGCGCGCGGTTCGCCGCGCGTCGCCACGTAGCTCAGCCGCGCCTGCGTGCGGTTGAATCCGGCGATCCGGCTCCAGACCGGGTTGTCCTCGCGCGTATTGCTGGTCATCGCGAACGGACCGGCGGTGTAGTGGTCGCTGAACAGCGCGGGAATGAACGGGTACCACCACTGCCCGGGCGTCCGCGACACGCCATTCCAGCGGATGAATGCCCCGGCAGCCGCCAACAGCAGCAGCGTGACGAGCGAGCCGCGGAGAATCCTCGATCCAGTGCCTTTTCTGCGTTTCACGTTTTCAGCTCACTGCGGCGTACCCGTGGATCGCGATCCGCGAGGTGGCATCGATAGCACGCTGGACCTGCGCGGCGGCGGTCTCAGTCGCCCCTTGTCTGCGGCGTTTCCAGTTCGGCCAGTGGCCTGCGGGCGACGCGCCGCGCCTCCGCCGGCGGCACCCCGAGGAATCGCAGCATGGTCGTTGCGGCGCGTTCCGGGAGCTCGGGGCTCGGCAGGCCGACCGCGCGGCGCAGCGCCGGGGGCAGGGGGGTGTCGGCAGCTTCGCCGTACTGCACCTCGATCGACAGCGCGGCGAGTACGCTGCCTGCGAGTCCCATGAAGGCCATCAGCGGATCCTCCGCCTTGAAACGCCCGGCGCCGATTCCCTTTTCGATGTCGCGCAGCAGCCGCGATCCCAGTCCGCGGGTGAGCATGCCCGAGGACAGGGACTCGCGCAGCAGGAACAGGGCCCAGGTCCGGTCGCGTCGCGCCCGGTAGAGCGTGTGCCGCACCGATGCGGCAATGATCTCGGCGGGATCCGTGACCCCCGCGAGCGCGCGGTCCAGCGCATTCGCGAACTCCTCGAACACCAGGTCGGTCAGGGCCCTGTGGATGGCCTCCTTCGATTCGAAGTGGTTGTAGAAAGAGCCGAAACCCACGTCGGCGGCCTCGGTGATCTCGTTGATCGCGACCCCGTCCATGCCGCGATCGGCCATCAGCTTCAGGGCGGCATCCAGCAGTCGTGCGCGGGTTTCGCGGCGCCGGCGCGCTCCGCGCGCTTCGCGCACCACCTCCCCGGCGCCGGCCGCGGGCACAGCCGCCCCAGCGCGTGGCGCATGGCCCCTGACTCGGACGGGTGTTGTCCCCTGGGCCCGGGTTGCCATTACGGCGTATACCAGACCGGTGAGGTGTAGGCCCTCTCCTGCAGCTCCATGATGACCTCCGGCGGCATGGTGATGCCGAAGCGCTTGGCATCGAACGCCGTCCAGCGCGGCGTGGGTATCTCCAGCACGCGTGCGTAGTAGAACGCGTGCTGCGCCGGATCGAAATCCGGGTCGCGCCAGAACGCCGCGAGCTCCGGCGCGCCGATCGTGTTCGCATAGCGCGCGTTGGCGGCGTCGACGGTGTTGCCCACGGGCGTACGTGCGCGCCCGTCGGGGCTGATGGTGCGAGCACCCGACACCGCGATGTCGAATATACGCTCGTGCACGGCGCCCGTGGCGTCGACCCAGCCCTTCACGATCTGGATGCGGTCGAGGTTCGCGCTGTCGGGGTCGCGCAGTGCCTGCACCACGAAGGCGGGGGATTTGCGTGTCGGGGCGCGGCGCAGCTCGCCGCCCATCGGCACGCCGCGCGCGTAGCCCTGCTCCGCGAAGTCGGAACGCTGCAGCAGCCCGGGTTCGAGCTCCCAGCCGGCAAACAGGCGCACGGAGATCCGCGTGCCGGTGGTGCCGTAGGCTTCACGCCGTTCCATCGCGTCGAAGATCGCCGCGCGGGTGTTGTCCTTCGCCCACACGCCCACCATGCCCGAGGCGCCGAGTTCCCAGCCGCGCGTGACCAGCTCCGGTTTCATGGCCGGGATTGCCGCGTGCTCCCAGCGTGCCGCCTGAGGTTCGGTGCCGACGGTCTTGCCGAAGA
>Ga0073904_10001293_pt1 | contig 18709 bp, 14 predicted proteins | sample KloWWTrecipitate_FD_66668 | JGI IMG/M metagenome (GOLD analysis project Ga0073904, IMG submission 66668) | Active sludge microbial communities from Klosterneuburg, Austria, studying microevolution and ecology of nitrifiers - Klosterneuburg... | ecosystem: Engineered > WWTP > Aerobic digester >... | reverse complement strand
TGCTCACGCGGCTGGGCGTGCGTGGCTCACAGTTGGGGCTGATGGCGGTTTACACGGCCATCGCCATGCCGTTTTGCGTGTGGAACATGCGCGCCGCATTTTTGGCCGTGCCCAGCGAGGTTGAAGAAGCGGCGATGGTGGACGGCGCGGACGCCAAAAATACCTTGTGGCGCATCACGTTGCCGCTGGCGTTGCCATCCATTGGCGTGGCCGCGCTGATTGCGTTTTTGGTGGGATACAGCGAATACACGCTGGCGTGGCTGCTGATTGACAAGGGCGAAAACGTCACGCTGGCGATGGCGCTCTCCAACGCGCTGGGGCAATACACCGTCTCGTGGAATATCTTGAGCGCGCTGGCGGTGATGATGACCGCGCCGGTGGTGGTTATATTTCTGGCGCTGCAAAAGTTTTTGCTGGACAGTTATTTGTTTCACACCGGGCTGCGGCAAGAGTAATTGGGCTTACGCAAAACGTGTTATTCGCGAAAAAGTAATGCTTGTCACCCTGAGCGATAGCGAAGGGTCTCTGACAAATCCAATCCAAGAATGAGTTAGCCAGAGATGCTTCGCCCAAAGGTTTGGGCTTTGGCAAGCTCAGCATGACATATCATCGTTTTTCGAGTGATTTGCATTTAACTTTGCGCAAATCCAGGAGTAATTGGGTTTTAGCAGCCTGCGGGCAAGGCTCACGCGCATTCCGCGCCAATCTCGCGCAGGCGATTGCGCAGCTCCACGCAATCGCGGGTGGTGTGATTTGGAAAGTCCAGCGTGGCGTCTTTTTTGCCGCCGTTCACCAGCGTGATGGCGAACCGGTCGGCCCCATCAAACGAGGTGAGAATTTGGTGCGCCGCCTCAAACCGCTGGGCATCCAACTTGCCGCTGCCATTGCGTTTAATCACCACGTTCAACACTTTGCTGGGCTGCGCGGCGATGGGTATTTGGCCGGTTGATTTTTTGACTTCCAGCGTTTGCACCTTGATTTGAACGATGCCTGCGTCTCTGGCATCGGGCAGGGCGGAGGGCGCGTCTGGTTCACCAGCCATTTGCTTTTCTGCGGCGGGCGCGGGTGGTTGCGGGTGGCCGGGCGAAGGCGGCGATGGCTCGTAACTGGCGCGAATTTCGCGCAGCATGTCTGGCACGGGCGGCGCGGCGTAGGCTTCGTCCAACGCGCCCGGCGCGGCCTCATCCCGTGTGGGCAAAACCTCATCCTCAAAATTTGGCGGGGGCGGCGGGGCATAGTTGCCGTCCTCGTCCTCATCCGCCAGCGGCAAACTGCCTGCGCTGGCATACCAATCCACCGGCGCGGCAACGGGCGCGGGTTCATCTGCCGAGCGGGCGATCATCACCGAATCGTTTACCCGGTCCACCAAAATTTTTGGCGAGCCGCCTTCCTTCACATCGCCCTTGCCCCACACCACCACGATCTTGTCTTTTACCAGTTTGTCCTGGTATTTCTCCCACGTTTTGGGGAACACGATCAACTCAATCGTGCCAAACAAATCTTCAATCTCGGCAAAGGCCATGTCTTTGCCCGCTTTGGTGGTGTGCGGTTTAACATTGCTGACCATGCCCGCCACCACCACGCTCTGATTTGTGTCGGCCATGGTCATATCACTGCTGTTCCGCGTGACAAATTCTTGTAAATGTTGCAGCGAAGCCGCCAGCGGATGCTCGGTGACATACGTGCCAATCAGCTCGCGCTCAAACATGAGCAGCTCTTTGCGCGGGATGGGCGGCGCGTTGGCGGGGAGTGTGACCAGATCGCCCAGCGCGTCGTCCATCCCGCCAAACAACATGCCCTGCCCGCGCTCGGCGGCCCGCCGCGCGGCAGCGGTCGCGCCAATGATCGCGTCCAGAGCCGCCAGAAGCTGATGGCGCGGGCCAAAGCCATCCAGCGCGCCCGCTTTGATGAGCGATTCCAGCGAGCGTTTGTTGATTTGCGCCATATCCACCCGCCGCGCAAAATCGTTGATATCGCGGAACGGGCCGCCTTCTTTGCGGGCGTTCAAAATCGCCTCCACTGGCCCGCTGCCCACGTTCTTGATCGCCATCAACCCAAAGCGCACCGCGCTTTTTTGCGCCTGACCGCGCTGCGGAGCGCCTTTGCCCTTGCGCGGGGTATCCTCAATCGTAAATTCCTCTTCGCTTTTGTTCACATCCGGCGCAAGCACATCCAGCCCGTGTTTTTTTGCGTCGGCAATCAGCGCGGCAATTTTCTCGGTGTTGCCGCTTTCTACCGAGAGCAGCGCGGCGAAATACTCCACCGGATACGTGGCCTTGAGCCACGCTGTTTGGCAGGTGATCTGGGCGTAATCTGCGGCGTGCGCTTTGTTAAACCCGTATCGCGCAAAAAACTCCACGTCCGTCCAAATCTGGTCGGCAATCTCTCCGGCATAGCCCTTTTTGATGGCGCCTTCGCGGAATTTGTTTTTGTGCTTGTCGAGCTGTTCTTTAACCTTTTTAGACACCGCCTTGCGGATGGTGTCGGCCTCGCCCATGCTGTATCCGGCAAAGTCACGCGCCACGCGCATGATTTGCTCTTGATACACGATGATGCCGTAGGTCTCGCCCAGCGATGAGGCCAGATCGGGGTGATGGTATTGCACCGGCTCCTCGCCATGCAGCCGCTTGTTATACGTTGGGATGTATTCCAGCGGGCCAGGCCGGTAAAGCGAGATGGCCGCCACGATGTTCTCGAAGCGCTTGGGCTTCATGTCCATCATCAGGTTGCGCATCCCGCTGCTTTCCACCTGGAACACGCCCGCCACATCGCCGCGGCTCAGCGTGTCGTAAATAATTTTTTCGTGGATGGGAATGTCGTTTAGCGTGAACCGTTTGCCATGCCGCTTCTCAATCCATTCGCACGCCTTGCGCACAATGGTGAGCATGGACAAGCCCAGATAATCCATCTTGAGCAGGCCGATGGATTCCAGATGGTTCATCTCGAATTGCGTGACCGCGTTGAGTTGCGGCGTGATGGGCGTGCCGGTCAGCCGGTGCAGCGGCGCGTATTCAATCAGCGGTTTGTCTGCAATCACCACGCCCGCCGCGTGAGTGCCGGCGTTGCGCACGCTGCCCTCCACCAAAATGGCGCGGTCGTATAACTCTTTCAGGTGCGCTTCTTCATCGTAAAGCTGTTTTAGCGCGGGCACTTGCTCCAGCGCCTCGCGCAGGTTGACGGGTTTTCCGGGGGTGTTTGGCACCAACGAGGTCAGGCGGTTCACCTCGCCCAGCGGAACCTCCGTCACTCGCCCAACATCCTTTAGCGCGGCGCGGGCTTGCATGGTGCCAAACGTGATGATTTGCGCCACCTGCTCGCGCCCATATTTCTCAATTGTGTAATCTACCAGCCGGTTGCGCTGGTCATCCGGGAAGTCCATGTCAATATCTGGCATGGTCACGCGCTCCGGGTTCAAAAACCGCTCAAAATACAAGTCATTGCTCACCGGCTCAATGTTGGTGAGCATGAGCACGTGGCTGACCATGCTGCCCGCCGCGCTCCCGCGCACGTTCCACCAAATCCCGGCCTCGCGGCAAAAGCGAATCAAATCCCACACAATGAGCATGTACGCGCTAAAGCCCATGCCGATGATGGTGTTTAGCTCAAAGTCCAGCCGCTCGCGCAAGCGGCGCGGTGTCATGGCTGGATGGGTATCTGCGCTGGGCAAGGCCAGCGGGCTGAGGGTGGTTAGTTTGACCGGCGAGTCGTCATCCAAACAGACGGGAGACGGCGGACGCGAGACGGAGATTGCGTTTTTGACGATGGACGATGGACGATGGACGATTGCTGAGCCAGCCGAAGCGCCATCGTCTATCGTCTGTCGTCTATCGTCCAGAGTGATGAACCCATCCTCCGCCTGGGGCGGGTTGTCCTCGTGCACCCAAACGCCATCTGCCCGCGCGGGAATGCCATACCGCACCTCAAAGCCCACCTCGCACAGGTAGCGCAAATACTCGTTGTCGCTGGCAAACCGCTGCGGGCGCTTGAAGTGCGGCAAATGAAAATCTTTGGTCTTGACCTTGACATTGCACTGGTCGGCAATGCGTTTTGTGTTGGCGATGGCCTCTTCAATCGCCTCGCGCGGGATGTTTCTGCACAACGCGCGCATCTCGTCCTCGGTTTTGATGTAATACGAGTCGTTGTTAAACCGCATCCGCTTGGCGTCGTTGATCATGCTGGTGGTTTGCACGCACAGCATCAAATCGTGCGCCACCGAGTCGCCCTGCTTCACGTAATGCGAGTCGTTGGTCAGCACCAGCGGGATGCTCAACTCGCGCGCCCAATCCACCAGGGTGGGGTTGATGCGGTCCAGTTCGGGGATGTCGTGATCCTGAAGCTCGACGTAAAAGCGGTCGCCAAATATCTCGCGGTACCAGAGCAGCGCCTCGCGGGCCTGGTCGGCCTGCCCATCGGCCAGCAGCGAGGGCACCTCGGCGGCCAGACAACCAGTGGTGGCGATCACGCCCGCCGCGTATTCCTTCAGCGTGGCGTGGTCAAGACGCGGTTTGTAATAAAACCCCTCAAGCTGGGCGATGGTCGCCATGCGCATCAGGTTTTTGTAGCCCGTGTCATTTTGCGCCAGCAGCAGCATGTGATACAAGCTGCGGTCTTGTTTGCCCTCGCGGTCTCTCAGCGTGCGCCCGCGCATGGTCAGGTAGCCTTCCATCCCAATGATGGGTTTGATGCCCGCGCTGCCCGCCGCCTCCACAAATTCAATCGCGGCGTGCATCACGCCATGATCGGTGATGGCGAGCGAATCCTGCCCAAGCTCTTTGGCCCGCGCCGACAACTTTTTTACGTTGCCCAGCCCGTCGAGCATGGAGTATTCGGAGTGCACGTGCAAATGGACGAATGACATGGTTTGCGTTTATCTGGAAGAGTTGTATTTTAACGCGAAGGGATGAGAGCGAAGCGAAAAGTTAAAAGAGTTGCTCTGTTTTTAACATGGCAGCAAACATCCGCGGTGATGCGCAAGAAGTAAACCGTTTGCGCCTCTCCGCCATCGGATTGAATTTGCGCTTTACACGCCACTGCGTCACGCGTTAAAATAGCTCATGGCTTCATCAGATCAGCTTTACCACATTGGATTTGGACACAGCGACCTGGGCGAAAACCCGCCCACACTGGCATTGATGAGCGGCGATCCCAACCGCTCGGCGCACATTGCCCGAACATACTTGAAAGATATGAAAGTGCTTTCGGAAAATCGCGGGCTGAACAGTTACATGGGCGCGCTGCCCACTGGCAAACGCATCATTTGCGCCACCAGCGGGATGGGCGCGCCATCCATGAGCATCGTGGTGAACGAGTTGATCCAGGCCGGGGTCAAAACCATCATCCGCATTGGCACCACCGGCTCCATTCAGGCGCGGGTAAAAGCTGGCGATGTGGTGATTTCCAGCGCATCGCTGTGCCGCCAGGGCGCGGCCAACGACATTGCCCCGCTGGAATACCCCGCCGCCGCCGACCCGTTTTTGACCGTGGCTCTGGCGCAGGCGGCGCAGGCGCTGGGCGTTGTGTATCACGTGGGCGTGACCGCCAGCGTGGACACTTTTTTTGAAGGCCAGGAGCGCAGCGAGACCTCCGCCAACCCGCATTTGCTGCGCTCATTGCGCGGCATGACCGAGGAGTTCCGCAACCTGAACGTGCTGAATTACGAGATGGAAGCGGGGACGCTGTTCAAAATGGGGCTGGTGTATGGCTTCGCCGCCGCCGCCGTGTGCGGCGTTATTGCCCAACGGGTGGAAGGCGAAAAAGTGGTGATGGAGCAAAAAGGTCTGGCGGTCGAGAACGCCATCCGTGTGGCGTTGAAAGCAGCGGAGCAAAATTGAACGCCGCCGCGATTTTGCAAGCCCAACGCGCTTTTTTTGCCAGCGGCGCAACGCGCGGCCTGGAGTTTCGGCTGGAGCAATTGCGCAAACTCAAGCGCGGCCTCATCAAGCACGAGGCCGCGCTGATGGCCGCGTTGCGGGCTGACCTGAACAAACCAGATCTGGAGGCGTATGCCAGCGAGATTGGCGTGACGCTGGCCGAGGTGAACACGGCCATTCGCAGCTTGCGCGGGTGGGCGCGGCCAAAGCCGGTCATGCCGCACATCACCCAATTGCCAAACAGCGCGTGGGTGATGGCCGAGCCGCTGGGCGTGGCGCTGATTATTGGGCCGTGGAATTACCCGGTGGTGCTGATCCTCGCTCCCCTCATCGCGGCCATCAGCGCGGGAAACTGCGCGGTGATCAAGCCATCAGAGCTTGCGCCCGCCACCTCGCAGGCGCTGGCAGACCTGCTGGCCGACACATTTGAGCCGCAGTTTGTGGCTGTTGCGCAGGGCGGGGCAGATGTGGCAGGCGAGCTGCTCAACCTGCGCTGGGACAAAATTTTTTACACCGGCGGCGAACGGGTGGGCAAAATTGTGGCGCTGGCCGCGGCAAAAAATCTCACGCCGGTCACGCTGGAGCTGGGCGGCAAAAGCCCGTGCGTGGTGGACGCCAGCGCAGATGTGGACATGGCCGCGCGGCGCATTGTGTGGGGCAAATTCTGGAACGCCGGGCAAACCTGCATCGCCCCAGATTACGTGCTGGCCCAAAAATCAATCGCCCCCGCCCTGATTGAGGCGATGAAAAAACAAATTGCGCAGTTTTATCCCACTTTCCCGCCAGACCCGCCAGGCGGAGATGGGCTTGCCAAAATTGTGAACGACGCGCACTTTGCCCGGCTGCGCGGCTATTTGGCCGATGGCGCCGTGGCCTGCGGCGGCCAAACCGACCCCGCGCGGCGCTTCATCGCGCCAACACTCCTCACCCAAGTGCCGCCAGACAGCCCGGTGATGACCGATGAGATTTTTGGCCCCATCTTGCCGGTGCTGGAATATGACACGCTGGCCGAGGCGATGGCGTTTGTGAACGCCCGGCCCAAACCGCTGGCGTTTTACATTTTCTCGCGCGATTCCGCGGCGCAAAAAGCCGCGCTGGAAGGCTGTTCATTTGGCGGTGGCTGCGTGAACGACACGATTGTGCACTTTGCGCAAACCAACCTGCCGTTTGGCGGCGTGGGCAGCAGCGGCATGGGCAACTATCACGGCAAATACGGCTTCGATGCCTTCTCTAACTTCAAAGGCGTGCTCAAGAAAGGTTTTCTTTCCAGCGATTATCTGGTGCGCTACCCGCCGCACACATCGCTCAAGCAAAAACTGGCAAAGTTGTTTTTAAGATAGTTATAGTTGATAGTTATAGTGAGAGTATGCTGGTTGGGTAAATACAATAACTATCACTCTCAACTATCACTATTACCCTTCACCCTTCAACGGCCATTCCAGCACATGTGGATGGGCGTTATCTGGCACAAGCTCGCGGGCGCGGCCAAATGGCAGACCCTGCGCGTGGGCCAGCAGGGTGCCAATCACAAACCCGTGTGAGACGATGACCACCGCGCCGCCCGCGTGGCGGTTGGCGATCTCGGTGATGGCGCGCAAAAAGCGCTCGCCCACTTCGTTTGGCGTTTCGCCGCCGGGGGCGCGGTGGCTGATGGTGTCCTCGGCGTGGCGAACGCGCCAATCGTGCGGGTAATGCTCGGAAATTTCGCGCGGGGTCAGGCCCTCCCAATCGCCCTGAGAAATTTCGCGCAGGCGCGGGTCAATTTGCACGGGCAGGCCAATTCGCGCGGCGATGATGTTGGCCGTTTCCACCGCGCGGGGCAGGTCGCTGGCATACAGCGCGTCAAAGGGCGTGTCGGCCAGTTCATCGGCCACGGCGCGCGCCTGCGCCACGCCCAGCGCGTTGATGCTGGGCGCGTTGGGAGATTGCCCCTGCCAGCGGCGTTGCACGTTCCAATCTGTTTGCCCGTGCCGGATGAGCCAGAGTTGAGTCATGGCATAAGTTTATATGGCGCTCAGAAAAATCTCCAAACCTTTGCGCAGTATGTCTGGTTTGGTCAAACAAGAGATCATCACCCGCACAGAACCGGCGTGGTTGAAAAAGTAGCCGGGGCTGACCAGCGCCCCGCGCTCCAGCAAATGCAGCGCCAGCGCCTCGTCGTCATCCCAGCCCAAAATTTGAGGAAAGAGGTAATAGCCGCCATCGGGCAGGTTCACACGCACGCGCGGGTGCGCCGCCAGCATGTGCGCGGCCATGCGCAGGTTGGCGTTTGTGCGGGCCGTCATCTCATCCACAAAACCCATGCCTTGGGCAAACAGGGCGGGCAGCATGTGCTGGGTGAGGGAATTCGCGCCGAGGAAAGTGTCGTTGAGCAATTCCAGCCGCTCGCCAAATTCGGCCATCGCGGCATCGTTCAGCGCCATCCACCCCAGTTTGAGGTCTGGCAGGGCGAACATTTTGCTGATGCCGTTGAGCGTGAACACGGGCTGAGCCAGGTTGAACAGCGCGGGCGGGCGCGGCGCGGCGCAGGCAAACTCGGCAAAAACTTCGTCAATCACCAGCGGGATGGGAGATGGCGTGGCGATGTTCCGCGCCACCGCGCCGGTGGGGTTGTGCGGCGAGACCACCAGCATGGCCCGCGTGTTTTCATCGCAAGCGTGGGCGATGGAAGCCGGGTTGATTTGCCAGTTGCGGGTTTCATCCAGCGCATACGGGCGCAGCTCCACGCCATGAATGGCGGCCAAATGCTCAAACAGCGGGTAGGTCACATCCGGGCCAAGGATGTTATCGCCGGGCGCGGCCAGCAGAGAGAACAGCAAAGAGTAGGCCTCGCTGGTGCTGGCGGTGATGAAAATGTTGTCTGGCGAAACAGCCGCGCCGCGCGATTTGTAATATTGGGCGATGGCTTCTCTCGCGCCCGGCAAGCCGCGCGGGTCGGGGTCGTAGCGCCGCGCGTCCCAGTAGCCATCTGCCGCCGCCCGCAAAATGCCCGCCGGAAAAATCATCCCCTGATGGGTGGGGTTGCTGCTGGTCAGGTCAATGAACTTGCCCGCCAGCCGCCGTTTGGCTTGCTCAATGCGGTTGGGGGAAAGGTCAAGATCGGAGAAAAGCATGTTGGTTGCTGGTTGCTAGTTGCTGGTGGCTAGTGATCAAACCAGCAACCAGCAACTAACCACGAGCTGCTAAATTACAAGCACACTCTCAAATTGTTTTGGCTTGTCTTCATTCGCGCGTTGAACTTTGTAGGTGAGGCCAGCTTTGGTGGAGAAGCCGCCGCAGTTTCCTTGCGCGTCCATGAGCAAAAGGCGCACCCAGGGCAAATTGCCCTCTTGAAAGAACACGCCCGCGTCTGAATCGGAGGCGAGTTTGTGCATGTCTTGCAGCACCTCGGCCCCGGCCTGGGCCATGCTCTGCCCGGCGGCCATCGCCAAAATGGCGCGCAGGGTTGTGCCATGCCGGATGGTCCACTCGCCCAAGCCCATGCACGCGCCCGCGCCGTAGCGGTCATCGGCGTAAAAGCCCGCGCCAGCCACGGGCGAATCGCCCACGCGACCGGGATACTTCCAGGCGATGCCGCTGGTGGTGACGGCCACAAAAATATGCCCGTGTTCGTCGCGCACCATCACGTTCATCGTGTCGTGGCCGGTCTCTTCTTTCTTCAGCGTGTCGGTGTGCATAGAGATCACTTTGCGGGTGAAGCCGATGAGGTCTGGCAGGGTTTCAACCGACCCCACGCCCGGCGCGGCGCGGTTGATGCGCTCGCGCCACATGGCCAAGGATTCATCGGTGAGCAGGTTGGCCCGCTCGGCCTTGATTTCTTCGGCGAAGCGCATGGCGCCATCGCCCGCCAAAAACACGTGCGGCAGGCGCTCCATCACCTGGCGGGCAATGCTGATGGGGTGCCGGTAGCCCTTGACCGCCGCCACCGCGCCCACGCGGCGCGTGCCGCCCTCCATGAAGGCCGCGTCCAGCTCCACTTCGCCCAAAATGTTGGGCATTCCGGCGGTGCCCACGCTAAACTCGTTGGGGTCGTCCTCCACTTCGCGGGCGATGTATTCGGCCACATCGGGGGCGGGTGTGCCAGCGCGGAGCATTGCCGCGCCAGCCATGATGATTTCGTCTCGGATTTCGCCATTGGCTAGGATAATTGCTGACATGGGGCAGGAGTATAAGACCTTTGCTTTGCCGCGTCATTTGCCGAGCCAGTCAAAAAAATGCATCAAGGCCGCGCTGAGTTTTGCGCCAAGGTCGGGCGGGGTAAATAGAATGACCGCCAGAATGATGGCCGCCACAATCAGCCAGGCCGGGAACTGGGCCGAGACCTTGCCCGTGCGCCAGTTTTTGCCGCTCACGCGCACGTAATTTTTTTGGTAAGTTCGCCTTTTGCGGACGGGTTTTCTTTTTGTGGGTGTGATTTTCTTTGCCATGATTTTGCGAAAATTATAGAACAAATGTCCTATGAATTGTTTCGCAAAGATGGTGTTTTTTTATTTTGGCAAGGTTGGCGTTATGGCTCCAGCTGGCCTTGTCCGGCGATGAAGGAGGGTGAACAAGAATCAGCGCCGGGGACGAGAGGAACGCTCATTGTGAACGGAAGTGTTTCGTTGGAGCTAAGATTTGGAATAGTATGGCTGAAGACTCCGAGGGGAGCTGGCGACCAACTAGAGGGGTCTGGACTGCTTCCGCAGGTTAAATAATATTCCAAACTAATATTGGTCAAGGTTGTGGGGTAGCGATTGTAAAGCGAGTAAGGATAAGAATCTCGCGCAAAAACACTAACCCACGGACTGCTGTCCCGCGTTTCGGCTCCTAGTATTTTTGTTTCTAATCGTCTAACCTGATCAAAAGGCACATCAAAACTTCCCTGAACTGGGTTAAATTGTCCGGGCAGCGTATCTGCAAAAGCAGGCGTAAAAATCCTTGTTGACAAAAGTGTGCCGGTCAAATCGTATATGCTAGCTTGCACAGAAACATTTCGGACAGGATGGGGCTGAAATGTTTTTACATACGCAACAAAAGTGTAGTTGTCGGAAGCGATGGGCTTGCTTCCCCATTGATATACAACTTGCGCCAACGATGGTTGTTGCAACGGATTATCTCGAAACAACATTGGCAGGAAAAGACACGATTGATACTGGCAGATGTTGAACTCCTCAAATGAAGATTGGTTCTCGCCCAAACGCGCTTGACCGACTAGAAGCTGAGCGGAATGAGGGCCAATCGCATAGCAAGATTGAGCCGTAAAATTTCGCGTTTCACCTGGTGGCAATGGTTTTCCCAACCTAAGCTGGCTCATGCTATATGCATAACAACCACCCACAGAGTAGTCAATGTAAATATCGGTCATTGTTAGGGGATACGAGTTGTATACGTGTCCTTCTGGATAACCCCACCATGTTGTTGACGGGGTGAAGACAACATCCACGATGCCATATTTTGAATCTGTGATCGTGTAATTGTTTATGGAAGCCTCAACCGTGTACGTGAATTGGTAATAAAGAACCCCATCAAAAATGCCGCTTACATGATTTAACTGGCCAGGTATGGTAGCGGGCAATTGCGTATTAAAGAGGCCGCTGCTGATTAATTGCCCATTGTTATACAAATTTGCTTTTACGGTTGCGTTTAATACGCTTTGTGAGCCGGTGGTTTGCAGATCTCCGCTGAAATCGGTGTGCAAACAACTGGGATAGTGGCATCCCATTTCTGCGCGTGCGTTTATCAGCTTTATTGGCGGCTCCTCGCCGCCTTCCACCCGCGCGAGGGTAGGCGTGGAGAAGTGCAACCCAAACATCAGCCCAAACGCCATCACCAGACGAAGAAAGAATTGTTTTGTCATGGCAAACTCCTTGTGCATGATTCGTTCAAACGGCTTGGCAAATATAGCGCAACTGAACTGCGTAGGCAATATTCGCATATCTGGCCTAAAATACGGGCATGAAAGCGACAACTCCACCGAACCCCGATGTTCACCCCGAAACCCACATGATGCGCTACGCCTACGATCCCGCGCTGGCCAGCCATTCTGTAAAACCGCCGCTGTATCTCACCTCAACGTTCTCGTTTGAGGACGCCGCGCACGCCAAGGCATATGGCGAGGTCATCAACGGATTGCGCGAAAAGGAAGAGGGCGAGGATTTTAGCAACACCTACATTTACAGCCGCGACACAAACCCAAACATAGAAATTTTTGAGCAGCGGCTGCGTATTTGGGATGGAGCCGAGGCCTGCGCCGCGTTTGACAGCGGCATGGGCGCCATCAGCACCTTGATGTGGGCATTTTTGAACCCGGGCGATGTGGTTTTGCACAGCGAACCCAGCTATGGTTGCACCGACTTTTTGCTCAAGAGCATCCTCACCCGGTTTGGCATTCGCCCGGTGGGGTTTAAGTTGAGCGAGGGCAACGCGGGGCTGGAGGCGGCCCTCAAACAACCGGGCGTGGCCGACAAGGTAAAACTCATTTATATTGAGACGCCCAGCAACCCCAGCATCGCCATTGGTGATATTGCGTATTGCGCCCAGGTAGCCAGGCGGCTCTCGGTGGGCGAGCGGCGGGTGATGGTGGCGGTGGACAACACCTTTCTTGGCCCCATCTACCAAAAGCCGATTGCGCTGGGGGCGGACATTGTGTTGTATTCCGCCACAAAATATATTGGCGGGCACAGCGACCTTTTGGCCGGCGCGGCCAGCGGCAAGCAAGAAGACATCAACCAAATGAAGCTCTACCGCGCCATGCTTGGCCCCATCCCCGCGCCGCACACGTGCTGGCTGCTCACGCGCAGCCTGGAGACGATGCAACTGCGCATGGAGAAAAGCGCGGCCAACGCGCAAAAGGTCGCGGCGTTCCTGGCAACCCATCCCAAAGTGGAAAAGTTGCACTATCTAGGCAACCTCAAACTGGGCGATGCGGCGTATGAAACTTACAAAAAGCAATGTCTTGGCCCTGGCGGCATGATGGCGATTGAGGTGATAAATGGCGAGGCGGGGGCGTTTCGGTTTTTGAACGCGCTCAACGTGTTTCATCAGGCGGTGAGCCTGGGCGGAAATGAATCGCTGGCGGTGCACCCCAAGACCACCACCCACGCCGAGGTGGACCCCGAAGACCGCATTGAGGGCGGCATCACCGATAGTTTGGTGCGCATGTCTATTGGCATTGAGAACGCGGATGATTTGATTGCCGATTTGAAGCAGGCGCTGGACAAAGTTTAGAAAGACGGGAGGAGATGAAGGACGGGAGACGGAGGACGGCAATTTCGCCCTCCGTCTCCCGTCTTTTTTGTTGTGTGATCTGCATCACAGAAAATTTGCCAAATTTGTTTACTCTGGAATGCAAGTTTTAATTCTGGAGGCAAACAAAATGACAGCAGGCACAACAACACAAATTTCGACAAAACGCGTTACGGCTGGGATCATTGGCGGGCTGGCCGGCGGCATGGTCTTTGGCATGATGATGGCAATGATGGGCATGCTGCCAATGGTGGCCGGGCTGGCGGGTAGCAGCTCGCCCATTGTTGGGTTTATGGTTCACATGCTTATCAGCGCCATCATTGGGGCCTTTTTTGGCGCGTTGTTTGGCGGGCGCTCTGGCACGTATGGCGGCGGCGCGTTGTGGGGTTTTGTAAACGGGATGATCTGGTGGGTTCTTGGCCCAATCGTGATCATGCCGTTGATGATGGGCATGGGGCTGCAATTTGAAGCCATGTTCACCGGCCCAATGTTGATGAGCCTGATGGGGCACGTGATTTATGGCGTGGTGACGGGGCTGGTGTATGCCTGGTGGGTGAACCGCAAGTAAATCAGATGTGTCCCCAATTTAGGGAAAAAGTGATTCGCGCGCAGGGGCAAAGCATTCACTTGCTTTGCCCGTTTCCCTCGTAAAACATCTGACATTTTTTAGCGTCTTAGCGTCTTAGCGCCTTTACGAAAGATTTTTTGACAGGGAAAATGTCCGTTAAGATTGAACTCGCGCGCTCTTATGAGCAATCAACCAGCAAAATACACATATCTTTTGGAGAACGATCTTTTTCGCGGATTGCCACCAGCGGATGTGGCTGCCATGAGCGAACGCGCCCCGATGAAACGGGTGGAAGCGGGCACCTTGTTCTTCATCGCCGGGCAGCAAACAGAGGTCTTGTTTATTCTGAAGGAAGGCCGCGTGCGGTTGTATCGCCTCTCGGCAGATGGCCGCGCCTTCACCACCGCCATTTTAGAACCCGGCTCTGTATTTGGCGAGATGGCTTTGATTGGCCAGCACTTGAACGATAGCTATGCCGAGGCGCTGGATTCGTGCCTCATCTGCCTGATGAACCGCGCCGATGTGCAAACTTTGTTGCTGGGAGACTCGCGCATTGCAGTGCGGATTGCGGAAATTTTGGGCGAGCGGCTGATTGAGGCGCAGACCCAGTTGGCCGATTTTGTATTTAAGCGCGCGCCAGAACGGCTGGCGGCGTTGTTGCTTCGCCTGGCTCGCAAATCTCGCCCCTTGTTAAGCGCAAAAGAAGTTCTTGAGGTGCGCCACACCCACGAGGAGTTGGCCGACATGATGGGTGTTCAGCGCGAGACGGTGACAAAAATCCTCAAGGAGTGGAGCGATCAAGGCATTATTCAGCTTCGGCGCGGACGTGTTCGAATCTTGAATACAATGTCTTTGACCTTATTTATTGGAGAATAAAACAATGTCCGACCCCACGACCACCAACGCCCCCAATCACATCGTCATTTACGGCACCGTCTGGTGCGGCGATTGCAAACGCTCCAAAAAATTTTTGGGCGAGCAGCGCGTGCATTTTGACTGGGTGGATATTGAAGAAAACGCCGAGGCAATGGCCTTTGTGGAAAAGGTGAACGATGGCAAACACATTGTGCCAACGATTTTATTCCCCGATGGCAGCACGATGATGGAGCCATCTAACACCGAGCTGGCAAAGAAATTGGGGATCACCACCAAAGCGCGGATGAGCTACTACGACCTGATCATCGTGGGCGGCGGGCCGGCTGGCTTGACCGCCGCCATTTATGCCGCCCGCGAGGGCATGGATGTGCTGGTGATTGACGCGGGCGGGCTGGGCGGGCAGGCTGGGATGACCGAGAAACTGGAGAACTTCCCCGGCTTCCCAGATGGCATTAACGGCGCGGAGTTTGCCGACCGGCTGGTGCGTCAGGCGCGTAAGTTTGATGTGGAAATTTTGCAGGCCACAAAAATCGAGACCACGTATCAGGAAGGTGAATCGTGTTACGTGCGCACCGAGAACGGGGATGAATACGGGGCGCGGGCCATGCTCATCGCCACTGGCTCGCAATACAAACGGTTGGAGATATCTGGCGAGCGGCAATTGATTGGCGCGGGCGTGCATTTTTGCGCCACCTGCGATGGCCCGTTTTACAAAGGCAAGGAAGTGATTGTGATTGGCGGCGGAAACAGCGCGGGCGAGGAGGCCGAATTTTTGACGCGCTTTGCCAAAAAAGTAACGCTGCTTGTGCGCGGGCCAGCCATGCGGGCCAGCCAGGTGGTGATTGAAAAGGTGATGAACGAGCCACACATTGAAGTGCGCTTGAACACCTCCGTGACTGAACTTCATGGCGAAAAGAAGCTGGAAGCGGTTTCCATCCGCAACAACCAAACAGGCGAGACCCGGAAAATGAAAACCGATGGGATGTTCATTTTTGTGGGGCAATCGCCAAACGCGCAGTGGACATCGGGGCAAATCGCCAAAGACGATCAGGGCTTCATCACCACCGATGAGCGGCTGATGACCAGCGTGCCGGGCGTGTTTGCCGCGGGCGATGTGCGCAAGGGCAGCACCAAACAGGTTGCCAGCGCGGTGGGCGAGGGCGCCACCGCCGCGCTCATGATCCGCGAGTATTTGAAGAAAGTGTGATTGGCGCGCTGCTTGTGCGCCAGACGTTTTGCGTTTTTCGCGGGATTAAAATAGCCACTCATCACCATGAACGCATCACCAATTTACGCGGGCATTGAAGGCGGCGGCACAAAGTATGTCTGCGCCCTTAGCGATGGCCGCAGCCCGGAGCTTATCGCTCGCGTGTCATTTCCAACTCTTAACAACCCCGAGGCCACGCTGGGCGCGTGTGTTGCCTGGCTGCGCAATCAGCAGGCGGCACATGGCCGGATCGCCGCGGTGGGCGTTGGCTCGTTTGGGCCAATTGACCTGGATAAAAAGTCGCCCACGTATGGCCGCATCACCACCACCCCAAAACCAGGCTGGCAGGATGCGGATGTGGCGGGCGCGTTTGCCAGCGAATTAAAAGTGCCGGTGGGTTTTGACACCGATGTGAACGTGGCGGCTTTGGGCGAGCGCGAATGGGGCGCAGGCCGAGGTTTGAACAACTTGGTCTACATCACGATTGGCACGGGCATTGGCGGCGGGGCGCTGCTCAATGGCGAGCCAATTCATGGCTTGCTTCACCCAGAGATGGGGCATATTCGCGTGTGCCGCAACCCTGCGGAAGACCCGTTTGAGGGAATTTGCCCAGTGCATGGCGATTGCTGGGAAGGCTTGTGTTCTGGCCCGGCCATAGAAAAACGCTGCGGCGCGCCCGCGCAAGACCTTTCGCCAGATAATCCGGTGTGGGGGAAGGTGGCGCATTACACGAGCGTCGCGCTCACCAACATCATCTTTACGTTGTCGCCAGAGCGCATTATTCTGGGGGGCAGCGTGCCCAAGGGCGGGCAGCTTGGCCGCGATAAATTTATGGCGATGGTTTGCGCCGAGACAACCAAAGCGCTCAACGGGTATCTCAAAGTCCCAGCTTTGCTGGAGCACATGGATGAATACATTGTGCCGCCGGGGCTGGGTGATAACGCTGGTGTGTGCGGTGCCATTGTGCTGGCGATGCGGGCCGAGCGCGGCGCATAGCCAGACACGCTCTCCGCGCAGCGCCCTCAAAGGGCAACGCGCTTAAAAGTCGGACTGCAGGGGCTTGTGCAAACACAAAGCCAGCCCAGCAAGCAGTCCGACTTCTTGCCCCTGCTTTGTGTTGCTGCGCTGCTCAAAATTATTCCAAGACGGTGTTTTGGGCATCATTTTTGAATACACGACTTTTCTTTTCTCGAAGAAAGGCGCGGCAAGGGCAGGCCCTTTGATTCATTGTGTTTTGCTGGAAAGTCGAATAGGGTGTTGACAAATCATTGCCTCATAAAACCCTTTAGATTTGTTTTTTTACAAAATTTGTCTAAATTGGCCCACTAAATCTCTTGACATTACCTATGCTTTGGATATGATGAAAACGATTTCACAGTGAAAACGATTTCACAAGTTCCGACGATCCATGATGTCGCCGAAAAAGCTGGTGTTAGCGCGGCTACGGTTTCACGTGTGTTGAACGGCAACCCCGGAGTGCGCCAGCCTGCCAAGCAGGCGGTCGAGGCCGCCATCGCTGCCCTGCGATTTGCGCCCAATTCCACCGCTCGCCGCCTCAAAGGCGGTCAAACCCAAACCATCGCGGCCATTGTGCCATTTTTTACCCGCCCTTCGTTTGTAGAACGCCTGCGCGGGGTATCCAAAGTTTTGGAAGAGACGGGGTACGACCTGATTGTCTACAACGTGGAATCTGAAAAGCGGCGGCAATATTGTCTGGCAGAAGTTCCCCGCCCCGACCGCGCCGATGGCGTTATCATCATTTCCATGTCGCCTAGTGTGGCGGACGTGCTTTTGCTGGAAAGATTTGGGTTGCCGGTTGTTTTGGTGGATGCCCGGCATTCGCAGTTTATTTCTGTCTCCGAGGACTCGCAGGATGGCGGGCGCAAAGCCACGGAGTATTTGCTGGAATTGGGACACCGCAAAATTGCTTTTATTGGCGGCCCGCTTCAAGACGTTTTTAACTTCACCAACACGTCAACTGCGTATCGTTTGCGCGGATACCGGGCAGCCTTGACCCAAGCTGGTTTGCCCACCCGCGAGGATTTCATTGTCATCGACCCGCGCGCCATCGGCGAGGAAAGCCGAGACAGCGCCCGCGAGCAGACCCGCGCGCTGATGACGCTGCCAGACCCGCCCACGGCCATCTTCACCGCCAGTGACACCCAGGCCATGGGCGTGTTGCAGGCCGCCCAGGAGATGGGGCTGAGTGTGCCGCGCGATTTATCTGTGATTGGCTACGACGACATTGAAGTGGCGCGGTTTCTTCAAATAACAACCATCCGCCAAAATTTGGTAGAAAGCGGACGGCGCGGCGCATTACAACTGCTGAACGCGCTTGGCAGCGATAACTATCTGCCCACGCTGGAGATTATTCCCAACGAAGTGGTGGAGCGCGGCACAACCGCAGCCCCATCCCAAGGCGCGCAAACGCATGTTTAACTGGAGGTGATTCAACCCGCAAGCTCAAAATTCTTTATCCCGCGCACAAGGCGCAAATTGATTTACACAGAGTGGTTTGAGCAAAAGGCTCGATGCGTTTTAGGACGCAATTGATTGATAGAAGGAGAAACAATGAAATTGCACAAGATATTCGGCATTACCGCCGCGTTGTCTATGCTACTGGCGGCTTGCGGCGCAACGCCAACACCCGCCGCGCCAACAGCGGCGCCGCAACCTACCGCAGCGCCTGCGCAGCCCACGGCCGCCCCCAAGCCCACCGACGCGCCAAAGGCCACAGATGCCCCCAAGCCGACTGACGCGCCGAAAGTTGCCGCATCTGGCATGGGCGCAGAGTATGACCAGGCGATGACCGGGGCATACAAGGGCAAGAAAGTCACGGTAGACGGTCCGTTCTCTGGCGAAGATGCCAAGAAATTTGCTGACACGTTGAAGGACTTCAGCGACAAGACCGGCATTGTGATTGAGTATGTGGGCGGCAAGGAGTTTGAGAAGGCGATTAGC
>Ga0073904_10001292_pt1 | contig 18739 bp, 8 predicted proteins | sample KloWWTrecipitate_FD_66668 | JGI IMG/M metagenome (GOLD analysis project Ga0073904, IMG submission 66668) | Active sludge microbial communities from Klosterneuburg, Austria, studying microevolution and ecology of nitrifiers - Klosterneuburg... | ecosystem: Engineered > WWTP > Aerobic digester >... | reverse complement strand
CATTCGATACCGTACGCGACGTCCTTCCGCGCATGCTGCGCGAAGACTTCGTTGATGACGAACCTCGCAACTCGCTGGTGGCGGCGTCGCCGACGCCCACGGGCTCCGAGGTTGGACCAACGCGACACGGTATGGCTCGAGCGGATGGTAAGATGCGCCGGTGGATCGCGATGACCTCCGGGAGTTCGCTCGTCGAGACTGGTCGGCCTTCGCCACGTCGAAGGCCCGGTTCTGGCACGAGCTGAAGGCAAGTCGTTCAGCCGTGGAGGTGCTGCGAGTGACGGACCGGATGCGCACACACGCTCAGCGCCTCCGGCCTGACTGGCCAACGCGCCAGGAGCGTCTCGACGACCTTGCGGTCCACCAGCGGGTAGGAGAGGCCCTGCGTGCCGTCGCCTGCCGGCCCCGCTGAACTACTGTATGACCTTGCCGCCGCGCTGGCCGCCAGCGACGCCCGGTGGTATGTCTTTGGCGCACAAGCGGCTCTGGTGTGGGGCCGCCCGCGACTGACGACAGACGTGGACGTCACCGTCAAGTGCAGTGCCTCAACCGACCACTTGGTGCGCACACTGGCCGCGCACGGCTTCTCGCTCCGCGTCGACGCGACAGAGACCTTCATTCGGGCGACGCGCGTCTTGCCGCTCGAGCACGGGGCGTCGGGTCTCGGGCTGGATGTCGTGCTGGCCGGGCCGGGGCTTGAAGATCTGTTCCTCGAACGGGCTGTGGCGATCGACGTGGCCGGCACGCTCGTGCCGATGGCACGCCTGACGACGATCGATGCCTCTGGCTTCGTCAGGCGGACGCAGTTGGTGCCGATGGGTTCCACCCCGGACGTCTTCGTGATCGCGAGTCGTCGCGTCCCTGACAGCGCGATCTCGGTACCCGGTGTCAGCGACACCACGGCACGGCATCCGCACCAGTCGGTTTCGACGCGGGCGGGATCCAGCAGACGAATTCGCCCCTGGCACTCCGGGTCGTGTCCGGAAGCCGGTCCGGTCCCGGGCGTCTGGCCGCCGCCGAAAGAGGGCCCCAGGCCGTCCACGCACAGTTCGACGCGTCCGTCGCGAGCCAGCGCGCCGGCCTCCACCCGTAGGATGAATTTCGTGGATGCGTCATCCTCGTGCGCGGCATCGACCGAGTAGGCGTAGGTCAGGGTCGATGACGTCGTGCTCACGACCCGCAGATTGCGCTGTGCGAGATTGTTGCGGCGTGCGACCAGCGTGTCCCCACCGTCCCGTTCGCCACGGAAGGCATAGTCGTTGTCCGACATCACCTGCGCCAGCAGGCACGGATGCCGATCGCGCGCGGCCCACTCGGCGATGCGGTCGGCCTGGGACGCCGATATGGCGAAGACGGCCCGGTCGGGCACGCCCGGCTCCATCGTGAGCAGATCGGATCGCACGGCCTCGGGCCAAACGTGGGAGTCGTCCTCGGTGTGCCAGTCGGCGGGATAACGGAACGCCAGCCCGGCAACCGCGATCCGCACGTCCACGCGGACGCTGCGCGCGGGCTGCGGCCCCTTGTTGACCACCTGCACGTAAACGTAGTTGTCCTGCCCGGCCACGATCAGGCTCGACAGATCGGGGTCGTCCGGGACGAACACCCCATCGTCTTCTGATCGGACGACGATGTCGGGGCTGACCCAGAAGCGGCCGTCGGGCGGGGCCGAATCCGCCGATCCGCCAGTAGTCACCTGCCGGGCTCGGGAGTTCCACCGCGCCCTCCGTTCCCGTGATGTCGGTGGTCGGCATCCCGGCGTTCGGGAGTGCGTCCCAGGCCGGCGCCACGACGGAGATTCCCGACCATACGCCCCCGATCGTCTCGTCGCCGTAGTGGGAGCCGTAGCGATCACCGCCCGGCAGGACGACCGACCATCGCTCGTCGCGCCGATCCGATCCGCCGCAGGCCATGATCAGGGGATGCCGTGCCGGCGACACGATGCCGCGCGAGTCGCCGTTGCCGGCCGAGGCACAGATCACGACGTCGCGGCGGTAGGCCTCGGCAATCGCGTCGTCGAGCACGCCGTCGAAAAGCGCGAGGTACCACCCTGACATGCTGATGTTGATGAAGAGCTGAGTGGAAGGCAAGGATTCGAACTCGGAGCAGGGCCTGTTTCTAACGTGGTGATGGCGCGCGACTTCGCCGATCATCTGCCACGCGTCACGGTAAAGGATGTCGGACGCCGCTTCTCCGGCGGTCAAGTTGCCAGTCGGGCAACTTCTGGCCACGTGGCCCGACAATCAGCGCCAGCAGCCGGCGGGCATCGATGTCCTCGTAGATCCGGTGAAGCAGCAACTGACCTAGGCCGTGCTGAACGGAGCAGCCGACGTCGATAACTGGACGCTGCACCGCGCGTTGTCCGAGCCGCTCGAAGGCCTCGGCGGACGCACGCCGATGGATGCCGTGGCGGCCGAGTCGGTCGAGGAGGTTGCCGCCGCGGTGTTCAACGTGCCGAGCATTCACACCCAGAACCAGGTAGGTGGCTGGGAGGCAGGGATTCGAACCCCGATAAGCAGAGTCAGAGTCTGCTGTCCTACCGTTGAACGACCTCCCAACAAGGGTTGGAACACTCAACTATAGCGAAGAACCCGTCAGAGCGGCAATACCCCGACCGGCTGCCCGGCTGCCCGGCTGCCCGGCTGCCCGGCTGCCCGGCTGCCCGGCTGCCCGGCTGCCCGGCTGCCCGGCTGCCCGGCTGCCCGGCTGCCCGGCTGCCCGGCTGCCCGGCTGCCCGGCCCTGCTCGACTCCCAGCGAGGCCAGCCTCATCTTCAGGAAGTCGCGGCGCTCCAGACGGTCTCCATCATTCGATCCAGCCGGCCGAGCACGCCATCGCGGCCGAGCAGCACCAGCATCTCGAACAGGCCCGGGCTCACCATTCGGCCCGTGGCCGCCAGCCGCGCCGCCTGGATCAGGGCGCCCGCCTTCACTCCGCGCGCATCCGCCAGCGCCCGCAGCGCCTGCTCGAGCGTGGCTTCGTTCCAGACGTCCAGCGCGGCGAACGCGTCTCTCAGGGACCGAACGTGGGCCTGCATCCCTGCCGTCGAGAGGTGCTTCTTCACGCCGTCTCCGTCGTAGGCCAGCGGCTCGGTGAAAAACGGCGACACCTGCTCGACAAACGCGTTGAGTGTCTTCGCGCGAGGCTTGAGCAGCGCCAGCACACGGATGAACCAGTCGCGGTCGACGCCGTCGAGCGCGTCGCGCCAGTAGCCGGCGGCCGCGAGACGCCCGCGCAGCCGGCCGATAAGCGCGTCGTTGTCGAGCCTGAGCAGGTGCTGGTGATTGAACCAGTCGAGCTTCTCGGTGTTGAAGACCGCGTTGCCGCCGCTGATGCCCAGCAGCGTGAAGCGCGCGATGAGCTCGTCCCTGGTGAAGATCTCGTCGTCGCTGCCCGTGCCCCAGCCCAGGAGGGCCAGGAAGTTGAACATCGCCTCGGGCAGGTAGCCCTGCTTCTCGTACTCCATCACCGAGGTCGCGCCGTGTCGCTTGCTCAGGCGCTTCTTGTCGGGCCCCATGATGAGGGGCACGTGAGCGAAGGCCGGCGGCGCGGCTCCCAGCGCCTGGTAGAGCAGCACCTGCTTGGGCGTGTTCGAGATGTGATCGTCGCCCCGTACGACATGCGTGACCCGCATGTCGATGTCGTCCACGACGACGGAGAGGTGATAGGTGGGCTGTGTGTCCGAGCGGAGGATGACGAAGCTCTCGATGTGCTCGTTGTCGAACTCGATGGGCCCGTGCACGCTGTCCACGAACGTCGTCCGGCCCGCCGGCACCCGGAAGCGGATGGCGCCCTCGTCTTCGTACGCGAGGCCCCGGCCGACCAGGTCCCGGGCCGCGGCGCGATGGCGATCCAGCCGCTGCGACTGGAAGTACGGTGCGTGGGGGCCGCCCACCTCCGGCCCCTCGTCCCAGTCGATCCCCAGCCAGCGGAGCCCGTCCAGGATGCCCGTGACCATCTCGTCCGAGGAGCGGCCGGCATCGGTGTCTTCGATGCGCAGGATGAACGTGCCGCCCTGGCGCCGCGCGTAGAGCCAGTTGAAGAGCGCCGTGCGGGCGCCGCCGAGGTGCAGGTAGCCGGTCGGGGAGGGGGCGAAGCGAAGCCGAGGCGTCGTCACGAGGGCATCAGGATATCAAGACCCCGTGTCTGGCCCCGCTCGAACAGGTCGCGCCCGCCCCGCGTCATAATGGGTCCGTGCCCGACGCGCGGTCGACGTTCTCGAAAATCGAAGATTATGCGCTGATTGGGGATTGCCAGACGGCGGCGCTCGTGGGGCGCAACGGGTCCATCGACTGGCTCTGTCTGCCGCGGTTCGACTCCGGGGCCTGTTTCGCGGCGCTGCTGGGCCGCCCCGAGCACGGGCGCTGGCTCGTGGCTCCGGTGGCGCCCGTGCGCACTGTGCACCGCGCGTACCGAGGCGACACGCTCGTGCTCGATACCACCTTCGAAACCGACGAGGGCACCGTCACCGTCACCGACGCCATGCCGATCCGCACGGCCCAGCCAGACCTGGTGAGGATCGTGCGCGGAGTACGGGGCCGGGTGCGCATGCGTACGGAACTGGTGGTGCGATTCGACTACGGCAGCATCACCCCGTGGGTGCAGCGCGAGGCCAACGGTGTGGCCGCCGTCGCCGGGCCCGACACGGTGCACGTGCGCACGCCCGTACCGCTGAAGGGAGAAGGCTGGACCACGGTTGGCGACTTCGAGGTGAGCGAAGGGGAGCAGGTACCCTTCGTGCTCAGCTGGCATCCGTCGCACCTGCCGCCGCCGCCTCCCATCGAACCGGTGGCGGCCATCGATGCGACGCTCGAATTCTGGCGCGGCTGGTCGGACAAGTGCACCTACGACGGCGAGTGGCGCGACGCCGTGCTCCGATCGCTCATCACCCTGAAGGCGCTGACCTTCGCCCCCACTGGCGGCATCGTCGCCGCACCCACGACGTCGCTACCCGAGCACATCGGCGGCCAGCGGAACTGGGATTACCGGTACTGCTGGCTGCGCGATGCCACCTTCACGCTGGCAGCGCTCATCCAGTGCGGGTACACGGAGGAGGCTGCGGCCTGGCGCACCTGGCTGCTGCGAGCCGTGGCGGGGCGCGGCGCCGAACTGCACATCATGTACGGCCTGGCGGGAGAGCGACGGCTGCCGGAGATTGAACTGCCGTGGCTCCCCGGCTACGAGCACTCGCAGCCCGTGCGCATCGGCAACAGTGCGCACCGGCAGTTTCAGCTCGACGTGTTCGGCGAGGTGCTCGACAGCCTTCACCTGGCACGGCAGTACGGCCTGGACGACGGCTTTGGAGACTGGCGCATCGAACGGGAGCTGATCGAGCGGCTCGAGGAGGTGTGGCGGGAGCCGGACGAAGGCATCTGGGAGGTGCGCGGTCCGCGCCGCCACTTCACGCACTCGAAGCTGATGGCCTGGGTGGCCTTCGATCGCGCGGTGCGCGACGTCGAACGGTTCGGCTTCGACGGTCCGGTGGATCGGTGGCGGCACCTCCGGGATGGGCTGCACCAGGAGATCTGCACGCGCGGCTTCGACCGCGAGCGCAACACCTTCGTGCAGTCCTACGGCGGCACGGAGCTGGATGCGTCGCTGCTGATGATGGCCCAGGTGGGCTTTCTGCCGGCCGCCGACCCGCGCATCGTGGGGACGGTAGAGGCCGTCGAGCGCGAACTGCGGCGTGACGGTTTCATGGCCCGGTATCAGACGGCCAGCGGGGTGGACGGGCTGCCGCACGGCGAAGGCGCATTCCTGCTCTGTACGTTCTGGCTCGCCGACAATTTCGCCCTCATGGGCCGCACCTCCGACGCCCGCCGCCTCTTCGAGCACCTGCTCACGATCAGGAACGACGTCGGGCTGCTCGCCGAGCAGTGGGACCCCATCGCGGGACGCCAGCTCGGCAACTTCCCACAGGCCTTTTCGCACATCGGGCTGATCAACACCGCGCGCAACCTCACCCAGCGCGACAAGCCGGCGCGCGCCCGCCATGGAGCCGAGTGAAACGCTGGCTCACCCGGCCCGAGCAACCTGTTCGTCGGCCCCGTCGCCCGGGCTGCAGGCGGCCCTGCCCGGACCCTCCGAGGTCCGGTGCGCGGCCAGGCGTCGTTTCATGGTGGGCGTGGAGTAGTCCATCAGCCCGGCCGCAAACGACAGGTTCGACGGTGCGTGTTCGACCACGACGTCGAGCAGCTGCGCCTCGACGGAGGCGGCCAGCAACCCGTCCGGACCCCTGCTTCCCGCCACAATCGTTTCGAGTACCCGCCGTACGTCGTCCCACGCCGATGGCGGCGGCGCCATGGCGCGCTCGGCCACGGCTTTCCGGAGGTGACGCGCGAACGTGGTCGGGGGTACACCGAGGCGCCGGCCGGCCAGCGCGCGCTGCTCGCCGACGCTGGTGTGCACGGCCAGCGTGAGGTCGGTCATCAGCCATCGACGCAGGGGCGTCGCCATCCGTGGCCGTGCCTCACTGGCGGCCCGCACGTGTCCGGTAAGGCAGCGTCGCAGGTCGGCCCACGCGTCGTGGGCTCCGGGATTTGCGGGCGCGACTGGCGCCGAGGGAGCGGCCGGTTCGGCGGCGGCCATTGGTGCGTGGCCAGGTGCACTGGTCGACACGGGCGCGCCGTCGAGGGCGGAGGGCAGAATCATCAGGTCGTCGGCCTCGAGCTCCTCGCCTTCGGCGAGCACCACCGCCTGGAGGACGGTGTTCTGCAGCTCCCGGACGTTGCCCGGCCAGGCATGCGCGACCAGCCGGCGCTCGGCGTCAGGGCTGAACCCGAGAACGACCTTGCGCTGTTCGGCCGCATTCGTGCGGGCGAAGTACTGCGCCAGCAGCCGGATGTCTTCGGGCCGCTCCCGCAGCGGCGGCACGTGCAGGCGCACCACGTTGAGGCGGTAGAAGAGATCTTCCCGGAAGCGCCCGGCACGCACCTCGTCTTCGATCGGCCGATTCGTCGCGGCGATGATGCGCACGTCCACTTTGCGCGCCGCGCCGCTGCCGACGCCGGAAATCGTCTTCTCCTGGACGAATCGCAGCAGGCGTGACTGCAGCTCGAGCGGCAGCTCGCCGATCTCGTCGAGGAACACGGTGCCGCCATCGGCCTGGGCGAGGCGACCGGCCGAGCGCTGCTGTGCGCCGGTGAACGCCCCGCGCTCGTGACCGAACAGCTCGGAGTCGATCAAGGTCGCTGGAATCGCCCCGCAGTCGACGATGACGAACGGCCGGGCCCGCCGCCGGCTGAGCCGGTGCAGCGTCTGTGCCAGCATTTCCTTGCCCGTGCCGCTCTCGCCGGTGATGAGGACGGTGGTCTCGCTGGCGGCGACACGCCGTGCGCGGTCGAGCAACCGGGTCATGGCCGGAGACTGGAACACCAGATGGCCGTGCTGCAGAGCCGTACGAAGGTCTTCCACCTCCGCCTGCAGCCGCCGTCGTTCCTGCTCGGCGCGCAGCCGGCCGTCCTCGGCGAGACGCTCGCGATCGAGCGCCATGGCGAGCTGCGCGCCCACCCCCGACAGCACCCACAAGTCAGTCTTGTCGAGATCCAGCGCTTCGGGATGGCCCACCAGGCAGATCGCGCCCAGCACGCGTTCGCCGGTGACGAGCGGCACCGCCACGCCGCGCCGAGGCCCGCCGTCCCCGCGAAGGGTGCGTTCCTTCGGCATCACGGCTGACACCGCCTCGGCCACGAGCGCACGTTCGTCGTCGGCAATGTCGTCGTCCGCGAGCACGCCGGCGCCTTCGCCCGGCAGCACGCGCCGGTGCCCGGCCAGCAGCCGCGGAGCCGTCTCGCTGGTGACGAACAGGCCCGTGCGCTCGGCTCGGACCAGCGTCGCGAGGCGTTCCACCACGAGACGCGCCAGCTCCGTCGCGCCCTGGGTGCTCGAGAGCACCTGGAGGACATCCCACAAGAGCCCCATGTTGCGGTAGTCCTTGTCGGCACGCCCTGTGAAGATGCCCAGCAGCCGATCCGGTGAGGTGGCCGGCAGGCCGTCCGACTCGTGCCACACCACCACGCGTTCGCCGTGCTGATCGCGCGCCGCGCCGAGCGCATCGGCAGCCCGGCGCAGCAGGTCGATCGGTTCGGTCGCCTGCAGGTCGGCGCCCTCGCACGACGCCGCGCCGACCGCGCAGGCGAGTCGGACCGATCCGTCGAGGAACCCATGGCCCGCGATGTGCGAGCGCACGCGCTCGGCCACGATCGCGGTGTGCGCCTCGGTGGCGGCGCCCAGCGGCAGGGCGAAGATGGCGCCGCCGTGGCGCATCACGGCATCGGTGCGTCGCATCAGGTCGCGCAAGACCCGCACCACCTCGCGCAGCACCGCGTCACCGGCGTTGCGGCCATGCTGCACGTTGATCTCGTCCAGTCCCAGCGGATTGACCAGCACGAGCCCGCAAGGCAGGCCGTGGCGCCGCGCGAGCTGGAGGTCGGCTCCCAGGAGCACGTCCAGTTCCTGGCGACCGGGGAGCCCGGTGAGGGGATCGGTGAGGGCCCCATGAAGGCCGACGATGGCCGAGGCCAGTGCCCGGGCCAGAGGCATCGCCACGCCGAGAGCCGCCAGCCGATCGGCGCCGTCATCCTCCTGTAGTCGGAGTCCGACCCAGCCCACTGGCGTGGCCGCTGCTCCCGTTCGATCCGTGTGACGGCGCCCCGGTCCGACCGAGACCGGCGGACTGATCCCGCCCGCCCAGAGGCTCGAGAGCAGCGGCACCGGCAGCAGGATGCCATCGTCGGCCGCACTGGGCACGGCGTTGAACGACCAGGGTGGTGGGGGAGGGGCGGCCGCTCCGCGGTCAGCGCGTGCCGCGAACGCTTCAGCGGCGGCGAGCGAGGCGAGTTCCGGCACCGCCGCGCCGCCGAAGTGGACGAGCAACGGCGTACCGTTCGTCCAGGGCACCGGCGCGTAGACGGTGACCGCCGCAGCGCCGGTGACTTCGGCGAGGTGTCTGAGGTGTCGTGTCATCGAGTCGAGTCGGGGCAACCAGCTCCACTGGTCTTATCGGCCTGTCGCCGTGCCGGCTTGAAATTTCGGTTCGCAACGACTCGCGCAGCGAATTTTCGGTGGCTCAACCGCGAGCGAGCCGACCACAACTTCGCCCGTTGTCGATGCGTGCCGGCGTCCGACGTCCAGGTCGGACGCGACAAGTGCTCGGGATGCAGCGGCTTACCGCAGGACGCCCTCCACCTGGTGTCGCGGGACCGACACTCCGGCATCCTGCTTGCTCTGAGACGCCACGACCGGATCGGTGTGGAGCGTTTTCCACGCGGTCTTCATACATACGGAGAAGTGTCGTGATGAGCACACCGCGGAGAACCAACGAGCGAGAAGGAGTGGGCGGGCACAAGGCCCGCCGATGGCCCCGACTCCTGCAACTGGCCACGCTGGCCATATTCATCCTGACCGGCGGCGCCGGCGCGCCGCAGGCGCAGGCCCCCGCGGTGCGCCAGCACCGCGCGCGGCTCGATGCGCAGGTGGCGTCGCGGCTGGCTCGCGCCGGCGAGTCTGACACCCAGCCCGTGATCATCAGCGTTCGCCGCGGCGCCAAGCGCGGGCTCCTGCGCGCGCTCCAGGCGCAGGGCGTGGGCATTGGCGCCGATTTCTCGGTCATCGAAGGCTTCTCCGGGCGCATGTCGGCCAGGTTGCTGCGCGCCCTCGAGCAGCACCCCGACGTGCTCGGCATCTCGACGGACGCCCCGGTCTACGGTGACGGCATCGCGAGCGATGTCGTCGGCACGCCGATGGGGTCTGCTTACAGCCTGCGCAGCACGCTGGGACTCGAGTCCGCTCCCATTGCGGCGGGCGCCACGACGAGTGGCAAGGGTAGTACGGACGCCCTGTCCTTCTCGCACACCGTGCCGAATGCCGACAACCGGTTGCTCGTCGTGCGGACCGCCCACCGCGACGGCAGCAAGACGGTCACCCGGGTGACGTACGGCGGCGTGGCGCTGACCAAGCTCACCGAGCAGAACAGTACCGGCAATTCCAACAAGGCCACCCTGTGGTACCGGCTGAATCCCCCTCCCGGCACGGCCTCGGTGGTGGTGACATTGAGCGGCGGCGTGAACGTGACCGCGGCGGCCACCACCTTCACGGGTGTGAATCAGTCAGACCCGTTCGGCGACTTCATCTCCACCTCGGGGAAGGATGTGAAGGCGGGTCCGGCCCAGGTCTCCTTGAAGACAGCCGCCGGCGACGTCATGGTCGACGTGCTGGCCGCCAACGGCGATGCGAAGTCGGTAACGGCCGTCGCCGCGCAGACGGTTCAGCACAATGACGGGACGGGCACGTCGAGCGGCAACATCCGTGGCGGCGCGAGCAGCCTGGCCGCGAGCGACGGCACCACGACCACTCAGTGGACGATGCAAGCCAGTAAACCGTGGGCTTTGGTGGCGGCCACCATCAAGCCGGCGTCCGACGCGACCACGTCGCTGACCGGCGCCGGGGTGACGGTGGCGGTGCTCGACTCGGGGCTGGTGCAGGACGGCGGCGGCTCGACCCGGATCAAGACCACCCGCGATTTCACGCGCGGCAGCAGCAACCCCTCCGCGGCCGACCCGGTGGACGGCTACGGCCACGGCTCGCACGTCGCGGGCCTGGTTGGCGACGACAAAGCCGAGGCCAGGGGCGTGGCGCCCGGGGTGAAGTTCGTCAGCCTGCGGGTGCTCGACAATGCCGGCGTGGGCAGCACGAGCAACGTCATCAAAGCGTTGCAGTGGGCCGTCGCCTACAAGGCGACCTACGGCATCGACGTCATCAACCTGTCGCTCGGCCATCCCATCTTCGAGCCGGCCGCCTCCGACCCGCTCGTGCAGGCGGTGGAAGCCGCCGTGCGCGCCGGAATCGTCGTCGTGGCCTCGGCCGGCAACTACGGCTACAACCCGCTGACGGGCCGGACAGGCTACGCGGGCATCAGCTCGCCAGGTAACGCACCCTCCGCCATCACCGTGGGCGCCGTGCGGACCTACGACACGACGGCGCGGACCGACGACCTCATGGCCGAGTACAGCTCGCGCGGCCCGACGTGGTTCGACGGCTTCATGAAGCCGGACATCGTGGCGCCGGGGCATCGACTGGTATCGGTTGCCGGAACCAATCAGACGCTGTACACGCTCTTTCCGTCGCTGCGTGAGACGCGAGGCGGCAAGCCGTACCTGAAGCTGAGCGGCACGAGCATGGCCACGGCCGTAGTGAGCGGCTCGGTGGCGCTCGTCATCGAAGGCGCGCGCACCACGTTTGGGGCGACGCCCACGCCCAACACCATCAAGGCAGTGCTGCAGGTCAGCGCGCTGCCGATGAGCGATGCCAACGGGCAGCCCGAGCACGTCCTGGCCCAGGGCGCCGGCAGCGTGAATCCGGCCGGTGCGGCCAGGGTGTCCCAGGTCATCGACCCCACCGTGCCGATCGGCAGCGAATGGCTGACCTCCGGTGTCACCGACAACACCACCATCGACGGTCAGAACATCCAGTTTGGCGACATCATCATCTGGGGCGACAAGGTCATCTGGGGTGGGGCCCTTCTCACGAACAACGTGGCCTGGGCGAACAACATTGTCTGGGGCGACAACATCGTGTGGGGCGACAGCATGGTCTGGGGCGACAACATCATCTGGGGCGACAACATCGTCTGGGGTGACAACATCGTCTGGGGCAACCACATCGTGTGGGGCGACAACATCATCTGGGGCGACAACATCGTCTGGGGCGATCACATCGTGTGGGGCGACAACATCGTCTGGGGCGATAACACCACCGTCCTGACGAGCCCGCAGTAACCCGACGCGAGAAGAGTTGAAATCATGAATCCGCACATGCATTCGAACGACAGCTTTCACGGAGACGATGTCATGCACGGTCTGATTCTCGGTTGGCGGGCCCTGAAGTCCAGTGCGCTCGCCCTCATCATCATCCTGTCGGCGGTCGGCGTCGCGACCGCGGGGCCCGGCCAGGGCCGGCGTGCCCGGCTCGACAAGGCGATTCGCCAGGCCGTTGAGGCCGCCGAGCCGGTGGCGGCCATCGTCAGCGTGGACCCGAACGCGGCCGATGCCATACGCGAACGCCTGGCGAAGCGGGGGCGCAAGAATGCGCGTCGTTTCTCGTCGGTGAGCGCTCTGGCGACGGAGCTGTCGGCCGACGACATCGAGGCGATGGAGGGCTGGGACGGCGTGCTCGGGATTTCGCTGGACGCGCCGCTCGCGGCGACGGCGGCGAGTTCGACGAAGGGCTGGACGCCCTGGAAGCCTAGTACGGCGTCGACGACCACCACGACGACATCGAAGACGACGACGCCGACCTTTGGCAGCGAGGCGTTGAAGGCGCTCATTGCCGAATTCGGGGCGTCGCAAAACCAGTGGCTCGTCGTGCGGGGAGCCCTGGGATTGACTTCATCGTCGGTCACCGGTAGCGGTGTGGGCGTGGCCGTGGTCGACTCGGGCATCGACGGCTCGCTGGCCGCGTTCTCGGGACGCATCTCTGGGTTCTACGACTTCACCAAGGGGGGCAAGGCGGCCACACCCACAGACGAGTACGGCCACGGCACACACGTTGCGGCGCTCATTGGCAGTGCCGGTCTCACGTTCTCCGGCGTGGCCCCTCGTGTCCGGTTCGTCGGCGTCAAGGTTCTCGATGCCGCCGGGGCGGGCCGCACGAGCGACCTGATTGCGGCCCTCGACTTTCTGGTCGCCAAGCGGAAGCAGCTCGACATCCAGGTGATCAACCTGTCACTCGGGCACCCCATCTTCGAGCCCGCGGCCACCGACCCCCTGGTGCAGGCGGTGGAACGGGCCGTCCGCGCCGGACTCGTCGTGGTCACCTCGGCGGGCAACTACGGCCAGAACCCGACGACGGGGCTCTCCGGCTACGCCGGCATCACCTCGCCGGGCAACGCGCCGTCGGCCATCACCGTGGGCAGCCTGGATCTGAAGGGCACCGCCGACCGGCGCGACGATGTCGTCTCGCCGTTCAGCTCGCGCGGGCCGACCTGGTACGACGGCTACGTCAAGCCGGACGTCCTCGCGCCCGGCCACGGCCTGTTCGCGGCATCGGCGACCGATTCGACGCTGAGCACGAAGGCCACGCTCTCGCCCACCGGGGGCGAAGTGCGTCTCTACGGCACGAGCATGGCGGCGGCCACCACAACTGGTGTCGTGGCGCTGATGCTGGAGGCGAACCGCCTGGCCTTCCCGGCGGCGGGTCGAGACCTGCCGCCGGCCGCCCTCAAGGCAATGCTGCAGTACACCTCGGTCGCCGTGAACGACCCCGCCACCGGCGGCGAGTACGACCTGCTGAGCCAGGGCGCGGGCGGCCTCAACGCGGCGGGGGCCCTGGCGCTGGCGCGCAACCTGGATACGAGCAAGGGCGTCGGCAAGTGGTGGCTGTCGTCCGGCGTGGACGAGCAGTCCGCCCTCGGTGGCGCGACGCTGCCCTGGACGCGTCGCATCCTCTGGGGGACGAGCGCCCTCTACGGCCAGGCGGTGTATGCCAATGCCGCGGCCTGGCAGAACAACATCGTCTGGGGTGATGCCCTGGTCTGGGGCGAGTCCCTGAAAGGTGCGGCCCTCATCTGGGGCGACACCATCGTGTGGAGCGAGAACATCGTGCTCTCGAACGCCCTCATCTGGGGCGAGGCGCTGGTGTGGGGCGAGAGCCTGGTCAGTTTCGAGGGCCAGACCATCGTCTGGAGTGATGCCCTCATCTGGGGCGAGGCCCTCATCTGGGGCGACACACTGATCTGGGGCGAGAGCACGGTCACGCCCCAACCATAGCCGGTCCCCTGAACGACGTCGCTTGCGTGAACGGACGCCGCGCCGCTGCCCGAGCCTGTCAAGGCTTGGCAGCGGCGCTGGCGCGTTTGGCTCGAGCCGCACCATCCTTCCAATTCGCCGTCGGCGCCGAGAGCCTCGACCTGAAACTTTGGCGTCGCACCGTCGGGCCAGCCGAATTTTCGATCTGGCACACAGGGCGTCGGTGACCACGAATTCGCCCCAGCAGTGCGGTCAATCCAACGGGTGGCCTCGCGCGTGAGCGCTAAAGCCCTGTCACTGGATGGACTTACGGCAAGGTGTCGGCACGGGCGACGCGCCTGTCGGCCCGACGGCACCTCCCTTGCTCATCTCTCGGGCACACAGGAACGCCGTGGGGCCCCTCCCCCACGCGTTCTCACCACTTGGAGAGTTGTCGTGACCTCGAGACCGCGTGGAAGCCAAGAACGAGCAACGGCGAGCGTGCACACCGCTCGTGGATGGTCTGCCCTGCTGCAGATCGCCGCCATCGCCCTGCTCATCCTGACCGGTGGTGCCGGGGTGCCGCACGCGCAGGCGCCGACGGCGCCCAGCGGGGCGGCGTCGGGTCGACATCGCGCGCGGCTCGACATGCAGCTCGCCGCGCGCCTGGCTCGGGCCGGTGAGTCCGAAACCCAGCCGGTGATCGTCCGCGTGCGACCTGGCGCCAAGCGGGGCCTCCTGCGCGCGCTGCAGGCGCAGGGCGCGACGATCAGCGACGACTTCACGGTGATTGAAGCCTTCGCGGGTCGCCTGCCGGCCCGCCTGCTGCGCGCGATGCAGGACCACCCGGACGTGCTCAGCATGTCGGTGGACGCGCCGGTCACGTCGATGGCGGTGCTCCCGATGGGGACCACCTTCACCGTGACCAACACCAAGAACTCGGGTTCGGGTTCGCTCCGTCAAGCCATCCTCGACGCCAATGGCAACAACAACAGCGGAGCCATCGACACGATCGCCTTCAACATCAGCGGCAGCGGCGTGAAGACGATCTCGCCATCCTCGGCGCTGCCGACCATCACCGGACCGGTGACGATCGACGGCCCGACGCAGCCGGGGTTCTCCGGCACACCGTTGATTCAGTTGAGCGGCGGCAGTGCGGGCAGCTCCAAGGGACTGACGCTGGGCGTCGGGAGCAGCGGCAGCACGATTCGCGGCCTGACGATCAACCGCTTCGCCGGCACGGGCATCGAGATGAGCGGCTCCAGCAACCACACGATCCAGGGCAACTGGATTGGCCTCAACTCCACCGGCACGGCGGCCTCCGCCAACGGTGTCAAGGGGATCTTTGGCCTCAACAGCGTTGGCAACCTGATTGGCGGGGCGACGGCCGCCGAGCGCAACGTCATCTCCGGGAATACGGAGCAGGGCATCTACTTCGACAACGTCGACGGCAGCGTCATCTCGGGCAACTACATCGGTACCAACGCCGCCGGAACGGGTGATGTCAACGGCACCACCGCCAATACCTACCAGACCGGCGTAATGCTGGTCAACGGCTCCAGCGGCAACCTCATCGGCGGCACGAGCGTCGGGTCGCGCAACGTGATGTCGGGCAACAACCACTTCGGCTTCGAAGTCATCGGTGCCACCTCGCAGAACAATCTGCTGCAGGGAAACTACATCGGCACCACCGCGTCCGGGCTCGCGGCTCTGGGCAACACCAACGGCGGAGCGTCGTTTTGGGGCGCCGGCACGGGCAACGTGTTCGGCGGCTCGGCCGCCGGGGCGGGCAACGTCATCGCCGCCAACGGCCAGGGCATCGTGGTTGGCAACGGATCGACCGGAGCCGTCATCCAGGGCAACGGGATCGGCCTCGCCGCCAATGGCACTACCCTGATGGGCAACCAATGGGCGGGTTTGAACATCGAAGGTGGCTCGACCAACACCACGGTTAGCGGCAACCGCGTCGCGGGCAACAATTCCGGTATCGTCGTCACCGGAACCTCGACCAGCGGCGCGGCCCTCCTGGGTAACGCCGTGTGGGGCAACGCGCAGCTGGGCATCGACCTGCTGAACAACGGCGTGACCGCCAACGACGCCGGCGATGGCGACTCCGGCCCGAACACGCTGCAGAACTTTCCCGTGCTGACCGGCGCTGTGACCACCGGCAACGTGATCCATGTCACCGGCTCGTTGAACAGCACGGCCAGCAGCTACTTCCGCCTCGAGTTCTTCGCCAGCGCCAGCGGCGACGCGGCCAACGGCGAGGGGCAGACCTACCTCGGGTTCGCCAATGTCGCGACCAGCAGCTCGGGCAACGCCACCTTCAGCGCCACCCTCCCGGCACCCGCGGCCGTGGGCGCTGTCGTCAGCGCCACCGCGACGGGGTCTACCAGCGGCTACGCCACCTTCACCGGCACGTCAGAGTTCGCGACGAACGTGACGGCCACCCTGGCGCCCTACAGCCTCCGAAGCACGTTGGCGCTCGACGAGGCCACCGGGTCGACCTCCGCCACCGCGCCCACCGGGGCGGGTGTCACCGTGGCGCTGATCGACTCCGGGATGTTGCAGGACGGCGGCGGCTCGAACCGCATCAAGACGACCCGGGATTTCACGACTGGCAGCACCAACCCGTCCAATCGCACGCCCATCGACGGCTACGGCCACGGCACCCATGTCGCCGGCCTCATCGGCGACGAGAAGGCCGAGGCCAGGGGCGTGGCGCCCGAGGTGTCCTACGTCAGCCTCCGCGTGCTCGACAACCTCGGCCTGGGCTCCACGAGCAATGTCATCCATGCCATCCAGTGGGCCGTCGCCAACAAGGCCGCCTACGGCATCGACATCATCAACCTTTCGCTGGGCCACCCCATCTACGAACCGGCGGCCACCGACCCGCTGGTGCAGGCGGTGGAAGCCGCCGTGCGCGCCGGGATCGTCGTCGTGACCTCGGCAGGGAACTACGGCACGAACCCCTTCACCGGCCAGGTGGGCTACGCCGGGATCAGCTCGCCCGGCAACGCGCCGTCGGCCATCACGGTGGGCGCGGTCAGGACGTTCGATACCACCACCCGTGCCGACGATGCGATCGCGGAGTACAGCTCGCGCGGCCCGACGTGGTACGACGGCCTCGTGAAGCCGGACGTCGTGGCGCCGGGACACCGGCTGGTGTCCGCAGCTGCCACGTCGCAGACGCTCTACCAGCTCTTCCCGACCCTCCGCCAGACGCGCGGCGGCCGGCCCTACCTGACGCTCAGCGGCACGAGCATGGCCACCGGTGTAGTCAGCGGAGCCGTGGCGCTGATGATCGAACAGGCGAAGGCCGTCTACGGCGCAGCCCCCCCGACCAACGCGATCAAGGCGATGCTGCAGGTGAGCGCGTTCCCGATGAACGAGGCGCCGGGCATTCCCTACCACGTCCTGGCGCAAGGGGCCGGCTCGCTCAACCCCGCCGGTGCGCTGACCCTGGCGCAGGCCATCAACCCGACCGTGCCGGTGGGCAGGTACTGGCTCGCGACGGGCGTCACCAAGTCCACCACCGTCGACGGCCAGAACATCGTCTGGGGCGACAACATCGTGTGGGGCGACAACATCGTCTGGGGCGATGCGCTCTACACCCACAACATCGTCTGGGGCGACAACATTGTGTGGGGGGACAACATCGTGTGGGGCGACAACATCGTCTGGGGCAGCAACATCGTCTGGGGCGATTCGGTCTTCACCCACAACATCGTCTGGGGGCAGCACATCGTCTGGGGCGACAACATCGTGTGGGGGGACAACATCGTCTGGGGCGACAACATCGTCTGGGGCGACAACATCGTGTGGGGGGACAACATCGTCTGGGGAAACGTGCTCGCGCAGCCGTAGGGCTGCCGACGCGACATCGACGGCGACCGGAGTTCGATCATGACGATGGTGGCGATGAGCCGCGGGGTGCGCTCATGGGGATGATGCGGTATGACGCGGCCTTCGACGACGCGACGCTGGACACCGACGGCTCTCCGGCGCTCCCGGCTTTCGGGACTCCGGAGCCCGAGCCCGCAGGGCAGCGTACAGCAGCGGACTGGCGGCAGCGGCTTCCGGTGCTGTGCGGCCAGGGCGTGACGTTGCGGGAGGTGCAGGTCGAGGATGCCACTGCGTTGTTCCCCCAACTGACGACCGAGGAGGTCGCGCGGTTCATTTCGCGGCCGCCCTCGAGCGTGGCGGCCTTCGAGGGGTTCATCAGGTGGTCGCAGGAGCAGCGCGCGGCGGGGCGATACGCGTGCTTCGCGGTGGTGCCCGCGGGCCAGACAACACCGGTCGGCCTGTTCCAGATCCGGATCGTCGACGCGGCGCAGCGCCTGGCCGAGGGTGGCGTGGTGTTCGCGTCGGTTTCCTGGGGCACCGGGTTGTTCGAGGCGGCTGCCCGGCTGGTCGTGGAGTTTGCGTTCACCGAGATGGGGATGCGGCGTATCGAGGCGCGCGCGGCCCTGCCAAACCTGCGGGGCAACGGGGCGCTGCGCAAGCTGGGTGCGGTGCGGGAAGCGGTGCTGCACCAGTCGTTCGAGCGCCACGGCGAACGATTCGACCAGGTGTTGTGGACGATCCTGCGCGACGACTGGCACGTGTTGCGGGCAGTGCCGCGCACCACCGTGCATTGATGCCCGCACGCCTGTCACCCGCGAATCGCTCGAGACGAGGGTGCCCCCTCGCTCGTATCCCTCCACCCTCGCAGATACTCACGACCCGAAAATTCGGTCGCCTTCCAGCCTGAGAACAGGAATGTGGCTCGAGGTGAGGGCTGCGGCACACCACAATCTTGCGCGCACCCGTTCGCGCCACTGGTGATCCCGGGCGGCGAAGTCGTTGCCCAAGTCTCTTGAACAGAGGCAATTGGACGGGGTTCCTAGACGACGGGATTCAGAGGCCAGACATGTTGGCGCCTATCTTGCTGACACATCGTCGAACCCGGAGCGCCACTCTGGTGACGAATTGGGTTCGACGAAGGACCTGCATGTGAACACCCCGGAATCGTCGCACAAT
>Ga0073904_10001287_pt1 | contig 18765 bp, 12 predicted proteins | sample KloWWTrecipitate_FD_66668 | JGI IMG/M metagenome (GOLD analysis project Ga0073904, IMG submission 66668) | Active sludge microbial communities from Klosterneuburg, Austria, studying microevolution and ecology of nitrifiers - Klosterneuburg... | ecosystem: Engineered > WWTP > Aerobic digester >... | reverse complement strand
GCGGGTCGGGTGCTCATGGGCGGAGCATAGCGCGCCACCGGCCTTGGTAAACTCGCGCCATCGCAGGGGGAACCACGCATGGACTTCGATCGCTACGACCGCATCCGCCCGATCCGCTGGCAGGGCGACCACCTGTCGCTGCTCGACCAGCGCAAGCTGCCCTTCATGGCCGAGTACGCCCAGTGCCGCGACAGCGACGCCGTGGCCGCCGCCATCCATGCGCTGGTGGTGCGCGGCGCGCCCGCCATCGGCATCGCCGCGGCCTGGGGCGCGGTGCTGGCCGGGCAGCGCGTGGTCGCGGCCGACGGCCCCGCGGCGCTGGCCGCGCTGGCGCGCGACTTTGCCCACCTGCAGGCCGCCCGTCCCACCGCCGTCAACCTGGCCTGGGCGCTGGACCGGCTGCGCCGCGCGCTGGCCGCGGCCGGCAGCGACTGGCTGGCGGTGCTGGAGTCCGAGGCGGCGGCCATCGAAACCGAGGACCTCGCCGCCAACCGCCACATGGGCGCCCTCGGTGCGGCCCTGGTGGCGCCGGGCAGCGGCGTGCTGACCCACTGCAACACCGGCTCGCTGGCCACCGCCGGCTTCGGCACCGCCCTGGGCGTGATCCGCGCGGGCGTGGCCGAGGGCCGCATCGAACGGGTGTACGCCAGCGAAACGCGGCCCTGGCTGCAGGGCGCCCGCCTCACGGTCTGGGAACTGCTGCAGGACGGCATCCCGGCCACCCTGATCGCCGACGGCGCGGCCGCGCACCTGATGAAGACCGGCGCCGTGCAGTGGCTGATCGTCGGCGCCGACCGCATCTGCGCCAACGGCGACACGGCCAACAAGATAGGCACCTATTCGCACGCCATCGCCGCCCGCCACCACGGCGTCAGGGTGATGGTGGTGGCGCCGTCGTCCACCGTGGACATGGCCACCGCCCGCGGCGACGACATCGACATCGAGATGCGCGACCCGGCCGAACTGCTGGCCATGGCCGGCGTGCGCACGGTGGCCGACGGCGTGGAAGCGTGGAATCCGGTGTTCGACGTCACGCCCGCCGGGCTGATAGACGCCATCGTGACCGAGCGCGGCGTGGTGGTGGCGCCGGACCGGGAAAAAATGGCCGCGGTTTTTGGCGCCAAATCAAGCCCCTAAGTGCTTGTTTTATGGCCTGTAAGCCGCCCTTTGAACGGGCTTGATCTGGTATGATTTCACGTCCCTGAAAGCCCCCGTGCGCGGCCCCGGCCGCCGCACCCGCCCGAACGTCGAATACGGAAGCACGCATGGCAGATCTCGCGAAGGAAATCATCCCGGTCAACCTCGAAGACGAGATGCGCAAGAGCTACCTCGACTACGCCATGAGCGTGATCGTGGGCCGCGCGCTCCCGGATGTCCGCGACGGCCTCAAGCCCGTGCATCGCCGCGTCCTGTTCGCCATGAACGAACTGGGCACGCACAGCAACAAGCCCCACGTGAAGTCCGCCCGAATCGTCGGCGACGTGATCGGCAAGTACCACCCGCACGGCGACCAGTCGGTGTACGACACCCTGGTGCGCATGGCCCAGCCGTTCTCGCTGCGCTACCTGCTGATTGATGGCCAGGGCAACTTCGGCTCGGTGGACGGCGACTCCGCCGCCGCCATGCGATACACCGAGGCGCGCATGACGCGCCTTACGCACGAACTGCTGGCCGACATCGACAAGGAAACCGTCGACTTCCAGCTCAACTACGACGAAAAGGAAATGGAGCCGACGGTGCTGCCGTCGCGCTTCCCGAACCTGCTGGTGAACGGTTCGGCCGGCATCGCGGTCGGCATGGCCACCAACATCCCGCCGCACAACCTGGGCGAAGTGATTGACGCCACCATCGCCCTGATCGACGACCCGGAAACCAGCATCGGCGACCTGATGGCCTTCGTGCCGGGCCCCGACTTCCCCACCGGCGGCATCATCAACGGCGCCGCCGGCATCCACGCCGCGTACCACACCGGCCGCGGCCGGGTGCGTATCCGCGCCAAGGCCGACGTCGAGGTCAACGAAGACACCGGCCGCGAGGCCATCATCGTCACCGAACTTCCCTACCAGGTGAACAAGGCCCGGCTGATCGAGAAGATCGCCGAGCTGGTGAAGGAAAAGAAGCTCGAGGGCATCAGCGAACTGCGCGACGAGTCCGACAAGGACGGCATGCGCATCTTCATCGAGGTCAAGCGCGCCGAGTCGGCCGAGGTGCTGCTCAACAACCTCTACCAGCAGACGCCGATGGAGTCGGTGTTCGGCATTAACATGGTGGCCCTGGTGGACGGCCGGCCGCAGATCCTCAACCTCAAGCAGATGCTGGAAGCCTTCATCCGGCACCGGCGCGAGGTGGTCACCCGCCGCACCATCTTCGAGCTGCGCAAGGCACGCGCCCGCGCCCACATCCTCGAGGGCCTGACGGTCGCGCTGGCCAACATCGACGAGATGATCGAACTCATCAAGACGTCGGAAAACCCGGCCGTGGCCAAGGAGCGCATGCTGGCCCGCGTCTGGGAGCCGGGCCTGGTGGGCGCGCTGCTGGGCGCCGTGGGCGCCGACGATTCCCGCCCCGAAGACCTCGCGCCCGGCATGGGCATGCAGGCCGACGGCTACCAGCTGAGCGACATCCAGGCCCAGCAGATCCTCGAGATGCGCCTGCACCGCCTCACCGGCCTGGAGCAGGAAAAGCTCACCGACGAATACAAGCAGCTGCTCGAGGCCATCCGCGCGCTGATCCACATCCTGGAAAGCCCCGACCGCCTGCTGGAAGTGATCCGCACCGAGCTGCGCACCCTGCGCGAGGAATACGCCGACGAGCGCCGCACCGAGATCCGCCCGGGCGAGGAAGACCTCGACATCCTCGACCTGATCGCCTCGGAAGACGTGGTGGTGACGCTGTCGCACGCCGGCTACGCCAAGCGCCAGCCGCTCACCACCTATCGCGCGCAGAAGCGCGGCGGCAAGGGCCGCTCGGCCACGGCGGTGAAGGAAGAAGACTTCATCGACCGCCTGTGGATCGTCAACACGCACGACACGCTGCTCACCTTCACCAGCACCGGCCGCGTGTTCTGGCTCAAGGTCTACCAGCTGCCCGACGCGGGCCCGAACTCGCGCGGCCGCCCCATCATCAACTGGATACCGCTGCAGGAAGGCGAGAAGGTGCAGGCCGTGCTGCCAGTGCGCGAGTTCGACGAGGGCCACTTCGTGTTCTTCGCCACCCGCGACGGCACGGTCAAGAAGACCCCGCTGAGCGAGTACTCGCGCCCGCGTTCCACCGGCATCTGGGCCATCAACCTCGACGAGGGCGACGGCCTGGTGGACGTGCAGCTGACCAACGGCCAGCGCGACGTGATGCTGTTCGCCAGCAGCGGCAAGGCCGTGCGCTTCGACGAGAACGAAGTGCGCTCCATGGGCCGCACCGCCACCGGCGTGCGCGGCATGCGCCTGAAGGAAGACGGTGAAGGGCAGGGCGCCAAGGTCGTCAGCATGATCGTGCTGGACGGCGACGGCGACATCCTCACCGCCAGCGCCAAGGGCTTCGGCAAGCGCACTCCGGTCGAGGACTACCCGAAGAAGGGCCGCGGCACCCAGGGCGTCATTGCCCTGCAGACCAGCGAGCGCAACGGCGCGCTGGTGGGTGCCATCCAGCTGACCGAACAGCACGAAATCCTGCTGATTTCCGACCAGGGCACCCTGGTGCGCACGCGCGCCTCGGAAGTGTCGCAGGTGGGTCGCAACACGCAGGGCGTCACGCTGATGCGGGTGGCGGCGGACGAAGAGCTGATCGCCGTGGAGCGCGTGGACGTGATTGACGTTGCCGACGACGAGCCCGGTGCGTCGCCGGACGCGCCGGCCGTCACGGAGCCGTCGCAGCCGCAGCCCGACGCTTGACCCCGGCGGCCCGCGCGGAACCTTTCGCGCGGGCCGTGCACCAAGGCTGGCATCCCCCACGGAGTTCTGCATGCGCCTGACCCGATTCGCCGCGGCGTGGGTCGCCGCGTCCCTGCTGCTGGCAAGCCTGCCGGCGCTTTCGCAGCCCGTTCCGGCGGCCACGCCGGTGCGCGCCAGCGACGCCGCGCGCATATCCGCCGCGCGCGACCGCGTGCTGCCGGTGGTGGTGAGCATCCTCACCGTGCGCGAAGACCATCGCCAGGGCGAACCGGTGCTCAGCGTGTCCAGCGGCAGCGGCACGGTGGTGACGCCGCAGGGCCACATCGCCACCAATGCCCACGTCACCGAGAACGGCCGCAGCTTCCGCGTGGTGTTCGCCGACGGCCGCGAACTGCCCGCGCGCCTGGTCGGCACCGACACCCTGTCCGACCTGGCCGTGCTGCAGGCCCTGCCGCCGGCGCCGGAAACCTTCGCCCATGCGGAGTTCGCCCCAACGCTGGAACTGCAGCCGGGCGACACGGTGCTGGCCATGGGCGCGCCCTGGGGCCTGTCCAATTCCATGAGCGCGGGCGTGGTGAACAACCCCCGCCGCCTGCTGGTGTCGCTGTTCGACGACGAGGCCGACTACGAAGACCGTCTCGGCGCCGACCAGCCCACCGGCCGCTACTACGCCTGGATCCAGCACGACGCCGCCATCGCGCCCGGCAATTCCGGCGGCCCGCTGGTGGACCTGTCGGGCCGCATCGTCGGCGTGAACACGCGCGGCACGCTGTTCGGCGGCGACCTGGCCTTCGCCATCCCTGGCCCGGACGCCGGCGAAGTGGTGCGCGCGCTGGTGGCCAGCGGCCGCATCGGGCGCACGCACCTGGGCTTCCGGCTGCGCTCGCTCAAGGGCACGGGCTTCAAGGACGGCGTGCTGGTGAACGCAGTGGAGCGCGGCTCGGCCGCCGAGAAGGCCGGGCTGCTGGCCGGCGACCGCATCCTGACGCTGCAGGGCGAAGCGGTGCGCGCACTGCAGCCGGTGGACGTACCGGCGCTGCAGCGTCGCTTGGCCGAACTGCGCGCGGGCGAGAAGGTCGCGCTGGGCATAGACCGCGCCGGCCAGCGCAGCGACATCACCCTGGTGGCCGAATCGCTGCCCGACGACCGGATCGACGAGCGCGCGTTCACTCCGTTCGGCGTGTCGCTGGCCGAGATGACGCCGGCCCTGAGCCGCCGCCGCAACCTCGGTGAATCCAGCGGCCTGGTCGTCACCGGCATCCGCCCCGGCGGCCCCGCGGCCATCGCGCGCCCGGCCCTGGCGCAGGGCGACGTGATCCGCCGCGTCAACGGGCAGGCCGTGGCCAGCCACGAGGCGCTGGCGGCCATCGCCGGCAAGCCGGCCGCCGACGGCAAGCCGCTGGTGGTCGAGTTCCAGCGCGACGCCGAACAGCGCGTGGCGGTGCTGGCGCCCCTGCACGGCGACCGCCTGCGCACGCCGCTGCCGGAGCTGGCCAAGGCCTGGTCGGGCGTGGAAGTGCAGCCGGTCACCGCTTCGCTGGCCCGCGACCTCGGGCTGGCCGCGCCGGGCTTCCGCATCATCCGCACCTATCCGGGCAGCCCGCTGGCCGCGGCCGGCGCGCGCGTGGGCGACCTGCTGACCACGCTGGACGGCGAGCCCCTGCGCGCCGCCAACGAGAACTCCGCCGACGGCTTCCACCAGCGCGTGCGCGACCTGCCCATCGGCAGCACCGCCCGCTTCGAAGCGCTGCGCGACGGCCAGGCCAAGGTGTTTTCACTGACGCTGGCCGAATCGCCGGTGGATACCTCCGGCCTGCGCACGCTGGCGCTGACCCGGCTGCGCGCGCAGCTGCGCGAGATCGGCTTCTACGACCGCGCCGCGCGCCGGCTGCCGGCCGGCCAGGCCGGCGTGGTGGTGGACGGCGTCGAGGCCGGCGGCCCGGCGGGCCTGGCCCACCTCAACGGCGGCGACATCATCATCAGCCTGGGCGGCGCGCCCGTGCGCGACCTCACCGGCCTGGCCCAGGCGCTGGACGCGGCGCTGGCCAAGGGCAACGGCAGCGTGCTGCCGCTGCAGGTGATCCGCGGCGGCGAAACCCGCATCCTCTACCTCGAACGCTACTGGCTTACGGAGACGCCATGACCCTGGTCCGCCTGATCGCCCTCGCGGCGCTGCTGCTGGCGACGCCCATCGCACCGGCCGCGGAGGACTTCGACGACTACCGCCACGTCTACCGCGACCTGGTGCAGCAGCATTCGGCGGCCATCGTCACGGTGAAGTTCGTGATGTCGGTGACCAACTCGGGCAACGAACAGCGCATCGAGGACCGCACCCAGGCCGTCATGGTCAGCAGCGACGGCCTGCTGGTGGTGCCCGAACGCGCGGTCAGCCTGGACTTCAGCAAGCTGGGCACCGCCACCCCCGGCCAGGCCTCGCCCGTGGCCAAGTCCAGCGACTTCCGCGTGCGCCTGGCCGACAGCGAGGACTGGCTGCCCGCCGACCTGGTCACCCGTGACGCCGAACTGGGGCTGGCCTGGCTGCGCCTGCGCAACCCGGCCGGCAAGCTGGGCTTCGTGGACCTGTCCACGGGCGTCAAGGCCGAGCCGGGCATGGTGTTCTTCTCGCTGCTGCGCACGTCCGACGAATGGGGCGGGGTGCCGGTGTTCCGCCCCGGCCTGGTGCTGGGCGAAACCCGCAGCCCCACGTACCGGCTGATGGTGGACGGCGTGCCAGGCATCGCCTTCTCGCACGACGGCAAGCCGATGGGCTACGTGGACATCGACCTGGCCGCCATGTCGCGCCAGGGCGGCACCGGCCTGGGCCTGGACCTGGCCGACCTGGCGCTGCGCATGACGCCGGTGGACAAGGTGGCCGCCGCCACCGCGCAGGCGGCGAAGCTGCCGGTGGCCGGCGCGGTCGACTGACCGCCGCGCGCCGCCTGCGGCGCTGACCGTTTCCCGCGGATTTTCCGTGGCAGCGTGGCCGCCACGCGGCCGCCCTATACTGGCCACCTCCCCCGGAGTGGCCCATGAAAAACCTCGTATCGCTGCGTCGCGCGCTCGCGCTGTTCGTCCTCTCGTTTGCCATCGTCCTGGCCGTCGGCTGCAAGCGCGACGCCAACGAAGTCCCGGAAATGCAGTCGGGCAAGCCGGTGGACGCAAGGCCGAAGGTCGAGGGCTTCGCCCTGGTGTCGGCCGGGCGCGGTGAGCGCGGCGGCGACATCGCGATCGCACTGGAGTTCTCGCAGCCGCTCGCGGCCAGCCAGGCCTTCGATGAACTGATCGTGGTGACCGGGCCCGATGGCGCGGCGGTGAGCGGCAGCTGGGTACTCGACAGCGACACCCGCACGCTGCGCTTCCCCTACGTCGAGGCCAGCCGCGACTACACGGTGCTGATCCGCGCCGGCCTGGCCGCCGCCGACGGCAAGACCCTGGGCAAGGACGACCAGCGCAAGGTCAACACCGGCCCGGTGGATCCTGCGGTGGGCTTTGCTTCGCAGGGCAGCGTGCTGCCGGCGCGCGACACCCGCGGCCTGCCGGTGGTGTCGGTGAACGTGCCCGAAGTGGACGTGGAGTTCCTGCGCGTGCGCGACAGCGAAGTCGCCAACTTCTTCGTCAGCTACCAGCGCGGCGGCCGCCGCGGCGGCTGGGAGCTGGACGACAGCGAATGGCAGGACCGCGTGGCCATCACGCGCGTGGCCGATTCGGTCTATCTCAACCGCTTCGTGCTGGGCGGCGCCGACAACGAGCGCCGGCTCACCTACCTGCCGGTGCAGAACATCGCCGAGCTGCAGGAGCCGGGCCTGTACTTCGCGCTGATGCGCAAGGTGGGCGCCTACAGCGGCGACTACGAAACCGCCACTTTCTTCGTTTCCGACATCGGCCTGCACGTGCGCGCGTACGGCGACTCGGTGTTGGTGCACACCGCCTCGCTCAAGACCGGCGAGCCCTCGGGCAGCATCGCGCTGAGCGTGCTCAACCGCCAGGGTGAAGTGGTGGCCAAGGCCGACACCGACGGCAGCGGCAACGCGCTGGTGGCCTACAAGCTCGACGCCGGCCACGTGCTGGTGGCGCGCAGCGGCAACGATGTTTCCCTGCTGCCCTTCAACCAGCCGGCGCTGGATCTTTCCGAGTTCTCGGTGGCGGGTCGCAAGCAGGCGTGGTTCGACGTGTTCGCGTGGTCGGGCCGCGACCTCTACCGCCCCGGCGAAACGCTGCGCCTCTCGGCGCTGATGCGCGACCACGACGGCCGCGCGGTGAAGGCGCAGCCGCTGTTCCTCAGCCTGAAGCAGCCCGACGGCAAGGTGTTCCTGGAAACGCGGCTGGCGGCGGGCGAGGGCGGCTATTACAGCTGGACCCATGCGCTGCCCGCCGACGTGCCCACGGGCCGCTGGCAGGTGGAGTTCCGCACCGCGCCGGGCGCCGCGGAAGTGGTGCAGGGCATGTCGCTGCGCATCGAGGAGTTCCTGCCCGAGCGCATGAAGCTCGACCTCGCCAGCGCCAAGCCCACGCTGGCGCCGGGCGAACCCTTCCCGCTGTCGGTCGAGGCCGCCTACCTCTACGGCGCGCCTGCCGCCGGCAACCGCTTCACAGCGCGCCTGTCCGTCAGCGCCGACCAGCATCCGCTGGAAGCCTTCCCCGACCACTATTTCGGCGACCCCACCATCACCCTGCCCAAGGACGCCAAGGACGCGCTGGACCAGGCGCTGGACGCACAGGGCAAGCTGGTCGCGTCGCTGCCCCTGCCCGAGGAGGCCGCCGCGCCCACCGCGCCGGTGGCCGTGGTGGTGAGCGGCAGCGTGTACGAAAGCGGCGGCCGCACCGTCACCCGCAGCCTCAAGCGCACGCTGTGGCCCGCGCCGGCGCTGGTGGGCGTGCGCCCGCTGTTCGACATGAAGGAAGGCTCGCCCGCCAACGGCGTGGCCGGCTTCAACGTGATGCGCACCGACGCCGCGGGCAAGCGCCTGCCGGCCGCGGCGCTGAAGGTCAGCTTGGTGCGCGAGCGCCGTGACTACCACTGGCGCCAGGACGACGGCGGCGGCTGGGGCTACGACTACAGCGCGCGCTACGAAACCATTGAGACCCGCGACGTGGCGGCCCGCGCCGACGGCGACACCCGCGTGGATTTCCAGGTGGAGTGGGGCGAATACCGTCTGGAAGTGCTGGACCCGGAAACCGGCCTGCTCACGCGCCTGCCCTTCGTGGCCGGCTGGAGCTGGGACAACGAGAACCGCGGCCTGGACGCGCGCCCCGACAAGGTCAAGCTGGCGCTGGACAAGACCAGCTACCGCGCCGGCGACACGCTGCGCATCACGGTGACGCCGCCGCAGCCGGGCCAGGGCATCCTGGTGGTGGAATCGGACAAGCTGCTGCACGTGCAGCCGCTGCTGGCCAAGCCCGGCGAAACCTATGAGCTCAAGGTCACCGAAGAGTGGGAGCGCCACGACGTCTACATCACCGCGCTGGTGCTGCGCGGTGGTTCGGCGCTGGAGAAGGTGACCCCCGCGCGCGCCGTGGGCGTGGCGCACGTGCCGATGGACCGCGCCGCGCGCACGGTCCCCGTGACGGTGGAAGCCCCGAAGCAGACGCGCCCCGAACAGGCGCTGCCGGTCACCATCAGCGCCCCGGCGCTGGCGGGCAAGACGGCCTGGGCCACGGTGTCGGCGGTGGACGTGGGCATCCTCAACATCACCCGCTTCCCGGTGCCCGACGCGGCCGCGCATTTCTTCGCGCAGCGCCGCCTGGGCGTGGATGCATACGACCTCTACGGCCGCGTGATCGAAAGCTTCGAAGGCGAGGCCGCCACCCTGCGCTTCGGCGGCGACATGGCGCATCTGGCGCTGCCCCAGGCCCGCCGCCCGACCGCGCGCGTGCAGACCGTGGACCTGTTCGCCGGCCCGGTGAAGCTTGACGCCCAGGGCCGCGCCAAGGTGGACGTGATGGTGCCCGACTTCAACGGCACGCTGCGCGTCTCGGCCCTGGTCTACAGCGACGAGGTGTACGGGCAGGGCAGCAGCGAAAGCATCCTGCGCGCGCCCATCCTGGCCGAGGTGAGCGCACCGCGCGCGCTGGCGCCGGGCGATCGCAGCACGGTCACGCTGGACCTGCAGAACTACACCGGCAAGGCCGGCGAGTTCAGCGTCAGCCTCGACACCACCGGCCCGATCGCGGTGGCCGGCGAGCGCCGCAAGGTGTCGCTGCAGCCCGACGCCAAGACCACGCTCACCTACGCGCTCACCGGCACCGAAGGCCACGGCGTGGGCACGCTGAAGCTGCGCGTGGAGGGCGGCGGGTTCGCCGTCAACCGCGAGTTCGACGTGCCCGTGCGCGCCGCCTGGGGCAGCGTGGTGCGTTCGCGCGCCCAGACGCTGGCGCCCGGTGCGTCGCTGTCCCTGGGCGGCGACCTGGCGGCGGGGCTGATGCCCGGCACCGTGTCGGCGCGCATGACCCTGACCACGCAGCCGCCCATCCCGTTCGCGCGCGCGCTGCAGGATCTGCTCGACTACCCCTACGGCTGCGCCGAACAGACCACCACCCGCGGCTACGCCGCCCTGCTGCTGGACGCCGACAGCGCCCGGCGCATGGGCTTCGCCGGCCTGGACGAGGAAACGCGCCGCAAGCGCATGGAGGGCGCCTTCAGCCGGCTGGCCGCACTGCAGTCGGGCAATGGCCACTTCTCGATGTGGGGCGGCAGTGATTCGGCGGCCATCCTGACGCCGTACATCACCGAGTTCCTGCTCAACGCGCGCGAGGCCGGCTTCGCGGTGCCCGACGCCATGCTGCAGAAAGCGCTCGAGCGCCTGAGCGAAGACCTGCTCACCGGCGGCGTGCCGTTCTATTCCTACGACGCCTCCGACCACCTGCGCTTCGCCTACCAGGCGCAGGCCGGCTACGTGCTGGCGAAGGTGAACCGGGCGCCGCTGGGCACGCTGCGCGCGCTGTACGACAACGAGCGCGGCAAGTCGCTCACCGGCCTGCCGCTGGTGCACCTGGGCCTGGCGCTGGCGATGCAGGGCGACGAAGCCCGCGCCAGCAAGGCCATTGCCGAAGGCCTGGCCAAGAAGGACGCGCGCCCGCGCTGGCTGGGCGACTACGGTTCGGACCTGCGCGACCGCAGCCTGGTGCTGGCCCTGCTGCGCGAGAACAAGCGCGGCGGCAACCAGGACCAGCCGCTGCTGGCGCTCTCGCGCGAGATGCAGGCGCGCGTGGCCGCCACGCACTACTGGCTGAGCACGCAGGAACAGATCGCCCTGGCGCGCCTGGGCAAGAGCCTGGCCCTGGACGCCAGCGCCACCTTCTCCGGCCAGCTCAGCGTGGGCGGCGAAGACACGGCCATCGGCGCCGACCGCCTGCTCAGCCGCGACTTCGCCTTCGGCGACCTGGCGGCCGGCGTGCGCTTCGCCCCGACGGCCGACGCGCCGCTGTACGCCAGCATTGACGTGGCCGGCGTGCCGCGCACGGCGCCGGCGCTGGACGAGACCGACATCGTGGTCAAGCGCACCTGGTACAACCCCGACGGCACCGCCTGGAAGCCGGGCCCGCTGAAGGAAGGCCAGGTGCTGGTGGCGGCGGTGAGCGTGGAGGTGCGCGAGGCCATGCCCGACGCGCTGCTGGTGGACCTGCTGCCGGCCGGCCTGGAGATCGAGAACCTCAACCTCACCCCGGACGAGCAGTGGGCCGACGTCACCATCGAGGGCATCACCATCACCGACCGCAGCAACGCCTCGGAAATCCTGCACGAGGAGTACCGCGACGACCGCTACGTGGCCGCGCTCAAGCTTTATTCGGGCCAGAGGGCGCAGCTGTTCTACCTGGTGCGCGCGGTGACGCCGGGCACCTACGTGGTGCCGCCGCCGCAGGTGGAGGACATGTACCGTCCCGAGCTGCGCGGCGTGGGTCGCGCCATCCCGGCGTCGGTGACCGTCGTCCAGCCGTAGCGTGCGCAGGCCGCGCGTAACGGCGGCGGCCGCGGCGGGGCTGTCCCGCCCGGCCCTGCGCCGGCCGGGCACGCGCCGGCGCCGCGCGCTGGCGGCGTTCGCGCTGCTGCTGTTGCTGGCGTTCGCACTCGATCGCCTGTTCCCGCCGCCCGTTCCGGACGCCCGCGACGGCGGGGCCGTGGTGCTGGCCGCCGACGGCACGCCGCTGCGCGCCTTCGCCAACCGCGAGGGCGTGTGGCGCTACCCGGTCACGATGGACCAGGTGTCGCCGCACTACCTGCAGGCGCTGGTGACGTATGAAGACCGCTGGTTCCGCCGGCATCCCGGCGTGAATCCGCCGGCCATGCTGCGCGCGGCCTGGCAGTGGGCGGCCAATGGCCGCGTGGTGTCGGGCGGCTCCACGCTCACCATGCAGGTGGCCCGCATCCTGGAGCCGCATTCGCGCACGCCGCTGGGCAAGCTGCGCCAGGCGCTGCGCGCGCTGCAGCTGGAGTGGCGCTACTCGAAGGACGAAATCCTTTCGCTGTATCTCAACCATGCGCCCTTCGGCGGCACCATCGTGGGCGTGGAGGCGGCAAGCTGGGCCTATCTGGGCAAGCCGGCGTCGAGCCTGTCGCAGGCCGAAGCCGCGCTGCTGGCGGTGCTGCCGCAGGCGCCCAGCCGGCTGCGCCCCGACCGCCACCCCGAGGCCGCGCGCGCCGCGCGCGACAAGGTGCTGGCGCGCATGGCCACGCTGGGCGTGTGGACCACCGCGCAGGTGGACGATGCGCGCATCGAACCGGTGGTGGCGCGCCGCCTGCAGCCGCCCATGTCGGCGCCGCTGCTGGCCCAGCGCCTGCGCGCGGCCAACCCGGGGCGCACGCGCATCCGCAGCACGCTGGACGCCTCGCTGCAGCGCGTGCTGGAACAGCGCCTGGCCGGCTATTTCTCGCAGCTGCCCGAGCGCACGTCGGCGGCGCTGCTGGTGGTGGACAACGCCACGCTGGAAGCGCGGGCCTACGTGGGCTCGCTGCAGTTCGCCGACGCCACCCGCCTGGGCCACGTGGACATGGTGCGGGCAACGCGTTCGCCGGGCTCCACGCTAAAGCCCTTCCTGTACGGCCTGGCGCTGGACGACGGCCTGGTGCATTCGGAAAGCCTGCTGGTGGACGCGCCGCAGAGCTTCGGCGACTACCGCCCCGCCAACTTCGATCCCGCGTTCAACGGGCCGGTATCGGTGGCCGAGGCGCTGCGGCTGTCGCTGAACGTGCCGGCCGTGGACCTGCTCGACCGGCTGGGCCCCGAACGATTCACCGCGCGCCTGGCGCACGCGGGCGTGGTGCTGCGGCTGCCGCGCGGGGCCAGGCCCAACCTGTCGATCATCCTGGGCGGCACGGGCACGCGGCTGGAGGAACTGGTGGGCGCCTACCGCGCATTGAATGCCGACGGCCTGGCGGGGCGCGTGCGCTACGCCGGCGGCGCGCCGATGCAGGAGCGCCGCCTGCTGTCGCCGGGCGCGGCCTGGATCATCCGCGAAATCCTGGAACAGCATGGCCGCCCCGGACAGCGCGACGAAGCCTTCGACACCACCGGCCGCGCGCGCGTGGCCTGGAAAACCGGCACCAGCTACGGCTTCCGCGATGCCTGGGCACTGGGCAGCACGGCGCGCTACACGGTCGGGGTCTGGGTGGGCCGCCCCGACGGCACGCCGCTGCCCGGCCAGTACGGCGCCATCACGGCGCTGCCGCTGCTGTTCGAAGTGGTGGACAGCCTGCCGCGCGCCGGCGCCGACACCCGCCGCGGCGGCATGCCGGGCACCGTGCGCAAGACCGACATCTGCTGGCCGCTGGGCCTGCCGCCGGATCCGGCGGCGCCCACGCTGTGCCATGAAACCCGCGAAGCCTATGCGCTGGCGGGCACGCTGCCGCCCACGCTGCCCGAGCGCGAGGCGCGGCTGTGGGGGGCGGGGCGGCTGTCGCTGGAGGTGGATGCGCGCACCGGCAAGCGGCTCTCGGCGAGCTGTAGCGCCACGCACGCCCGGCAGCGCACCGAGGTGGCACGCTGGCCCGCGCTGGCCTATCCGTGGCTTCCTGCGGCGCTGCGGCGCGCCAGCGCGATACCGCCGCTGTCGCCCGACTGTGCGCCCGACGCGCTCGAGGCAATGGAGTCGCTGCGCATCGAGGGCCCCGGCAACGGCGCGCGCTTGGCGCGCGCCCCCGGCAGCCTCAAGCCCGCCACGCTGCGCCTGCGCGCGTTCGGCACGCAGTCGCGCGTGCGCTGGCTGGTCAACGGCCGCCTGGCCGGCGAAACCCTCGGCCCGCGCCCCTGGACCCACGCCTTCGACACCCCCGGCCCCCAGCGCATCACCGCCCTGGCCGACACCGGCGCCTTCGCCGAGCTCACCCTGCACGTCATCCGCTGAAGCGCGTGCGCTTTGCGCACGACATGGGCCGCTGCGGCGAGCGCCGGCCCACACCGACAGGGGGTCTGCCCGGCGTCTTTCCAGCGCCATCCATGGCAGAAAACGCCGGCCGTTCCGGGCTTCCTGCCCTCCACTTCAGACCCCCAGTCGCTGTGTGCCGTCGCCCCGACCGGCACACGCACACCGTAGCGAGGTCAAGAGCAATGCCCTGGCACCCGAGGGTCCGAATCGAGAATCTCAACGGGCCGCTCAAGTAGACAAGCACTCACCCAGGCACCCGTACGCTGGCAGCGGGTCAGTTTGGCAATTTCTGGTTCGTCTTTTCTGGAAGCAGGGGCTGCGGCCAGTGTGGCGACCATGTGTGTGGCGACGTGGGGTCTGGCGGGGCGCGGACGTAGTCGATGCGCACATCGTCGACCATCTCCTCGCTGCGAACGACGCCCGCTGCGAGGAACGTGACGCGCAACTGCCCGCTGTCCCGCCAGTGCAGCGAAAAAGGAAACAGCTCGCGTGCGACGGCGACGTTGCCGCCGTCGCTGGGCACCGGCTCCGTGGCCGGCAGGATCGAGAGATGCGTTGAGAAGCCCGTCGTGGCTCCGCAGCTACGCTCGAAGGCAACAGCAACCCGTTCGCCATCCGGGGATGGCGCGGTCAACAGCGGCGTGTTGACGCAGCCGTCGATGACGTCGCAGCCAGCAAGCGTGAACGCCAGTGTGGCCGCGACGGCACGCCGCAGTGTTCCCATGCTCACGCGAGGTGTTCGAGCACGTAGTCGGCCGAGGAGACCTTGAACTCGCCGGGGGCTTCGACGTGCAGCTGCTTCACCACGCCGTCCTCGGCGTACAGGGCGAAGCGCTTGGCGCGCAGGCCCATGCCGAAGGCGGTGGCGTCCAGCTCCAGGCCCAGGGCCTTGGCGAAGGCCGCATTGCCGTCGGCCAGCATGTGCACGCCTTCGGGCACGTCCTGGCTCTTGGCCCAGGCGTCCATGACGAAGGCGTCGTTCACGGCCAGGCAGGCCACTTCGATGCCGCGCTTCTGGAACTCGCCGAACTTCTCCGCGTAGCCCGGCAGGTGCTTGGCCGAGCAGGTGGGGGTGAAGGCGCCCGGCACGGCGAACAGCACCACTTTCTTGCCGTCGAACAGCTCTTCGGTGTTCACGGCCTGCACGCCGTCCTTGAGGATGTTGAGGGTGGCGTGCGGGATTTTTTCGCCAATCTGGATGGTCATGCATTACTCCGTGGAGCGGGGACGGACGGCCATTCTAGCGGGCCGGCATGAACGCCGCGTCTTGCCGCCGGACCGCGTGCCCCGGCCAGCGAAAAACAACCGCGTCTGGGGCCGTGGTTCCCGGTTTTCAACGACTTGAAGCCGGCATGGCCAGCCCAATCTTCCTGGTCATGGCGGCAATGTGCCGCTGAACCCACGGAGAAACACCATGAGCCTGAGCCGTCATTTCGTCACCCATTCGCGCCAGCTGGACGCCGAGGCCCGTCAGGCCTTTGGCCGCTTCCTCGGCGAGAACGCCACTGCGGCCCAGGCCTGGGTGCCGCGCGTGGACATCAAGGAAGAGGCCGAGCGCTTCGTGATCTTCGCCGACCTGCCGGGCGTTGACCCGAACTCGATCGAAGTGCAGATGGACAAGGGCATCCTGTCCATCAAGGGCCAGCGCAGCACCGGTACGGCCGAGGAGGGCGCGCGTTTCTCGCGCATCGAGCGCGCACACGGCACCTTCAGCCGCAGCTTCGCGCTGCCCGACAGCGCCAACCCCGAAGGCATCACCGCGGCCGGCAGGCACGGCGTGCTGGAGATCACCATTCCCAAGCGCGCCGAGACCACGCCGCGGCGCATCCAGGTGCAGTAACGCGCGGCGCAGGGCCGGGCGAGGCGTAAACTGGGCCCGCGGGTGTTTCCGCGGGCCTTTCACTTGCCAGGAACGGACGATGCAGTTCAAGGATTACTACGACACGCTCGGCGTGGAGGCCACGGCCGGCGAGGCGGAAATCAAGACCGCCTACCGCCGCCTGGCGCGCAAGTTCCACCCCGACGTGAGCAAGGAAAAGGGCGCCGAAGAGCGCTTCAAGGCCATCAACGAGGCCTACGAAGTGCTGCGCGACAAGGAAAAGCGCGCCGAGTACGACCGGCTCAAGGCGCAGGGCTATCGCCCGGGCGAAGACTTCCGTCCGCCGCCGGGCTTTGGCCAGGGCGGGCCGGGCAACGGCGGCTTCCACTACCAGCAGGACTTCGGCCAGGGCGGCGGCTTCAGCGACTTCTTCGAATCGCTGTTCGGCGGCGGCCGCGGTCCCGGGCGCGCCCAGCCGCAGCCCGCGGGCGACGTGCGGGCCAAGCTCGCCATCCCGCTGGAGCTGGCCTACACCGGCGGCAAGCAGCGCATCAACGTGGACGGCCGCACGCTGGAAGTGAACGTGCCGGCCGGCATCGCGCCGGGGCAGGTGATCCGGCTGGCGGGGCAGGGGCATCGCGGCCCGGGCCGCAGCTCCGACCTGCTGCTGGAAGTGGACTACCGCCCGCACGCCGAGTTCGAAGTGGACGGCCGCAACATCCTCTACACGTTGCCGCTGGCGCCGTGGCAGGCCGCGCTGGGCGCCACCGTGAGCGTGCTGACGCTGGGCGGCGCGGTGGAGCTGCGGGTGCCGCCCGATTCCGACACCGGCCGCAAGCTGCGCCTGCGCGGCCGCGGGCTGCCGGGAAAACCCGCGGCGGGCGACCAGATCGTCGAGATCGAAGTGCGCGCGCCCAGGGCCGAGACCGACGCGCAGAAGGCGCTGTACCGGCAGATGGCCGAGGCGTTCGAGTTTGATCCGGGGCGGGCTTGAGGTTTTTTGCCGCGGATTACGCGGACAAGAGCCGATAACAGCGGATCCAATCGAAGTTGGAGCAAAGCAAAAGGGGCCGCGGTTTCCCGGGGCCCCTTTTCATTGCATCTGTTTTTTGACCGGGCGCCTTATCGGCTCTGATCCGCGTAATCCGCGGTAAAAAAACCACTCCCGGCCAAATCGCCATCAACCGCCACCGAGCAGACCGTTGATCACGTCAATCAGCTGGTTCTCGTTGAAGGGCTTGGTGATGTAGGCCTTGGCGCCCTGGCGCATGCCCCAGACCTTGTCGGTTTCCTGGTCCTTGGTGGTGACCAGCACGATCGGGATGTGCGACGTGGTGGCTTCCTTCGAGATGGCGCGGGTGGCCTGGAACCCGTTGAGGTTCGGCATCACCACGTCCATCAGGATCAGGTCGGGCTTGTTGGCCTTCGCGGCTTCGACACCGGCGGCACCGTCTTCGGCGGTCAGGGCTTCGTGCCCCAGCTTCTCGACAATGCGCTTCATGCCCATGAGCTGGGACGGGGAATCATCAACAATCAGGATGCGTGCCATGAATGGGCCTCCAACGGGTAGGTGATTGTATGCCGGGGGGGCGGGCTAGGTGCAACCGGGGTCAGAACCGGACAACCGTTCGTCCGAAAGATCCGCCGGCCAGCATGGCCGGGAAGACCTCGGGAAGGCCGTCCAGCGCGGTTTCGCGGGTGCCGATGGCGTCCAGGTGGGCCGGCTTCCAGGGCCCGGCCAGGCGCTCCCAGACCTGCTCGCGCTGGCCCCGGGCGGTGCCGGCCGAAGCAATGCCGAGCAGGGATACGCCCCGGATGATGAAAGGCATCACCGTGGTGGCCAGGCCCGGGCCGCCGGCCAGGCCGCAGCTGGCGATGTTGCCGTAGGGCTGGATGACGCGGGTGAGGGCCGCCAGCGCCGGGTCGCCGACGTTGTCGATGGCGCCGGCCCAGCGGGCGTTTTCCAGCGGCCGGGTGGCGTTGGCCAGGGTGTCGCGCGGGAAGATCTCGCGCGCGCCGATGCCGCGCAGGAAACCGGCGTGTTCGGGCTTGCCGGAAATGGCGTGCGCCTCGTAGCCGGCGCGGGTCAGGATGTCTATGGCCAGCATGCCCACGCCGCCGGTGGCGCCGGTGACCACCACCGGGCCCTGGTCGGGCGACTGGCCGTTGTGCTCCATGCGCAGCAGCGACAGGCCGGCGGTGAAGCCGGCCGTGCCCAGCACCATGGCTTCGCGCAGGGTGAGGCCGGCGGGCAGGGGAATGGTCCACTTCGCCTCCAGCCGCACGAACTCGGAATAGCCGCCGTCGCGGGTTTCCGACAGGCCGCTGCCGGTGCACAGCACAGCGTCGCCTTCCCTGAAGCGCGGATCGCTGGAGGCCACCACGTGGCCAGCCACGTCAATGCCGCCCACCATCGGGAAGCGCCGCAGGATCTTGCCCGTGCCGGTGCCGGCCAGGGCGTCCTTGTAGTTCACGCTGGAGTAGGCGGCCTTGACCACCACTTCGCCCGGCGCCAGGTCGTCCAGCGCCAGCGTTTCGATGCCGGCGCGGTGGCCGCCTTCGGAGTGGATGCGGAAGGCGCGGAACGAAGCGGGGACGGTCATGCGGGCTCCTTGGAAACGACAAGAGGCGCCCGGAGGCGCCTCTTGGGGGTTGCAGTGGTTCGGCTCAGTTCGCCTTGTGGATGGCGCGCTTGTCCAC
>Ga0073904_10001286_pt1 | contig 18772 bp, 14 predicted proteins | sample KloWWTrecipitate_FD_66668 | JGI IMG/M metagenome (GOLD analysis project Ga0073904, IMG submission 66668) | Active sludge microbial communities from Klosterneuburg, Austria, studying microevolution and ecology of nitrifiers - Klosterneuburg... | ecosystem: Engineered > WWTP > Aerobic digester >... | reverse complement strand
AAGACGGGGCAGCCGAACCGCTCGGGATCGGGGACGCGCTTGAGAAACAGCATCGCGCCGCCGTCAAACTCCTCGACGACAGGTCGGATATCGGCGTCGGTGGTGTTGTCGCCGAGGATGACGCAGGCCGGCTCGCCATCGGCGAATTCCTCGCAGAGGCTGAGCGCCTCGGCAATGCCGCCCTCGTTCTCCTGGAACGTGTACTCCAGGTGGCGGATGCCGAACTGGCGTCCGGTCCGTAGCACCGGCAGGAAGTGGCCGGCGTGTGGCCCACCGGTGACAACCATAATGTCGTCGATGCCGGCCGAGACCAGCGTTGTGATCGGGTAGTAGATCATCGGCTGATCGTAGACCGGCAGCAGATGCTTGTTGGTCGCGTAGGTCAACGGATAGAGCCGGCTGCCAAGCCCGCCGGCAAGGATGATCCCCTTCACGATGCCCCTCCGTGGCCTACTGGTCGCGCTCGACCCGTCGCACCAGCCGAAAGCCGCCATAGGCGATTGCCGCGCCGATGATCGTCCCGAGGATCTGCTTCCACCCGAAGCCAGTGTCCGGCCGGCCGAGCGCCAGTGGGTCGGCAAACAGCGACGCCAGCAGGACGAGGACGCCGATGATGAGCACGGCGTAGGCGGCAAACGCCAACTGGTCTCGCAACGCCTCTTGCTCCCTCAACCATAGATCTGCGGGTCCGGTCGCCGGCCGGAGTATAGCAGGGCGTCGGCGGTCGGACTGAGACGACGACGCCCCCGCCTGGCCGGCGGGGGCGTCGCATGCTTCGCGTGGATCGGCTGTTACGGGTTGACCTTGATCACCTGCCCCATCCCCGGCATCACGCCGAAGTTGGAGATGTAGATCGAGTCATCCGGGCCGATTGCGATGCCGGTTGGCGCGATCAGGCCGGTCGTCATGACGGTCGTCTTGTGTCCGTCAGGGGAGACCTTGATCAGCGCGCCGGTTGCGGACGCCGGGTTACTCGGATCGGCAGCAAGCAGCCCGCCCTTGGTCATCTCAAGGACGTACATGTTGCCGTGGCTGTCGAACGCAACGCCGAGGATGTTGGTGAAACCATCCGCGTAGACGGTCTGTTCACCTGGCCCGGCAACACGCCAGACGCGCGCCATACCGAGCGAGAACGGGAAGCCGGTCAGCTCGCCCACGTAGTAGGCGCCATCCGGTCCCTGGACAACACCGGTCGGGACGGCCTGCATCGGGATCTGAACACCCGGAGGCATGCCGAGGAACGGCGGCGGAGTCACCATCCGATTCGGGAACACGCCGAGCGTTTCGTAGGTCGTGTTCTCCGCGCCTGTGCCCGGGTGGACGGCGATGAGATTGTTCCCGCCCGCGTCGGAGACGACGAAGCCACTTTCCGTCGCGACCAGTGAGAATGGGTTGGAGTCGATGCCGGTGCCGGACGGATCGGTGTTCTGCCACTCGGACGCGTCAGCGATGCTGTGCCACGTGCCGTCGCTATTGACTGCGACGATCGTGCCGAAGCTCTTCGCGAGCTCACCAACCAGCGGGACGCCGACAGTTGTGCGGTTGTCAGGCTTCGATCCGAGGCCGATCACGGCGTAGATCTGGCCATTGTCACCCACGACGACATCGTGTGGGCCCGTCGGGTCCTCGCCGAAATCGACTGAGGGAAGGCCCGTTACAAATTGTGTCTGCACGCCATTGGCGACCTTCGTGATCGCGCCGGTTGCGCCTGCGCAGACGTGGACTGCGTCGTGGCCCTCGCCGATATCAACGCAATTGGGGCCGGCTGTGCCAGCTTCGGCCACATAGACCGTGCCGTCAGCTGTGACGGTCAGTCCGCGTGGGCTGGTCAGACCGGTGGCGATGACCTGGGACTGAACCGGCGGCGTCAGGATTTCCGCGCCAACACGGCGCAGCAGAACCTGCGAGTCGGCCGGATTGTCCGGGTGATACTCGAAGACGGCGCGCTCGAACCACTGGGTCAGCACCGTGTCGCCGTCAGGGTTGAGCTCCATCATCGGCTCGGATAGCGGGTAGCCGAAGAGCATCAACGACTCGCGGAACGTGATGCTTGAGTCACCCAGGTCGATCCCGTGGCTGGACCAGTAATTCCAGAACATCGGCGCGATCGCGTGTCCGGTGACCGCGAAGTAGTGGTCTGCGCTCGGGTCAGCCTTGGGGAACGACCACCAGTCGCGCCCTTCCTGTGTGAGGATCTGCGCGCCAAGCCGGCCGAAGAGCACGGCGAAGACGGTGCCCTGATTCTCCGGGTGCAGCTCGAAGCGCTGGCGCTCGAAGTACTGGACGAGCAGCGGCTGGCCAGTGTCAGGGTTTGTCTCTTGGTGCGCGTCGGAGAGGGGATAACCGAAGACGGGGATTCCACCGTTAGCATTCCAGAATTGGAGGAATTCACCGCAGATACTGAAGCCGGTGGTATCGAATTCCTGGCAATCCGCGCCCTGAGCAGATGAAGACTCTGCAGAAGCAGCGAATGGCAGCAGGAACGCGAGCATCGACGCGGCGGCAATCATTGATACGAGCCGGCGTGCCATACGTTTTCCTTTCATCCAGGAGAGATGACAGAGCTCGCCCCGTAGACCAGCGACTGGCCCGGCTGTATTCCCCCCCTTTCACGAGGCGACGATGCGCGTTCGCGCGACCGAATTCAACGCCTCGTAGTGTGGTGTGGATTCATTCGCGTGTCGCTGTACGATTGGGCATCCAACCTGCCCATAAGTACAGGTGCGCCCGGTTGACACTCTCACGCTACGCCCGGATAGCCATTCTGTCAATTACTGGTTGTGCCAATGTTCTGAAGATATTCTCAGATTCCAGCCAGAACGTCATCCGCCGCTTGCATGTGGCCGATGGATACAGGCGTTGGATGCCCGTTCGCTCACCTGCCGTGTTGGTCGGGGCACGTCAGTTCTTGATCACTATCTGCGTAGCCTGCGGGCTGAGTGTCGATGGTCAGCGCAGGGGGGCGCCGGCGGTTCCGGGAACAAACGAGGCTAGCTCGGCCAACTGGGTGACACGCAGATAGTCCGCTGGTCGTGGGTTGACACCGAAGCGATCGATCAGCACTGGCGTCAGCCCGGCGGCCCGGGACCCGACGATGTCATTGTCGAATGAATCACCGACGTAGATCGCGCGGGTCGAGTTGACTCGCATCAGCGCCATCGACTCGGTGAAGATGCGCGGGTCGGGTTTGCCGACGCCGAAGGTGGCCGGTGAGACGATGATCTCGACCCGACTCTCAATGTTCAGCTCCCTGACGCGATCGACGGCCTCGTCGTTGTTCGAGATGATGCCGACGCGCAGGCCGAGGCCGGCAAGCCAGTCGAATGTGGCGATGACATCATCGAACAGGTGAAATGCCTTGATCAGATCGCGATGCCGATAGCGCTCGACAAATTCGGTCTGGCACGACACCGGGATGCCGAGCGCGGCCGGCAGGCGCTCGATGAACGGGCCCCACGCGCCGGCAGCCGAGTCTCCAGCGAAGGCGAATGCGTCGTACACCTCGGCCATGGTCAGGTTCACGCCGAAGTCGGCCGCGGCGTGCTGGGCGAAGGTGTAGCGATGTGGTTCTGCGCCGCAGAGCGTGTCATCCCAGTCGAACAGGACGGCTTCCCAGCTATTGCTCATTCCCCGTTACTCCTCGCGTGAGGGCGGCTGACCTGCCGCCGCGCACCTCTCACTCGCCTCGTCGCTGAGTGTACAACCGCTGCCACTGCACGCTGCAATAGCCGGGGCGTATGCTTTGCGCATGCAAGAGATACGAACGGGCGTGGACGTCGGCCCCGAGGCGCAGGGCCGAGGTAAACGCGGAGGCTGCCGATGATCGACCGCCAGTACTGCCTGCGCCACCGCCCGGCGCTTCTGAGCCGCTATCCAGTCACGCCCAGAACCGACCTGGCAACGCAGCGTGCGGTTGTCGTGGATCGACGCGATGATTGCGAGCTGCTCTGTGGCGGAGCGCACGAGGGGCCGCATGTCTGGCCGGATGGCTCCGAAGTCGGGCGGCCGGCGCGCCTCGAACCCCCCGAATGATGGCGCGCTGTCAGCCTGCGCGGCGCTCCCACCACGGCGAAGCCTGGTCGGGATCGCGCGGTTCCAGACCCTGACGGAGCTCGGCGCCGGCCATGAATCCCGCCAGTGCGCCGAGCGCGGCCGGCAGCGCCGACCATACAAGGACGAACAATGCCTGCTGGGTGGCGTAGTTCTGGACGCTGACGACGCGGGCGATCGTCCCCTCCCAGGCCGGCGAATAGATCGTCACGCCGAGGAAGGCCGCCCCGACAATACAGAACAACAACGTCAGAATACCGAGCACAACCACCCGACGGGTCGTCAATCCGAGCAGCACTGCACCGACAAAGGCACTGATGAGAAACAGCAGCGTCGATTGGTGCGGCGAGATGTAGCGCTCCAGCGCTCGTGATGACCAGATGACCACGGCGCCATGCATGAGAGTAACCGCCAGCCACTGCAGCGCGATCAGCGACCAGTACAGGGGTGGCGATATCGGTCGTGCCACGCGGTTACTCCCGCACCCGGTCGACGACGCCGATGCGGTCTCCGACGTTGAGCGTCACGGTCCGGTCGAGGTCAAGGTAGGAGACACGTACCCAGCCATTGATCGTGAGGGTTGCCTCACCGCCGCGAGGCTGTTGGCTGCCAGAGGTGACGGTAAACAACAGGTCAACATCCTTTGTCTCTCCGGGCCGTAGCTTCAGCGGCTCCCAGGCGTCATAGCTCGATCCAGCGAATTCGCCATCGAAACGAAGGAACAGCTGCATCGCCTCGACAGTCGCGGCAGATGGCGAGCCGTTGGTGAAGCGGATGGTCGCTGTTCCACTCCCGTAGGTTGGATCGAGCCAGACGAACGAGTCCGGCACGTAGCGGACCTCCATCGATGCGTAGGCACGGAGGGTGCTGTTGTATTGGGAGACGCCCTCGACGATCGCCCAGGCGCCGCTCAGGCCGAGCAACACCGATACACCGATAACGAGCCAGAATCCGCGCATTCGCCTCCCCGCTCGCGAGCGGCCGGCTCGCGTCGCAGGAAGCGTAGCCGAGGTCGTTGGTCTTGGCCAGTGATGCTCAGCAGCCGGGGCCGTCGTTGCCGTTGGCGAAGTCGGTCGTCCAGACGTTCCAGTAGTAGGCGTCCGGATTCGACGCGAAGCCGATGCCGACCTGAGTGAAGAGCGGGTTCAGGATGTTGTCCTTATGGCCCTGTGACGCCATCCAGGCGGACACGACGGCCTGGGCGGTTGCGTGGCCCCATGCGATGTTTTCGCCAGCTGCCCAGCCGCTGGCCGGCAACGAGTAGCCGGCATCGCGCACGCGGTCGACGAAGGACGGGCCGGATTGTCCGGCCGGGAGTGGCGCGAGCGTGTTGTGGTCGAAGTAATCGCGCGTCGTCATATCGAGGCTGTGGCGGTACGAGGCGACGTTCAGCGCCCGGGAATTCGTGAGCGCAGAGAGGCCGGCCTTCTGTCGCTCGACGTTGAGTAGCCGCAACACCTCTGCCTCGGCGGCATTCAGGCAGGCAGCTTCGCCGGAGCCTCCTGGTGTCGCTGTCGCAGGCGGAATCGGGGTTGGTGTCGGGTAGGCGGCGATGAGCGTCCACGTCCCGCAGGTTGTCGAACGGAAGTAGGCGTCACCCGGCTCGATCGTCACCGTCTGGATCTCATGGCTGAGACTCTCGACGATAACCGCGCTGAGGCTGGACAGCCGTTGCCAATGGCAGCCGGCCGAGGAGTCACTGTTTCGCCACGTTCCTGCTGACACATCCTCTCCGATATTCCAAGTTCCATCGGTGAACCAGTCGGTGCCATGCTGGGGGCCGGTGGTGGCGGTCGGCGCGAGTGTTGGTGTCTTTGTTGGCGTCGGCGTCTTCGTGGATGTCGGCGTCTTTGTGGGTGTCGATGTTTTTATTGGTGTTGGCGTCTTCGTGGCGGTTGGATTCGGACCGCTGGTGGATAGTGACGTGGCTGTGGCGGTCGTGGTGGCGCCGGTCGGTGTCTGGTGTATGGGAGGATCCTGCTCCGTCTGCCAGGCAAGGTAGTGCAGGCCGACGTTGCCGGCCTCGACTCGCCAATCCGGAGGGTTCTCGGGCGTCCAGGTCAGGCAGCGGCGTTCGAAGCATTGCATGAGGACATCGCGCGGCGTGCCGCCGACGCGGACCGTTGCCCAGTACGCCTCGCTGATCGGCCGGCCGGTCGCATAGTACGGGCTTTCGAATAGCGGCGCGGTGACGACCACTCCTTCCGCGATGATCAGTCCCTTCGCAGTCATGAATGCCCAGAACGGATCGGCGATCGCGTGATGCGTGACCTCGTCGATCGAGCCGGCCGTTGCGCCCCAGCGAGCCAGCGTCGCGTCGTCGGTGACGCTGCCATCGCGTGTCAGCCTCCTGGTAAGGAAACTCCCGGAGGCGGCTGGCTGCGCGTCGAGCAGCGAGCCGAACGAGGCGTAGGTCGGTCCGCTGGTGTCGTCGGGGTCGCCGGCGACGTTGACGTTGGCTGGCGTCCGTAGCTCGGATGCGGCGTCACCGATCTGGCGGCGACCGGATACCAGCTCAACGACGAGTAGTCCGTTGGTCACGTACCAGAGCCCATCGTCTGGAGCGCCGGGCTGGGTGATTTCCATCCGCGACTTGTCGAAGTACTGGACAATGCGTTGTCCGCCGGGGGATTCGACGTATGGCTCGTAGCTGAGACCGGAGACTGCCGCCGGCCCCCACATCCACGTCCTCGCGACCTTGCCCGCCGCGATCGGCTCGTCGGTCCGCGACCAGACGCGCTGAAATGGCGCCAGCTCCGACGCGGCAGCCTGCGCTTCACTCCCACCGCCCGGTATCTGGAGCATGATGATCTGGGCCGTGACCAGCAAGGTAGCAGCCAACGCAGCAACGCGTCGCATAGATGATGACGACATGCGTGCTTTCCCTCTCGGCCCTCGCCGCCGTGACAAGAAACCACGATGATCTGTTGATGAGTTCGTTTCCCCAGCCCACTCTAAGCGGAGAAGATTGCGGTCGTCAAGCGCTGAATGCGCGTCTCATGATGTCTTCAGCACATCGCCGCGGGTGATGATGCCGAGGGGAACCTCGCCAATCGTGCCGTTTTCGGTGATGACGACGGCGGCAACCCGTTCGTCACGCAGGAGATCGATGGCCTCGCTCGCGGCGCTGTGGCGCGAGAGCACGCCGGCCGCGCGGTAGCCGCGCAACGCGATCGCCTCGCCGACCGTCAGCCGCTGGCCGTCCCCGTCGATATCCTCACGCGCCTCGGCGACGACGATGTCGCGATCCGTCAGCAGGTCGACGAGCCTGCCGCGGGAATCGACAACAACGAGTTGGCCGTAGTGGTGGTGAAGCATCCTGTCTCGTGCCTCGGCGAGCGGCTCATCGGCCCGCGTCGTGACGATCGCGCGATGGGAGATCTCGGCGATCCCGATCGCGGCCAGCCGGACGATCTCCTCGACGCCGTCGATGATCCGGGTGGCAGCCTCGGGCCGGAGCATGATGTCCGGGTTGTGGGCCAGCGCATTGCGTGTGTCCCGGTAGCGCTCGGCCCGGGCCGCGATTTCGCGGGCGTCCTGCATCGGGGAACGTTCGAGGTAGCGGATCGAATCGCCGAGGCTGGCGCGTTCGTCGTTCATGCCGAGGTTGCTGGCAAGGCTCGCCAGGAATCGGTCGAGCGCCTTCAGCGCCTGCTCCCCCGCGCCGGCCAGATTGGTCCCCGACTCGTTGCGAATATCGGCCAATTCGTCGAGGTAGGCGGATAGATCGAGGCTATGCCGCAGGGGTTGGTCTGGCTGTCGTTGCCTCCAACGTCCGGAGCGCCGCTGTTGCCGGCTCGATCGACCATCGCTCATCCGGTTTGCCTTTCGATTCTCCGACTCAGTGAATCCAGATGCGCTGGCCTGCGAAACGTTCGATCGCTCGCTCATTCGGCTCGATTCCGAGTCCCGGTCCTGCTGGCACCCGCACCATCTCGCTGGCGTAATAGTCGCTCAGGCCGCCAATGTCCTCGGCCAGCATGAGCGGGCCACCCATCTCGACCGTGTGCACGTTTGCCAGCGCGAGGGCGAGATGCAGGCCGGCGGCGGACGCGATCGACGACTCAACCATCGTCCCGACCTGGCATGTATAGCCGGCCGTCTCGGCAATAGCGTTCAGTGTCAGACTGCCAAGCAGCCCGCCCGACTTCATCAGCTTGATGTTGATCAGATCGCACGCGCGGAGCGACACCGCCCGTAGCGCGTCGTGGGCGTCGTGGATTGCCTCGTCGGCCATGATCGGCACGCCGGCCATCCGGCGCACCTCGGCCAGTCCCTCCAGGTCGCGCCAGTCGACAGGTTGCTCGACATAAGCGGGGAGATACGGCGCGACTCCACGTGCGCCCTGAATCGCGATCCCCGGTGTGCGCCAGCCCTGGTTCACGTCGATCTTGATCGCGATATCCGGCCCGACCGCCTCGCGGACCGCGGCGACGCGCCGGATGTCGAGCGCTACGTCGTTGGCGTCGCCGATCTTCAGCTTGACCGTGTTGAAGCCAGCGCCGACGTGGGCGACCGCGTCGGCAGCCATCTCGCTCGGCGTCTTCATGCTGACCACGCGTGAGATCGTCAGGTGTGTCCTGGATCGCCCGCCGAGAAGCGCCCAGACCGGCAGGCCCGTGGCGCGGCCGACGAGGTCGTGCAGCGCGATATCGATTGCCGCCTTCGCGGTCGGGTTGCCGCTGATTCGTCGGTCCAGGTCGGAGATGAGCGCGGTGCGATCCAGCGGGTCGCGGCCGAGCAGGGTCGGCGCAAGCAGCCTCAGCGTCTCCAGCACGCCGCCAAACGTCTCGCCGGTCACATGTGGGTCGGGCGTGCCCTCTCCCCAGCCGGTCGTCCCATCGTCCGTTTCGAGTCGCACCAGCACCGACTCGACGTCGGGGAATGTGCCGTAGGAGATGATGAATGGCTCGACAAGCGGCAGGCGAATCGGGATCAGCTCGACTCCGGTGATGCGCATCAGTTCTCCAGCCTACGGTGGGTCGTTCGGTCGACACGGATCATGGTACGCGAGACGGGCGTCAGCCTCGGTGCTCCAGGAGGTAGTAGCCGCGTGCGCCGCCACGCGATCCCGCGAACCCGGTGATCGTGCAGCCCTCAGCAAATGCTTCCTCGAGCTGACTCCGCACGGCAAACCGCCAGGCGCGTGCGGCAGCCGGGTCATCTGCCAGCAGTGCGTCGATGTCGGCCGGGATCGCGACGCGGACACGCGCACCGGCAGCGGGATAGTCGGGGAGGTCGGCGAGCGCGGCTGGCTCCAGCGGCTTGTGGCCGGCGAGCAACCGGTGACGAACCCGGTCGCTCTCGAGATTCCAGTTGATGAAGAGCCGATCGCTCGGCAGTCCCCCGTACAATCCCCCGGCGAACTCGTCGCCGTAGACGTTCTCTTCGTAGACATGGCTGGTTGCGCCGAGACGCTCGAAGTTCAGCCGGGCATTTGCCGCGCGAAGCGGATCGACTGTCCAGGCTGCCTCGCGGAATCCGGCGCGCAGAGCGAGCGCGCCCTGGAGCGCCTTGAGGGCGAACCCAAGCCCTCCGCGTGCGTCTGGCTCGACCGCCATGAGGTCAGAAATCAGGAGTGGCCGGCCATCGACGAAGCCGCCGTACCCCTGGATGTAGCCGACCATCCGCGCGCCGTCAAACGCGCCAATGACCTCTCCGCCGGTCTTGGGGATGACGACCATGATGGAGTAGGAGGCCAGGTCGGACTCGCTGACGCCGAACACCTCACGCTGCAGGCGCTCGCATTGCGCGAAATCCTCCGGAGAGCGAATCACCCGGAAGTCGAGCGTCCGTGCGCCGATGCTGCGACGCCATCCACCGGGCGCCGGATCGAACCCGAGCGTCTCGGGCGTGAGAGAGTCGCTCACTGATGGTGCGCTCGTTCGGCAGGGCGCGCGACGGCGAAGCCGTAGACGAGGGCAATGATCGGGAAGATGGCGGTGAGCGCGAACATCATTGAGTAGCCAGTGATGCCGGCGACAGCGCCCATACCGATCGCGCCCATGCCGATGCCGGCCTCGAAAAACGACGTGAATGTCGCCATCCCTGCGCCGCGACGGGCCGGCTCGACGAGGTCGACGGCAAAGGCGTTGAGCGCTGGCTGCCCCGCCCCGAAGGCCAGCCCGAAGAGCACGCCAGTGAGGAGCAGCAAGGCGAGCGAGCTCGTCAACGCCAGCGTCCCCATTGCGAGGATGGTCAGGACGAACGTCGGCAGGACGACTGCCAGACGGCTCAGCCGATCTGCCAGACGACCGCCGAAGACGCGTGAGGCGAGGACAGCGACCGCGAAGACGGTGAAATACAGGCCTGAGTTGGCGATATCACGATCCTCGGCGTAGACGATGATGAAGGCTGCGATGGCGCCGTACACGAGGTTCGACAACAGGATCAGAACCGCGGCCGGCATCACCGATGGCTCGAAGAGGCCGCCACGTGACGCGGAGGAGACGTTCTCGTCGGGACCGGGGTCGGTGACGAACGTCAACAGCACCAGCGCAGCGGCCGCGCCACCCGCCGCGATGGCAAAGAGCGTCGTCATCCCGGTCGCGTCACGGATCAACAGACCCAGGTACGGGCTGATCGCGGTCGCGAACGTCGACATCAGTCCCCAGATTCCCATTGCCTCGCCGCGTCGCGATGGTGGGGAGATCTGCGCGATGAAAGCGAAGGAGGCGGTGTGGAAGCAGGCCATGCCGAGACCGTGGACGGCTCGGACGCCGAGGACGAGCGGCACAGTGTTTGCGAACATATAGAGGATGCCAGCGAGCAGGAACAAGCCCGCGCCAACCAGAAGGAAGCGCTTCGCGCCAGTCCGGTCGATCTCGCGACCGATGAAGAGACGCGGAAGTAGCGCGGCGATCGAGAAAACGCCAACGATCAGGCCGACCGCCGTCGTCGAGCCGCCGAGGTCGTCGCGGACATAGAGCGGTAATACCGCGGTCAGGAGCTGAAACGAGGCGAACAGCGTCACGCCGGCCGCGCATGTCAGCAGGAATTGCCTGGTGAGGATCGTCGGTGATGGCGCGACCATCGCGCTCGACGAGCTCATCCGGCCTGCGCGCTCGCGCAGGGGTCTGCCGGCACGATCACTCCTCGTCAGCCTCGTCTGGCCGGCCGTGATCGTCCTCGTAACGCGCCACGCGGGCGCGAACCTCGGCAGGAGTCAGGGCGTTGACATCGATGCCCAGGAGATCCTTCAGATGCTGGGCATCCTTGTAGCCGTGTGACTTCGCCCACGCCCAGAAGTGGGTCCACGAGACGTCGGCCGGATCGCCGCGCGCGGCGCTGTCTCTGGCGCGCAGATCCGATCCGCGCATCATCGGCGTTGGGGTCTCGCTACTCGGCGGCTCCTGCTCGGCCGTCTCGTCTCCTTGCTGGACAGAACGAGGACGAGCGGGTTGTTCGGTCTGCCGGACGGGGCGCATGCGTGACGGCGCCTGAGGCTGGCTGACGGGCTGCTCGGCAGGAGTGACCGCCGGGACAATCGAAACAGGCGCCGCGCCTCGTGTGCGTGGCTGGTCGGTCTCGATATATTCCGCCCCGTAGCCCAGGGCAGCGAGCGCGCGCCCGATCGCGCGTGTCTCGGCTGTCTCGACAAACGCTGCTGCGCCGGCGCGAGTTGCGCTGGCGTGGCTGGTCGCGCTGCCTCCGCCGGGAATGCTGACGGTCGCCTTGCAGATGGCATGTTCATCGTCCAGCGCCAGCAATTCGGTCTGGATGTCCGCCTCGGGATGCTCGTGCCGTAGCCAGTGCATCCGCCACTTGATATCGAGGTAGTAGGAACCATCGTCCAGTTCGCGGAGATGCTCACGGGGATCAAATCGCGTGCTCATGGCTGGGTTGCGCTCCCTTCCCGGCGGCGGTCTCCTACGATTATAGCCAGCCAGCGCCGTTGCCCGGCCGTACAATCACCCAGCGCCGAACACACCGGGCAGGAGGAGATGACGTGGATACAGTTGGATGGACTGCCGATCGTAACGGCGACGGTTTCGTAGACGATATCGCGCCGAGGCTTGTCATCAATCCACCGCGGGGCATGGTTGATCGCGACTTCTGCGCGCGACTGATCGACCTCGCCGCGCGGCTCGGCCTGGAGACGCACGCGCTGACGCTGCCGTTCGCCGTCGTGGCCGGCATGGCCAGGACGGACGATCGGCCAGACCTGACAGTCGCGACTGCCGGCGATCTCCCCGTCCTTCCGGCGCCAACCGCGTTGGGCGACGAGCGAATCGGGAACCTGGGAGAACCGTCCTCCTGTCTCACTGATCTGTTCACGATCCGTGGCGCGCTTGCCGACACCGATGGCGACCTGCTGCCGGACATGACCCGGCTGACCTTCGACCTGCCGGTCGAGATGCCGGCCTCGTTCGCGGCGGCGCTGGCCAATTTCGCGGCGCGCGTCGGGCTGGAGACCGGCGGCGTCACTCTGCCACTGGCCCGAGAAGGTGGATCGCGATTCGTCGTCCGGCCCGGCATGGGCCCGTCCCGTCTCACCGCAAAGGACGGCGGCTGGCTGGCAGAAGGTGACGCGATAGAGCTTGCCAATCTGCTCGACCGGGTCGCCGGCGAGTGGCCGCACCTGGCTGCGCCGGAATGCGGCGGAGTCGGCCAGTCCCTGGCCCGGCTTCGGCGCTGGCTGGCCGGGGACGGTCCCGAGCCGAACGATCCCGGCGCGGTGGTCTGGGAGCGCGAGTGGGAGGCCGACTGGGAGGTCGACGGCGCTGTGGCGGCGATCGCGGAGTTGCCGAATGACGCGTTGGATGGTCGCCGGCTGGTCGTCTTCGCCAGCGAGCCGCCCGACATCCGGCGTGAGCTGGAAGAACGACTCGTGGCCGATCTGGGCTCGCGGGGGATCGACATCGACATCGTCGTCCTCTCCGCGTTCAAGGCCGGCCTGTCCTGGCTGCGCGAGGTCGTCACCCCGGCGCTCGTCGCGCTCCCTACGCCGCCTGCCCGCGTGCAGATCGCCTACCGCCGGATGGCTGAGGTGAACACGCTCGACATGCCGATTCGCTGGCTCCAGGAGCTGTTCCCCGGCCCGGAGCTGATGGCTGCTGAGCTGGGCATCGATCCGGGCGCGATCGAGATGGTCGAAGCAGGTGATGACACGCCGGCTACCTTCGTTGCCGACGCGTTCGATGCCGAGGGCGCAAGCCTGGGTCGCTGGACCTGCACTCCGCCGTGGCGCGCACAACCGTTCGTTCCGGCGCTGGGAGACGAGCCGGGGCGCGTCGTTGTCACGACCGGGGGCGTGATGGCCGCCGATGGCGATTCCTGGCGCGAGCTGGCGCGCGTGCCGACCGATCTCGAGACGTTCTGGGAGTTCTGGCAGGGTGTGGTGGTTCCCGATCTCTTGCGGCTGGTTGAGGAGGCCGGCGCGCGAGCCGTGTCGCAGCCATTCTTCGGCGAGCTGTTGGCGGAGGTCTGGGTCAGCGAGCCGAACGAGCGGCTCGGTGTCCGCGAGGAGAACGACTCGGCGGCGGAAGCGTTGGCCGAGGATATCTACTTCACGACGCTCGACGCGATCGAGCTGTTCGGGCAGCGCCAGACCGGTGACACGCTCTCCGCGCCGGGCGCAATCGTCCCGATCGTCCGGGTCAGTCCCGGCGCGGCCCCGCGCGCACGGGTCACCCTCCGCGCGGCCCCGTCGCGTCCGTCGCTTCCGTATCCGGATTTGCGTGTTGCCGAGCTCCGGCTCGACGGCAATCACCTGGCGATGTCGATTGTTGCGACCGTCGACGGCGATCCCGCTGCGACCCTTGCCCGTCTCCAACAACTGGCGACGATGGAGCTTACCGACGGACGCGACTCGATCGCGGCACGTGTCGTCCTCAACGACACAACCGTCGACCTGACGCTCCCCCTTACGTCCCCGCTCGTCTCCGGTCCCTTATCCCCCGGCCCTCGCCCGTCGATGACGGCGAATCTGCACGGCGATGCCATCGTCGAGATGGCGGAGTCGCTGGCTACCGCGCCGGAGGTCACCGCCTGGATCGAGGACTGGTCGTATCAGAGCCGGCCGATCCCGGCGCTGTCACTGGCTGCGCCGTGCGAGGGGCGGTTGCGTTCGCCGCTCAAGGCAGCGATCCTCAAGCCGACCTACCTGATCGTGGCCCGTCACCATGCGAACGAAATCTCCAGCACGAACGCCGCGTTCCAGCTCGCCTGGCTCTGCGCGAATGAGCCACACTGGCGACGCTACCTGGATGCGGTCAACATCGTCATCCTCCCGTACGAGAATCCCGACGGCGCGGCCCTCCACGCCATGTTGGCGAGCTTCCCCGAGTCGCAGACCTGGAAGCACCACCCGGCGCGATACAACGCGCTCGGCTTCGAGTACGGCGCTGACCACCTCAATCCGGACAGCCGCTTCGGCGAGGCCCGGGCACGCGGGTCGCTCTGGCGGCGCTGGTTGCCCGATGTCGTCGTCGACAATCACGGGGTGCCGTCACACGAGTGGGTCCAGCCGTTCGCTGGCTACGGCTCACCGCCGCGCTTCCGTGTCTCCTACTGGATCGTCCAGGCGTTGCTCTACGGGATCGCGTCGTACCTCGATGACCCGGATGCGCCAGAGCAGCGCGCATCGGTCGACGCCCTGCGCGACGCCGTCTCGGCGAAGGTCCGGGATAGCGATATCGGCGATTGGAACCGTGTCTACGGCGCGAGCTACCGCGCGTGGGGCCAGTCGCGCGAGCCGGAACGCTTCCCCGGCGCGTTCCACGACGACATGCTCTGGCACGTTGCGGCTCTCGAGCCCGGGTCGCCCTACCGCGGCTTTCACCTGCTCTACCCGCGCACGACAGCCCTCTCCTGGATCACCGAGGTGAACGACGAGACGGCCGAAGGGGAGCATCTGGAGCGAGTGGCCCGCGCCCATCTGCTGGCCAACGAGGCGACGCTCGACCTGCTGGTCGCTGCCGCATCGCCGCCCGAAGCGCGGGCGATCGATCACGGTGACGGAGCGACAACCTGGCGGATCGGTCGCCAGCGGCCGTTACTGGTGCGTGGCTAACGAGCGGGCGGTTGGTGCATCGCCCCCGACCGCGCAGCGGATACACTAGCGAGATGTTGGCCGGCCCCAGCCGCCGCCGCCTGGCGATCGGATCGAGAGCCGGTCGCCGGGTTCGGCCATGAAGCGCACCTTGCCGGGCAGCGGTTCTTCGACGCCATCGCGCAGCAGGACGTTCGCCCCGCGCTCGCCCGGTTCGCCGCCCTGGAGGCCCCACGGCGCGATTCGGCGACGTTCGGTCAGCAGTGTGACTTCGGTCAGCGTCTCGAAGGCGATCTCGCGGACCAGTCCGTCACCGCCGCGCGCCGCGCCAGCCCCGCCGGAGCCGTCGCGGAGCCGGTACTCGGTGATCCGCATCGGGTAGGCGAACTCGAACGCCTCGACCGGGGTGTTCAGCGTGTTGCTCATGTGGACATGGACTCCGGAGAGACCGTCCAGCCCCGGCCGAGCGCCCATTCCGCCACCCATCGTCTCGTAGTAGGCGAACGGCTGGCCGGTGCGTGGGTCGGTCCCGCCGGCCGTGACGTTGTTCATCGTCCCCTGGCTGGCGGCGGGGATGATATCCGGCAGCGCCTGAGCCAGCGCGCCGAAGATGACATCGGTGATGCGTTGGGAGGTCTCGACGTTGCCTCCGGCCACTGGCCGTGGTGGACGGGCGTTCACAACGGTCCCGGCCGGCGCAATCACCGTGACCGGCGCGAAGGTGCCGTGGTTGGACGGCGCATCCTCGGGCATCAGACACCGAACGACATAATACGAGGCCGACTTGGCGACGGCCGCGACGGCGTTGATGCTGCCGCGCGATTCGGGCGCTGTGCCGGTGAAGTCGACGGTCATTTCGCCGCCGCGGACAGTGACGGTCGCGCAGATCGCGATCGGCTCCGCAGAGACGCCATCGTCGTCGAGATAGTCAGTGAACGTAAACACGCCATCGGGGATCTGCTCGATCGTTGCGCGAGTGATCCGCTCGCCGTAGTCGATCAGCGCGTCGATATGGGCGTTGAGCGTCGCGAGGCCGGCCCGCTCGACGAGCTCCTGGACGCGGCGGGCGGCGGTCCGGTTGGCGGCGACCTGAGCGGTGAGGTCGCCCCGCCGCTCGTCGGGCGTGCGGACGTTGCGCAACAGCAGCCGCAGCGCCGCCTGGTTCGGCTCGCCCGCCTCCCACAGCTTGATCGGCGGGATGATGATCCCCTCCTGATAGATCTCCGTGGCGATCGGCATCGAGCCGGCCGAGATGCCGCCGATGTCGGCGTGGTGGGCGCGGTTTGCGGCGAAACCAGCCAGCACCCGCTCGCCAGACTGCCGGACGAATAGTGGTGAGATCAACGTGATATCCGGCAGATGGGTGCCACCGAGAAACGGGTCGTTCAGCGCGATCACATCGCCGGGCAGGAATCGCTCGAACTCCGCCAGCGCGGCTGCGACGGAATCCGGCATCGACCCGAGGTGAACCGGGATATGCGCCGCCTGGGCGACGAGTCGGCCGTGACGATCGAACAGCGCGCATGAGAAGTCGCGCCGCTCCTTGATGTTCGGTGAATAGGAGCTGCGCGTTAGCACCGCCCCCATCTCCTCGGCAATCGCCGTCAGCGCGCTGCGGAAGATCTCCAGACTGACCGGATCGACGACCGGCGCTTCAGGTTGGCTACTCATCCCTCATCCCCTTTGCCTCATCCCTGAATAATCAGATTGCCGACTTCGTCGTTCGTCGCGCGCCAGCCGGGCGGGACGACGAGGGTCGTGTCGTACTGGGTGACAATCGCTGGCCCGTCGATGTAGTGGCCAGGCTCGAGAGTGGCGCGATCGTAGATCGGGGTGTCATGACGTATCGCCGCGCCGTTGACGCCGAAGACGGCCGGGAGCGTGAGCGCGGAAGTCGCCGGACGTGGATCGAGCACAGGCTGGCGCGCGATTCGCGGCGGTGTTGCAACGCCGCGCGCCTTGACCCTGACGTTGACCACCTGGACGCGCTCTGCCGGGTCGCTGTAGCCGAAGCGGCGCTCGTGGGCGGCGTGGAAGTCCTTGATCGCTGCGTCGAAGTTACCGGTGTAGGGGATAACCAGCTCGTACGACTGCCCGACATACCGTAGGTCGAGCAGGCGCTCGATCCGGATCAAGTCGGGCGCGATCCCTTCCGCGGCAAGGTCGCTCTCTCCGGTTGCCGCGAGCTCGGCGAAGGCCGGCTCGATGATGCTGATGGCATCGGCTGCGTCGACCATGACGGTGCGGACGTAATCCTTCAGCACGTCCGCGGCTAGCATGCCGAGCGCTGAGAGGACCCCCGGCGTCGCCGGCGCCAGCACCCGCGGGATGCGCAGCGCGGCCGCCAGCTCGCAGGCATGCAGTGGGCCGGCCCCGCCGAAGGCGACCAGGCTGAACAGCCGCGGGTCGTGCCCGCGTTCGACCGAGATCACGCGGATCGCAGCTTCCATGTTCGCGTTGGCAATGCGGATGATGCCGAGGGCTGCCTCTTCAACGCTGCCCCCGAGCCGGTCGGCGATTGTTTCGACGGCAGCGCGGGCCGCGTCGACATCGAGCGTCATCGTGCCGCCGAGGAAATTGTCGGGGATCAGCCGGCCCAGGACGACGTTGGCGTCGGTGACGGTTGGCTCGACCCCGCCGCGCCCATAGGCGGTCGGGCCGGGGTCGGCGCCGGCCGAGCGAGGGCCGACGCGAAGCGCGCCGCCGAGGTCGAACCAGGCGATGCTGCCTCCCCCCGCGCCGACGGTGTGGATATCGATCGTCGGGAGTCGGGTCGGGTGGCCGCCGATCTGACCGTCGGTCGTCTCGCCAACGGCTCCGTCGATCAGCGCGACATCCGTCGAGGTGCCGCCCATGTCGAAGGTGATCGTCTGGCTGAAACCGGATGCCCCGCCGACGAACGCCGCGCCGACGACCCCGGCGGCCGGGCCGGAGAGCAACGTCCGCGCCGCCTCTCGTCGCGCGGTCGCCGCCGATATCGAGCCGCCGTTCGATTGCATGATCCGTAGCGGCAACCCATCCGGCAGCGCTTCCTCAAGCCGGGCGAGGTAGCGGTCCATCAGCGGGCCGACGTAGGCGTTGAGCACGACCGTGCTGGTGCGCTCGTACTCCCGGAACTCTGGCAGCACTTCGAAGGATGCCGAGACGTGCAGGCCGGCCGCGCGGGCGGCAGCGGCCACCGCCTCCTCGTGGGCCGGGTTGGCGAACGAGAACAGCAGGCAGACTGCGACCGACCTGACTCCACTATCGACCATGGCCTGGACGGCCCGCGTCACCGACTCGGCGTCGAGCGGCGTCATGACACCACCCCGCTCGTCGAGTCGCTCGATGACCTCGACCCGACGGTCGCGGGGAACGAGCGGCTCCTCGCGCGTCACACGCAGGTCATACAGCTTCGGACGGGTCTGGCGGCCGATCTCGAGCACGTCGCGGAATCCAGAAGTTGTGATCAGCCCGGCCCGCACCCCCTTGCGCTCGAGCACCGCGTTCGTCGCGACGGTTGAGCCGTGGACAAGCGCGTGCATCCGGTCCAGCACGCCGAGCTCGCGCAACCCCTGGACGATTGCCCGGTCGGGGCTGTCGGGAGTCGAGAGCACCTTGTGGACGCGGATATCATCCCCGTCGATGACAACGAAGTCGGTGAACGTTCCGCCGGTGTCGACGCCGACGAGCGCTGAGCGTTCCGTCATCGGGGCTGGCCGTCCATTTCGTTCGAGTGCGTTGCCGGCG
>Ga0073904_10001285_pt1 | contig 18781 bp, 23 predicted proteins | sample KloWWTrecipitate_FD_66668 | JGI IMG/M metagenome (GOLD analysis project Ga0073904, IMG submission 66668) | Active sludge microbial communities from Klosterneuburg, Austria, studying microevolution and ecology of nitrifiers - Klosterneuburg... | ecosystem: Engineered > WWTP > Aerobic digester >... | reverse complement strand
GGAACGTCGTCGCATCGGGGTCAGAATATTCTGCATCTAGGTCTCCATGAAGCTTGCAAAAGAATGATGGGGGAGGCGTGCACGAATGGGCTCCCTGCGTTTTTTGACTCTACCATGGGTGACCTGCAGCTGAAATCGGGATATACCCGTTGGCAGGCGCCAGCGGATCTCAGCCAACCCAGTGGTGCCGCTCGGCACGAACATGGCGGCACCAGGCATATAACGCGTCGTACATCACCATGCCATGGCGCAACATCTCGTGGTCATCGGCAAAGCTGTGCGACAGCCCCAGCGAGATCGCCAGCAGCCCTGCGCATTGCGGCGCCAGTTCGTGCCGATCGGTATCGGCGCCGCGCACGATCACGGCCTGCTCGGTGGGTACGTACAAAAACTCCGCCTGTGCGTCAATATGGCGTGCGATCAGCCATGGGCATGCGATGCGGTCGATTTTGGGCCGGGCCCGGGTGACCCATTTCATGAGGCCACCGCCTTGGGCACCAACGGCAGCCCCGATTTCTGCCAGGCGTCGATGCCGCCGCGCAGGAACCGCGCATTGCGGCCCTGGGAGCGAAGCCGCAATGCGGTGGCGCGGCAGACTTCATGGCCATACACGCAATACAACACGATGGGTTGATCTTGCTCCAGCGACTCCGACCATTGCTGCACCGCCGCCGGATCGCGCCACTGCGCCCCTGGCAAGACGGTGACTGCGGCCTCGAACACCGCTGCGCGGCGCACATCGAAGATGGTGGCGCCCTGAAGTTCGTCCGCGCTCGCGCCGTACATCTCGCTGGCACCTTCGACCGCATGCTGATAGTTCTGGTACGCACAGGCCCAGTTCAAGTTGGCCATGAAGGCGTCGACCCAGCGCGCGGCGTCGGCGCCAAAATCCAGGTGGTAGGCATGTTCGTACATGTCCAACGCCAGCACCGGCAGGCCGCCCGCCAGTGCCTGCGTATGGTCCGCCGCCCACTGGTTCACCAGTTGGCCCTCGCGCGGCAGGTACACCAGCAGCACCCACCCGGAGCCGCCCGCCAGCGCCTTGCCCATGGCAATGAACTCGTCGCGCCAGCGCGCGACGCTGCCAAAACTGGCGCACAGGGCCAGTTCCATCGCCGGCACCATCGGCGCGCGGTCGCCGCCCATCGACGCGAAGTGCAATTCATGCAGCAGCATCGAATTGCAGGCGATCAGCTCTTCGCGCTTCAGGCCGTTGAGCTCGAAACCCGGCGCGTTGGCGACGGTCAGCGATGCCAGGCGGGCTCGAATCGCATTGAGGCGTTTGACCGCCCCGCCATAGTTGTTGGCATGGTGGCTGCGCAACATGCGCTCCGACAGGCCAGGCAAAACGAGCGGGTCGAACGGCAGGGGTTGAATCAGGGCATCCATCGGGTTTCTCCTGGCATCAGGGCAACACCATGCGACTGGCCAGACCGGCCATCGCACACACGGCGATCAGCGTCATCACGCCGACCTTGAATCGGAACAGTGCCAGCACCGCGGCCACGGTGATCGCGCAGGCGACCGGGTCGAAGGCACCGGAAAAACCCTGCGGCCACCAGACATGCCAGGCAAAGAACAGCGCCAGGTTCAGGATCACGCCGACCACGGCGGCTGTGATCGCGGTCAGCGGCGCGGTGAAAGCCAGATTGCCGTGCGTGGTCTCGATCACCGGACCACCGGCAAGGATAAGAACGAACGAGGGCAGGAAGGTGAAGAACGTCACCACGGTTGCGGCCAGTGCGCCGCCCAGGAACGGCGCGTTGGGCCCGAGTACCTGGCCCAGCCAGCCGCCGACAAAACCCACATACGCCACCACCATGATCAGCGGCCCGGGGGTTGTCTCGCCCAGCGCCAGGCCATCGATCATCTGCGTGGCCGACAGCCACTGGTAATGTTCCACCGCACCCTGGTACACATAGGGCAGCACCGCATAGGCACCGCCAAACGTCAGCAATGCCGCCTTGGTGAAAAACCAGCCCATCTGCGACAGCGTCCCCTGCCAGCCCCACAGCAAGCCCATCACCCCCATGGCGCCGGCCCACAGCGCCAGCGCGACCAGCAGCAGCCGGACCAGCCGGGCCCGCGAGAACCGCGCATGCGCAGGTGTCGGCGTGTCGTCGTCGATCAGGGCCGGGCCAAAAGCCTTGGCGCCGGTCCCATGGCGCCCACCCACTGCGAAGGCCGCGGGCTTGAAGCGACCGCCCAGCGCACCCATGATCGCGGCACCCAGCACGATCACCGGGAACGGCAAACGCAGGACGAAGATGCCCACGAAAGCCAGCGCGGCAATCCCCCACAACCAGCCGTTCCTCAGCGCCCGGCTGCCGATCCGCCAGGCAGCATGCAGCACCACGGCTGTCACTGCCGGCTTGATCCCGTAGAAGATGCCGGCCACGATCGGCAACTGGCCATAGGCCATGTAGATCCAGGACAAGGTGATCAGAATGAACAGCGACGGCAACACGAACAGGCCTCCGGCCACCAGCCCGCCCCAACTGCGGTGCATCAGCCAGCCGATATAGGTTGCCAGCTGCTGCGCCTCCGGCCCTGGTAGCACCATGCAGTAATTCAACGCATGCAGAAAACGCTTCTCGCTGATCCAGCGCCGGCGTTCGACCAGTTCGTTGTGCATGATCGCGATCTGCCCGGCCGGGCCGCCGAAACTGATGAAACCAAGCTTGAGCCAGAACCAGAACGCCTGGCTCAAGCTGACCGGCGCCGGGCGCTGCGCAGGTGCGTTGGCCACCGAAGTGGCTGTCATGGATGTCATGGTGACGTCGTGGCCGCGCCCGGCGCGGGCAACGCATACAAGGCGTCGAAGACGGTGTCGGCCGCCAATTGCAGCTTGTCGTCGTCGGCATGAATTTCGCGCAGGCCCGCAAGCACCGCCTCCAGCCCGGCGGCTTGCGCGACCACGATGCCACCGGCATCGAGGTAATGAACCGCGGCGGCTATCGGCATCAGTTGCAGGTCCCGCTCGAGCGCGAACGCGGCCATCAATACCTCGAAGGTCACGCGCTGGCCAAGGTGCGTGAAAAGTGCGCCATCGAAGTCGTACCCGACGGCGGCACGCGGCGCCTCGGCCGGATCCGGCAACCACATGAAACGCGCCTGCGTATCGATGAAGCGCCTGATCAGCCAGGCGCTGGCAAGCCGGTCGACCCACGGCCGGCTGCGCGTGACCCAGCGCTTGCGCTGGAACCGGGCCGGATCGCGGCGGACGATGGCGCTGTCAACGGGATGCGGCTCCCCGCGCGAGAAGCGTTGATCCAGTGCCTGGCGCAGTTGCACCAGTTCGTCCTGCGCCTGCAACGCGGCAACACCCGGGTAGTAGTCGATCTGTGCCAGCGTCTGCAAGGCGTCGGCAATCGCACGCATGCGGCGCCAGGCGTCGGTTTCAGAAAGTCCCGCCAGTTGCACATGCAGCTCGCGTGCCGACTGCTGCCACGCCTGGTAGTTTTCTGCGCGGTCAAACCGCGCCAGCAGCTCGCCTTGTTGCACCGCATTGCGCGGGGTCAGCTGCAACACGGACGCGCTGCCGCCGTGTTGCAGCACCTGGTCGGCCAGGGCCTCCAGCGCCGGCGCGTGCGCCAGCGGCAACAGGTACGCGCCATCGCGCAGCACCGCGCAACCCAATGCCTTGAGCGCGCGCCATACGCGAAGCCGTACCGCAGCGGGTCGCGTTGGCAAGGTCACGATCAGCACAGCAAACATTTGAATTATTTAAATCATTATTTGTATTAACTGTTTCATAAATCTGTCCCGGCGTCAAATCCGTTTTCAGGCGGCCATCAAATATCCCTCAATCACGAACCGTGCCCGATGCACTACAGTCAAAAGCGATATCGCCAACCGGGCCACCACCATGAATGCGTCTACCACGCCGGAACAGAACAATGCCCACCAGCGCACGCAGCGCCAGGCTGATGTGGTGCAGGCGCTTGAGGCCGTGGTGCCGGCCCACGCCCTGCTGTGGCACAGCGAAGACACCACACCGTATGAATGCGACGGCCTGACCGCCTACCGCCAGCGCCCGCTGGTCGTGGCCCTGCCCGAGACCTTGGAGCAGGTGCAGGCCGTGCTCAGAACCTGCCACGCCATGGATGTGCCGGTGGTCGCGCGTGGCGCCGGCACCGGCCTGTCGGGCGGCGCAATGCCGCATCCGCTGGGCGTGATACTGAGCCTGGCCAAGTTCAACAAGATCCTCAGGCTCGACGCCAAAAGCCGCACGGCACTGGTGCAAAGCGGCGTGCGCAACCTGGCTATCAGCGAGGCGGCTGCGCCGCTGGGCCTGTATTACGCGCCCGATCCGTCGAGCCAGATCGCCTGCACCATCGGCGGCAACGTGGCCGAGAACTCCGGCGGCGTGCATTGCCTGAAATACGGGTTGACGCTGCACAACGTGCTCAAAGTGCGCGGTTTCACGGTTGACGGCGAGGATGTGACGTTCGGCTCGGATGCGCTCGACGTCGGCGGCTACGACTTGCTGGCGGTGCTGATCGGTTCTGAAGGCATGTTGGCGGTCGTCACCGAGGTGACGGTACGGCTGGTGCCCAAACCGACGCTGGCGCGTTGCATCATGGCCAGCTTCGACGATGTGCGCAAAGCCGGTGACGCGGTGGCGGCAGTGATCGCCGCAGGCATCATTCCGGCCGGGCTGGAGATGATGGACAAGCCGATGACCGCTGCGGTCGAAGACTTCGTGCACGCCGGCTACGACCTTACCGCAGAGGCGATCCTGCTGTGCGAGAGCGACGGCACGCCGCTGGAGGTCGAAGAAGAGATCGGCCGCATGACCGAGGTGCTGCAGCGCAACGGCGCAACCGCCATCGCGATCAGCCGCGACGAAGCCGAGCGACTGCGCTTCTGGAGCGGGCGCAAGAACGCATTCCCGGCCAGCGGGCGCATCAGCCCCGACTACATGTGCATGGACTCGACGATTCCGCGCAAGCGCCTGGCCGACATCCTGCTGGCGATCCAGCAGATGGAGAAAAAGTACCAGTTGCGCTGCGCCAACGTGTTCCACGCCGGCGACGGCAACCTGCACCCGCTGATCCTGTTCGATGCCAACGATGCCGACCAGCTGCGCCGCTGCGAACTGTTCGGCGCCGACATCCTGGAGACCAGCGTGGCGATGGGTGGCACGGTGACCGGCGAACACGGCGTAGGCGTGGAGAAACTCAACTCGATGTGCGTGCAGTTCAGCGCCGACGAAAACGCCCAGATGCTGGGCCTGAAGGCGGCATTCGATCCCAAGGGTCTGCTCAACCCGGGCAAGGTGATTCCCACGCTGCAACGCTGCGCGGAATATGGCCGCGAACTGGTGCGCGGCAACAAGCCACGCAACGCCGCATTCGCCGACTTGCCGCGTTTCTGATCGGCAACAGACGGCGTTTAGTCCTACGCGATGGGGGCAATACCACCGATAACGCGCAAAGGCCGGATGCGAGACAGTACCCGAACCGGTGACATCACCGCTGCAGGAGACACCGATGCTTCCATCCGAATTATTTTCCCCACCCCCGCGGCATGCCTCCCACTGGCTTGTCGTGGCGGTGGCAGCAATTGCCGTCGTCGCCGCGTTCGTGATTCTCTCTTTCTTCATTGACGCCTTGCAACTGTCGATGAAGCGTGGTGAAACGTTGCGCCTGACGCGCGGCATGGACGCGCCTGCAGCCACGTTGAGCAGCAGCGAGAACGCATCGGCGGCACCAAAGCAGTTGCAACTGGCCGGCCGATGACCATGGCTGCTGCCAGGCCCGCTGAAGTCTGAAGTAGACCGAGTTGCGAAACATACCCTACAAGGAGCCATCACCATGAACACCGCCAAATTCGCCGGAATCATTCTTATCGTTGCCGGCTGTCTTGGCCTGATCTACGGTGGATTCAGCTACACAAAGGAAACCACCGGCGTGCAACTTGGGCCGATTGCGCTCAAAGTCGAGGAAAAGCAGACGGTCAACGTCCCGCTCGTGGCCAGTGGCGCAGCCATCATTGCCGGCGTGTTTCTGCTGGCATTCAAGCGCAAATAATTCTGTGCGACGCCTTCGGGTTGTCGCAAACATCGCGGGCCTCAGGACATCTGCGCAAGCGTACTGGCGCTGGCGCACTGTTTCGTGCACGTCCCTGATGTGCCGCCCAATCGGCTGGTGCTGGCATCTGGCATCGCTGTTGCCAAATATTGCATTTGTCGCAACATGTCTTGAAACTGTGCGCTTGGTAGACCTTCCAATACAGAGGTTTTGTGCAAGCGTGGATGCGCCAACGGCGTTTCCTGGCTTCGCACCGATGATGACCAACAGGCAATCCCTGTCGGAACTTGTCGCTCCACCGCTTTGACTCTCAGGATTGCGCATGGGTCAACAACCTACATACAAACCAACTTCAGATTACCCGGCGATGCGTTTGCCATGCCCGCGCTGCGGCAACGACCTGGTGCGCATCGAGCGCCAGCTGCTCGATCGCTTGATCAGCCTGGTCGTGCCGTTGCAGCGTTGCCGCTGCCGCAGACACGATTGCCAATGGGAGGGCAGGCTTCGCATGCACGAAAGCGGGCCGACCCGAAAGTCGACCCGCTGAACGCCAGCGGACAGTGAAGCAGGCTTACTTCTTCTTGGTGACCTCGTGGCCGATGACGCCGCCAACAGCGGCGCCCGCACCGGTGCAGGCAATCCCGCCACACAGCACATTGCCAACCACACCGCCGACGACGGCGCCAGTGGCAGTTCCTTTTTCCTGTTGTGTCATGCCGGCGCAGCCCGCCAGGCCGAGCGCGGCGAACAGCAACAGCGCGGGGATGGTCAGTTTGGTTCGATTGAGTGATTTCATGGTGACTTGCTCCAAAAGGTTTCGTGTGCCATCCCTTTACAGTGATGACGCTGGTTAGGCTGGCCGCAAGGCCGTTGCGCTCGCCAGTTGCCCGAAAGATCCGGGCAACTGGCGATGCGAAGCCGGGTTTACGGGCGAACCGTGATCTCGTTCTTGACCATCTTCACGCCACTGACGCCCTGCGCAATGCGCTGGGCCGAGTATTTCTCGTCGCTGCTCTTGGCGAAGCCGGACAACATCACGGTGCCGTTCAGCGTCTCGACCTTGATGGATGTCCCATCGACCGACTTGTCTTCAAGCATGCGCGTCTTGACCAGGGTCGTGATACCCGCGTCGTCCACGTAGGAGCCCACGGTTTGCTGGCCGCGCGATACGGCACAACCAGTTGCGGTCAACATGACTACGGCAGCAATGGCAGCGGCGAGAGAGGTACGAATGTTCATGGCAATCTCCAGTTCAGGATCGTTGTGGGTTGCACGATGGCATCCCGGTGGTGAAGGGCCCCACCACCCGTGGGCAAAAAGAACTTTCCCGGGCTGACATCCGTTGTGTCCGGCCCATGGATGTACTCTATGTGCGTGACTGCATTTGCCCCATCGGCGCGAACCGCTAGTGAGCGTAGGACGATGCCGCATGCCGCCATGGCCTGAATACGGAAACTACACTCCACCGGCGCAGGGAGCCCCAATGGCGCCAACTGATTTAGCATCGACTTACCACTGCAGGAAACCCAGAAATGTCCACTACCCGCACCGAGTCCGACAGCTTCGGCCCGATCGAAGTCCCTGCCCAGGCCTTGTGGGCCGCACAGACTGCACGCAGCCTGCAGTTCTTCGCTATCGGGGAACAGCGCATGCCCCGGCAAATCGTGGTTGCGCTGGCCTGGATCAAGTGGGCCGCCGCCCAGGTCAACCGTGACCTGGGCCTGCTCGAACCGCAACGGGCCCAGGCGATTGCCGACGCGGCGCGCGCGGTCGCGCAGGGCGACCATGACGAGCAGTTCCCACTGTCAGTCTGGCAGACCGGCTCGGGCACCCAGAGCAACATGAACGTCAACGAGGTCATCGCCACACTGGCCACGCGGGCGATGCAAAGCGGTTCGGCGTTGTCCGTACGTTTGCACCCCAACGACGACGTGAACATGGGCCAGTCGTCGAACGACGTTTTCCCCAGTGCCATGCATATGGCAGTCGTATCGCAGACCACACGGGACCTGCTGCCGGCGCTGACCTATCTGCGCACCGAACTGGCGGCCAAGGCCGTGCAATTCGCGGACATCGTCAAGATCGGGCGTACCCATCTGCAGGACGCCACGCCGGTGCGGCTGGGACAGGAGTTTGGCGCCTACGAAGCCCAGTTGCAATTGTGCGAGGAGCAGATTCGCCATGCCTTGCTGGCCGTGTTTGCATTGCCGATTGGCGGCACGGCGGTGGGTACGGGCCTCAATACCCATCCCGAGTTCGGCGCGCGGGTCACCCGCATGTTGGCAGAACATCTGGGTTTGCCGCTGCGCCGGGCCGACAACCTGTTTGCCGCCATGGCCGGTCACGAGGCATTGGTCGCGTTGCACGGTGGCCTCAAGATGCTGGCCATTGCCCTGACCAAGATTGCCTGTGACATCCGGCTCATGGGCAGCGGGCCGCGCGCCGGCCTGGGCGAACTGCAATTGCCGGAGAACGAACCCGGCAGTTCCATCATGCCGGGCAAGGTCAACCCCACGCAGGTCGAGGCACTGACCATGGTCTGCGCCCAGGTGATCGGCCACGACGCGGCAGTCGGGTTTGCGGCCAGTCAGGGGCAGTTCGAGCTCAATGTCTACAAGCCGCTGATTGCCTACGACACGCTGGACAGCCTGCGCCTGCTGGCCGATGCCATGCGCAGTTTCGCGCGCCATTGTGTTGCCGGCATCGAGGTCAATGAAGCCCGTGTGGGGCAATTGCTGCAAAGCTCGCTGATGCTGGTCACCGCCCTGGTTCCGCACATCGGCTACGACCGTGCCAGCCGGATCGCCAAGCACGCACACCACGAGGGCAGCAGCCTGCGCGAAGCAGCCCTGGCGTTGGGTGAACTCACGGCACGACAGTTCGACGACTGGGTCGACCCGCTGCAGATGCTCGAACCCCGCGCCGGCAAGCGAACCCGCTGACCACGGCGCTGCGACGCACACCACGCCGGCAGGTTCAGCAGCCGGGCGTCACATCCTCTGCCGCGGCCGACCTGGCCGGCAAAATGGCACGTATCGCGGTCCCTTGGCCGGGCGTCGAATCAATCGTCAATTTGCCACCACAGGCCTCGACCCGGAAGCGCATCCCGACCAGGCCGTAGGCCGAAGCACGCCTGGCGCGCGGATCAAAGCCAACACCGTCGTCGCGCACCGATACCTCGACCATGCCGTCACGCGGCGCGAGTTCGATCCACACATGGCGGGCCCCGGCGTATTTGATGATGTTGGTGATCGCCTCCTGCACCAGTCGATAAACAATCAGTTCCGACGCCGGCGCCAGTTCGACCGGTGCCAGCGAACACGACACCTTGACATCCGTGTTGTCGGCAAACTCCCGCGCCTGGATCTCGAGTGTGGCGGCCAGCCCCAGGTTGCTCAGCGCCGAAGGACGCAGGTCTTCGATGATGCGTCGGCCCAGTGCAATGCCACTGTTGAGCGTGGCGACCAGGTGGGCAAGCAGGTCCAGCGCCTCCGGCGCGGACGTGGCAATACGCGACTTGATGCGCGCCGCATCGAGCTTGGCCGACGTGAGCAACGCACCCAGATCATCGTGCAGGTTGCGCGCCAGACGGTGACGCTCGTCTTCACGCGCCGTCTGGATATGATGCGTGAGTTCGGTCAGCTGCGCTGTGCGCTCGATCACCTCGACCTCAAGCCGGTCACGTTCGGCCTGCACCATGCGCTGCTGCTGCAACTGCTGCAGCTTGAGCGCCACGGTCTGGCGCTGGTACATGAACAGCAGCACCAGCCCCGACAGGCTCAACACGACGATGCCGATGCGGCTCAGCGCCAAGGTACGGTAGATGCCTTCGCGGCCATGCACAATGCTGCGTTCCTCGCCGGCCAGCAACTCGCTGCTGATCGCCCGGATCTCGTCCATTTTTTCCTTGCCGATGCCGCTCTTGAGAATTTCCGAGGTCGCGCCGGCCTTGCCCTCCTCCACCAGCCGGATCGTCAGCTCCAGTTCGGACAACTTGCTGCGCGTGTATTCGTGCAACTTCGACAGAACGCCAGCGGACGCGGGGTCGGCACCGAAACGCTTGTCGATCTGTTGCATGGCGAGCTGGATTTGCCCCAACGCTGTTCGATACGGCTCCAGATATTCCGGGCCGCCGGTGAGCAAGAAACCGCGGGTACCCGTCTCGGCATCGACTATTCCCTGGGTCAGGCGCTGCAGACTGTCCTGCGACTTCGTCAATACATTGACATGCTCCAACCGATCGACCGATTGCCAATAAGCCGCCTCGCTGATCAGCACGATGGCGGCCGCGACAATGCAGGCCAATGGGAATACCATGTGGTTGCGCCGGAACACCCGCGAGAAAAAAATCATCTTTTGCGCCCGTGGGCAATTGTGGGATCATTCATCACGTTACATTGAATGCCATGATTCGAATTGCCATTATTGATGACCATGCGATGGTCCGTGCCGGACTGCGGCAGTTCTTTTCTGACCAGAGCGACTTTTCCGTCGTGGCCGAGGCCAGCAATGGCCGTGCCGCACTGGAAATCGTGCGTGCCGGCGAAGTCGATGTGATCCTGCTCGACATATCGATGCCCGACCAGAGTGGTGTCGACGCACTGGCAGCCATCCGCGCGCGGGCACCCGATCTGCCGGTGCTGATCCTCAGCGGCTTTCCCGAAGAGCACTATGCCACCACCTTGTTGCGCCAGGGGGCCAGCGGATACCTGAACAAGGACTGCGATCCGCAGGACATCGTCTCGGCAATCCGCACTGTCCATCGGGGTCGCAAGTACATCTCGCCAGGTGTCGCCGAACGGCTGGCCGACGGCCTGACCAAGGGCGGCGACAAGCTACCCCACGAACAACTCTCGGAGCGCGAGCTGCAGGTGTTTCTTCGCCTGGCCAAGGGCGAGACCATCGGCAATCTGGCGGTGGGCATGTCGCTGAGTGTCAAGACCGTCAGCACCTATAGAACCCGCATCATGGAGAAAATGAAGCTCGAGTCCAACAGCGACCTGACCTATTACGCACTGAAGAACGGCCTCATCCAATAGCGACCATCAGCAGCGGTCACTGCGGTGGCCCCGTTGCATCAGAATCTTTCTGGCCAGTGGCAAGCCGATCGCAATACAGGATCAACGCCTCGATATCATTGGATTTGTCAAATACCCGGTCGGCACCGAGCTCCAGGCACTTGCGACGCATGTCCGCTGTTGCGTAATTGCTGAGCACGACCATGTTGCAGGGCTGCGCCATGGAATGTGCCGCACGCAAGACACCCAGTCCGGACCCCTGCTTGAGGAACAGGTCTACGATGACCAGATCCACGGCATTGTCGGGTTTGGACAACCAGTGCACCGCAGCAATCTCGTTGTCGGCGGTTCCCACCACATCCACCGGAACCAGTTCTTCCAGCGTCGCGATCAGGCTCTCTCGAATGACCTGGCTATCCTCGACGATGTAGGTCTTGAGATCAGACATGGTGCAGGCGTTCACAGACAGTGGTTCCGTCAACCAGGCAGCGCCGTGCAGGCATGGACCGCGGCGCGTCACGGGCGTGCGATGCAGGTCGACGGAGACGTGGATAAATCATGGCAATGGAGCGAAGTATGCATTGTGCAGCGGTGGCCAGCCATCGGTGGGCCACCGGCCTGTTTGCAGGACACTTCCTACAAAACACGGCGGCGACCGCCAATCGGCGGGGTGCAGGCTCGACCGACTCATGCGGCGGCCACCAGCCCTTGCGCCATGCGAAGCCCTGGATCACCGTCACAGGTCGCACACTTCCAGCGCCAGCGTGGGCCGGATTCATCGGCCCGCGCAGGATGCAGCATGCTGCGAACCGCAGCCAGTGCCGCCGCCAGACGGGCCTCGCCTTGACCGTGGATCACCGAGAACGGCAGTGCCGCCCCGATCAGCGTCACACGCAGCCTGGCATCGATTTGTGCTCGCACACCGGGTCCATCGCGCTGGTGCGTGTCGGCCACCCAGGGCAGGTCCAGTGCCGTAAGCAGGGTCGCGGCGTAGCTGCTTTGCGTGCTGATCGCCGGCGCCAGCAGTCCAGGGTCGCCAAACAGGGACTCGCTGTAGACGGCCGTCATCAAGGCGCTGGTGTCGGCAATCACGATGGCATGTTTGCCTGCGGCCTGTGCGATCCGGCGCGTCTGTTCCTGCCCGATCGCAGCTTGCTCGCCAGCCATCGGCGTACGGCCATGCCAATCACAGAACTCGCGCAGATACTCCGGCACCTGAACGGCATCGTGACCTTCGGCGGCAAGCGCATGGCACAAGCCGTCGGCCAGCCATGTCTTGCCGGTCGACTCGGCACCCAGCAATACCAGAACGACTCCTGCGACCGCCATCACATGCTCCCGTTTCCTGTGCCAGATTCCGATAGACAGCCGCGCCACGACTGTTCGCAGGCGCGTTGGCAGGCGCATTCTCCAGGGCCTACACTGCGCAGACCGATGCATAGTATCCACCCATGACCGAACCGGTCCGCCTTTCCAAACGCCTGTCCGACATGGTCGGATGTTCGCGCCGTGAAGCCGAGCTGTATATCGAGGGCGGCTGGGTCCGGGTCGATGGCCGGGTCATCGAAGTGCCCCAGTTCAAGGTCGTCGACCAGCAGGTCGAACTCGACCCCAAGGCCCGCATGGAACCGGTCGCTGCCGTCACGCTGCTGCTGCACAAGCCGCCGGGCCTGGACTGGGACCACAGCGCCACGCCGGCGCGGCAGCTGCTGGTGGCGGAGAACCATTGGCGCGGTGATGGCCACCATGCGCCCCGCCTGCTGCAGCGCCACCTGAACGTGCAAAGCAGCGTCACGCCACTGGAAACCGATGCCAGCGGCTTGCTGGTCTTCACGCAAGATTGGCGGATCGAACGCAAACTGGTGCAGGAAGCCGCACTGGTTGAACACGAACTCATCGTCGACGTGACCGGCCAGGTCTCCCCCGAACGCCTGCTCCAGCTGAACCGGGCGCCGGTCATCGATGGCCGCGCGATGTTGCCTGCCCGGGTCAGCGTCAGCCGGCAGTCAGGCGATGTCACCGGCCTGCGATTTGCCGTCAAGGGTCACCGGCCGGGGCAGATTGCGCAGATGTGTGCTGCGGCCCGATTGCAGATCGTGGCGATGAAGCGCATCCGCGTCGGACGGATCGCGATGGCGGCATTGCCGCTGGGCCAGTGGCGTTACCTGGCGCCGTTCGAACGGTTCTGAAGCGCCGCGCTACCGGCTGGCATGAGTGCCTCGAAGCCGGAGATCACATCGAACAACTCCTCGTCGATGGCGCTCTGGCGCAGCTGGTTGAAGCGGCTGCGCAGGTTCTCCAGCAACTCCGTAATATTTTGATCCGCCCGCTCCATGGCGGCCAGGCGGCTCGCGTTCTCGCTGGCCAGCGACTCGGCGCAGGCGCGATAAAGAGACACGAACAGATACTCGCCCACCAGCGTGCGCAAGCTGCCGGGCGCGCCACCGATGACCTGCGGCAGGTTGCGGGTCGGCCAGGGATCGGCGATCAACGCCGTGCGCCAATGCGCGTCCAGTGGCAACAGACGCTTCTGTACCGCCTGCACCGCGGAGCCTGTGGCGGATTGGTTGTGGAACACCCATAACTCGCTCGATGCGACAGCCGTTTGCGCCGTCACTGTCTCTAACAGCAGGCGGCCCACCAGCGCCGTGATGCCCTTGACCGATTGCGGTACCACCAGCGGCCCCTGGACCGCGATGCCGGCGTCCAGCAGCCGCACATGGACCCGTTCGCCCACCGCCCAAACCGTGGTCGGAATGGATTCGCTGGACAGGTGCGACAACACGCGTGCGGCCACGATTTCGTTGAATTGCCCGACCAGACCCTGGTCCGATCCGAACACCAGTACCAGCCGATGCGCGACCGGATGGCCGGCCGCTGGGGCAGGCAGGCCTTGCACCGGCGCATCGCTGGCGCGCAAACAGGCGCTCAGCCCCAGCTCCACCGTGCGGGCGTAGTCGGCCAACGCACGCACCGACTGCTCGTACTGGCCAATGCTCGAAGCCGCCAGCGCCTTCATGGTGCGCACCACCGACTGCAGGTCGCCTGCACTGGCGATCGTCCGGCGTAACCCTGCGGCGCTCTCGCTCACGGGGTATCCTGCGCCACTGCGTTGGCGGCATCGGTGTGCGAATGCGGCAGCAAAGGGGCCAGGGCCTGCCGCGCCAACGTCAGAATCGCCTCACGGTCCTCGTCAGAAAGTTTGTCGCCATCGACCAGGCGAACCACGCGCTCCTGCGCCAACGCGGCGGCGGCCTCGCGCACGGCACGCTCGGCCGCTTCCATCTGGTCCAGCGGCACCGGGTCGAACAAGCCCTCGGTGAGCGCCAGCAACACGGCGATCTGTGCCTGCACCGGTATCGGCGCCGACTGCGGTTGCTTGAGGCAGGCCCGGATGCGCCGGCCATGGGCAATGACGGTACGGGTTGCATCGTCCAGCCGCGCACCGAAACGCGCGAAGGTCTCGAGTTCCTCGAACTGCGCGTACGCCAGCTTCAAGTGGCCTGCGACTGCGCGATAGGCAGCGCGCTGCGCCTTGCCGCCGACACGCGAGACCGACTGGCCGACGTCGACTGCGGGCAACACGCCAAGCTCGAACAGGTCCGGCGACAGATAGACCTGGCCGTCGGTGATCGAGATCAGGTTGGTCGGTATGTAGGCCGCCATGTTCTGGGCTTCGGTCTCGATGATCGGCAGCGCTGTCAGAGAACCGCCGCCACGTGCCGGGCCCAGGTGCGTCGCGCGCTCGAGCAGCCGCGAATGCACGTAGAAGATATCGCCCGGAAACGCCTCCCGCCCCGGTGGACGGCGCAGCAGCAGCGACAACTCGCGGTAGGCGCGTGCATGGTGCGTGAGGTCGTCGAAAACGATCAACACATCGCGCCCTGCCTCCATGAAGAACTCGGCGATGCTGGTTGCCGCGTACGGTGCAATGTAGGCCAGCCCCGGTGGATCGTCGCCTTCGGCCACGACCACCACGGTATAGGCCAGTGCACCGGCCTCGCGCAGGCTGGCCACCACCTTGGCGACCGCCGAGGCGCGCTGGCCGATCGCGCAATACACGCACAACACGTCCTTGCCACGCTGGTTCAGGATGGTGTCGATCGCCACCGCGGTCTTGCCGGTCTGCCGGTCACCGAGGATCAGTTCGCGCTGGCCGCGTCCGATCGGAATCAGCGCATCGATCACCTTGAGCCCGGTCTGGATCGGCACCGTCACCGGCGCGCGGTCCATGATCGGCGTGGCCTGCCGTTCGATCGGCAGGCGCTGCGCTGTGACGGGTTGCGGCTTGCCGTCGAGTGGCCGGCCCAGCGGGTCGATGACACGACCGAGCAACACATCGCCAACACCGACATCCATCACCCGGCCGGTGCGCAGCACCTCGTCACCGGCCTGCACCTGCCAGTAGTCGCCCAGCAACACCACACCGATCTCGAATTCATCGACGTTGAATGCGATTCCGTACACACCTCCGCGAAACTCCAGCAGTTCCTCGGCACCGACCCCCGGCAAGCCACTGACGGTGGCGATGCCGGTGGTGACCGTGGTCACAACACCGACTTCGCGCGCAGCAAACGGGAACGCAAAGGACTCGCGCAGCTGGCGCACGCCATCGATGGCCTCGCCCAGGATACTGCCCAGGTCGTCCGGATCGCGCTTCATGCAGGGGCGCTCGTGGCGGGGGTAGCGGCAGCGCAAGGGGCGGTATTGGGCACCTGCGGTTCGCCGGCCGCCTCTACCTGCGCGCGCATCTGTTGAGCCAGCCGCTGCGACATCGCCTCCAGATAGTCGGCCACGTTCCAGCCGATCTTCTGTCCGCCACCGACCAGTTCGATGCCGCAGACCAGTTCGGGCGATGCCACGAATTGCACCGGCCCTTGCACGCCCAGCGCATCACGCAAGGCGACTTCGACCGCGCTGCGCGCCTGTGCACTCAGGGCGAAGGCACTGCGCACCCGTATCGCATCGGGATCGGCCTTGAACGCCTGGGTCAACGCGCTGCGCACCGCGCCGTCGGCATCCTGCAGGCGCCGGATGAATACCTCGCAGACGCGTTGCTCGAGGTCGGCATCGGCAAGTTCCAGCAAGGCCTTGCGTGTGATCTCAAAGATCTCCTGCTGCGCCTGCGTACGGATGATGCCGTCGATCTGCCGGGCCTGCGCGCTGAGCGTGGCCTGGCGCTTGGCCGCCCAGGCGCTGGCGGCCTCGCGCGCCTGCGCCAGCCATTGCTGCCCCTGCTCCGTTGCCTGCGTCTGCGCCTGGTCGAGCAGCGTCTTGCGCTGCTGCTCGAAACTGGCATTCTTCTGGGCCAGCGTCTCGCGCTCCTGCCGTGCCTGCGCCTGCTGTGCGGCGGCGTCCGCCAGTTCATCGGCGATCCGCTTCTCGCGCGCATCGACGGCCTGCAGGATAGGCCCGTACAGAAAGCGCTTGAGCAGCCACACCAGCGCGCCGAAATTGAGCGCCTGCGCCGCGACAGTGAACCAGTCGATCGGCATGTCGGCTCACTTGCCAGCGGCGGCTGCCGCGGCCGCGACTGCGTAGTTCCAGAACGGGTTGGCGAAGATCAGGATCATCGACACGACGAAGCAGTAGATCGCCGTCGACTCGATCATCGCAAGGCCCACGAACAATGTGCGGGTGATCGTTGCCGAGGCATCGGGCTGCTGCGCCAGCGATGAGAGCGCGCTGGCCACCGAGCGGCCTTCGGCCAATGCCGGCGCAACGCAGCCCAGACTGGTGCTGAGGCCGGCAATCACGATCGAGGCAATTGCAATGAGGGTCATGCTGTCCATGAGAAGTCCTTTGGTGTGAAAACGGATTCAGCGCGCCACGGGTTGTGTCTCGCCCGATGGCCCGCTGGTGTCGCGGGTGGCAGCGGCGATGTAGACCGCGGCCAGGATGGTGAAGATGTAGGCCTGCACCAGGCCGGTCAGCAAGCCCAGCACGGTCATGACGATCGGAAAAAAGAACGGCGTGATGCTCAGCAGGATCGCCAGGATCATGGCGCCGCTCATCATGTTGCCAAACAGGCGCACCGCCAGCGCCAGTGTGCGCGACACCTCGCTGATGATGTTGAACGGCAACATGACCACCGTGGGCTCGGCATACGAACGCAGGTAGGCCATGACGCCAAGCTCGCGCACGCCGAACAGCGGCACGGCGATGAACACCCACAACGCCAGCGCCGCCGTCGTCGACAGCGAACCGGTCGGCGGCTCGTAGAGCGGCAACACCGTGCACAAGGCGGCGGCGGCCACGAACAGAAAAACGGTGCCGAGAAAGGGCAGGTAGCGCCGGGGATGGGGCAGGCCCACATCCTCGATCTGGCCCACGATGCCCAGCACCACGATCTCGACCAGGTTCTGCCAGCGCGAACGCTCGATGTCATGCGACAAGCGGCGCGTGATCAGCCAGGAGCCCAGCACCAGCAACAGCATCAGACCCCAGGTAAAGGCGATGGTGGCATTGATGTGCACGAAACCCCACTGCCACAACACCCACTCGTCCGGACTAAGGCGCATGGCGCACCTCCTGCACACGGCCTGACGCGGGCACTGTTGGCCTGGTCAGGCGCAGCACCAGCGCGCGCGCCAGCCAGAAACCCAGCAGGATCGCCAGCAGCCGCGGCCACTGGTCGCCCGCCACGATATAAATACCGCCCAGCGTCAACGCAACACGCACGATCAGGCTGCCAATGAACCACAGTGCCGGCCGGGGCGACGCCAAACCACGGCGCACGGTCCACCACAAGCCACCGAAAAACACCAGCCCCAACGCAACGCCGGCCAGCAACACAAGCAACAGGCTCAGCGCATCAATCACCGTTGTCCTCCTGCTCACGTCGTATCGCCCGGTCTTCCTTGGCCACCCAGTGCCAGGCGTTGAAACAGCCCAGCGTCAGGCCGGCCACCAGCAAGGCCAGCGTCCAGGAATGTTGCCCGGGCACATGCCGGTCAAGCCAGATACCCAGCGCGGCACCGAGCAGGGTCGGCACCACCACGGACCAGCCGATCAGGCCCATCATGCCCAGGCCGAACCAGACCCCGTGGGCCTGATGCTTGCGCGCCTTGAGCTTGCGTCGCGCGTCGGCATCGACATCCTGCGCCAGCGAGGACGACTGGTTCGATGGCGCCTTATCCACCATGCTGGAAACTCATGAAACGCCGCATCAGGCCGGTCTCGAGACGGTCCATCGCCGAACGCACGTGCTGCTCCTGTTCGTTGATGGCCAGGAACTCGCGCTCAACTGCTGCGCGCAACTGGTGCAGGTCAGTGCCCCGGATCGCACGGCGCACCGATACCCGCACCCGGGTGCCGGTCTTGACCAGCACGCCTTCATCGACCGCCACGCAGATCTCGCCGTCGGCCGCCGTCTGGTAGATCAGAATGCCCGGCCGCAGGGTCGCGACACAGTCGAGCCGATGCGGCAACAGGCCTAGCGAGCCCTGACGTGTCTGGGCCACGATGCGCGAGACCGCGGCCTCGTCGGCAAATACCTGGAACGGCAACAGGATCTCAAGCTGCATCGGCATGGACGCGTTCTCCGGTGGCGGGCGCAAGTGCCTCGTCGACCTTCCCGATCATGTACAGCGCACTCTCGGGCACATCCTTGAATTCGTCGCGAAGGATGCGCTCGCAACCGTCGAGTGCGTCCGCCAGGCTGACCAGGCGGCCTTTCTGCGTGGTGAACTGCTCGGTGGTGAAGAACGGCTGCGTCAGAAAGCGCTC
>Ga0073904_10001283_pt1 | contig 18784 bp, 21 predicted proteins | sample KloWWTrecipitate_FD_66668 | JGI IMG/M metagenome (GOLD analysis project Ga0073904, IMG submission 66668) | Active sludge microbial communities from Klosterneuburg, Austria, studying microevolution and ecology of nitrifiers - Klosterneuburg... | ecosystem: Engineered > WWTP > Aerobic digester >... | reverse complement strand
CGGCCCGCGCCACGAGCCGGGCGTAATACGCCGAGGTGTCGATCTTCTTGTAATAGACGATCTTTCCCGAGTAAGCGGCCGGGCTCAGCAGATCAATGGTGATGTCGGCCGTCGACGCCGAGACCAGGATCGTTCCGTCGCTGGCCACCGTGGTGTAGTCGGCGGTCTTGGTCGAAACGGCCGTCGACGGGATGTCGCTTGTCAGCGCGAGCGTCCCGGTCGAGGTCGGGAGCGTCAGCGTCGGTGTGCCGGCCGCGGCAGGCGGCGTGATCGTCGCAGTGCCCGAGCCCGAGCCGAGCAGCTTGATCGATGCGGCGTAGAGGCTGCGCGAGAGATAGGCGTCACGCGCCCGAGCCGCTCCGCTTGAGCCGATGTCGTAGGTGGCGTCCGACTGCCAGGTGAGATGGCCGAATACCCTCGTGGTCTCGGCGAGCGAATTGCTCGTAATCCCGGCCGTGTGAACAATCGCCCCACCGCCGTCCCGATCGACCGCAATCATGTACGCAGTCGACTCATATCCCGAAAGCGAGTCAGCCGTAAGCTTGATATTGGCATCGGCAGCGCCGGGACTCGACTTTATTCCCCCGTCTCCCGCCGTCCCGAGAATACCCGAAACGAGCTCGGAATACACCGAAGATCCTACCGAGCTGGCGCCCGTCCAGCGGGTCATATACGTGTCAGTCCCCGAGCCCGTAACCCCCGCCCCGCCGGCTGTGTCGAGCACACCGGCCGTCAGCGTCAGCCCAGCCCCGACGGAGATTTCCTCCACCACGCCGGACCCGACCGTTGTGCGCCCGAGCAGGCGCGCGGTCGTCATGTTCTGAATCTTGGCGTAGGTGATGAGCGAGTTGGGCACGTCATCGGCCACCATCGCCCGAAACGCCGGTGCGGCAGCCCCGCCCGAGACTGGCCCCGCCCAGATGTAGTTGGCCGTCTGGTTGGCCAGCGTCCCCGTGAGCGTGCCGGCCGTTGTCACCGGGGAGCCGGACACGCTGAAGATCGCCGGCAGGCTCAGCGCCACCGAGGCCACTGTGCCCGTGCCGTAGGAGAGGGCCGGGATGTCTGCGGCCACCAAGGCGCGGAACGTCGGCACCGCCGCTCCGCCGCCCGTTGGCCCCGCGAACACCCGATTGGCGCTTTGGGTCGCAAGCGCCGCGTCCAGTGTGCCGGCGACGGTGACGGGCGAGCCGGTTACCGAGAATATCGACGGCATCGTAAGCGCCACGCTCGTGACCGTGCCCGAGCCCGCGCCGGCCGGGGGGACCTCCTGAACTGCAGAGCGTTCCATCGCCCGGTCCTTGTCTCGCAAGTCGGCCACGAGTGCCCGGAGGGGTAGTTCGATATTGTTGCCCTTTCCCATCTACAGGCTCCTCAGCTCAGCCACAACGTCCTCGCGGCCCTGGCTCAAGCGGATTGACACGCTGTGAACGATGCAGTCCACCCGCACGCCCTCGTGCATTACGTAGAGCCGGTCTCCGAACTCCCAGTCTTTGCCGTATTCATACGCTCCGGTGTTGATCCGGCCGGCGAACGTCACCAGGCGGCGCGCGTCATACAGCGCGGCCGCGCCCTCATCGCTCATGCCCGTCGAGCTTGTGTAGTTGCGCGCATCGACAAACATTTCCTTGCGCGCGAAGGGCGAGCCGTCATAGCGGGCCGTGTCCTCGACATACACCAGCGTCCGGCCGGCGCCCTCGCCCTGGCCCCCGACGATGGCATATGTTTTCTCGCCCGCGTAGTCGCGCGCGAGCCGGGCGTCCTGCACGTCGCCGGCGGCAGAGTCGAGCGTCATCAGCGTGCGTCGATCCGTCCCGCGCTGGCCGGTGTAGACCCGGAACACGAAGCCGGTCGAGCTCTCATGCGGGATGTCGTAGAACAGGCGAATGGGCGCGGCGTTCTGGGCCGACGCCTCACACAGATCGTCCAGGACCGCGCGTACGTTGCGCCAGGCGAACGACTTCGAGACGCTCGGGGCGAGCGATACGTCGGCCTCGACTGTGAGATAGCTCGACCAGTCACGCCCGCTGCCGGCCCCGCTTCCGAAGTTCTCGCGCACGATGTCGCGCATCATGTCGTCGGCGTAGTCGGTCTTCGACGCCTCGGCGCTGCCGGCCACGTATTTGACGATGCGCCGCTCGAGCAGGCAGGCCGCGCCACGGGCCGATAGGGTCAGGTCGGCCTCGTTGCCCGAGTAGCCCGATGACCAGCCGGTGAGCAGGAACATCGTCCCGAACACGCGCCGGGCCGGGCCGTCGGTCCCGGTTCGGACCAGCTCGAGGCGGGCGTCGGGCACGAGGTTCGCGGCGTCGATTGCCTCCGAGGGCAGGCGAACCGAGAGCGCCGGCGGCTCGTTGCCAGACCGGGCCACGCCCAGGTCGAACAGATCGACATACGTCTCGAGCAGCGTGCCGGCGCTGTTATAGAACTTCAGGGCGTAGGTAACGTCACTCATGAAAGCCCGTCCGCCGAGTAGTACTTGAACCCAAGCAGCGTCCGGGTGGCCGTCACCTTCGATGACGGGTCATACACCAGCACGCCGAAACTGTTCGCGCCGGCAGCGAGCTTGAGCGCGCTGATTGAAACGCCGTTGAGAATCTCGCTCTTGAGTGAGCCGCGGGTCGAGCTCGTGATCGTGTTGGTGGCCGTGTTGATCGTGATCGTCTCGGCGCCCACAAGCGTGCTGTTGAACTGCACGAATATGCCCGTCGTCAGGTTGCCGATGGTGTAGAGCGTTGGGGCGGTCGCGCCCGACGCCACGGTGAGCGCGATCGTGATGTCCTCGGGCACGCTGCCCGAGTTGGTGAGCGTGCCGACATACATCCACGTGCTGGCCGTGGCCGTGTTCTGGCCCACCACTTGCACGTCGGCGCCCGAGGCCGAGCCAATCGCGGTGACGGTGGCCACAGCCCGGAAGCCGTAGTCGGGGATCATGACGTTGCCGTCGATCTTGCGCCACACGCCAGGCGCGGTGGCCAAGCCCGCGCGCAATACGTTACCTGAGTCGATGCTGAGGGCCTTGACCTCGGCCGCGATCCCCGTCGGCGTCACCCAGGCAGTGCCGTTCCAGCCCGCCAGATACGTCGTGACGCCGGACAAAGTGTAGTTGCCGCCCACCCACACAACCCCGGCCGCGTCAATGGCGATGGCGTTGATGACGCCCGCCGAAGGGGCGATGGCCGGCGCGGCGCTGGATGTATATCGACCGCGCTGCAACACATAGCCGGTGGTGGCTATCCAGATCGTCGAGATGCTGGATACGATCTCCTTGGTGGCCGCCAGAGCGCTGATTGTTCCCGCCCCCGCGTAGCTGTACTGGTTGGTCCACGCCCACGAGCCAATGAATCCCGACTCAACGCGGTTTCCAGCATTGCCGCCGATGGTGACATACCCGTCCGGCGTCGCGATGATGGCAGTGACCGGCCCGACGCCACTGCCCGCGCCCATCGCCGCGAATGTCGTCACCCCGTCAAATTGGGCGACATGCGCCGCGGCCACCCCGTTGATGGCCGTGAAATCCCCGCCCACGTAGCAGCCTGCCCCAGTCAGCGCCGGCGTGACACAATAGACCAGCGCGCCGCCGCCGGTGGCCGTCCAGCTCGTCCAGACGCCGGCGATCCACTGGTACAGCTTATCCCCCTGGCAGACGTAGATCGTCGCGCCGTCAGCCGAGACCGCGATCCCATTGGCCGGCACGGTGCCGGTTGGCGCGCCGGCGGCCGTCATCGAAGACCAGTCCAGGCTCGCGCGCCGATGCGCGCTGCAGGCGGTAGCCGTCTCGTTGATCGTGAGCGAGACGGGCGAGCCGTCCGCCGCATACCAATACGGGTCAGTGGCCAAAAGCCGGATGACCAGTTCCTCGGAAAAGGCTTCCTGCTCGCCCAGCTCGAGACCGCCGGCGTAGCGCACGCTGATCGAGAGCTCGCTGACCGTGCCATTGTTGGGCGTGTACTTGAACACAAACGCCGCACCGCTCCCGATGCTGTTGATGATCGTCTTGCGGATCGTGTGCAGGGCGGTCAACGACGCGCCCTGGGCGACGCAGACCAGCGAGATGATGCGCGGCTCGACAATCCGGCGCTGATACGACGCGCCGTCCGTCAGGGCGTAGGGGGTAATCACCGGCGTCACCGGCGGCATGCCGGCGCCGAGGATCTGCTTCACCCGGTACAGGCCGTAGTCGGTGATCAGGTCGTAGGTCACCCCGCCCACAACGAATTTATATGTCGCCGCCATCCGTTATCCCCCCAGCGCCCTCAGCAGCGCGAAGTCGCCGATCACGTTGGGCGATGCCCCGGCGTTGTTGACGTTGAGCGTGTAGCTGCGATTGGACATCGACCCGCCCGCGCCCGCAGCCGCTACGCCATTGGCCGAGAAATCGCCGAAGGCCATATCCGTCGTCACCCCGTCCAGCGCATGCTGGGGCAGGTGCGCGGAGTCCGTGATCCCGTTGGCCAGGCCCTGCATCATGTTCGCGCCAAAGCCCATGAAGAGTTTCGACGGCGACTGAATACCGAAGTTGTGCTGGATGACGTAGACGATGCCCTCGGCGACGTAGCGGATGGCCGCCCACGCCTGCTCGGCGGCGTTCCGGATACCGTCCACGAGGCCCTCGATGATTCGCCGGCCAAAGTCGAGGAACTTCTGCGGCAGTGAGCTGGCGTCGGTGACGAGCGTATTCCAGACTCGTTGAGCGGCGGCCCAGAGCTTCGATCCGAACTCGGATACGCCCTGCTTAATGTTGTCCCAGGTGTTTTCGATGACTGTGCCAACCATCGCCAGCGCGTTCCGGACGCTCGTTAGGACACTGTTCCATGCGTTCTGAACCGCCTCCCATATCCTGTCGCCGATCGAGACCAGGAACTTGAGCGAGGCGTCCCACTTGCCGCGAATGTCTTCGACGATCCGGCCCAAGAGCGTCCCGATGAACTGCATCGCCAGCTCGAATGCGGCCTTGATCCCGTCCCAGATGACGCCGAACACGGCCTTGATCGACTCCCACGCCCCCGTCCAGTCGCCGTTGATGATCTGCATAACGGTCTTGATGATGCCGCCGATGACGGACACCGCGCCCTCGACGATGTTCTTGACGGCCGTGAACACGTCCCCGATCACCTTGGAGATCTGCGGCCAGTTGTCCGAGATCCACTTGACGACCGTCTCGACCACCTTTTTGACCGCATTGAAAATCGTCTCAGCGGTCTGCTTGATAAGCGGCCAGTTGTCGACAACCCAGGCGACGACCTTGCCGGCTTCCGCGACGATGAAGTTGAAGGCCGGCACAAGAACAGTCTCGACGAATCCCTTGATCGCGGCGAAAACGGTCTCGGCGGTTTGCTTGATTTGTGGCCAGTTGGCCTGCACCCAGGCGACGACTTCGCCAGCGCGGGCGATCACAAATCGCAGCGCCGGCGCAAGTGTGTTCTCAATGAAGCCCTTGACGGCGTTGAAGACATCGTTGAAGGTCATGCGAACCATCGGCCAGTTGGTCTGGACAAACGCTACGACGTATGCGATACGCTCGCTGAGCCCGCCTGGTCCCGTCCCGAGAGAGCCTCCAATCCCCTCAATTGCACGCCGCACGTCCGGCATGACGCCCGACACCCACCCCGCGAACTGCTGAATTAGTGGCACGAGGACAGGCAGGAGTTGGCTCCCAACCGTGACGGCGATCCCCTGGAAGGCGGTCCCGAGATCGGCCATCTGCTTCTTCATCTCAATCGACTGGTTCACGCCATCTTCGCCAATCGCCAGCCCAAACGCCTTGGCCTGCTTTTCTGCCGCCTCGAACCCGCCGTGGGCGAGCGTGTTCATTACATCGGAGAGGCCCTTGCCGCTCTTTCCAAAGAGCGACATCATCAGATCGGTCTTCTGTAGGCCGTCCGGCAGGCTGGCCACCACCCTAGACACGTTCTTGAGGATGTCAACGGTCGGTAGCATCTGCCCGTTGGCGTCCTTGAACGAGATGCCCCAGTTCTTCATCACAATGCCGGTTGGCCCCAGCTCGCCCTTGGCGTCTTTCAGCCCGGTGGTGAACTTGCCCATCTGGGCGGAGATGTCATCGACGTTTCCGCCGACGCGCCGAACGGCAATCGAGAGCGCGGCGGATTCATTGGCGGACGTCCCAAGCACGTCGCCAAGGCTGTCGAGTTTGTCTGCCCAGTCGGTGGTCGCCGCGAGACTCGCGCCCATCGCGGCCGCCGCGGCAGTTGCCCCGCCGACGATGGCGCCCGCGGCAACCTTCCCGAGGCTGGCCAGGCCCGCGCCCAGCTTGGATGCGATGGACTCGCCCGACGACTTGGCGATGCCCTCGGCTTCCCCCATCGTCTTGGAGAATCCACCGGCGTCGCCAATCAGCTTGACCACCAATGTCGCGAGCGTGCTCATTGCTTTCGCTTGTCCTCGCCGCCGAACGCGGCATTCAGCATCTCAACCAGCGCGAGCTGGTCTTGCCAGGGCTGGGCCTCTTTCTCCTGTCTATCGAACTTCGGCATGAAGTCGTCCACCTCGTACGGCTTAGAGCGCCGCTTTTCGTCCCGAGCGATGTTCGCGGTCAGCGCGGCCAGGACCCCCATCCGCAAGTCCGCCCGGCTATCGCCGAACGGCTCAAGGGTGTAGAAGGCCATCCACTCCCCGAACTCGCGCGCGCTCATCCGCGCCTGTAGCTCTTCGACCGTGCATCCACCGAGAGCCAGGGCGAGCCGAAACCAGAACCGGCGTTCGGCCCGCCCTCTCAGTTTCCCGCCAGCTCCTCCACGTCAGAGTCGCTCATCCCGCTCAGTCGCTGGCCAGCTTCATAGACCCGCTGCAAAGCCGCGGCGCTCTTCTTGCCCAGCTCGGCGATGTCAGACTCACCGAAGAGCGGATTGCCGTCCTCGCCTACCATCGTCCGTGCGACGACCTTTGCCCGCAGATCCCTAAGATCGATCTTGACCTTGCGCCCGTTGCGGTCGATGACGCTGGCCTCCAGGCTGTCGCGCTGGCTGCCCGTCATTCCCGTGACGATGACCTCGCCGCCCCACTCCGGAACGGATACCGTTTCCGTTGGGCGGTCTTTGGCGGCGAGGATCTGGTCCCTGGAGAGAATCGCCATATGCGTTAAGCCAGGGTCGGAACGCCGGTGAGCTTCAGCGTGAGCGAGGCCGTGAGCGCCCCGTCAACGGCCGCGTCCGGCTCGAAGCCCGTCACGAAGGCGGCGAACGTCCAGGTGGTGGGCGACGCCGACGGGAACACAAGCTGGAAGTTGCGCTTGGTGCGGTTGTACATGTCCTTCAGGACACCCGCGCTATAGCTCTGGGTGGCGTTGGCCGGCAACCAGTTCATGTCGAACGTCACCTCGCCCCCGTCCAGGAGCCCCGCGATGTACTCGCGGAAAGCCGAGGTCGAGCTGTGGCTGGTCACTTCGATCGTATCCATCTTGAGCTTCGGCCCCTTGATGTTCTTGACCTCGGCGATGGTGGCGAACGACTCGGTCCCGCCGCCGTCGCCGAGCTTGAGCAGCGTCCCGAAAGACGGAGTTGCAGATGAAGCCATTGAGTTTCCTCCCGCTGAGTTAGCTCAGCTTGATGATGCCGAACTTGACCTCGGCGTGGTCGGCCGAGAAGTAATAGAGTCCGTCGGTCTGACTCCAGCCCGGCAACGGAAGCGGGCCGTAGATCCGGATCGCGCCGGCCGCGATTGACTCCGCTGTGATCGTGCCCAGTCGATTTTGCGCATCGAGCGAGCTGGTGATCGTCACGGCATGCGCGCCGGCACCGGTGTTGTGCGCGACGATCAACTCACTGCCGGTGGCCACGGCAGAGTTGCCGTTGGCGACATCGGCGGCCGTCATCGTCACGGCCACGCCGGCCGTGGGGTATCCCCCGACTGCGGTGGTCTTGGTGAGCGCTGTGCGAGGCATCGTCTACTCCTTCGGGGGAATCTCCGTCCCCCACTTATTGGCCACAAGAATGTCGGCCGTGCTGGTGATCGGTGGCGGCGGCCCGCAGCGCAGGCAGAGCGCCTTCATCTCGCGCGCGGCCTTGATCCCGCCAAGCGTGTCGCGCATGCAGAGCGAGCAGGTGTGCTGCTCAACGCCCCGCCAATTCCCGACAACCCACTGGCTGTCATCAGGTCCCGCAGGGACAGCGGGCTCGGGTTCTGTGGGCATGAGCGCCTTCATCTTTCCCATGAGCCTCCTACGATTCGTTGTGTTGCATCATCAGATCCATGCGGACGACCGGCACCTGGGCGGTGTCGCCGTAGCCGTCCGATTCGTTTTCCACCATCGTGACGACGGTCAAGTCGCCCACGGTGTTGGTCTTGCCCCCCAGCGCCCGCCGCACGGCGAGGGCCAGGCTGAGCGCCTCCATGTGGGTGTTGCCCTCCAGGGTGAGCTGGAAACGTGTCCGGGCCAGCGAGCTGAAGCCCGAGTGCGAATACTCCGGGATGTGGCTGATCCGCTGATAGGCGATCGCCGGCCGCTCGGCGGTCTGCGGCACGAGCTGCGGATACACCCGGCTGCCCACCATCGTGGCGACGCCGGTGTTCGACTGGAGCAGGAAGACCAGCGCCTCAGCGGCGAGCATCAGTCCTCATCGTCGGCAGCGGCCTGGGCGATCCTGGCCTCCACCACGGCTTGCCGGAGCGACTCGCCCACCGCAGCCTCGGCTTCTTTCTGCTTGGCGTCGAATGCCGGCCGCAGAAACGGCCGGGCGGCCATGCCCGGATGACGCACGCGCCCGGTGATGACGGCGCCGTTGTCGCCCTCGAAGGCCAGCGGGCTCCCCTTGATCTCGTGAGCGGTGACGCCCTGCTCCACGAAGCGCATCCGCCAGGCGCGCTTGGATATCCGGACCGTGGCTTCCACGATGTCCTTGCGCGGGCTTGACGCCTTCGAGACCAGCACTTTCTTGTAGCGGCTGGGCGGCACCCGAGCCGCGGCGTCCGCCTTGATCACGTCCACGCCGGCCTTGCTGGCCGCGCGGAGCGACTTCTTGACGTTGCCGTCGGCGTCCCGAAGGGCCTTGAGCAGCGCTTCTCCGCCTTCGACCTTGACCGAGACCAGGTTGCCGGAGGCCATCAGCCCACCACCTCGCGGCATTGCAGGCGCATCTCGCCGGGCTTGTTGGCGTCCAGGACAGACAGGATTTCGAGCGTCCGCGAGCCTTCCACGAGCCTCATGTCGGGCGTAACGTCCGTCCGCCGCCGAATCCGCACGCTGTGCGTAACCTGAGCCACTACAGCGGCCTGTTCGATGCCCTCGCCGCCCGTTTGCGGCTCGATTGCCGCCCAAACGGTGGCCAGGGTCGTCCAAGTCGTCGTGACTTCGCCGACGCTGTTCTGCGTCTGCGGGTCCGGCCGCTGCTCAATCGTCACCCGGTGACGCATGCTGCCGATCTTCACGCCCACACCTCACGCCGATACGAGCGGATCAGGGCTTCAACGCCGAACGGGATGCCCGACTTCTCGGCAACCGTGTCGCCGCCCGCTTCGCGCGCCTCGTACCAGTGCGCAACCAGGAGCAGGCAGGCTTGCTTGAGCGACTGCGGGACGGACGTGGCCAGGCCGTAGCCCGCCACGTAGCGCACCCGGATTGGCTCAACCGGATACAGATCGACCGACGGCCAAGACGCATCCCAAGCCAGGGCCAGCACCCCCGGCACGCTATCCGTGCCGGCGAGGTAGTTGGCCGAGTCCCAGGTCGTCTCGTTGCCGTCCTTGTCCTTGTACTTGACCGAGGTGATCGACTGAAGCGGCGCGCGCGGCAGCTCGAGCCGGTCTGCGCCCGGCCAGTCCGAGAGGATCAGCTCGAGCGTTTGCGTGACAAGCGCCCGCCACGTCAACCGCTCGATCTCTTCGCGCGCGGCAATGATCAGGGCCGTGATCAGGTCGTCATCCGTTGTCAGGTCCACCTTGCAGTGAAGCTTCGCCTCGGTCAGCGTGATCGGCTCGACCGATGGCGGGGTAACGACTTTGATCTGGAGCATGCGCTATCCCCTGCGCCGCTTGGGAGCGGGTGGATCTGACACTTCCACCCGCTCCGGCGCGTCCGCCACTTCAAGGGCGGCCGAGGGGGCGGCCCGGCCGATGCCGCCGGAGATGATCCAAGCGGCAGTTTCGGCCGGGAGCTGCACCGTCTGGCCCTCTTCGAGCACCCGGAACTCAGGCATGAGCGTGCAGGATTTCAGCACCAAGACGGTGATCATGATTAGGTGTCCGAGTTCTTGAGCACGCACTTGAGCCCGAAGGTGATCGGGTTGGTGTTGCCCACGTTCGCCAGGGCCCTCAGGTACGCGCCCGGCAGCGAGGTCGTGGTGAGGACCGTTCCGGCCGTGGTCTGGGCCGCGAACGTGGTGACGGTCACCCAGTTACTCGCGTCCGCCGACGCCTGAAGCGCATAGGTGAGCGTCACCGGCGCGCCGGCCACGATGGGCGCGGCCGTCCACGTGCTGAAGCAGCTCGCCGTGCCATAGAACTGGGTGTATACAGCGTCCGAGTACACCCACTGCACAACGCTGGCCGCCTGACTATCCACCGTCACCGAGCGCGTGCCGACGATGGAGTCCGCCTGCGTCGCCTTGGGCGCGGCCGAGACGGCAAACCCGAAGGCCAGCGCCATGAGCAGCGCGCCGGCCAGGACCCCGCTAAGCAGGGTGTTGAGTCGGTTGAGTTTCATCTTGTCTGATCTCCTTGGACTACGGATGCGTGCCGTAGCGGATCGCCTCGGCCACGGCCAGCTTGTAGACCGTCCGGACGTAGTACCACAGCCGCACCTGGCCCGTGCCGGCGGCCGAGTACATGTCACGCAGGACCGTCAGGCCGGGCGCCTCGCGCTTGAGCATGAAGCTGAAGTTGCCGAACAGGATCGACTTCTGCCCCGTCGCGATCGCGGCCGGGTAGGAGCTGCCGAACACCGGGTATCCAAAGAGCGTGTTGATGGGGCCCGTCGGTGTGGCGGTGAACTGGAACATGTTGCCGGTCAGAGCCCGGTAAGCGCCCTCAGTGGCGCGGCGCATCACCCAGTTGGCGTTGTCCTGGTAGCCATCCGGCAGGGCATAGACCAGACCCGGGATGTCCGAGTTGGTCGCAGCCGCGGCCGCAGCCAGGGCAAAGGTCGTGCCCGAGGTCAGCGCCTCGGTGATCATCAGGCTGTTGTGAGTCTTGGCCAGGGCCCGGCCCACGTAGCCAGCCAGCCAGCTCTCGACCCGCGTGTCGTCGTCCTCGAGCAGCTCGTAGCTGAGTTCCAGCTTCTTGGTGTACTTGACCAGGGTGAGCAACTTCTTCGCCAGCGCAGGCGCGTCCCGGTCAAACGCCACGGCCTCGCCGGTCGACACGAATTCGTTGGTCGTGCCGTTGTCGACGGGCACATCGACGGTCGTGCCCTTGCCGGGGATGTCGAGCACACCCAGCTTCGGCCCGAGCTCCATCTCGACCCGCTTGGCGATGATGCCCTGATAGAGCCCGGTCGGGACCAGCACGCCGCCATCAGCGGCCGTGGTGATGTTCATGTCGGTGTCGTTCGAGGCGCGCTGCTCCAGCTCCCGCGACTTGTCGCCCGTGCGCAGGTAGTGCAGGAAGGCCCGGCTCTCGGTGTCGCCGCGCTTGGTCTTCAGATTCAGATTGGGCGCCGTCGGGGCGTACGCCTTGGCCGCCCGCGTGCCGGCGCTCTCGTCCAGCTCGGCGTCTTCGGTCTCAACGGCCGTCGCCCGGGCGATGTCGCCCTTGAGGGTGTCGGCCTCCTTCATCTTGGCGTCGAATTCGGCGCGCTGCTCATCGTTCAGTTCGGGCAGGGCGGCAATGGCCTTCGCCGCAGCGATCAGGGCCGCGCGCTTCTGCATCAGTTCTTTTGCCGTCATGGCTGTGTCCTCCTAGGAAAGTTCGATTTCAGCGACGCGCACCCTGGCTTCGAGACTGGCGCGCGCCTGCGCGGAGTCCTTCGCCCGACTGAGAGCGTCCGCGCTCTCGCCGTTGCGCTTGTTGATCTCGGCGACAGTCGCCCGCGCCTCCGCAGAGGTCTGCGGATAAGCCGGGAATGTCACCGGGGATACCTCAATCAGCCGCACGTCTTGGAGTGTGCGGATTACGTTCTTCGGGTCGGTGAAGTCCCACTGGTCTTTCAGAACCTCGAACCCAAAGGAGAAGTGCTTGGTGTCTCCGCGCTTCACGCTGGCCAGGGCGTCCATGCCCCAGCTCGTGGCCGGCGGGTCGATCTCGACCGCAAGGCCACGCTTGTCTTCGATGAGGCGTAGCGTGCCGTTGCCGGCCCGCCCGAGCGGCTTATCCGACTGGTGCTGCCACAGCGCATAGATGTCGCGCTTCGGGGCCTTGTCAATCGAGCGCTGAAAAGCGCCCGGCGCGATCTTTTCGCGGAACCCGCCGAGGTCTTCGCTGAGTTTGTCGAAAACGGCCGCGTGGCCGGCGATCATCGCCCTTCCGTCTTCGCGGATCTCCACGCTATCGATCTCGACATCTCGCGTCTCGCGCTTATCGCTCACGAGTCACCTCACAACAAAAAAGCCCCGGCCGCCATGCTGTTGCATGAAGGCCGGGGCAATGTGCCAACCGGTAGATATTTGTCTGTGGCGGATTATACGCCCGCTTTACTGGATGTCTTTCGGCGCAGAAAGATGATCTCTTCATCTTCTCGCGCAATGCCAAGCCGTGGGCCATTGACAGCCGCCGGATACCACCACCCCGCCGCCGGGGACGATCCGCCCCCCGGCGCTATCTCCGCCGGCAACGTGCTAAGCGGGAGAGCGGCGAGCGCCTCAAATCCCAGCATCTTTGCCTATATCACCATGCACCGGAATAGCTCGGTCCCGGTGTGACGCATCACGTATACCCATCGCAAGGTTGCCGTGTCGGTGTAAGTCAGCCCGAACATGCGGTTTCCCAGCAGCGCCGCACCCTGTGTGTAGAGCAGAGTTGACCACGGGATGAGCTCGTTATCCGACGGCGAGTAGCGGAAACAGCGCCCCGTCGCCTCCTTCAGGATGTAGAGATACCCGCCGAGATCGGCGAACTGCGTCCCGGTCGTGAACGTCTCCTGACTCCCACCGTAGGCCACCCCCGAAACCCACGTATTCGCCGCGATGTCGTAGTAGTCCAGCACCGCACCCGCGCCACCCCGAAACGAATAGAGCCGCCGGCCATTGATGATGGCACTCTCGTTCGTCCAGTCGTAGTGCGTCTGGCTCTCGATAATCGACAGAGACGCCGCGAGCCCTGGCGCCGCCGCCCGCGCCGCGCCGGGGGCGAGGGTTGACCACGAGTTACCGCTGATCGAATACCGATACAGCGTCACTGCGTTGTTGCCCATCAGGTAAGCGTGATCCTGATTGGTCTCGATGGCATACACACTCGTCGCGTCCGGGTTGATCGTCCAAGCGGCCGACGTTGTGATAACCGTGTCGGTGTTGGACGCGATTGTCCGAGTCTGCCCTGCACCCGTCCCAGCCGTGATGCGAATCTGGAAATTCGTCCACTGGTTGGCCGTCCACGTTTTAGCGCCGTTGGTCAAGGTTGATGCGCCTCCGGCCGTGGCCGTGCCGGTGACGATCGTGACGCCCTTGAGGATGACCAGCCGCCCGTCCGTCGCCCACGTCGCCGGCGCGCTTGTCACGCTCCGAGCGGTCCATGTGTTTGTGGCGAAGTCGTAATACTGGAACGAGGTTGCGCTCATCGTGCCAGCGTCCCAGACGTAGTAGCGCCCGCTGAGAATGACGTAGACAGAGGTGTTGTCCAGTCCCGTGCCGAGCGCGGCGAACGTGAATACGGCGTTCGCGCCGGTCTTGTTGCGGGTGATGACGGCCTCCTGCCCCGCTCCGGTGCCGGCCGTGATCCTGATCGTGTATCCGGCGAGCGAGCGCGGGATGGTCAGGTTGGTCGTCATGCTGGTAGTCGAGCCTGCTGTAGCCGTTCCTGACGGGCCGAGGGGTGACCAATCCCCGCACGCTCCAGCTGTCATCGTGCCGCCGAGCGTGACGGTAGCGATCTGCTCCCATGCGTCCTGGTCGATGTAATACAGGTACTGCGCCGTCGCCGAGGCGATGAGCATGGCGATCCGCCGAACGGTGTCGCCGTAGATGATGTGCATCGCCGCCGCCGTGGTGACGGGCGCGGGGGTCATGAACTCCCACGTTTTGCGGTCGAGCGGGGTAACGAGTCTATTGGTGATTGCCATTGTTCAGCTCACTGAGATATTCGGGCGGATCGCGCCCGCAACGCCCTGGTTCATGAGAGCCATGACCTGATGCGACAGAGCGTAACCGCCGCCGTTGACCTGGTTGGCGACGCTGGTAACGCTGGAGACGGTCGAGACGGTCGTCACGGTCGGCAGTGTGCCCGCGTTGACGTTGACCCGCAGCTCGGACGTTGGGGTCTGGAGCGCGGTCAGAAACATCAGCCGCTCCAGCAGGTGGGTGGTCTGGTTCATCAGCTCGTCAATTGAGCTGAGGCTGGTCTGCATCGCGGCCGGCGCGGATATCCCGTCCGCTGCGATGGTGACGAATACCGTCTTAGCGCCTGCCGAGAACGAGACCGCCGCGTCGGCGTTGGACGAGGACAGAACCGATGAGCGCACCAGGGTGGTCGCATCGGTCAGCACTCCGATCCCGACTTCCCACTCGCCCGACGTGCCCCCATCGATGCAGTAGTAAAACGACTCGCCAATCGAGATGATCGAGGCGAACGTCCGGAACCCGGTCAGCGTCCCGGCCAGGATGATGTTGCCCAGCCCGGTAGACGTTGAGGATTCCTTGACCCGGTCTGCGTAGATCACTGGTTACCTCCTTCATACGTCACGGTTGTGGTCGTTGACGTGATGTTCCCGCGTGCGTCGCGCTCGATCGTCTGGTTTTCCTCGGCGATGCGGGGCGAGTTGATCGTCACGTTTGGCGCGGCAACGTCCACTACAACCGGCGGGGCGGACACGTTGACCACCGGCGCAGGCACGTTGACCACCGGCGCAGGCACGTTGACCTCGGCCGCGGCCACATTCACAACCGGGGCAGGCACGTTGATCGTGATGGAGGACGGCCCGCCGGCCGCGTCTCGGGGCGTGCCGGAGTCGAGCGACCGGATGACATCGGCCGCCCAGGTGCGGGCGTCGCGCCCAACCGTCACGGCCAGGGGCCCGAGCACAAGCTGGGCATAGGCGTCCAAGTCGCCCGCGCGGTATTCGGCCCACCACTCAGCCAGCTTATCAGCCGACATCTTTACGCGCCTGGCGTCGATGTCGCGCCCGGCGCGCTTGCGGATCCGAGCCACCGCATCCTCGTAAACGATGGACCAGTCGCGGGCCGGGTTGGCCGCGGGCTCTTCGTCCGGGGTGTCCTCTGCCGGGGTCTCGGGATCGGGCTCGCCGGCCTCCTTCATGTTGAGCGGCTCAAGGTAGACATCGCCCGACTCGATCTCGTTCATGTTCTCAAGCCGGCGCACGTCGTTGACCGAGAGCCAGCCCCACTGCCGGCCGGTGGCATACGCGGTGTAACGGGACGCCTGATCGCCCCGCAACATGCCATCGATGAGGAACTCCACGAAGACCGTCCTGCGCTCCAGCGGCCCGATCAGATCGCGCGTGACGGCCTGCTCCCAGCGCACGAGCCAGCTCCGGAGCGAGTCAACCACGAAGTGAAGCTCCTGCTGTTCGATGTTGGAGAAGGTCGCGTGAGTCAGCTCGCCGATCTTGTGCAGGGGCACCCGGAAGATACGGGCAATCTCTTGGATCTGAAACAGGCGCGTTTCGAGGAACTGGGCATCATCGGGCGGGACGCCGATCGTCTCGATCTTCATCCCCTCTTCGAGGATCGCCATCCGCTGGGCGTTGGACAGGCCCTGGTGCTGCTCGGCCCAGCCCGACTTCAGCCGCTCGTATGCCTTATCCCCGAGCTGGCCGGGATGCTGGAGCACCGCGCCCGGGCGCGCGCCATTGGAAAAGAAGCGGCTCCCGAATTCCTCGGTGGCCAGGCTCAGGCCGATGGCGTTGCGGGCCATCTGGATAGGAGAATAGCCGACGATGCCATTCGACGACAGGCCGCGAAGGTGGAAGATCCGCGACTGCGGAAACACCGTGTAGCTGTTGTCCGCCATCTGGTAGCGGTAGGCCAGCTCGTCCGCCTGGTTGCGGATGACCTGCATCCGATCGGGCCGGAGCGGCCACAGCCCGAGCACGTCTCCGCGATTGTTCAGCTCGATCTCGGCGTAGGCGTTCCCCCACAGAAGGACATGCCCCATCATCGCCTCGCGGAACTCGAAGGAGGTCATCTCGCTGTTGGGCGTGTCATGAAGCAGGCCATACAGCGCATGATTGATCGCCCGCTCCTTGCCCGTCGTCGTGCGCTGATACGTGATCAGCGGCAGAGACGCCACCGACTCTGCCAGGACGCGCACGCACGCATACACCGCCGCGCTGCGCAGGGCGCTTTGCTCGGTGACTGTCACGCCTGACGCCGACTGGAACCCGCCGAGCAGGAACTCGGTCATCGCCGGGCTCATCATCTCGCGGCGCTCGCCCAAGACCACGGTCCGAAACCACTCTTGCACTTTGTTCATAGCATCCTCAACCCATGCGTCTCGTATCCCGAGACTGCCGTCTCGCCGTGCCGGATCGCCCGGTCCAAGGCCATGATTCCCGCCACCATCCCGTCAATTTTCTCGCGGCTTTTGGCTTTGTTCGGCTTGATGTTGCCGGCCGGATCCTGCGTCACCACAAGGTTGTCGGCCATCCACCTGAGCACCGGATGCCCGCCGTGGCTGAGCTTCTTATCCAGCACCACCCGGAGCAGTTCGCGGGTGGGCTGGCTCATCGACACAAAGCCCTGGCCGAATCCAACCATCGTCATCCCCGCCCCGGTGAGCTGCTGGCTAAGCTGCACCGCGCCCCAGCGGTCGAAGGCGATCTCCTTGATCTGGAAACGGGTGGCCAGCTCGCCAATGTCGTGGGCAATCCGGTCGTAGTCGATGACGTTGCCGGGCGTGGCTGTGATCAGCCCGTCGCGCGCCCAGGCGTCGTAGGGCACGCGGTCCTTGCGGGCCTTCTCAATCAGCTTCTCTTCGGGCACCCAGAAGTAAGGCAACCAGGTGTAATGCTCGGGCTCGCCTTTCTCGTTGGGAATGCACAGGACAAACGCCGCGATGTCGGAAGACGATGCCAGGTCGAGCCCGCCGTAGGCCGTCGCGCCTTCGAGCAGCTTGATATCGAACTGCCCCGCGCACAAGTTCCAGGCTTCGATATCCAGCCAGCGGGTGTCCTGCTGGGTCCACTGGTTGAGATGCAATCGCCTAAACGTGTTCTGATACGCCGGCGTCATCTGAGCGCGCTTGCACTCCGTGCGGAGATAGTCGAGCTTGACCGACACGCCGAGGTTGGGATTGGCTTTCGCCCAGACCTTCTCATCCGTCCAGTCGTCTTTCTCGTCAGCGGCGTAAATGACCGGGTAGAAGGCCGGGTCATCGATCGTTCCGTCGATCACCTGGCGGGCGTATTCGTGCAGCTCCCAGCAAATGGAGTTGCGGTCGAATCCCGCCGTGGTGATGGCGATCGTGATCGGCTGGCGCCGCGCGCCGGTCGAGGTCGTGAGCACGTCCCACAGATCCCGGTTGGGTTGAGCGTGCAGCTCGTCCACGATGATGCCGTGGGCGTTGAGGCCATGCTTGGTATAGGCGTCTGCAGACAGCACGCGGTAGACGTTTTGCGGAAAGTCGTTTGAGACGATCGAGAACTTGTAGGCCGTGCCCGCCGCGCGCAGCTCGTCGGACTGAGCGAACATCTCCTTGGCCGTGCGGAAGACGATGGACGCTTGCTCCCTATCAGCCGCGGCGCTATACACCTCGGCGCCGGGCTCCTGATCGGCGAAGGTCAGGAGAAGGCCAAGGCCACCGCACAGCGTGCTTTTGCCATTCTTGCGCGGAACCTCGATGTAGACCGTCCGGTAGCGGCGCGTCCCGTCTTCGCGTTTCCAGCCGAACACATCCGCGATGATCTTCTTCTGCCAGGCGGGGAGCTTGAACGGCTGGCCAGACCACTCGCCCTTGGTGTGCTTGAGGCACAGCTCAAAGAACCTGACGTAGCCGTTGGCGGCTTTCGCGTCGTAATGGTAGGGGCTGTTATTCGTCGGCGTCTTCATTCTTGGTCACGCCCTCGAATAGGATCTCGGCCAGGCTCTTTTTCTTTTGCGGCGCAGGTGTCACGCGAGAGCGGGCGACGGGCGTCATCCCGAACTCGGAGGCATACGCGCGGAATGTCGTGGCCGCGTCGCGCCAGATTTGCAGCCAGGGCGACTTGCGCTCAATCCCGTTTTCGTCATCCCTGGTGAACGGCTCCGTCTCGAGCTGGCGCACGGCTTTGTCGGCGATCCAATACGCCTGCGACATGATTTTGAGTGCGGGCGTGTCCGCATCCGACACCACACCCGCGTCAATCAGCGGCTGCTTGTATTCGGCCTCGAAGGTCTGCGCTGAGACGGCGGGAATCTGCGGAACGTCTGCGGCGGGGCGCGCCTTTGGCGCGGGTGTAGCGCGCTTGCTATGCACCTTGACAGCAGGCGTCTGCGGCTTCTTGGGCCGCTTGTGGACCGGGACTACTTTGGGTTTACGCCCGCGCATGGCTAGGAGATTTGACTAAATTGATGGACGCGCGAACAAGGCGACGCCTGCGGTCTCTGTCGTCGAAGCTGTCGAAATGCGGGACGCCCCGTTATGTGAAGCTTTGCGTGTGATGGCCGAGTGGCACGAGTGGCACAGCGGCCGCAAGTTGCTGAACGCATCCGACCCGCCTTGCGCCTTGGGGGTTATGTGGTCGACATCC
>Ga0073904_10001279_pt1 | contig 18802 bp, 21 predicted proteins | sample KloWWTrecipitate_FD_66668 | JGI IMG/M metagenome (GOLD analysis project Ga0073904, IMG submission 66668) | Active sludge microbial communities from Klosterneuburg, Austria, studying microevolution and ecology of nitrifiers - Klosterneuburg... | ecosystem: Engineered > WWTP > Aerobic digester >... | reverse complement strand
GCACGCCCGCGATGACCATCGCGACGAGCAGTTCGATCAACGTGAAGCCCGCCTCGCGCGGCCGGGCATCGAAGGCCGGCCGTTGCACGCGCTGCACTCCTTTCCGCGCCTCCGACGGACGCTGGGCCCGGGCGCTAACGATTCAGCGACCAGTTGCCGATGTCGGCCGCGACCCCTTCCCCACCCGGCTGGCTGTCGGCGCCCAGGCTGAATACGTCGATTTCGCCGCGTATGCCCGGATTCAGGTACTGGTAAGGCTTGCCCCACGGATCGACCGGCGCCTGCTTCAGGTAGGCCTTCCAGTTCGACGGCGACGGCTCGATCGTCGGCCTTTGCGCGAGCGCGACCAGACCCTGGTCGGTGGTGGGATAGCGCTGGTTGTCGAGCCGGTACAGGTCGAGCGCCTGCAGGATTTGCGCGATCTCGGTCTGCGCGGCCTTCACGCGCGCCTCGTCGGGCTTGCTCATGATGCGCGGCACCGCGATGGCGGCCAGCACGCCGAGGATCACGATCACCACCATGATCTCGATCAGCGTGAAGCCGCGCTGGTGCCGGTGGTGCCGATGGTGCCTCTGGTGCTGCTGCGGCCTCCGATCGCCCGACGAACGGTGCATCGATACTCCCGAATGTTTCCTTGACGACTCGGGCTATGATACCAGTGCATTCCCGCACCCTCCTGGCCTTCCCGGATGCGCTTCAAACGAACGGTTGCCTCACGCCGATGGACGTCGCTCGCGGCGTCGCTGGCGATGTTCGCCCTGCTCTGCGCGACGATCGCGTACTGGGTGCTGCAATTGCTCGCGCCGGCAGTGCCGATCGCGCCCACGGCGTCGCTGGTCGACCAGCGCGAGGCGCCGGATCTGGTCGCGGCGGCGAAGCTGTTCGGCATGCCGGTCGGCGGCCGCGCCGGCGCGACGGCCGCCTCGGTGTCCAACATCCAGGTGCTCGGGGTTGCTGCCAGCGAAGTGCGCGGCAGCGCCGTGCTGGTCGTCGACGGCAAGCAGCCGAAAGCGTACATGGTCGGCGACAAGGTGACCGGGGACACGCTGCTGGTCGAGGTGCAATCCGACGTTGCGGTCATCGAACGCAACGGCGTGCGCATCGAACTGGTCGCGCCGCAGCGCCCGTCGGTCGCGATCCTGTCTGGCGGGCCGGTAGGGCCGGACGCCGCGACAGCCGCCACCACGCCGCCAGTCCCGGCCGTTTCTCCGAGGTCCGTTCCGCTGCAACCCGTCGCACCTCAATCCGTAGTGCCGCAATCCGTAGCGCCTCAATCCGTACCGCCGCAATCCGTACCGCCGCAACCGGCCGCGTTTCCGGCCGCTGCGCCGACGCAGCCCGCCCCCGCGCCCCCACACGTGCAGCTGGACGGCCAGGCGGCCACCCAGGCCGGCACCCCGGGCGTCGCGCAGCCTGCGCCGATGCCGGGGACGCAGCCCGACGCGCCGGGCTCGCCCCCGCCGGAAGCGAGCGGCGGCGCCGCGCCGGCCAGCCGCCCCTGACGCGTCGCGCAAGCCCACGAACCCGGCCAGGACACCGTACCGCACGATGAGGCCCTATCTCGACCTTCTCGAAAGGATCCTCCGCGAGGGCGTCGATCGTCCCGACCGGACCGGCACCGGCACCCGCGCGGTGTTCGGCCACCAGATGCGTTTCGACCTCGGCGACGGGTTCCCGCTCGTCACGACGAAGAAGCTGCACGTCCGCTCGATCGTCTACGAACTGCTGTGGTTCCTGAAGGGCGACACCAACGTGCGCTACCTGCGGGAGAACCGCGTCAGCATCTGGGACGAGTGGGCCGATGCCAATGGCGACCTCGGGCCGGTCTACGGCAAGCAGTGGCGCGACTGGATTGCCGCCGACGGACGCCACGTCGACCAGATCGCCGAACTGGTCCGACAGATCCGCGACGAACCGAACTCGCGACGCCAGATCGTCAGCGCGTGGAACGTCGGCGACCTGCCGGCGATGAAGCTCGCGCCGTGCCACTGCCTGTTCCAGACCGCGGTGATCGGCGGCAGGCTGCACTTGCAGCTCTACCAGCGCTCGTGCGACGTCTTCCTCGGCGTGCCCTTCAACATCGCGAGCTATGCGCTGCTGCTCGCGATGCTCGCGCACCAGTGCGACCTGCAGCCGGGCGAGTTCGTCTGGACCGGCGGCGACGTCCACCTGTACAGCAACCACCTCGAGCAGGCACGGCTGCAGCTCGAACGCGAGCCGTTGCCGTTGCCGCGCCTCGAGTTCGCGCGCAAGCCCGCGTCGATCGACCAGTACGGGTTCGACGACTTCCGTTTCATCGATTACCAGGCGCATCCGCACATCGCCGCGCCGGTCGCCGTCTAGGCGTCCGCCGGAGTCGAATCGAGCCCGCGCTGCGGGCCCGCGGGCTCAGCCGCTGTCGCGCGCCGCTGCCTGCCCGCGCCCGCGCCCGCGCGCAGGGGTTCGCTTGCCGCGCGCCTTTCCGGCGCGCGCGGTGGGCGCTGCCGGCTCGGCGGAAACCGCCCCGGCGGCGCCGGGCACGGATGGTCCGATCGGCCTGCCCTGCTGGCGCTCGATCAGCCGCAGCATCGTCGCGAGCGTGATCGAGCTGAGCGTCGCCTTGGCGATCTCGTCGATCTCGGAGAGCACCACGCCGAGCGCCATGCCGACCGGCGTCTGCTCGCTCGGTTCGCGACGCTCGCCGTCGGGCGGAGTCAGGTCCTCGAACAACTGGATCACGTCCATCAGCGTGATCCGTCGCGCATTGCCCGCGAAACGATACCCGCCGCCGACGCCACGCACCGATTCGACGATACCGCTCCGCGCGAGTTCGGACAGTACCTTGGCGAGATGGTGCGGCGACACGTCGTACTTGGCCGCGATCTCGGCTGCCGGGATGTGACGCGTCGGATCGATCGCGAACTCGAGCACGCTGTAGAGCGCGAGCGAAGTGTTCTTCTGAAGCCTCATCGCTTCGACTCGCAGTCAGGCATCGAGGTCCATCTCCAGCGGGATGAAGGGGCCGGTCATCATGCCCTGGCTCCGGAAGAACGACAGGATCAGCGTGTTGTCGCGCGCCAGGATCGTGCGCAGCTTGCGCACGCCCGAGCGCCTGAAGCCGGCCCGCAGCGCCTGCAGCAGGCGCGTGGCGATGCCCGCCAGCCTGAACTCCGGCGCCACGTCGATCGCGAACACCCAGCCGCACGGCGGCGCCCCGAATTCCCAGTCGCGCACCTCGCCGATGATGAAGCCGGCGACGCGTCCGCCCGTCTCGGCCACCAGGAAGTGGCGCTCGGGCTGCTCGCCGTCGCCGTAGCGGCGAAACACCGACAGCCAGTAGCTGCGCTTCTCGACGCCGGTGACGCCGGCATCGATGGCGATGACCTGGTCGAGATCGGCGCGGCGCGCGGCGCGGATCACGACACCGTCGGCCCCCGGCTGCACGCCCGCCCGCACCCCCGCGGCTGAACGCTGCCGCGCGCGGCCATTGCCCGCGCCTGATCGTGGCGATACCCTCGTCATCGGCCCCCCGAAACACTGATACAGATCAATTCAATACCTGCATTCCGGTACCAGAATAGGGGTTAATGGGCGCGCTGTAAACGTCGATGTAGGCGTCATCGCTTCGAACGTCGCCGCTGTCGCCCGATGCAGACACCCGCGGGCAGTCCCGGGCCGGGATTCGCTCGCTGGGCCAAGACTTCCGGTTCGCGTCCACGACGCGCAGCGGGGGTGAATCCGGCCGGCCGATCGAGGCCGCGTCGTCGCAGACAACGAGAGGAGACCAGAATGAACTTCGTCGCAATCGCCCGCAGCGCGTTCCGGCTTGCCGGCGCGCTGGCCGCCGGCGCACTGATCGGATCCGGCACCGCAGTCGCGCAGGAGCCTATCAGGATCGGGGCCTTCCTGTCGGTCACCGGGCCGGCCTCCTTCCTCGGCGATCCCGAGCAGAAGACACTCGAGATGTACGTCGAGCGCATCAATGCGTCCGGCGGCGTGCTCGGCCGCAAGCTGCAGCTGTTCTCCTACGACAGTGCCGGAGACGCCGAGAAGGCTCGCACGTTCGCCAAGCGCCTGATCGAGCAGGACAAGGTCGACGTGATCGTCGGCGGCTCGACCACCGGCGAAACCATGGCCGCGGTGCCGCTGGCCGAGCAGGCGCAGGTGCCGTTCATCTCGCTCGCCGGCGCGGTGGTCATCATCGAGCCGGTCAAGAAGTGGGTGTTCAAGACGCCGCACACCGACCGCATGGCCTGCGAGAAGATCTTCACCGACATGAAGGCGCGCAACCTGAGCAAGCTCGCGCTGATCTCCGGTGCGGGCGGCTTCGACAAGTCGCTGCGCGCCCAGTGCATCGCGGTCGCGCCGAAGTACGGCATCGACATCGTCGCCGACGAGAGCTACGGCGCCGCGGACACCGACATGACCGCCCAGCTCACGAAGATCAAGGGCACGTCCGGCGTGCAGGCGGTGATGAACTGCGGCTTCGGTCAGGGTCCGGCGATCGTCACGAAGAACTACAAGCAGATCGGGCTGACGCTGCCGCTCTACCAGTCGCACGGTGTCGCGTCGAAGGAGTTCGTCAAGCTCGCCGGCGACGCCGCCGAGGGGGTCCGGCTTCCCGCCGCGGCGCTGCTGGTCGGTCACCTGCTGGCGGACAACGACCCGCAGAAGGCCGTCGTGGTCAGCTACAAGAAGGACTACGAGGCACGCTTCAAGTCGGACGTCTCGACCTTCGGCGGACACGCGTACGACGGCCTGATGATCGCCGTCGAGGCGATCAAGCGCGCCGGCGGCACCGACCGGGCCAAGGTGCGCGACGAGATCGAGAAGACCAAGGGCTACGTGGGCACCGGGGGCGTGGTCAACATGTCGGCGACCGACCACATGGGCCTGGACCTGAGCGCGTTCAAGATGCTCGAGATCCGCAACGGCGACTGGACCCTGGTCAAGTAGCGCGCACTGAAGGCGGCTTGCCGCACGGAGGCCGGGCATGGGCGGGCAATGGGTGCAGTTCATCGCCGGCGGACTGACCGTCGGCGCGATCTACGCCCTCGTCGCGCTCGGCTTCTCGATCATCTTCAACGCCAGCCGGGTGATCAACTTCGCCCAGGGTGAGTTCGTGATGATCGGCGGCATGAGCGCCGTCTCGCTGGTCGCCGCCGGCACGCCAATGCCGGTGGCGATCGTCGGCGCGGTCCTCATCGCCGGAATCGTCGGGTTGCTGCTCGAGCGACTCGCCGTCGGCCGCGCCCGAAACGCCGATGTCGTGACGCTGATCATCATCACGATCGGCGCGTCGATCTTCCTCAGGGGGCTCGCCCAGCTGGTGTGGGACAAGCGCATTCACGCCCTGGCGCCGTTGTCGGGCGACAAGCCGATCGAGTTCTTCGGCGCGACCATCGTCCCGCAGAGCCTGTGGGTGATCGGAGTCACCGTTGCGATCGTCGTCGTCCTGTCGTATTTCTTCAATCGCACGCTGCTCGGCAAGGCGATGCTCGCAACCTCCTACAACCGCTTCGCCGCGCAGCTGGTCGGCATCGACGTGCGCAGGGTGCTGTTCGCAAGCTTCGGACTGGCCGCCGCGCTCGGCGCGATCGCAGGCGTGCTGATCGCGCCGATCACGTTCACGTCCTACGACGCCGGCATCATGCTCGGCCTCAAGGGATTCGCGGCCGCGATCCTCGGTGGGCTCGGCAGCTTCCCCGGCGCGATCGTCGGCGGGCTGCTGCTCGGGCTGCTCGAGAGCCTCGGCGCCGGCTACGTCTCGTCGGCCTACAAGGACGTGATCGCCTTCGTCATCATCCTCGCGGTACTTTTCGTCCGACCCGATGGAATCCTCGGTGCACTCCGGACCGAACGCGTCTGAGCGGGCGCCGGGGTCGTCGCGCTGGTGGGCGGCGCCACGCACCGGCGGCCTCGCCGCGTTGGCGCTGGCCATCGGGCTGGTGCCGCTGGTTCTCGTCAACGACTATTTCTACGACGTCGCGATCCTGGTCGGGCTCAATGCGATCGTCTGCGTCGGACTGAACCTGCTGATCGGCTATGCGGGGCAGATCAGCCTCGGGCATGCCGGCTTCTTCGGCCTCGGCGCCTACGGCACCGCGTTGCTGGCATCGCGCTACGGCGTTCCCCCGCTGGCGGCGTTGGCCGCCACCACCGCGGGCGTCGCGCTGATGGCCTTCGTCGTCGGTCGCCCGATCCTGCGTCTGAAGGGCCACTACCTCGCGATGGCGACGCTCGGCCTCGGCATCATCGTGTCGATCGTGCTCGCCAACGAGGATCGCCTCACCGGCGGGCCCGACGGAATGCCGGTGCCGCCGCTGACCGTGTTCGGCTGGGCCGTCCAGGGCGAGCAGGTCTGGTACTGGGTGGTGGGCGCCTGCCTGCTGCTCGCCGTTTGGCTGGCGCTGAACCTGATCGAGTCGCCGACCGGCCGCGCGCTGCGCGCACTGCATACCTCGGAGGTGGCCGCCGAAGTCGTCGGCATCGACAGCGCGCGCCAGAAGCTGATGATCTTCGTCGTCTCGGCGGTGTTCGCGGCGATCGCCGGCGGGCTGACCGCGTTCTACAGCGGCTTCATCACGCCGGCCAAGGCGTCCTTCATGCATTCGGTGGAACTGGTGACGATGGTCGTCTTCGGCGGCATGGCGTCGACCTTCGGCGCCGTGGTCGGCGCAGCGGTGCTCACCGTGCTGCCGCAGGCGCTCACTGTCGTCAAGGAGTACGAGATGGTCGTGCTCGGCGCGATCATGATGGCGACGATGATCTTCTTCCCGCGCGGCGCGGTGCCGACGATCGGCGACTGGCTCGGCCGGAGGCCGCGATGAGCGGGCTGCGCGTCGAAGGGCTCTCCAGGGAGTTCGGCGGCATCCACGCGGTGCAGGGCCTCTCGTTTTCGATCGACGCAGGCACGGTTCACTCGATCATCGGCCCGAACGGCGCCGGCAAGACCACGCTGCTCAACCTTCTCACCGGCGTCTACGTGCCGAGCGCCGGCAGCATCGCGCTCGACGGCCGCGAACTGACCGGCCTGCCGACGCACGCGTTCGCCGCGGCCGGCATCGGCCGCACGTTCCAGAACCTGCAGATCTTCTTCAACATGAGCGCGCTCGAGAACGTCATGACGGGGCGCCACCTTCGCGAGCGCTGCGGCCTGCTGCCGGCGCTGCTGCGCACGCGGCGACTGGTCCGCGCCGAGCGCGACTGTCGCGCCCGCGCGCATGACCTGCTCCACTTCGTCGGCCTCGCCGCCTACGCCGACGCCGGCGCCGATTCGATGCCCTATGGTGCGCTCAAGCGGCTAGAGATCGCCCGCGCGCTCGCCGGCGAGCCGAAGATGCTGCTGCTCGACGAGCCGGCCGCCGGACTGAACCCGACCGAGTCGCAGGAGATCGCCGAACTGATCCGCAAGCTGTCGCAGTCGGGCACGACCGTCGTCCTCGTCGAGCACAACATGCGCCTGGTCATGGGCGTCTCCGACCGCATCCTCGTCCTCGACTACGGTCGCAAGCTCAGCGAAGGCAGCGCGCAGGAGGTCCGCAACGATCCGCGCGTCATCGAGGCGTACCTCGGCGCGGCCGAGGCGCAGGAGCCCGCGCATGCTCGCCGTTGACGCGCTCTCGAGCCGTTACGGCCGGATCACCGCGCTGAGCGACGTCAGCCTGCGCGTCGACTCCGGCGAACTGGTCGCGCTGGTCGGCGCCAACGGCGCCGGCAAGTCGACGCTGCTGCGCGCGCTGTCCGGCGTGCAACCGACCGCAGGCGGCAACGTGCGCTTCGAAGGCGCCGACATCACGAAGCTGCCCGCGCGCGCGCGCGTGCGAATGGGTATCGTCCAGGTGCCCGAAGGCCGCCAGGTGTTCGGCCCGCTGTCGGTCGAGGACAACCTGAGGCTCGGCGCCTACGTGCGACCGGCCAGCGAACTGCCCGAGAGCCTCGAGCGCGTCTACCGGCTGTTCCCGATCCTGGCACAGAAGCGACGCGAGGCGGCAGGCACGCTGTCCGGCGGGCAGCAGCAGATGCTCGCGATGGGCCGCGCGCTGATGACGAAGCCGAAGCTGCTGCTTCTCGACGAGCCGAGCATGGGCCTTGCGCCCCGCCTCGTCGCCGAGATCTTCGCCACGATCCGTTCGTTGAAGGATGCCGCCACGACGATCCTGCTGGTCGACCAGAACGCGCGCGCTGCGCTGTCGATCGCCGATCGCGCCTACGTGCTCGAGGTCGGCCGCATCGCGCTGTCCGGGCGCGGCGACGAACTGCTGGTCAACCCCGCCGTGCAGCAGGCCTACCTGGGCCTGTAGCCCGCCTGCCCGGAACCCCTTCCGCCAACCTCGATCCGAACACGGAGAAACCCATGAAGCCTTCCCTCGCCCCCGGCGCCACGCGGACCAGCAAGCTCACCGTCGATCGCGACCGCACGATCGGATTCATGGGCGAGAACGCGCGCGTCTATGCGACGCCGATGCTGGTGCAGGACATCGAGATCGCCTGCCGCGAGCTGCTGCTCGAGCACCTCGACACCGGCGAGGACTCGGTCGGCACGCGCGTCGAGCTCGACCACCTCGCGGCGACCCTGATGGGCATGCCGGTCGAGCTGAAGGTCGCGATCGCCGAAGTCAAGGGTCGCGCGGTCACCTTCGACGTCGAAGGCCGCGACAGCGTCGACTCGATCTGCCGCGGGCGGCACAGCCGCTTCGTCGTCGACGTCGAAGGCACCGCCGCGCGCCTCGCGGCCAAGGCGAAGAAGGCCGGCCTCGCATGACCGTCGATGCCGCCGCCATCGGCAGCGCGGCCGCGGCGCACCTGCCGGCGCGCGGCGCGCGCCCTTGGCGGTAATTGATACGGATACTCGAGGAGAAGACATGCAAACGACCGCTTCGACCGGCTCCGGCCACGGCGCAAAGGCTCGCAGCGCCGGTTACCTGCACGCCGAGCAGGAGACGATGCCCCGCGAGCAGCTCGCCGCGCTGCAGCTTGAGCGCCTGCGCGCCACCGTGAAGAACGCATACGACAACGTGCCGCTGCATCGATCGCGGCTCGACGCGGCAGGCGCCGGGCCCGAGGACGTCCGGTCGCTCGACGACGTCCAACGGCTGCCGTTCACGCTCAAGGCCGACCTGCGCGACCACTATCCGTTCGGCATGTTCGCGCGCCCGCACGGCGAGCTCTCGCGGCTGCACGCGTCGTCGGGCACCACCGGCAAGCCGACCGTGGTCGGCTACACGCGCGGCGACCTCGACAACTGGGCCGACCTGATGGCGCGCTCGATGTACTCGGGCGGCGCGCGCCGCGGCGACGTGGTCCACAACGCGTACGGCTACGGCCTGTTCACCGGTGGACTGGGCGCGCACTACGGCGCCGAGCGCCTCGGTGGGGTGGTCGTGCCGATGTCGGGCGGCTCGACCGAGCGACAGGTCTCGCTGATCATGGACTTCCGGGCGCGCGTGCTGTGCTCGACGCCGTCGTACGCGCTCGCGATCGCCGAGCTCGCCGAGCAGCAGGGCGTCGACCTCTCGAAGGACTCGGCGCTCGAGGTCGGCATGTTCGGCGCGGAGCCGTGGAGCGACGCGATGCGGCGCGAGATCCAGGCCCGGCTCGGCATCCGCGCGGTCGACGTCTACGGCCTGTCCGAGATCATGGGGCCGGGCGTGGCCTGCGAGTGTGAACACCAGAGCGGCCTGCACGGCTGGGAGGACCACTTCCTGTTCGAGGTGATCGATCCGGACACCGGACGCCAGGTTCCCGAAGGCGAGCCGGGCGAACTCGTGATCACGACGCTCACCAAGGAAGCTCTGCCGATGCTGCGCTATCGCACGCGCGACATCACGAAGATCACGACTGCCCCGTGCGAGTGCGGGCGAACGCACCTTCGCATCCTGCGCGTGACCGGCCGCAACGACGACATGCTGATCATCCGCGGCGTCAACGTCTACCCGTCGCAGGTCGAGGCGGTTCTGGTCGGACTGCAGAACATCGCGCCGCACTACCAGCTCGTCGTCGAGCGGCAGGGTCGGCTGGACCACGTGACCGTCGAAACCGAGGCACAGCCAGGCGTCGACCCGTCTACCTACGACGGCATCGCAAGGCAGGTGGCCCACCAGATCAAGTCGCTGCTCGGCATCACCGCCGACGTGATCGTCAAACGCCCCGGCGAGATCCCTCGTTCGCAGGGCAAGGCAGTTCGCGTGCGCGACCTGCGCCCGAAAGGAGCCTGAGACCATGGCCAAGAGACTGCTGTCACTGACGGTGAATGGCCGTGACCGCGAGGACGCGGTCGCCGACCACGCCCTGCTGCTCGACTACCTGCGCGAAACGGCCGGCCTGACCGGCACCAAGCAGGGTTGCGACGGCGGCGAGTGCGGCGCCTGCACGGTGCTGATCGATGGCGAGCCGAGACTGGCGTGCATCACGCTGGCCGCGAGCTGCGCCGGCACGAGCATCGAGACGATCGAGAGCCTGTCGGCAGGCGGCCGCATGAGCCGGCTGCAACAGGCGTTCCACGAGAAGCTCGGCACCCAGTGCGGCTTCTGCACGCCGGGAATGATCATGGCCTCGGAAGCGCTGCTGCGCCGCAACCCGAACCCCGGCGAAGGCGAGATCCGCGCGGCGCTGTCGGGCAATCTGTGCCGCTGCACCGGCTACGTGAAGATCATCGAATCCGTTCAGGCGGCAGCCGGGGAGTGACACCATGAATCCGACCGCAACCCCGGACGCCGGCGCTTCGCCGGCGGATCCCCACGGCGCGACGCCGCGCGAGCACGCAGTCGGCCAACGCACGCCGCTGATCGACGGCATCGAGAAAGTCACCGGTCGCGCGCGCTACACCGCCGACCTGCCCTTCGGCGAGACCCTCGTCGGCAAGATCCTCAGGAGCCCGATCGCGCACGGCGTGATCCGCGGCATCGACACGTCGAAGGCGCGCGCACTGCCCGGCGTGCGCGCGGTCGTCACCGGCGAGGATTTCTCGGCACCGTACGGCGTGATCCCGATCGCGCAGAACGAGTGGCCGCTGGCACGCGGCAAGGTGCGCTATCGCGGCGAACCGGTGGCGGCAGTCGCGGCGATCGACGAGGTCACCGCGGAGGCGGCGCTGGCCGCGATCGTCGTCGACATCGAGCCGCTGCCGGCCTACTTCACGGCGGCCGACGCGCGGGCGCCCGGCGCGGCGCTGCTTCACGAGAAGAAGGCCGGCAACGTCGAGCGCGACGTCGACCACACCTTCGGCGACGTCGACGCGGGCTTCGCCGCGGCCGACCTGGTGCGCGAACACCACTTCCACTACGCCGAGGTCTCGCACGGCCAGATCGAGCTCAATGCGGCCGTCGCCTCGTACGAGCCCGAACGCGACCGCCTGACCACGCACTCGGTCACGCAGGTGCCCTACTACCTGCACCTGACGCTCGCGCAGTGCCTGGGCATGGACAGCTCGCACATCCGCGTCGTCAAGCCCTTCGTCGGCGGCGGCTTTGGCCACCGCGTCGAGCCGCTGAACTTCGAAATGGTGACGGCGGCGCTGGCACGCGCCGCCGGCGGCACCGTGCGCATCGAGCAGTCGCGCGAAGACAGCTTTCTCACGCACCGCGGCCGGCCCGAGACCGACATCCGGCTCAGGATCGGCATGACGAAGAACGGCGAGATCACCGCCGTCGACTGCGAGATCGTCCAGCGCGGCGGCGCCTACGGCGGCTACGGGCTGGTCACGATCCTGTACGCCGGGGCACTGCTGCACGCGATCTACCGGATGGGCGCCGCGAAATACCGCGGCTTCCGCATCTACACCAACACGCCGCCGTGCGGCGCGATGCGCGGCCACGGCGCGGTCGACGCGCGGCACGCGTTCGAGACCCTGCTCGATTCGATGGCCGGGGAGCTCGGGCTCGACCCCTTCCAGGTGCGCCGGGCCAACCTGATCACGCCGCCCTACCGCACGCTCAACGACCTGCAGGTCAACTCCTACGGCATCCCGCAGTGCCTCGACTGGGTCGAGCAGGCGTCCGGCTGGAAGGCGCGACACGGCAAGTTGCCGCGCGGCCGCGGCCTCGGCATGGCGTGCTCGCACTACGTTTCGGGCTCCGCCAAGCCGGTGCACTGGAGCGGCGAACCGCACGCGGTGATCAACCTGAAGCTCGACTTCGACGGCGGCATCACGATCCTCACCGGCGCCTCCGACATCGGGCAGGGATCGTCCACGCTGCTCACGCAGATCGTCGCCGAGGTGCTGGCGCTGCCGTTGGCCCGCATCCGCGTCATCGCCACCGACAGCGCGTTGACCCCAAAGGACAACGGCTCGTACTCGTCGCGCGTGTCGTTCATGGTCGGCAACGCGGCACTCAGGGCGGCACAGGCCATGAAGCGCACGCTGCTGGAGGCGGCCGCGAAGCGGCTCGAGGTCAGTGTCGACGACATCGAGTGGGAAGGCGAGCACTGCCGCGTCGCGGGCACCGATCGCGCGCTCGGCTTCGAGCAGGTGATCGAGGCCGCGCTGGCCGAGAACGGCACGCTCACGGTCAAGGGCGCGTGGTCGACACCGCCCGAGACGCAGGGCGGCAAGTTCCGCGGCGCCGCGGTCGGCTCGTCGGCCGGCTTCTCGTACGCGGCGCAGGTGGTCGAGGTGTCGGTCGACGAGGACACCGGCGTGGTCCGCGTCGAACGCGTCTGGGTCGCCCACGATTGCGGACGCGCCATCAACCCGCTGGCGGTCGAGGGCCAGGTGCAGGGCGCGGTCTGGATGGGCATGGGCCAGGCCATGTCGGAAGAGAACCAGTACCACGAGGGCCTGCCGATGCGCCCCAACATGCTCGACTACCGGATCCCGACGATCGCCGATTCGCCGCCGATCGAGGTCCACCTGGTCGAGACCAACGATCCGCTCGGGCCTTTCGGCGCCAAGGAGGCCAGCGAGGGCGCGCTGCACGGCTTCCCGCCCGCCCTTGCCAATGCAATCCACGACGCGATCGGCATCCGCCTGGACGAGCTCCCGATCACGCCGGATCGCGTGCTCGAAGCGATCCAGGCGCGCCGGCGCAAGGAGCGCCTGCGTGCCGCGAAGCCGGCGACCGCACCGGTGACCGAGGGGAGAAGTTGACATGGACAGCCTGGCCGCATTCGAACTGAAGCGCCCGAGCAGCGTCGCCGAGGCAGCGGCGTTGCTCGCCGCCGACCCACAGGCGCGCCTGCTGGCGGGCGGGACCGACCTCGTGCCGAACCTTCGCCGCGGCATCGAGCGACCGCCGGTGCTGGTCGACCTCGGCGCGGTCGCGGGGCTCGACGCCATCGCCACGGCGCCGGAAGGCACCTGGATCGGTGCAGGCGTGAGGCTGTCGCGGCTCGCCGCCGATCCGGCGATCGCGCAGGCCTGGCCTGCCGTTGCGCAGGCCGCGGGCGCCATCGCCGGCCCCGGTCACCGAAGCGTGGCCACCGTCGGCGGCAACCTGTGCCTGGACACGCGCTGCGTGTTCTACAACCAGAGCGAGTGGTGGCGCGCTTCGAACAACTATTGCCTGAAGCGCGGCGGCGACATCTGCCACGTCGCTCCGCAAGGTGCGCGCTGCCACGCGGCGTTTTCGGGAGATCTCGCTCCTGCCCTGCTTGCGCTGGACGCGGAAGTCGAGCTGGTGGCGACCCGCGGCACGCGGCGCATCGCACTCGCCGACCTGTATCGCGACGACGGTGCAGCACACCTCACGATCGAGCGCGACGAGGTGTTGACGCGCGTTCTGGTCCCGGCGCACGCGATCGGCCGTGCATCGGGGTACCGCAAGGCGCGAGCGCGCGCCGCAATGGACTTTCCGCTGGCTGGCGTGGCCTGCGCGATGACGCTCGCCGACGACGGCACGCTGCGCACGCTGCGCATCGCACTCACGGGCACCAACGCGCAACCGATCGTGCTGGCGGGCACCGATGCGTTGCTCGGCCGGCGCGTCGACGACGAGCTTGTCGGCATCGTCGGCAAGCTGGTCCAGAAGCAGGTCAGCCCGATGCGCACCACGGTGACGCAGTCGAACTACCGCCGACAGGTCGCGGCGGTGCTTGCGCAACGGCTGTTGCAGGCGCTGACGGAGCCGGCGAGCGCGTCGGCGCCCGGCTGAACGGGCACCACGCCATGAGCGCGACACCCGGCCGGCGCTGGACCGACGACGACGGCATCCACATCGACGTGCGCGGCTTGCCGGCGCCCGAGCCGCTGGTCGCGATCCTCGAGCTGATCGGCTCGCTGAACGACGACGAAGCGGTCATCGTCCATCACGACCGCGATCCGCGCATGCTCTACCCCGAACTCGCCGAGCTGGGCTGGAGCGCCGAGCAGATCGACGGCGAACCTGGCGAGGTGCGCCTTCGGCTGGCGCGCGCATCGTGACCGCGCAACCGCCGTGAACGCACGCAAGTCCGTCAAGCTCGCTGCCGGCACCTTCCTCGCCGGTGCCACCAGCCGCCTGTTGCCCGCGTCGATTCCGCTGCGCTTCTTCGGCGCTGCGATCGCCAGCCACCTGCTCGCCTGGGTCGCACTGCTCGCCGGCAGTGGCACGCTGCCGCGCTTCGCCGGCGGCCTGGGCTGGACGCTGGCCGCACTGCACCTGGTGACGCTGGGCGTGCTCGCGATGACGGCGATCGGCGCGAGCCTGCAGCTGTTGCCGGTCGCGACCCGGCAGCCGGTGCGTTCGATGCGCTGGCCGCTGCTGGTCTGGTGGCTGTACACGCCGGGCGTCGCCGCCGTCGCGCTCGGCATGGGGATCGGGCACCCGGTGCTGCTGGCGATCGGCGCGACGGCGGTCGTCGTCGCGCTGGTGGTCTACGCCGTGCTGCTCGCGGCCAACCTCGCCGGCGCCCGCGGCATGCCGGTGGTCGTTGCCCACGGCTGGACCGCGCTGGCGTCGCTCGCCGTCGCGCTGGGGACCGCGTTCTCGCTCGCGTTTACCTACGTCGGCCTCCCGCTCGTCGATCGCGGCACCGGCCTGGCGCTGCACGTCGCGTTCGCCGCCTACGGCTTCATGGGAATGCTCGCGCTCGGGTTGTCCTACATCCTGGTGCCGATGTTCGCCCTGTCGGCGGCTCCGAACGAGCGGCGCGCGCTGCTGTCGTGCGCGCTGGCTGTCCTGGCGCTCGCGCTCGCCGCGGCGGCGTCGTTCGGCGTCTTGCCCGCGCTCCTGCGCGTCGTCGCGGTACTGGCGGCGGCGGCGGCCGTCGCGCTGCACCTGCGGCTGATGCAAGTCGCGCTCGCTTCCGGCATGCGCCGCGAACTCGGCCGCTCGTTCAGGCTGGTGCGCATCGCGTGGGCGATGCTATGCCTGAGCCTCGCCGCGGCGCTCGCCGTCGCGCTCGACGCGCCGGTCGACGGGATGCCCACGCTGTTCGGCTTGCTGCTGGTCGGCGGCTGGCTGCTCACCTTCCTGCTCGGCATCCTGCAGCGCATCGTGCCGTTCCTGGCTTCGATGCACAAGCCGCCGGGCAAAGCGCCGCCGCGCACGCCTTCTTCGCTGACCGACGACCGCCCGCTGGCGGTCCACTTCTGGTGCCACCTGGCCGCCCTCTCGCTGCTCGCGCTCGCGGTCGTCTTCGAGCGCGCGTGGATCGCGCAACTGGCCGCCCTCGTCGGCATCGTCGGCGCAGCCGCATTCGGGCTGTTTTTCGTTATCCTGTTGCTGCGGATGCGCCAGCCCCCCGCGCCACGGGAGATCCGCGATGCGCCGGTTGCTTGACGCGCATCAAGGGCGTGATCGGGGCTCTTTTTGGTATTCTAGTACCTTAATACCATTATTGGAACGAACATGAGCTTCCAGCGCCAGGTCAGCCACGCGCTCGACGAGGAGCACCGCACCAACCTGGATCTGCTCGGGCGGATCGAGCAGGCCTTTGCCCGCGCGCCGCGCGCGGGCGCCAGCCGCGACCCCGAACTCGCCAAGGTCGCGGCCAGCTTCGTGCGTCATCTCGAGCAGGACGTGAACCGCCATTTCGACTTCGAGGAGCAGGAGTTGTTCACCCGGCTCGCCGATGCCGGCGAAGGCGACATCGCCGAGTTGCTCGCCGAGGAGCACGCGGCGATCCGCGCCGTCGCCCGGGACATGCTTCCGCTGGCCCGCGCAGCTGCCGCCGGCGAGCTCGACGACGCCGGCTGGAACACGCTGAAAGTCGGCGCGCTCGAGATGGTGGAGCGCCAGGTTTCCCACATCCAGAAGGAAACCATGGCACTGCTGCCGATGCTCGACGACCTGCTCGACGACGACACCGACCGCGAACTAGCGTTCGCCTATGCCGCCGCCTGAGGCGGCGCCACACATCCCCGAGGACAGTGCCATGCCAGCCGCCACCGCGTCCGCCGTCGCCATCCGACCGCTTGCCCGCAGCGATCTCGACGCCGTCGTCACGATCGACAACGCGATCGAAGGCCGCTCGCGCCGCGCCTACTTCGAGCGCCGGCTCGCCGCTGCGCTGCGCGAACCCGGCTCGCACGCACAGTTCGCCGCGGTCGACGACAGGGGGCTTCTCGGCCACATCCAGGCCCGCGTGACCGAGGGGGAGTTCGGGCGCAGCGGCCGCGACCTGCGGCTCGAGGCGGTCGGCGTCCGTGCCGACGCGCAGGGCAAGGGGATCGGCAGGCAGCTGTTCGCCGCGCTGTCGCAGTGGGCCAGCCGCCACGGCATCACCGAGCTGCGCACGCAGTCGGCGTGGAACAACCACCGGATGATGGGGTGGCTCGACAGTGCCGGCTTCACGCTGGCGCCGAACCACGTGCTCGACTGCCCGGTGCGTGGCGGCGAATACGTCCAGGAGCGCGACGAACCGGTTTCGGTGCCGGTCGGCGAAGGACCTGCGCACGAGGTCAACTTCGGCGGCAGGGAAGGCAACGACTTCGAGCGCCTGGCTCGCGACAACGCCGACATCCGGCCGATGAGCGCCGCGGACCTGCACGACATCGTGCGCATCGATCGCGGCATCACGGGACGCGATCGCCACGCCTACATCGAGGGCACACTGGGCGAGACGCTTGCCGATTCGGCGATTCGCGTGTCGCTGACCGCGCGCCTCGACGACGTCATCGTCGGCTTCGTGATGGCACGCGCGGACCTCGGCGACTTCGGCCGGACCGAGCCGGCGGCGGTGATCGACACGATCGGCGTCGACCCCGAGTACGGCCACCGGGGCGTCGGCCACGCGTTGCTGTCGCAACTGTTCCTGAACCTCGGCGCGCTGCGCATCGAGCGCGTCGAAACCCAGGTGGCGCCGCGCGACCTCGGCCTGCTCGGCTTCCTGTACGACGTCGGCTTCGCGCCGTCCCAGCGCCTGCCGTTCGCGCGGCAGGCCGGTTGACGCCCATGCAGGGCAGCACCGCCATGGCCGCGATGCCCGACGAGGATGCCGTGCGCGAAGCGCTGCGGCAGGTCGAGGACCCCGAAGCGGGCATGAACATCGTGGACCTCGGGCTGGTCTACCTCGTCGAGGTCGGCGAGAAATCCGTGCACGTCGAGATGACGATGACCACCGCGGCATGCCCGATGGCCGACATGATCACCAACAACGCGCACCGGGCGATCACCTCGGTCACGCCGCCGGACACCGAGATCGGCGTCCACCTGGTCTGGGACCCGCCGTGGACGCCCGACAGGATGACCGGGATCGCGCGCGATCACTTCGGGTGGTAGGGCCGGCTTGAGCCGCCCGTCCACGTCCCCGGCGAGCGCCTCCGGCCTGCCGCCGGCGTGGCGCGTGCCGCTGCTGGTGCTGGGCTTCTTCGGCCTGCTGTTCGGCACCGGCGCCGGACTCGCACGGCTCGGCTGGAGCATGCCCGAGACCGCCGCTTCTGCCGCCGCGCTGCACGGCCCGCTGATGATCTGCGGTTTCTTCGGGGTGGTGATCGCGCTCGAACGGGCGGTGGCGATCGGTCGCTACTGGGCCTACCTGGGCCCCCTGCTCGCCGGGGTCGGCAGCGTCGCCGCGGTGTTCGGCGCGATGGCACTCGCACCCTGGTTCTATCTCGCCGGCGGGCTGGTGCTGCTGGCCGCCTCGCTCGACGTCTACCGTCGCCAGCGCGCGCTGTTCACGTTCACGCTGGCACTGGGTGCCGCGTGCTGGCCGATCGGCGTCGCGCTCTGGGCGCTGGGCGCCGACGTCCACCAGGTCGTTGCGTGGTGGCTCGGCTTCCTGATCCTGACGATCGCGGGTGAGAGGCTCGAGTTGTCGCGATTCCTTCCGCCGTCGCGCTTCGCCCGAACGACGTTTGCGCTGGTGCTGGCGATCATCGTCGCCGGCATGCTCGGCGCGAACCGCCCATGGGGCGCAACCGTCTTCGGAGCGGGCCTGCTCGCGCTCGCGGCCTGGCTGCTGAAGCAGGACATCGCGCGCCGCACCGTCCGCAACAAGGGGCTGACCCGGTTCATCGCGGTCTGCCTGCTGTCCGGCTACGCGTGGCTCGCCGCGGGTGGGGCGATCCTGACATGGGCGGGCGGCGGCTTCGCGCCTGGCGCGCCCGCCTACGGCGCGGCGATGCACGCGCTGGCGCTCGGCTTCGTCTTCTCGATGGTGTTCGGGCACGCCGCGATCATCTTCCCCGCGGTGCTGCGCGTTGCAGTGCCCTATCACCCGAGCTTCTACGTGCCGCTGGCGCTGCTGCACGGATCGCTACTGGTGCGAATGGCCGGCGAAGCGACCGGTCTCCTCGCATGGACGCAGGCCGGCGGGCTGCTCAACGCGGTCGCGCTGGCCGCGTTCATCGCCAGCACTGCCAGCGCGGTCGTGCGCGGCGCGCGCGATCGGCGAACGTCGCCGCAGCGGGGCTGAAAGAGACACGGCGCCGGTCCCCACAGCGGGGAGCCGGCGCCGGTCGTCG
>Ga0073904_10001278_pt1 | contig 18804 bp, 21 predicted proteins | sample KloWWTrecipitate_FD_66668 | JGI IMG/M metagenome (GOLD analysis project Ga0073904, IMG submission 66668) | Active sludge microbial communities from Klosterneuburg, Austria, studying microevolution and ecology of nitrifiers - Klosterneuburg... | ecosystem: Engineered > WWTP > Aerobic digester >... | reverse complement strand
ATGCCCTTTTCCAGCATCTTCAAAAATAACCACTGGTTCCACTTGTAGTACGTGGGGTCGCAGGTGGCGACCTCGCGGCTCCAGTCGATGGCCAAGCCCATGGCCTGCATTTGGCCCTTCATATAGGCAATGTTGTCGTAGGTCCATTTCGCGGGTGGCACCTTGTTCTTCAACGCGGCATTTTCGGCGGGCAGGCCAAAGGCGTCCCAGCCCATGGGCATCAAGACGTTATTGCCGTTCATGCGCAGGTAGCGCGCCAGCATATCGTTGATGGTGTAGTTGCGCACATGGCCCATGTGCAGCTTGCCGCTAGGGTAGGGCAGCATGGAGCAGGCGTAAAACTTCTTCTTCAGATTGCCCTGTGCATCGCGTGCGTCTTCGGTCACCCGGTAGGCGTTCTGCCCGTTCCAAAGGGGCTGTGCCCAATGCGCGTGCGCCGCTTTTTCGATGTCCAGATGTTGGTATTTGTCTTGCATGGGTCAAAGGGCGGCAGAATGCCGCCTGGTGGAGTGCCAGAGTGGGATTTTAGGCGCTGCGCGCGTCAATGCGTAGCAGCGGCAGTCTGGGCCACAAAGCCGATACGGTGCAATCCGGCCTGGTGGGCCAATCCCATCACTTCCACGACCCGTCCATAGGGTACTTGGGCATCCGCACGCAGTCGAACTTCGGTGTCTGGGTACCGTTGTGCGGCTTGGCGCAGGGTCGCAGACAGGGCGGCCTGGTCCATGGGCAGATCGTCCACATAGGTGCGCCCGCCACGGTCCAGGGTGAGCAACAGAAATTGGGGTGCATCAACCGCCGCTATGCCGGCCGTGCGGGGTAAATCCACCTTCACGGCACTGACCAGCAGGGGCGCGGTGATGATGAAGATCACCACCAGCACCAGCATCACATCCACCAGCGGTGTCATGTTGATCTCGCTCATGGGTTGCGGACTGGGCCTGCGCTCCAGGCGACCAAATGTCATAGTTACTCAGCCGTCAACAACAATTCGCGCAGGTCGCGGGCGAAGCCTTCCAGATCAGCCTCGATGCGGCCAATGTAACGTCCCAGTACGTTGTAGCCCAGCACCGCTGGAATGGCAACCATCAGGCCGGCGGCCGTCATGATCAGCGCCTCGCCCACCGGGCCGGCAATCTTGTCAATGCTGACTTGGCCGGCACCCGAAATGCCGATGAGTGCGTGGTAGATACCCCAGACCGTGCCTAACAACCCCACAAAAGGCGCAGTAGCGCCCACAGTTGCCAGCAGCACCTGTCCGGCCTGCAACTTGAGCAGAACCGCATGCAGGGCATCACGCAGCACCCGGGTGAGTTGTTGGGAACGGTCCCCCGCCCCGGCCAAGGTCCCTGCCATGGTTACCTGAGTGGCCTCGACCAACGGATACACCAGACCTTCACGGTCAAACGCCCGCAAGGACTGCAGGCCATCATCCAGGGAAGCAGACTGCCAAAAAACTCCGGTACTGCGGGCTACATCCCTGTGTGCACGGTGCAATAGCCATGCTTTCCACAGAATCACGACCCAACTACCTACCGACATAAGCAGCAGCGCCAGCGCTACGCCGGCGGTTGCCGCATCACCCTGGCGCAGCAACTCGCTGGCGTTCACCGCAGACCCAGAACATCAAACATGTCATACAACCCCGACTTTTTGTCGGCCAGAAAGCGGACGGCGCGCAAACTGCCCTGGGCATAGGTGGCCCGACTGGAGGACTTGTGGCTGATTTCGATGCGCTCGCCAATACCGGCAAACAACACGGTGTGGTCGCCCACGATGTCGCCACCGCGGATGGTGGCAAAGCCGATGCTGGACGGGTCACGTTCGCCAGTCACGCCTTCGCGGGCATAGACCGCGCAGTCTTTCAGGTCGCGACCCAGGGCGCCAGCAATCACTTCGCCCATCTTGAGGGCAGTACCGGAGGGTGCATCCACCTTGTGGCGGTGGTGGGCTTCAACAATTTCAATGTCGTAACCGGTTGACAACGCCTTAGCTGCCATTTCCAACAATTTGAGTGTGACATTGACGCCCACGCTCATATTGGGGGCCATGACAATGGGAATCTGTTGGGCAATGGTGGCGATTTCGGCCTTCTGGGCCTCGGTAAAGCCGGTCGTGCCGATGACGGCAGCGACACCCAGCGCACGGCAGACCTGCAAATGGGCGAGGGTTCCTTCGGGGCGGGTGAAGTCGATCAGGGCTGAGCCAGCCTGCAGACCCGCACGCAGGTCCGCAGTGATCACAACGCCCACGGGTTTGCCAGCCAAAGCGCCGGCGTCTTGGCCAATGGCAGCACAACCGGCCATATCCAGAGCACCGGTCAGGGTGCAATCGTCTGCGTCCCGGATCGCATCCACCAGCATTTGTCCCATGCGGCCAGATGCACCGGCCACAGCAATTCTGTACGTCATGTCACGGTCCTCAAAGGGGAAACTGGCCTACGGGCGCGCGGATTCCAGAGGCGGATAGTCCGTCGTGGCAGCGGCCGGTCCGAGTATGGGAGTCGGCCGGGAGGGTGGTGGATACTTACTCAAGGCTTCCTCGGATGCTTCCAGTGCAGGCCCCGCATTGGAGGGCACCGACGACTTCAAAGTCGCCACAAACTCCGCTTCACTGGGCAGCTCGTCGGCATCGACGTGATCCATCACGCCATCCTTGAAAAACACCGTAACCTTGCGCGACTGGCGCAACCCACCTTGCTGCTTGAGGGTGAACACATAGTCCCAACGATCGGCATGAAACACGCTAACCAACAGTGCCGTCCCCAGGATTTCGCGCACCTGGGCGCGCTGCATGCCGGGTTTGAGCATGCCAACCTGCTCACGGGTCAGCACATTACCTTGGACGATGTCAATGCGGTAGGGCGAAACAATTCCGGCGATCCGGCTGGACGCGCCATTGAAGCTGCTACAACCCGCAAGCCCTGCAAGCGCCAGGACAACCAGGTTCAAGCGAAGGGCACGGCAGTTAATGTCGGACATGGAAGGTTACGCAAGCTATGATCGTCGGATTGTAGCGGTTGAGCACCGCGCGCCACCCCGAGCTGTCCAGGCGGAAAGATGCCAATGACCAATATCGACGAACTCAAGAACACCGGACTGAAGGCCACCATTCCCCGCCTGAAAATCCTTGAGGTGTTCCAACGCAGCGCGCAGCGCCACTTGACGGCGGAAGACGTTTTTCGCGTCCTACTAAAGGACCGCTCCGACGTCGGACTTGCCACTGTGTACCGGGTTCTGACACAGTTTGAGCAAGCCAGTATCCTGAGCCGCAGCCACTTTGAGAGTGGAAAAGCCGTGTACGAGTTGAACGAGGGCAAGCACCATGACCATCTGGTGTGTCTGGACTGTGGCCGGGTCGAGGAGTTTTACGACGCGGAAATCGAAAACCGCCAGCAAGCGGTGGCAAAGGCCAAGGGTTTTGCCATTTCGGACCATGCACTCAGTCTTTACGCTAACTGCGTCAAGGACAATTGCCCTCACCGCGCCGAGATGGAAAGTGAGCGTGGCAGCGTTTCTGCCGAACGATCCTAGTCGCCTTTTTCCATGGCCTTGCGATGGCGTTCGACAAATTCCTGGTACGTATCAATGCCACGCAATTGCAAAATGGTGTTGCGCACGGCTGCTTCCACCAACACGGCAATATTGCGCCCTGCCACCACCTGAATGACTACCTTGCGCACCGGCACGCCCAGGATGTCCTGGGTTAGCGGCTCGTAGGGAATACGTTCGTATTCACGCTCCAGCGTTTCGCGGCGCACCAAGTGCACAATGATTTTGAGCCGCATTTTGCGGCGCACTGCGGTCTCTCCAAAAATGCCGCGAATGTCGAGCAGGCCAATGCCCCGAACTTCCAACAGGTTCTGAAGTAACTCCGGGCAGCGCCCTTCGATGGTGGTCTGGTTGATACGGAAAAGGTCCACAGCATCGTCAGCCACCAGGCCATTGCCACGGGAAATCAATTCCAGGCCTAATTCACTTTTCCCCAAGCCGGACTCGCCGGTGATCAACACCCCTAGGCCAAGAATGTCCATGAACACGCCATGCATGGAGGAGCGGTCGGCGAAGTGTTTGGACAGATATGCCCGCAGAACGTCAATCACAAACGCCGACGACTCGTGGGTGGCAAACATGGGAATCTGCGCCCGCTCGCACATGGCCAGCAATGCCTGCGGAGCCGTTTGCCCATCGGCCAGCACCAGCACCGGCGGCTCCAGAGTCACGATGCGTGCAACGCGGCGCGCACAATCGTCCGCAGTGGCGCTGGTGATGTAGGCTATCTCTCGCTCACCGAGAATTTGTACGCGGTAGGGGTGGATGTAGTTGAGATAACCCACCAGATCAGCGCCTGAGCGGGCGGCCCGCACCGCAACCTCGTCGAAGCGACGCTCGGATGCGCCCAAGCCGGCGAGCCACTCCCAATGTAGACGGGTGCGAAACTCTTCAAAGAGAACATCGGCGCTAACTGCGGTGGGTTTCACGGAAAACGCCGAAAATCAGGCTCGAATCAGGCCACCTGCGCTGACTTCCAGCAGGAAATCAGCGCATGCATTTGTGCGGCATCGGTGCTAGCCTTGAGTTTTTCGCGCAAATCTGCGTCACTGAGCAGCTCGGCGATCTCAGACAGTATTTCCAGGTGCTTTTGCGTAGCAGCCTCAGGCACCAGCAGAAAAATCAACAACTCAACCACCTGGTCATCAGGGGCATCAAAACCAATGGGGTGGGCCAGCTGGAACACGGCAGCCATGGGTGCTTTGAGGCCTTTGATACGCCCATGAGGGATGGCCACACCATGGCCCAAACCAGTAGAGCCTAAACGTTCACGCGAGAACAGGCTGTCGGTGACCAGTGCACGGCTCAATCCGTGCAGATTCTCGAACAACAAACCCGCCTCTTCAAAAGCCCGCTTCTTGCTGGTGACTTCTACTTGCGCCAGCACTTGCGCCGGGGACAGGATACTTGCTAAACGGTTCATGGTGTGGTCGGACTATACACAAAAAAACCGCCCGGGGTCCGAGCGGCTATTTGGCCAAAAAAGGCAGCAGACGGATCACATCAGGCGCTTGGGCGCTTCATGGTGATGGTCTTTCACTCGGTCCTTGTGGCGAACTACCTGACGGTCCAGTTTGTCAACCAGTTCGTCGACAGCGGCGTACAGGTCTTCATGGGAACTTTCGGCAAACATGTCGCTGCCTTTGACGTGGATATTGCATTCGGCACGTTGCCGCCGCTCCTTTTCCTTTTGCTTCTCAACGGTAAGTAGCACCTTGACATCAACCACCTGGTCAAAATGCCGCATGATTCGATCAAGCTTGGTCGTGACATAACTACGCAGGGCCGGGGTAACTTCAAGATGGTGACCGCTGATCGTCAAGTTCATAAATAGCCTCCAGTTGCTCTCGGGTTAAAAATCTTGCACCGAATGGGTGACAAGAACAGCATGCAAATCTTTCAAAATTTGACCGCCGTGAAATGACTATGCACCCGAAAGTGGCGAATTGCAACGCCTATTTACCTGCCGCAGCGCAGCATATTTACGTCTCACAAAATGCTATGTCCTAGCAAGCACGCGCCACCTTTGGCAATGCGATAATTTGAGAGGTACCACTTCTGACGAGCACTTCTTGGAATCTGACCCCGATTGAACCACCATGCTCAATATTTTCACGCTCGCCAACGGGCGCCTCTTTCAAGAAGAGATCGAATCACTGGAAGAACTGTCGCAGTTTCAACCCATTTGGGTCGATCTGGAGTCACCTACGGTTGAGGAAAAGCGCTGGGTCAAACAGTACTATGGCCTCTCCATTCCCGAAGACGCTATGGATGAGGACATCGAAGAGTCCGCGCGCTTCTACGAAGAAGACAACGGTGAACTACACATCCGCAGTGACTTCCTGATCGCCGACGACAACGACCCGCGCACAGTTCGGGTTGCATTCATCCTGAACCAGGTCAACAGTGAACTCAAGAGCAAGGGTGTGCTGTTTTCCATCCACGATGAAGACGTCCCCGTGTTTCGACTGTTGCGTATGCGCGCACGCAGGGCACCAGGCCTCATCGAAGATGCCAAGGAAGTGTTGCTCAAGCTGTTCGATGCCGATGCCGAATACTCTGCCGACACGCTGGAAGGTATTTATGACAATCTCGAAAAGGTAAGTACCCAGGTTCTTTCCGGCGACGTCACGGATGCGCTTGCAAGCGTGGTGCTGGGGTCCATTGCCCGCCACGAGGACATGAACGGGCGCATTCGTCGCAACGTGATGGACACGCGTCGTGCCGTGAGCTTCATGATGCGCAGCAAGATGCTCAATGGCGAGCAATTTGAGGAAGCGCGCCAGATTCTGCGAGACATCGACTCACTCGATTCGCACACTGCCTTCCTGTTCGACAAGATCAACTTCTTGATGGATGCCACCGTCGGTTTTATCAATATCAACCAGAACAAGATCATCAAAATTTTCTCTGTGGCCAGCGTGGCCTTGCTGCCACCAACCCTGATCGCCAGCATTTATGGCATGAACTTCAAGGCCATGCCGGAGCTGGACTGGAGCCTGGGCTACCCCTATGCACTGGCAGTGATGATCGCCAGCGCCTTGGTACCTATGTGGTACTTCCGCAAACGCGGTTGGTTGAAATAGGTGCGTGTCTCACGTCCATGAAAGTAGACGGCATTCCATACCGCACCATTTGGCTTAAGCCAGGGGACGCGCGTGTGGTGCAAATCATCGACCAGACCCGGTTACCCCATGCCTTCGAGGTGGTCGATCTGCATACCGTTCAGGATATATGCAGCGCCATCCGGGACATGACCGTGCGCGGGGCTGGACTAATCGGCGCCTGCGCAGCCTATGGCATGTACCTGGCCACTTTGGAGGCACCTGAATCAGGTTTTACCGATTTCATGGCACGGGCAGGCGCCGCACTGAAGGCAACACGACCCACTGCGGCCAATCTGGCATGGGCCGTAGACCGCATGGCACAGGCCATTAACTCAGGCACCGCACCTGATCAGCAACGCACGATAGCCCGAGAGGCAGCACAAGCCATCGCCGATGAGGATACCGAATACTGTCGGCGCATCGGCGTGCATGGACTACCCCTGATCGCCGCACTGTCGCGGCGCAAACTGGGCCAGACGGTCAATATCCTGACGCACTGCAATGCGGGCTGGCTGGCATTTGTTGACGGCGGCTCGGCCACGGCACCCATCTATGCTGCCCACGATGCCGATATACCGGTACACGTTTGGGTGGACGAAACCCGCCCCCGCAACCAGGGCGCCAGCCTGACCGCCTGGGAGTTGGGACAACATGGTGTGCCGCACACCCTGATTGCCGACAATGCCGGCGGGCACCTGATGCAGCACGGTTTGGTGGACATGGTCATCACCGGTGCCGACCGGGTCACCCGCAACGGCGATGTAGCCAACAAGATCGGCACCTATCTCAAGGCCCTGGCTGCACGTGACAATGAAATTCCCTTTTACGTTGCCTTGCCTTCATCTACGTTAGATTTCTCCCTGCACGATGGCATTGCCAACATCCCAATCGAGGAACGTGACGCCGATGAAGTGCGCTTCATGACAGGCCTGACTGCGGCGGGTACGGTGGAATGTGTGCGCATTTGCCCAGCGACAACACCAGCCCGCAACTGGGGCTTTGATGTCACACCAGCCCGGTTGGTGACGCAATTGATCTGTGAACGTGGCCTTTGTGCTGCCACTGAAGACGCCATCCTTTCGCTGTTCCCGGAGCACCGCTAGATGGACGAAGGATACGTCAAATATGTGGCGGAGCGTCGTGACGGGATAGTGCCGCACTCCGCCCAACTGGACGAACTCAACCAGGCACGGACCGCGCTGTTTGACCTGGGATTGATTGGCGTCTATCCCGACGGAGTCGGCTACGGCAACCTGAGCTTTCGCAATAGTGGCAACCAGTTTGTGATCACCGCCAGCGCCACGGGCGCCCTGCCTACATTGCAATCGGAACAGTTTTGTTTGGTGGAGTCATTCGCGGTAGAGAACAACTGCGTACAGTCCATGGGATCGCTACCCGCCTCGTCCGAGTCCATGACGCATGGCGCTATCTATGCCGCCCAGCCCTTGGTGCATTGGGTGATGCACGTGCACAGCCGGGTATTGTTTGACGACCTGCTGCGCCGGCTTGCGCCATCAACTTCTGCAGACATTCCTTATGGAACTCCCGCCATGGCGCGCAGCGTCGGAGCATTGGTGGCTACGCAGCAGCAACTGCCGTTCGTATTTGTCATGGCCGGCCACGACGAAGGTGTGGTTGCCTGCGGAGCGAACATGCCATCCACCTTGCAGGCCCTGCTTGCATCGCTTCAAAGGACATCAGAAACATGATCCGAATCGGCATTATTGGTGGCAGCGGCCTGGACAATCCGGACATCCTGGTGGGCGCTTACGACACGCTGGTTAATACCCGTTGGGGGGACCCCTCTGCCCCCCTGAAGCGGGGAACAATTGCAGGAGTCGAGGTGGCAATACTGGGTCGTCATGGCCGCGAGCACACCATCCCACCCAGCCAGGTCAACTACCGCGCCAATATTCAGGCACTAGAGGCTGCGGGTTGCACCCACATCCTTGCAACAACGGCAGTGGGGTCGCTACGCGAAGAGATTGGCCGGGGTGACTTGGTCATCCTGGACCAATTCATCGACTTCACCAAGCAGCGTGCCATGACGTTCCACGAACAATTTGCGTCCCATCAACCAGTGCACACACCCATGGCCGACCCGTTCAACCCAGACCTGCGGGCCACCTTGATTGATGTTTGCAAACGCAATGGTTTTGCCTTTCATCCCACCGGAACCGTGGTGACGATAGAGGGTCCTCGTTTCTCGACGCGGGCAGAGTCCAGGATGTTTCGCGCCTGGGGTGCTGACGTCATCAACATGTCCATCGCCACCGAAGCGGCCCTGGCTAACGAGGCCAAAATCCCTTACGCTGCGGTAGCCATGAGTACCGACTATGACTGCTGGAAGACCGATGAAGAACCCGTGAGCTGGGATGCGATTCTGGCGGTCTTCAACAGCAACGCGAAAAAGGTCACGACCTTACTGATGGAGGCCATTCCACAAATTGCAGCCCACAGTGGTTAGAAAAACAAAACCACCCTATTTGTCGCGCAACTCCCTGCGCAGAATCTTGCCCACTGGTGTCTTGGGCAACTCGGAGCGGAACTCAATTACCTTGGGTTGTTTGTAACCAGTCAGATTTTCCTTACAAAAGGCGCGTACAGCCTCTTCGGTGAGATTGGGGTCCTTCTTGACGATAACCAGTTTGACTGCCTCGCCGGACTTGGCATCGCTCACGCCCACGCAGGCGCACTCCAACACGCCCGGCATCTGCGCCACCACGTCCTCCAACTCGGTCGGGAAGACGTTGAAGCCGCTAACCAGAATCATGTCTTTCTTGCGGTCCACGATTTTGAAGAACCCGCGTTCGTCCACCACACCCACGTCACCGGTCTTGAAGAAACCGTCGGCAGTCATGGCCTTGGCCGTCTCATCCGGGCGTTGCCAGTAGCCAGCCATCACCTGCGGACCCTTGATAGCAATCTCACCAGCCTGACCGGGAGGCGATTCATTGCCATCATCATCCAGCAGCTTCATGAACGTATTGGGCAGGGGCACGCCAATGGTTCCGGTGTACTCAGTGGCGGTGACCACATTACAACTGGCAGATGGCGAGGTTTCGCTCAAGCCGTAGCCTTCACAAATGGGGCAACCCGTCTTCTCGAACCACAACTTGGCCACACTGCTCTGTACCGCCGTGCCACCTCCAACTGAGACCTTCAAATGGCTCCAGTCGACGGTATTGAAATCGGGGTGATTGGCCAATCCATTGAACAGGGTATTGACGGCTGGGAACGAATGGATGGTGTGATTGCGGAGTTCCTTGAGCACACCAGCAATATCACGCGGATTTGGAATCAGAATCAGCTTGCCGCCCATGCGCATCGATAACATCATGCCCACTGTGAACGCGAAGATGTGGTACAGCGGCAGCGCGCAAACCCCGGTGGTCTGTTCGTTGGCCGGTATTTGGTACATCACCGGGTTGTTCCACGCTTCCGATTGCAGCACATTGGCAATCAGGTTGCGGTGCAGCAGCACCGCCCCTTTGGATACGCCCGTGGTACCACCGGTGTACTGCAGCACGGCCACGTCGTCGGCCTTGATGTCCGGCTTTTTGAACGGCGCCTTGGTCCCGACGGCAATGGCGGCATTGAATCGAACCGCTTCGGGCAAGCTGTACGCGGGCACCATTTTCTTGACGCTGCGTACAACGTAGTTGACCAAAGCGCCTTTGAGCAATCCCAACTGATCGCCCATCGCGCACAAGACCACATGCTTAATGGGCGTTGCGGAAATGCACTTTTCCAGCGTGTTTGCAAAGCTCTCAATGATGACGATGGCTTTGGAACCCGAATCCTTGAGTTGGTGTTGCAACTCGCGCGGCGTGTACAAAGGATTGACATTCACCACAACAAAGCCGGCACGCAAGATGCCAGCTACAACCACAGGATACTGCGGCACATTGGGCATCATGATCGCCACGCGATCACCCTTGGTCAAACCCAGGCTCTGCAAATACGCCCCAAACGCCTGGCTCAAACTATCAGTCTGGGCATAGGTAACATCCTTCCCCATGAAGTTGTAGGCCACACGGTTAGCGTATTTCTGAAAACTTTCTTCCATCAACGCCACCAAAGAGGTGTAGGCAGAAACATTGATGTCGGCTGGCACCCCTTCGGGGTAACTACTGAGCCAAATGCGGTCTGTCATGCTTGCCTGTCCCATCTGTGATGTAACCAGATATTCTGCCTTTGAATGGCTAGGGTCACCACTTGGATAACCCTTGGTGTTTTCCCTAGCCAAACCGAAGTCAAGCCTTCAACGCGGTCAGGACTTCGTCCAGCATCTTCTTGGCGTCGCCAAACAGCATGCGGTTGTTTTCTTTGTAGAACAGGGGGTTGTCGACGCCCGCGTAACCGGACGCCATGCTTCGCTTCATCACGATGGACGTCTTGGCCTTCCAGACCTCCAGCACCGGCATACCCGCGATGGGGCTGCTCGGGTCATCCTGCGCTGAAGGATTGACGATGTCGTTGGCGCCAATCACCATGCTCACATCAGTATCGGGAAAGTCGTCATTCAACTCATCCATTTCGAACACAATGTCGTAGGGCACCTTGGCCTCGGCCAGCAACACGTTCATGTGGCCTGGCATCCGTCCGGCCACCGGATGGATACCGAAACGCACGTTCACGCCCTTCTCACGCAGAAATTTGGTGATTTCGAACACGGTGTGCTGGGCCTGCGCGACCGCCATGCCATAGCCCGGAACGATGATCACATTTTTTGCTTCGCGCAGCAGTTCTGCCGTTTCGAGGGCGTTGATTGGAACTGCCTCACCCACCGGTTGGGCTGCGTCACCTGAAGATTTGGGAGCCGCACTGGCAGTGCCGAAACCACCTGCAATCACGCTGATGAAGCTGCGATTCATGGCATTGCACATGATGTAAGACAGAATGGCACCGCTGGAGCCCACCAGGGCACCCACCACAATCAGCAAATCGTTGGACAACATGAAACCGGTGGCCGCTGCAGCCCAGCCGGAATAGCTGTTGAGCATGGAAACCACCACCGGCATGTCTGCGCCGCCAATGGCCATCACCATGTGCACGCCAAACAGCAATGCAACCACGGTCATCACGATCAACGGCATCGTGCCAGTGGCCACATCATGGGCGTTCATGAACTCGCGCCCAAAATAGATCACGATCAACAAGCCCGCCAGGTTGAGCCAATGGCGCCCCGGCAGCAGCACCGGGCTGCCACCGATGCGGCCCGACAACTTGCCAAACGCAATCACAGAGCCCGCAAAGGTGACGGCACCAATGAAAATACCGACATAGATTTCAATTTCGTGGATCGACTTGGCCGCGCCTTCAAAACCTTTGGAAGCCTCGGGGTCAATGAACGTCGCAAAACCCACCAACATGGCTGCCAGACCCACCATGCTGTGCATCAGTGCGACCAGTTCGGGCATTTGGGTCATTTGGACCGTGCGAGCGGCATAAATGCCGATGCCCGCACCGATCAGCATGGCGACGACGATCCAGGGGATGCCGGCAATCGTGACCTTTGGACCGAAGACGGTGGCCAATACCGCCAACGTCATACCGATCATGCCGTAGAGGTTGCCGCGCAAGGCGGTCGTTTGGTTGGACAGGCCACCCAGACTGAGGATAAAAAGTATGGTCGCACCAATGTAGGAGACCGTTGCCAATTCTGCAGACATCTGTCGTTTCCTTACTTATTTACGGAACATGGCCAGCATGCGCTGGGTAACGGCAAAGCCGCCGAACATATTGATGGCCGTCAGCACTATGCCTGCTGCAGCCACCCAGCTGATGACACTATTGGGCCTATCTACCGCATTGGCCAATGGCGACACCTGAATCAGGGCGCCAATGGCAATGATGCTGCTGATGGCATTGGTCACACTCATCAGCGGTGTATGCAGCGCCGGCTTCACATTCCAGACCACCATGTAGCCCACAAAGCAGGCCAATACAAACACCGTGAAGTGCGACAAGAACTCTTTGGGTGCCGACGTTCCCACTACCCAGAACAACAGGGCCATCACACCGAACAGAATGGCGAGCTTGTTCCCGGCCATGGGTTCACTGACCGCCCCATGCCCCTTCTTGGCGGCCGCTGCGAGAACAGGTTTGGCAGCCGCAGACGCAGCGGGTGCCGCTGGCAACGTAGGCGCAGGTGCTGGCCAGGTGATCTTGCCTTCCTTGATGACGGTCAGACCGCGGATGGCATCGTCTTCCATATTGACGTTGATGATCCCGTCCTTGGTCTTGCACAGCTCTTCAGCAAGGCGGAACAGGTTGTTTCCATACAGCGTTGACGATTGCTTGGCCAGGCGCGAGGCCAGGTCGGTGTAACCGACGATGGTCACACCGTACTTGACCACCGCTTGACCTGGCTCGGTCAGCTCGCAGTTGCCACCCTGCTCGGCCGCCATGTCGACGATCACACTGCCGGGCTTCATGCTTTTCACCATCTCGGCGGTAATGAGCTTGGGTGCAGGCTTTCCGGGGATGAGGGCGGTGGTGATGATGATGTCCGCCTCGCGAGCCTGTTGGGCGTACATATCGCGTTGGGCTTGCTGGAAACCTTCGCTCATCACCTTGGCATAACCGCCACCGCCGGAACCTTCCTCCTCGTATTCAACCTTCACAAATTCACCACCCAGCGACTTGACCTGGTCGGCCACTTCGGCTCGGGTATCGTTGGCGCGCACGATGGCGCCGAGGTTGGTGGCCGTTCCGATCGCCGCCAAACCGGCCACACCGGCACCGGCGATAAAGACCTTGGCCGGCGGCACCTTGCCTGCCGCCGTGATCTGGCCATTGAAGAAGCGTCCAAAGGCGTTGGCCGCCTCAATGACGGCGCGGTAGCCAGTGACACCGGCCATGGATGTCAACGCATCCATCTTCTGCGCGCGACTCAGCATGCGCGGCAGCGCGTCGATCGACAACACGTTCACGTTCCTGGCGGCAAGCTGCTGCATCAGTTCCGGGTTCTGGGCTGGCCAGATGAACCCGATCAGCGTTGCGCCCTCGCGCAGCAGGCCTACCTCTTCTGACGTCGGCCCCCGGACCTTGAATACGATATCCGACGCGGCCCACAAATTGGCGGCACCGTCAATCACTTCGGCACCCGCTGCACGGTAGGCGTCGTCACTGAAATTGGCCAAGTCCCCTGCGCCAGACTCCACAGCCACCTTGAAGCCCAGTTTGATGAGCTTTTCGACGACCTCGGGGACCGTTGCCACACGTTTTTCACCCGGGAAAATCTCGCGCGGGACGCCAATGCGTTGCGCCGTTTCTGTGGATACACCAGTTTGCATGAAGCGACTCCTCGACAAGTTATTCCAACTATCCCGACGTCTGCGACAACAGGGTTACTGTCCGGGACGTAAGCAACCTGAAAGCTTAACTGAATTTAGGGCGCTTCTCGGCAGGGGTACTAGTGACATGTGTCAAACTAGCGTTAGTTAGGCAACTCCCCCGGAGAATCAGGCATGGACACCCGCTGGAAACCCAATGTGACTGTCGCGGCTGTGATAGAGCGGGCAGGCCAATTTCTGCTGGTTGAAGAGCAGACCGAACAAGGCCTGCGCCTGAACAACCCGGCCGGTCATCTCGATTGCGGCGAGTCTCCTGCCCAGGCCTGCGTGCGCGAAACACTGGAAGAGACCGCCTACGGATTCACCCCACGCGCGCTGGTCGGCATCTACCTATCCCGCCAACAATCCTGCGGCGGACACGACACCACTTACCTGCGTTTCGCCTTTTGCGGGGAGCTAGGTGCCCACGAACCCGATCGCGTACTGGACACTGGCATTGTCCGCGCCCTGTGGCTCACCGCTGACGAGATACGCGCCAGCAGCGCACGCCACCGCAGCCCGCTGGTGCTGCAGTGCTTGGAAGACTATTTGACTGGGCAACGCTATCCCCTGGATTTGGTGCATACCGAGTCCAGCGTATACGTTTGACACAATTACTATTATTTTGATAGTGACTTATGTAATATCGACGAGGGCTAGATGTCTATTTTCATCACAACCATTCCACAGAAGCCATCCCCTTAAAATCCAGGGATGACAAAGCAACGTGTGGTGGTGGGGTTGAGCGGCGGCGTGGATTCTGCGGTTACCGCCTATTTGCTCAAACAACAGGGCCACGAGGTGATCGGCATCTTCATGAAGAACTGGGAAGATGACGACGACAGCGAATACTGCTCCTCCAACATCGACTTTGTGGACGCCGCCGCCGTGGCCGACGTGATTGGCATCGAGATCGAGCACGTCAACTTTGCCACCGAATACCGAGACCGCGTCTTTGCCGAGTTTCTGCGCGAATACCAGGCCGGGCGCACGCCCAACCCCGATATCCTGTGCAACGCCGAAATCAAATTCAAGGCCTTTTTGGACCATGCCATGCGCCTGGGAGCCGAAAAAATTGCCACCGGCCACTATGCGCGCGTCCGGCTGAACCCGCAAACCGGGCTACATGAGCTGCTCAAAGGGTTAGACCCCGGCAAGGATCAAAGCTACTTTCTGCACCGCCTGAACCAGACCCAGCTGTCCAAGACGCTTTTTCCAGTGGGTGAGCTGCACAAGACTGAAGTGCGCCGCATTGCCGAGAACATGCACCTGCCCAATGCCAAAAAGAAGGATTCCACCGGCATTTGCTTTATTGGCGAGCGCCCATTCCGGGAGTTTTTGAACCGCTACATTGCCAAGGAGCCGGGCCCCATCAAGGATCCGCGCGGGCGCACTATCGGGCAGCATGTGGGCTTGTCGTTCTACACCTTGGGCCAGCGCCAGGGCTTGGGTATTGGCGGCATCAAGGCCAAAGGTGTTCAAAGAGGCGGGGGCGAGCATGCACCCTGGTTCGTGGCACGCAAAGACATGGCCAGCAATACTTTGTGGGTGGTACAGGGGCATGAGCACCCTTGGCTGCAGTCCCTGTCGCTACAGGCGCAAGATGCCAGTTGGGTTGCTGATACACCCCCTGCGGCCACCGGGCTGGCAGCCAAGACGCGCTACCGGCAGGCCGACGCACCCTGCACGCTGCACAATTTCAGCCCTCAGAGTTTTGGTCTGGAATTCACCCAGGCACAGTGGGCTGTTACCCCGGGGCAATCCGCCGTGCTGTACGACGGCGAGGTGTGCCTGGGCGGTGGTGTCATTACCTCAGCCCATACGGGCGAGTAGCGTTTCCATATCCTTGAGCATGTGGTCCAGGTCGGCCTTTTGCGCCGCATCAGGTTGCATGCGGGCTTGCAACTCCTGCTCCATGAAACAAACGGTCATGCGCAGGTAAGTACTGTCCAGCGCCTTGCGAACCGCAGCAAATTGCTGGCCGATCTTGAGGCAATCCTCGCCTTCTTCCACCATGCGCTGAATGCCACGGATCTGTCCTTCGGCACGGCGCAAGCGATTCAAGACATCGGTGCGGGCCTGGCTGTCAGTCAAAACGGTCACTTTGCAACTTTCATCAGTTCTGGAATTAGATCTGGTCATTTTCGTTGATGTTTCCCTATTTGGCTGACGCCGGAAAAAGCCTTACTTCAACCGAGCTTGCAGACTGTCGTACACCTCAATGGCAATGGGTATGCCCTGCCCTACGCTCTGGGTCACCGTGCAATAGGTCTCAAACGTGCTTAGCACGCGCTCCAGGTGTTCCAGTTCAACCGCAGGCACGCCCATCGTCAGTACCGCACGCATCTGCAACACCCGAACGCGACCCTGCTCGTTACGGCCCACTTCGGCGTACACATCACATTGAATGGGTTCGGGCGACTGTTTGAACTTGCGCAGGGCAAACAACAAAGAGTCCGACAGGCAATTGCCCACCGCAGCAGCCAAAAGCTGCACCGGTGAAGGCCCGACGCCATTCCCTAGGGGTGCAGGCTCGTCCGCCAACAAAGATGGCACCTGGGCACCAAATTGCACATCAAACTGGTAGTCCTGCTTCTGGCGAAGCTGGATGTGTACATTGGATTCGCTCATTGCGCTTGCGGTTTCAGTTGGCGCAGCCGATTTTCGACTCGGGCACACCCAGCTTCTTCAGGATGATGCCCAGCGGGCAAAAGTTGGTAAAGCCCGACTGGAACAGATTGACTCCCACAAAAGCGGTAAAAGCCAGCGCCCACTTGCTAAGAAAAAACGGGCTGCCTTCCACACCCAGCGCCAAAGAAATCATGATGAACAAGCCTGCAAACACAACGATATAACGTTGAACGGTCATGGTGGTTACTCCTATAAAAATCCAAACAAAGGCCGCAACACGCACGCGGCGTGCTGTGTGCGTATTACTTATCGCCAGACAAGCGAACGATCCCCAAGAGTTTGAGAACGTATTTCTCATAGATCGGCTCCGAGGTGCCCTTTTTGATCTTACGGATGAAGTACTTCTCAAACGCAATCTTGGCGAGATGGACCCACTTGCCTTTCTTGAACCAGTTCACATTGCGTGGTGGGATTTGCGGCAGCGCCACGAAGGCTGCGCCGGTGTCACCCATGTCAGCCAGGCAGATCGCATTCCAGGTGCCCTTGGCTACCGCGGGCTGGCCCTTGAGTTCGTCTGCAATGTTGTGAACGATGGCACCCACCATGCTCTCGATCATGTAACCGGTTTTGGGGGTTCCGGTGGGCACCGGCGTTACCTCGACCGGTGGAATGGCCACGCACACGCCCGCCGAGAAGATGTTGCGGTAAGCTTTGCTGCGCTGGAATTCATCAATGATCACGAAGCCACGTGGGTTGCACAGATTGGGCACGGCCGCCACCGGATCGACGCCCTTGAACGCCGGCAACATCATGGACAACTTGAAGCCCACTTCATGTTCCTTGTACACGGCACCAAGTTCGTCAAGCTGGGTAACGAACATCTTGCCGTCTTCCACCCGGGTCGTCTTGGCATTGGTGATCCACTTCATGTCGCGGCCCCGCATTTCAGATTCCAGCATCGATTTGCTGTCGCCCACGCCACCCAGTCCCAAGTGGCCTATGTAGGGCTCACTGGTGATATAGGTGATTGGCACTTTGTTGCGCAATTTGCGCTTGCGCAAATCCGTATCCAGGATAAAAGCAAACTCGTAGGCCGGACCAAAACAACTGGCGCCAGGCATTGCGCCAATCACCACCGGGCCCGGGTTTTCCAGAAATTTTTTGTAATCAGCAAAAAATTCCTGCGCATGATCCACCGTGCAGATCGAGTGGGTGAAGCCGCCTCCACCGGAATTGGCAGGACCCGCGCCGGGCACTTCATTAAACGAAAGCTTGGGGCCAGTGGTGATCACCAAGTAGTCGTAATCCAGTGTGTCACCACCATCCAATGTCAGGCGGTTGGCCGTCGCGTCAATGGCTGTCACTGCTTTGGGAACGAACTGAATGCCCTTGCGCTCCAAATAAGGGGCAATCGGAACGGTAATCTGCTCACGCTCGCGCCAGCCAACCGCAATCCACGGATTGCTGGGGACAAACTGAAAATAATCCGTTGAATTGACAACGGTGATGCGGTGCTCTTTGTCCAGCATCGCGCGCATTTCGTAAGCGGCGGGCATGCCACCGATGCCTGCGCCCATGATGACGATATGTGCCATGGTGTGTCTCCTTCTGTTATCAAGTTGTTGAAGTGGAATGGACTAACGGGTTCGCGTCTTCGCGCGATTCCATACAGCGCCGGTACAAGGCGTAGTAAAGGACGGGTATGACCACTAACGTCAATAGGGTCGACACCAAAATTCCAAAAATTAGCGAAATGGCCAGTCCATTGAAAATGGGGTCATCCAGAATGAAGAAGGCTCCGATCATGGCGGCGACCCCCGTCAGCACAATGGGCTGCGCGCGCACCACGGCTGACTGCAATACCGCTTCTTTGAACGGCATGCCCTCACGGACTTGCAGTTCAATGAAGTCCACCAGCAAAATGGAATTCCGCACAATGATGCCCGCCAATGCAATCATGCCAATCATGCTGGTTGCAGTGAATTGCGAACCCAGCAAGGCGTGGCCTGGCAACACTCCAATAATGGTCAGCGGAATAGGCGCCATGATGACCAGCGGCGTGAGGTAGTTGCGGAATTGGGCCACCACCAACAGGTAGATCAGGATCAGGCCCACGCCATAGGCGGTACCCATGTCGCGAAAGGTCTCGTAGGTGATTTGCCACTCACCATCCCA